>Ga0105238_10007270_pt1 | contig 11085 bp, 6 predicted proteins | sample KBSC34metaG_FD_81526 | JGI IMG/M metagenome (GOLD analysis project Ga0105238, IMG submission 81526) | Corn rhizosphere microbial communities from Kellogg Biological Station, Michigan, USA - KBS C3-4 metaG | ecosystem: Host-associated > Plants > Roots > Rhizosphere > Soil | place: Michigan, USA...
ACGCTGCTCACGCAGCCCGGGTCGCAGCCGCGCGAGGAGGTCGTCACCAACGAGCCGCAGCCGACGCCGCAGCAGGCCGAGCGGCGCGCGCTCGCGATCTTGTCCGACCGGCTCAAGGACCTGGTGACCGCGCAGGGGACCACGATGGGGCTGCCGGACCTGCGCGCCGGCCAGCGCGTGCGGATCAAGGGCGTCGGCTCGCGCTTCTCGGGAATCTACTTCGTCACCGACACCACCCACACGATCGGGGACGCCGGATACACCACGCGCTTCACGGCGCGCCGCGAGGAACCGCTGCCGAAGGGATGACCACATGAGCCAGAGACAGGGCGTCGTAACCGCCTTCGTGAAGAAGACCGACGTCAAGCACGGGCGCGTCCTGGTCGAGTACCGCTCGATCGAGGACGACCTCGAGAGCAACTGGGCGCCGATCGCCGCGATGATGTCGGGCAAGGGCCGCGGCGCGCTGTTCATGCCCGAGAAAGACGACGAGGTGCTGATCGCGTTCGAGGACGGGCGGATGGATTCGCCCTACGTGATCGGCTTCCTCTGGAACGGCGTGCAGATCTCGCCCGAGGACAGCGTGGACAACCGCGTCATCGTCACGCCCGGCGGCCACCAGTTGCGCTTCGAGGACAAAGAGGGCGACCGCCGCGTGATCGTGAAGTCCAAGGCCGGCCACACCATCACGCTCGAGGACAAGGAGCCCGGCAAGAAGGTCGAGATCAAGTCGACCCAGCACACGATCACGCTCGACGACTCACCCGGGACCGCGAATATCTCGATCAAGGCCGGCACCGCCGGGCTGGTGTCGATCGAGCTCGACACCGTGCCGCCGTCCGTCACCATCAGCACCGGCGCCGGCTCGATCTCGCTCGGCCCGAGCGGCGTCTCGGTGACGTCGCCCGCGACCCTCTCGATCACCACCACCGGCACCGCCACGGTGAGCTGCTCGGCCGCCACCATCACCGCCGCCGGCATGACCTCGATCAACACCGGAATGCTCTCCGTGAATGCCGGCATCGCCACGTTCTCCGGGGCGGTGCAGTGCAGCGCGCTGATCACCAATGCGGTGGTGAGCCCGCTGTACAGCCCTGGCGTCGGCAACATGATCTGAGGCGCGCACGATGACCACCGTTCCAGCACCAACGCTCGCCGCAGGTCCGGCGCCCATGACGAAGCCGCTCGCGATCACGCTGAGCGGCGTCAAGTTCACCGACGGCACGCTCGCCGGGGAGGGGGACGTCGTGTCCGCCGGCGTGTTCGTGTTCCGCGGCGCTCCGGGCGCGGGCGAATTATGGGACGACGCGCAGAAGACCTGGCGCGCCGCGCCGAGCGACGACGAGCTCGGGCGGGGAAAGCCGATCGCCGCCATGTTCAAGCCGAACGGCGCGGCGTCCTGGCAGGCGATGCTCGTCGCCATCGGCCAGAAGGACGCCGCCGATGCCGACGTCTACACGGCGGCGGTCAACGGCGCCCCGTCCTATTTCGTGCGCGGTCTCGTCAAGTCGAAACGGACCGGCGTAGAGGAGACCACGCTCGGGCCGCCATCCGCGCCGTTCACCTTCGCGGCTGCCGGCGGCAACAGCCGCTTCATCACCGAGTTCGACACGCCGACCACCAAGCCGGATGCCGCGCACAAGGTGCGCCTCCAGCTCAAGAACGATGCAATGCAGCCCGCCGGCTATCTGGAAATTCGCGCACAGCCGAGCTTCGAGGTCGAGATCGCGAGCTGCGACGTCAACGGAAATCCGGTCGCCAAAGTGCTGCTCGCCGCGAATGGCGACATTCGCCTGACGCCGGGCGCCGGCGCGCGCGTCGTGCTCGACGGCGACATCGAAACCGGCCGCATCCTGTACGCGCCCGCCGGCGGCGGCGCCAAGCAGTTGCTCACCTGAGGACGCCCCGATGGCTTCAGCGGCACCAGGCGAACGGCGCTTCCTCGGGGTCGGCTGGAAATTCCCGTTGCAGGTGACGCCGAACGGGAAGATCGCCCAGGCGCGGGCGGAGCAGCGCGTCGAGGAATCGATCCTGCTGGTCCTGGCCACGGCGCGCGGCGAACGCCCGATGCTGCCCGATTTCGGATGCGGCATTCACGACCTGGTGTTCTCCGAGAACAACGCCTCGACCATCGCGCTGGTGGTGCACATGGTGCGCACCGCGTTGGTGAAATACGAGCCGCGCATCGACGTGCTCGACGTGCTGGCGGAGAGCACCGCCGACAGCCCCAATATGCTGCTGGTCCGCGTCAGCTACCGGATCCGCTCCACCAACGCGATCGGCAATCTCGTCTACCCCTTCTACATCACGGAGGGGCGCTAGATGGCATTGCAGGACGCTGTCCCGATCATCGACGACCGGCGCTACGACGACATCGTCGAGGAGCTCAAGGTCCGCATCGCGCGCTACACGCCGGAATGGCAGCCGGTATGGAACGACTACAACGACAGCGACCCCGGGATCACGCTGGCGCAGCTCCTCGCCTGGCTGTCGGAGATGCTGCTCTACCGCATGGGCAAGGTGCCCGAGCTCAACTACCTCAAATTCCTCGAGCTGATCGGGATGGAGCTCCTCGCCGCCCAGCCGGCGCGCGTCGACGTGATGTTTCCCGTCACCGACACCGCGACCGTGCCCTACGTCGACGTGCCGCCGCGCACGCAGGTCTCGGCGAATGCCGACGACGGCGGCCCGCCGCTGGTCTACGAGACCGACAAGAGCGCGCGCGCGCTCACCGCGCGGGTGATGTCGGTGCAGGTGCTCGATGCCGGCATCCACCGCGACTTCACCGGCGACGACGCCGCGCTCCAGCCCTATCCGCCGTTCGGCGAGCTGGCGCTGGCGGACGCCGCGCTGGTGCTCGGTTTCGGATATCCGGCCGCGTATCCGACGCCCGAGGCATTTCCCTCCACCACGTTCGACCTTTCGATCTATGCGCAGGGCGACGGGACCGCGGCGCCGGTCGTGACCTGCGGACCGGCGTCGATGGTCTTTCCGTCCGCCACGGTGCAGTGGGAGTGCTGGAACGGCACCGACTGGCAGCGCATCGACGCGCTGCGCGACACGACGGTGGCGTTCACGCGCTCCGGCCTCGTCACGCTGCGCACGCCGGCCGTCGGCGTGATGGTGCGCGATTTCGTCGGCGCCTACGCCGACGACGGCACGCAGCCGAAGTTGTTCTGGATCCGCGCGCGCCTCGCCAAGGCCCAGTACGAGACGCCTCCCGCGATCGTCGGGGTGCGTACCAACACGGTCTCGGCGCTGCAGGCCCAGACCGTCCAGGGCGAGGTGGTCGGCGGCACCGACGGCACCCGCAACCAGAGCTGGACGCTCTCCAACACGCCCGTCATCGCCGGCAGTGTCGTGGTCGAGATCGACGACGGCACCGGCCCCGTGGCGTGGCAGGTCGCCGATGACCTGCTCGATGCCGGAGCGAGCGACCGCGTGCTGGCGCTCGCGGCCGCGAGCGGCGTCCTCACCGCCGGCGACGGTGTGCACGGCGCCATCCCGACCGCGAACGCGCAAAACCCGGACGCCAATGTCGTCGTCACCGAATATCGCTATGGCGGCGGCGCCCGCGGCAACGTTCCGGCTGGGGCGGTCGCCAGCGTGCTCACGCCGGTCGACGGCATCGACTCCGGCAAGGTCACCAACCTGTTCGCGGCGGCGGGCGGCCGCGACGAGGAGCGGCTCGAGGATGCCAAGGACCGCGCCCGCCGGATGATCCGCGCCCAGGGGCGCGCGGTGACGGCGGGCGACTTCGAGATGCTGGCCAAGCAGGCGGGCGACATTGCCCGCGCCAAGGCACTGCCGCTGTTCAATCCGCAGTTTCCGACCGTGACGGTGCCCGGCGCCGTGACCGTGATCATCGTGCCGAACGCCAAGCGCATCGCCGGCGTTCCGTTCCGGCCGATGCCCTCGCAAGGACTGCTCAAGACGGTGTGCGCCTATCTCGACGCGCGCCGCCTGCTGACCACGGAAGTGTTCGTCGCGGCGCCGACCTACCAGGAGGTCCGGGTCACCGCGAGCATCCTCGCCAAGGACGACGCCGATACCGCGGCGGTGCGCGAGCAGGCGGAAGGCGCGATGCTCGACTACTTCGATCCGATCGTCGGCGGCGACGACGGCTCCGGCTGGGGCTTCGGCGAGACGATCCGCTACTCGAAGGTCTATCAGCGCCTGTTCTCGGTGGACGGCGTCGACTCGATCGAGACGCTCGTCATCACGCTGGACGGTGTCGACTATCCCGAGTGCCGGGACATCGCGATCCTGCAAAACAATCTTCTGGTCTCCGGCGCGCACCAGCTCGAGGTCAGCACAATAGACGCGGAGGCGGCGGCATGAACGCGCCTGCGCACCTGACGACGGCCCAGCGCGCGGCGCTTCACGTCGGGCCCGCGAGCGGCCTGCCGCACGATCCGCTGGCGCTGGTGCTGTACGCGCAGACCTGTGCCGATCCGCGCGCCGGTTTCGCGGCCGGCCGGCTCGACGACGTGGACGTCGGCGCATGCACACGCGCGCTGACGCTGCTGCCGTCCCCGGGTGCCGACCGGCTGCTCACCGAGGCTTCGGGCAGCTTCGGCGGCCTCGTGCCGCCGACCAATGTGGCGATCGCGCCTGACGGCGCCGTCTACCTGGTGGATCGCGGCCATGCGGTGGTGAAGGTCTTCGACCCCTGCGATTGCGCCTTCAAGCCGCTGCCGTGCTTCGTGGCGCGCGCGCCGGCGGACGCCGACGGGTGCACCGACAATGTGGTCCACTTCGCGCCGCTCAATGAGCTTGGCGATCCCACCGGCCTCGCGATCGCCGGGATCGACCTGCTGATCGCCGACCGCGCGCACCATCGGGTGTCGATCGTCGACCTGGTCGGCGCGGTACCGCGTGGGGCGCTGCGGTTGCCGGCGGCGACGGGGCTGCGCAAGTTGTGGACACCGTTCGGCATCGCGGTCGACTCCGAAGGCTCGCTCTATGTCAGCGATCCCGACAACGCGCGCATCGACGTGTTCGACCGGCATCGGCGGTGGCGGGCCGGCTGGACCGGTCTTGGCCAGGTGACGCATCTCGCGGTCGATTGCGACGATATCTTGATCGCCGTGATCCAAAATGCCGCCGTCGATGCCGCGGGCAATCCGGTCGCGATCGCGGCCGAGATCGTCGACGGCGTGCGGGCGCCGCTCGCGTCGCGCGCCGCGCTCCTCTCCGGCCGTTTTCCTCCAAGCCAGATTGCCGTCGACCGCGCCGGGCAACTGCACCTCGGGGCGGCCTGCGTTCCACCCGCCGACACCGTCTTCGATGCACAGGGCTATCCGGTCGCCGCCAAGGATGCTGCCGCGACGGCGCTATACGTGACCAGCGGCGTCTATCGCAGCGCCGCGCTTGATTCCCGCCGGCGCAGCTGCGTCTGGCATCGCGTGCTGCTCGCCGGCGCCGTGCCGGACCGCACCGCGGTCCTGATTCAGACCACGACCTCGGACGTCGAGCTGGACGACGGCGAGCTCGACGATCTTCCGCCCCAGGCGTGGAGCGAGATCGTGCCGGTCCGGTCAATGTCGAAAGGCACCGCTGATGCGCTGGTGCGCAGCCCGCCGGGCCGTTACCTGTGGCTGCGGCTCACGCTGACCGGCGACGGCCGCGCCAGCCCGCGCATCAACCGCATCGTGGTGGAATTCCCGCGCGTGTCGCTGCGGCGTTTTTTGCCGGGCGTCTACGGCATGGATCCGGCCGGCGCCGATTTCACCGACCGGTTCACCGCGCTGTTCGACACGACCTTGCGCTCGATCGAAACGCGCATCGACACCATGCACGAGCTGTTCGATGCCTCGACGGCGCCGGCCGAGAAGCCGCGCGAGAAGACGCCCGAGGGCGCGCCGGTCGTTGACTTCCTCAGTTGGCTTGCCGGCTGGATCGGGGTCACGCTTGATCGCCAGTGGCCGGTGGCGACCCGGCGCGCGATGCTCAAGCGTGCCGCGACGCTGTTCGGGCGGCGCGGCACCAGCTCGGGGCTGCGCGACCTGCTGCTGACTTTTTTGGGCTTCGATCGCTTGCAGTGCGAGGACGCCTGTCCGGCGACGCGCTGCAGCCCGCGGCCGCTCAACTGCGCGCCGCCGCCAAAATCCTGCCGGCCGCCGCTGCCACCGTTGATCCTCGAGCATTTCCGGCTGCGGCGCTGGCTGTTCGTCGGCGCCGGGCGGCTCGGTGACGATGCGGTGCTGTGGGGCGAGCGCATCGTCAATCGCAGCCGGCTCGGCGGCGCGGACCGCGCCGGCAATGCGCGGCTCGCGCCTATCGGCTGCCCGCCGGATCGCAACCCCGGCACAAGGCTCGTCTCGACTCCCGACCCGCTGCACGATCCGTTCGACGTCTATGCGCACCAGGCCAGCATCTTCGTGCCGGCACGGGTCCGGGCGAGCGACTGGCAGCGGCGCGGCCTCAATCGCCTGCTCGCGCAGGAAGCACCGGCGCACGTGCGCTGGCAGATCGAATACGTGGAGCCGCGCTTCCGCGTCGGGGTGCAGGCGATGATCGGCCTCGACAGCGTCATCGCGCGCGTGCCGCCGGGCATGCGCCTGGGCGACGCGCGGCTGGGGCAGGGATCGGTGTTGCCGCCTCATCCGGGACGCCCGGCGGCGGCGGGAATTTCCGCGCGTGTTGGCGAGACGATGCGACTGACATGAGTTGGAGGAGGGCCGCATGAGTTCCAGACACGAGGTCGAGGCGGCGACGGGCTGCGCGGCGTGCGAATTCGAGCCGTTCGTGAAGAACAACTACTTCACGGGCAAGCTGATGGGCGCCTCGGATTTCATCGCCGAGACCTACTTCCATCAGGAGAAGATGCGGCTGCACCAGGCGCGCCTGCACGGCTGGGGCGTCGTGTGCGGGCTCAAGGTGCTGCAGCACCCGAACGCCGATTGCCGCAAGCGCTACGTGCTGATCGAAGCAGGCTCGGCGGTCGATTGCTGCGGGCACGACATCCTGGTGCCGGAAGAAGAGATTCTCGATCTCCTCTCCTACAAGCAGGTGGCAGCGCTCGCGAAGGAAAATCCGGCGCATCTGCACGCGCTCGGCGTCTGCGTGCGCTTTATCGAGTGCCCGGTCGAGAATGTGCCGGTCCTCTACGACGACTGCGGCTGCGACGACAACGGCTGCGCGCCGAACCGGATTCTCGAATCCTACGCGTTCGACGTCACGGTCGACCCTCCGCTGCCGCTGCTGCCGGCCGTCGCGCCCGCCGATCTCGCCGGCGCGATGTTCGCGCGCGCGCCCGGCGGCATGCTGGCGGCGAAGACGCCGCGCTTCGGCATTGCACCGATGGTCGGCGCGTCGCTCTACGCGCTCGACGCCGCCAAGCCGCAGACGCTGGTCGTCTACGACCTGACGACGCGCCACGCCGGCATGATCGATCTCGGCGCCGACGCGATGGCGCTCGCGGCGCGCGGCAACTTCGTTTTCGTGGCGACCGGTCCGAACGGCGGCACGCCGGAGGTGATTCAAGTATTCGCGTCCGGCACCACGACGCCGGTTGCGACCGTCGATATCACCGCGACGACATCGGCGAGCACGGTGGCGCTGGCCGCGACCTCCGATGCGACCCGCGCCGCCGTCGTCTACGTAGCCGACACCGGCGCGCTGATCGCCTATGCGGAGGACACCGCCAACGGCCTCAAGACGGCGTCGTCCTCGCTCGGCAGCATCGCGGCGCAGCTCTCGGGATTTGTCGCCTTGCCGGACGGCACTGGCGGCTACGCGATCGACGAGGCGGGCGGCAAGGTGAAGGCGATCACATTCGCGGCCGCGTCGACGACCGTCGATGTCAGCGCGCTGCCCGCGACCGCGAAGCCGACCGCGCTCGCCGTCGCGGATACCGGCGGCAAGAAACTGATCGCTATCGTCAGCCGCACGCAGAAGACGCTCTGCGTCGTCGACGCCGCGAACGCGACGGCGAGCGCCGGTCTGCTCGCCACCATTCCGCTCGACCAGACGCCGGAATTCGTCGCCGCCGGCGCACAGGGCACCGTCTATGTGTTCGAGGAAAACGGCGGCATGTCGTTCCTGCAGGCCGTCGACCTCGCGCCGCTTGCCGCCGGCCAGGCCGCCGTGGTGTCGGCGCCGCGCGCCGTGAACGGGCCCGGGCTGCGGCTGATCGGGCTGCTCTCGAATGCGACGGCGGGAGTGGTCGCCTCCGGCGACGAGATCGACATGGTGTGCGCCGAGCTGATCTGGAACCAGACTTGCGGTGGCTGCGACACGCCGAACTGCCTCACGCTCGCGACCATCGAGCGCTACCAGGCCGGCGCTGCGGTTTTCGACGCGGACACCCAGCCGCTCGCAGACGACATCGCGAACCTGCGCGCGAGAATCGACAACCGCACGGGACGGCGGATTCTCGCCAGCACCCAGACCCTGCAGGCCTGGCTCGAATGCCTGCAGACCAAGGGCACGCAGGGCGCCGAGGGGGATAAGGGCGACAAGGGAGATAAGGGAGATAAGGGAGACAAAGGGGACAAAGGCGATCCCGGCGCGGGCACGCAGGGCCCGCCCGGACTAGGCCTCTACGTCGACCTGCCGAAGATCCTCGACATCGGCTGGCGGTTCGAAGCGCTGTTCAATTTCCAACAGTTCTTCGCGAACTACATGATTGCGCCGACCGCCGCGGTCAATCCGGCGGACGAGATCCGCAAGCGCGTCGAGGCCGGAAAGAACGTGCCCCCGCTCACGGTCTACTTCAACAAGACCATGGAGGGGATTACCCGGCGCACCTTCGAAGTCACGGTCGACGCGCCGTTCGTGCTGCCGCAGGGAAAACAGCAGACCCTGACGTCGGCCGGCGTCTATTTTCCGTTCGATCTGAAGATCTACGGCGACATCATCAAGATCCCCGGGCCAGTCCCGACCCCGCACACCGGCGAGAACGCGGCTTTCGCCGTCTCGTTTCTTCCCCGGCCGCAGTTTTTCACGATGCTGGACAAGAACGACCAGCCGACGCCCGGCGCCTACTATCTGCTCTGGTACCTGGTCGCCGCCGCCACGGCCGCGAATGTCGACCTGCCGCGCCTGATGGTCTCGCTGCGCGGCGACTTCGTCTACGCGCTCGACGCCAACGGCAAGTACACCGAGTTCGGCGTGCTCGACGGCGAGAATATCGGCGGCATGGTGGGCGAGCCGCCGCCGGCGAAGCGGATGCCGCCGATCCAGGGCGGCAAGAATCCGTCCGGCAACCTGACCCAGGGCGGGCTGTTCGAAAGCTGGCTGCTCCTCACTTTGGGAGACACGCAGGGCCGCGTTCCGGAGGAGGAAAAGGAGAGGATGGCGGCCAACATGCCGGCCTTCTCCCACATCGGTCCTTCGATGCTCGGGCTCGACGGCCTGCCGCCGGCCGCGAACCTCGCCACGCCGCAGGCGATCGTCGAGGCGACCGGCGTCTCGGACGCGGTCGCGCGCCGCATCGTCGAGGAGCGCCAGCACGCTCCTTTCGCCGCGGTGGCGGACTTCAAGACCCGCGCGCGCATCTCGGAGCGCGACTGGGCGAAGATCAAAGGCAAGCTCCTGATCCTGTGACCGATCGCACACGCCGACTAAAGCGGAGACTGACCATGCCGACCCCGACCGACCTGATCGACCGCTATATCGGCCGTACCATGCGGCTGCGGCCCGCCGCGCCGGCGCCGTCCGCCGACCCCTGCGCGTGTCCGCCGCCGTGCCCGGCCTGCGGCGGCCTCGAATGCCTGTGCCGGCCGCGCTTCTTCGCCGGCCAGGTGCTCACCGAAGACGATCTCAATCGGCTGGAGAACTACGTCGTCGCCAAGGACAAGCTGCACAACCGCTATTTCCACGGCTCCGGCGTGGTGTGCGGGCTCGAGGTCGTGTGCGACTTCTGCAATCCCGGCAGCGTCACGGTGAAGCCCGGCTATGCGCTCTCGCCCTGCGGGGAGGACATCATCGTCTGCAAGGACGCGTCGGTGTCGATCTGCGATCTGATTACCCACTGCAAGCCGCGCGACGACTGCGATCCTTACGGCAGCCAGGCTCCCGCCGAGTGCAAGGACGGGATCCAGCGCTGGGTGCTGTCGATCTGCTACCAGGAGCGCCCGTCGCGTGGCGTCCAGCCGCTGATGAGCGAGCCGTGCTCGTGCGGCACGAAGGGCTCGGGCGGATGCGGGTGCGGCGGCAGCAAGGCGGGCGGCTGCTCGTGCGGCTGCTCCGGCGGTGGCGCGAGTCAGAACGGCGGCTGCGGTTGCTCCGGCGGCCAGCCCGCCAAGATGATGGCTGCCAAGACGATGGCTGCCAAGTCGATGAGCAGGGCGGCGTCGAAATACAATCCGCAATGCGAGCCGACGCTGATCTGCGAGGGCTTCCGGTTCGCCGCCACCAAGTACGTGGACCCGGCGCGCGCGGCGTCCAATCTCGGGCGCTACGGCGCTTGGGGACTGCTCGCCGCCAAGGGCCAGCAGTTCGGCCCGCTGCTGCTGCGCCTGATCGCCTGCTACCTCAAGGCCATCGAGATCCGCAACGCCTACGCGGACACCAAGCTCGGTGATGCCAACGCGAACGAGATCGCGCTTGCCCACAGCGAGTACCTCTCGGCGTTGCGCGACTTCGCGGCCGAGCACCTGTCGCAGAGCTGCGACATCGCGCGGCAGCTCGACCGCATGGTGACGCCGAAGCCGGTGATGCGCGACGGACGGCTGGTCGCCGTCACGCCGGGCGAATGGCAGGGCAGCTTCGACCAGCTCAACACGCTCTGGCTCGATGTCTTCCGCGAGTGCTTCTGCTCGGCGCTGCTGCCGCCATGCCCGGAGTTCGAAACCAGCGACTGTGTGCCGCTCGCGGTCATCACGATCGACGCCGATCAGTGCCGCGTCATCGATATCTGCAACTGGCAGGCACGCGAGTTCGCGCTGACGCTGCCGACGCTCGCCTACTGGACCTCGTTCATCCAGTGGGGCGCCATCAAGGACGCGATCGCGAAGCTGTGCTGCGAGGACGGATCGGAACGCTGGGCGATCATCTTCCGGCTGTTCGAGACGATCTTGGCGAGCCAGACTCAGGTCGGCCTGATCACCGAAAAGCCGATCGTGCTGCGTGACGCCA
>Ga0105238_10007273_pt1 | contig 11084 bp, 11 predicted proteins | sample KBSC34metaG_FD_81526 | JGI IMG/M metagenome (GOLD analysis project Ga0105238, IMG submission 81526) | Corn rhizosphere microbial communities from Kellogg Biological Station, Michigan, USA - KBS C3-4 metaG | ecosystem: Host-associated > Plants > Roots > Rhizosphere > Soil | place: Michigan, USA...
AGAGCGGGGGCAAGCCCCTCTTCCTGACTTGTTCTATTCTCAGTTGCGCAAATCGTCTAATGGAAACTTGAATCGAAAAATAGAACAAGTCAGGAAGAGGGGCTTGCCCCCGCTGGTTAAAAACCAGCAACACACTAATACCCCACTACCAGCGCACTCTTCTCTGTGCAACCTCAGTGTCCTCTGTGTCTCAGTGGTTGATGAATTCCGAGTAAAACAACACCACAGAGACACAGAGGACACTGAGGTTGCACAGAGAAATCCTACAGTGTCTGGAAAATCAATCAGGAAGGGGATCAGGCAATGGATGAAATAATCAAACGCATAACCGAGAAGACTGGAATCTCAGAAGATCAGGCGCGCTCTGCCGTGAACACCGTAGCGGGATTTCTCAAAGAGAAGTTACCGGCTCCGCTCGCCGGACAGATCGACAATGTGCTGAGTGGCGGGGGTGGCATGACCGACACACTCAGCGACGCCGCGTCAAAGGTTGGAAACATCTTCGGCGGTTCTTAACCTCGTTTCCGGTATACGAGTGTGTAGCCGCCACAACAAGTGTCGCTTCACACTCGCACCGGCATCTTTAAACTCTCAGCAACGATCTCGTATGAGCGGATGCGCGCCCCGTGATCGTAGATGCTAGTCACGATCATCAATTCATCTGCTTTCGTTAACTCAACAAAGTTTTGCAATTCTCTGCGCACCGCCTCTGCAGAACCGACGATCGAATACTTCAACATGCGTGAAGCATGATGCTTCTCGATGGAATTCCAGTAGTCGTCAATGTCGTTGATCGGTGGTTGGAGTTTACCACCGGCGCCGCGGACGAGGTTGGTGAAGGATTGTTGGACAGTTGTGAATAAACGTCGCGCCTCTTCATCAGTATCAGCAGCGACGACGTTGACGCCAACCATCGCATATGGATGGTCTAACTGCTTCGACGGTTTGAACTGTCTGCGGTAGATATCAAGCGCCACCAATAGCGCATCAGGCGCGAAGTGTGACGCGAACGCGTAAGGCAACCCAAGCCTGGCGGCTAGTTCGGCGCCGAAGGTGCTCGAGCCAAGGATCCAAATCGGAACTTCAGTGCCAGCGCCAGGAACTGCGCGCACAGCTTGTCCGGATTCCGCCGGTGCTAGAAATTGCTGCAACTCTAAAACGTCCTGCGGAAAGCTCGTCTCGCGCGCGGGATCGCGACGCAGTGCTCGCAACGTTCGTGCGTCTGTTCCGGGAGCCCGACCAAGGCCCAAATCAATCCGGCCGGGGTAAAGTGATTCGAGTGTGCCAAACTGTTCGGCAATCACCATCGGCGCATGATTGGGCAACATAATGCCGCCCGAACCCACGCGTATCGTCTTTGTGCCGCCAGCGAGATAACCGATCACGACTGAGGTTGCAGCGCTCCCGATGCCGGTCATGTTGTGATGCTCGGCGACCCAGTAGCGCTTATAACCAAACGCCTCGGCGTGTTCTGCAAGGTCAAGACTCTTCCGCAGCGCCACGCGTGGTGTTTCTCCAAGAATCACCGGGACGAGGTCGAGAATGGACACGAGAACCATCAGACTATTCTAGACCGATCATTGAACCCATTCTTTTGCAGAAACGAATGACTGCTCGTCGTAGATAAGCACGATCGTGCCGATTGATAGTTGTTCGCTCATCTCCTTCGCGGCCCACATCGGAATGCGAACGCAGCCATGACTCTGCGGGGAGTGAGGAACTTCAGGGTTGCCGTGAATTGCCAGGCCGTCGCTGAAGTAATTGGGATAATAGAGCAATCCGAGAGGTGATTTTCTCCAGCCTTCCAGCTTGTTGTAGATCTTGAACCGGCCCCTCGGCGTGTAAGCAAGGCCGCTCATGAGTTTTTCTTTGTAATGCTTGCCGCTGCCTGTCGACACGGGAAGGATTGTCTTCACTTCTCCGTCGTCATCCGTCAACAGGAGCACTTGTCGATCGAGATCGACTTCGACGTGCTTGTAGCCTGCATCTTTCGGCCGCGGTGGAGCCGCGTCACGAATCGCCTCCAACTCAGCACGGGTCAGGCGACCGGTAATCTTCCGGCCTTCCCATTTCTGAAATGTAGCCAATGCTTGTTGCGTACTGCCTCGGAAGCCCATTTCGTACAATCGACTTTCTGCTTCCTTCAGCTCCGCGCGTTTGAGCGGACCTGCGTCACGCTTCTTGTTTTTTGTGCTTGCGAGTACGTTGATTGACGCAAGAAGGATGAGGAGAAGCGTCCCTGCTGCGGCTTTTCTGGCGATGTTCATAAAACCACCTCACCTGTAATACGCGAAATATTTAGCCACAAAAGCACAAAGTATTTCTTCAAGTTTTTGTGCTTTTTGTGCCTTTTTGTGGCTACTCTCGGTTTCGATGGAAGGTTTCAGGTATCAACCCGAGCTGATTGACTCCGCTTTTGAAGACGCGCTGGTCGCGCACGTGCGTGAGCTGCCGTTTCGAGAGTTTGAGTTTCACGGCTACAAAGGCAAGCGTCGCGTCGTTTCGTTTGGCTGGAAGTACGAGTTCGCAGGCGGCGGTCAGCTTCACAAGGCGGAGGAGATTCCCGAGTTTCTGCTCCCACTCAGATCGGTCGCGGCATCGTTCGCCCAGATGGAGCCAGACGCTTTCCAGCATGTGCTCGTGACGGAATATGGACCAGGCGCAGGCATCGGCTGGCATCGCGACAAGGCCGTGTTCGGAGAGGTCGTCGGCGTCTCTCTGCTCGCGCCGTGCACACTGCGGTTCAGGCGGAAGGTGAATACAAAGTGGGAGCGCGTTAACGTTCTCGCCGGCCCACGCTCTGCGTACCACCTCACTGGCCCGGCGCGGTCGGAGTGGGAGCACAGCATCCTTCGTGTCGATGCATTACGCTACTCAATCACGTTTCGGACCATGCGATCGAGCTTCACATGACTGAGGTCTTGAACGCCGCGTTAACTACATGTTCGCGGCGCGGGAAGTGAAACAGCACCCCAAGCGCCCCGATGATGAGGAGCACGAAATAGTAACGATCATTCGTGAGGAAAAAATCCAGCAGGCCGAGTAGCGCGGCGACGTCCATGAGCGCCCACGTCACGACGTATGCCTGCTGGACCATTCCGGTACTGTGTTGTTCGAGGGCCTTGCTTAACAATTTGCTCTTGATCACGAAGGCAACGAGTACCATTAACATTGCCACGCACATCAGGGTAACCGAAAGGGAAGGATTCGGTTCGAGTCCTTCCCTTCGTTCCGCAACAAGCGTAAACCCATAGTAAAAGCCAATGCTCAAAAGTAGACCAAACCAGAGCGTCCGCAACGTGCGAATTCTCAATTCGATTTCGGTTTGTGGGTTGTTCGGATTTGCCGGGTTCATGTATTGGTGGAACCTGCCTTCGCGTTTGAGCTTAAAGGACGATCTGTTTCGTCAGGTTTCTTCGTGAAGCCGGAAATGTCCCAACGACTCTCGACGTTCTTGAATAGACGCATGCTTTGGAAGAACGTCCCCGCGCCACCGCCAGCCAGCCTGGTGCCTTCCTGACCGGCGATCCGAGTTCCTTCCTGACCGGCGATTCTTGTGCCTTCCTGACCAGCGATTCTTGTTCCTTCCTGGCCGGCGATTCTTGTCCCTTCCTGACCGGCGATTCTCGTTCCTTCCTGCCCGGCGATCCTTGTTCCTTCCTGGCCCGCGATCCTCGTTCCTTCCTGGCCGGCGATCTTCGTACTCGCGTTTCCATTACCAGCCGCGACTGCTCTCGGACGCTCGTCAAAAGCCACGCCTGAGTAGTACCGGTACCTGGCTCCAGCCGGAACATCTTCCAACGGCGCTTCAAACTTGCGTAGACTGACCTGGTAGAGATACTTCTTCAAAAAATCGCTCCACGACAGTCGTTCTCGCTTTACGTCCTTCGCAAAAAACAGCGTCTCGTAGTTCTTCCGCGACACTTCATAAGCATCACGCGACCAGGGGAAAAACACCGAGACACCATTCGAGTACTGATAGCCGCCACCACTATAGCCACCAAGAATTACCGCCTTCTGAAGTTGCTTCAAAACACTGCGGCATTCCTTTTGTACTCGTTTCAGCGCCTCTGTATCTTCATCCCCACCGAGCTCGTCCACGATCAGCCCACACTCGCGATCGAGCAGCTCACAGAAGTCGCCCAGATCAACGTTCTGATCGTACATGTACGACTGGCACTTCCAATGCACGTGCAGAATCGCGCGTTCCGTTTGACGATATATGCGACTCTTCGGATCTTTGAAACATTGAATCAGCGCTTCAGCGAGCTCGTCGAACGCATCAGCCAGATTATCGAAGCGACCCAGATCCCACGCAGCCATGTCGACCGACACGCCACCGACCGTATACGAATCCTGGCTGCGAATGAACTCCTTCACGAACATCTCCGCCACACTGCGCGTGTCGAGATTGCGACATTGTTCACGTCCTAAAGATCCGAGGATCTTTGCGTAGGTCCAACCCGCGCTCGGAACGCTTCCTTCAGACGCGATCATCGTCTTCGCAACGAGGTTGAATTGATACCCGACCTCGAGCATTCCCATGACGCAGCTATCGAAACCGAGGAGGTCGAGCTTCTGACCGAGCAGCTCGTTTTCAACCTTCTGATCGTCGTCGAGCCAGTTATTTGCCTCAGCCAGCGCTTGTAAATCCTTTTTGTTGCTGATGAGCGCCTGAAGCATGTCGTAGAAGTCTGTCATCTTCATCGACCTGCCGGACGTCTCGTCTTTGAACAATCCGATGTCCTGAAACCCGAGCGAGTGGCCGGAAAAGATCAGCGCATACTTCTGCGCACGACGTCCGAACGTGATCTCGCCGTTGTTCTCGACCTCGACTTTATTGACGCACCAGTCGACAAAGTTAAGGATCGAGCGCGGGTTCGCGGCGTTCTCATTTTCTTTCTTCGGAACGTGATAGGTCTTGTTCGGAACTTTGTATGACCGCACGTAGCGAGCTTTTCCGGGTTCGGAGAAGTCGCAGTAAAGGGTCGGTATCGCGGGCGAGTTGCCGTCGTAGTAAACGAAAAGGTTCGGGCTATCGGCGCCTGACGCCGCCACGCTTTTTATCTGCTCCATCGCATACGCCATGTCCACGGCAAGGTTGTTGTCACCCGCCATGTAGATCATGATGGTCCATTCTTTTTGATTCATCTGGGTCGCTCCTTTCACTGTCACACAGGGAGAGGCTGGGAGTTTGTGGAACAGTTGGTCTACAGGGTTACGCGTAAAACACGTCCAAAATAGTCGCCTGCCAAAGTAATTTTTTCTCTGCGGCCCTCTGCGTATCTTTGCGTTCTCTGCGTTAAAGGGCTACTCACGCAGAGGCCACAGAGATACGCAGAGGGCCGCAAAGAGGGAATACCTCCTATCGGAAACCCTTGATCAGGACGATGTCTCTCGTCGCGGAAACTCGGTATGCCGCAATCTTGCCATCACGCGAGATGGAAAAACTGTTGACGAAATCTGATTTGAAGTTAGTTAACTGCTTCAGAACGCCGCCGTCAAGCGGGATACTCCAGATGTTGAAAATTCCCGAGCTGTTATCGAGATAAGCCACCGACCGGCCGTCAGGCAGCCACGCAAACGCCAGCGGCTGAACCGAACGCGGAAGATCGATAGTTTTGACCGGTTCACCGCCTTCGATAGGAATGATCGACAGCTTAGGTTGATTGTTTGCCTGCTCATCCGCATAGAAATACGCGATCAGCTTGCCGTCAGGCGAGATTGACGGCAATTGAGAAGGACGATTGGTCAACTGCACCGGCGTTCCGCCATCGATCCCGACCTTCCAAATCGTCGCTATTCCCGAGCGCTGCGACACAAAGATTACTGACCGGCCGTCGGCAGAACAAACCGGATACGAATCGACGTAGTTACCCTCGGTCAGTTGTTTTAAGTTGTTGCCATCTAAGTCGACACGCCAGATGTTTCGCCCACCCGAACGATTTGATTGGAAAACCACGTAGCGACCATCGGCAGAAACCGACGGCTCGTGATCGATGTAAGCGTCTGTGCTGAGTGGCTTCGCCTCTGACCCATCGGCGTTCGATATCCAGATGTCCCAGTTTTCTCCCGTGCGACTCGCGAAAACAACCTTTCCATCAGGAGTCCACGCCACTGTGTCAGGAAGATTGGTTTTCACGATCTGGCGCGCGCGACTCTCATCTTCATTCACCGCCGTAATCCAGATGCTGCTCGCGTTTACCTGCTGGATCGTGGCAATAGTGCCGGAATCCGCTGTGAGCCCGACGCTGTTTTCTCCGTAACCGTTCAAGTCGTTCGTGATTCGTCGCGCCGGACCGTCGGGGTAGGGAAGCAGCCATACCTGTGTTCCGATCGACGAGAACTCAGGCTGCGCCGTAATGATCATCCCACTACCGTCTGAAAGCCACAGCACTCGGCCGACACTCGCCCACTTCTCGGTACCGATCGGTTCCGGATTCCCGCCTTCGACCGGAACTTTTACAACTGTCGAGTATCCCGGGCCGGTTCCATTGAACATGCCGGCGGCTATCAGCTTTCCATCAGGAGACCATGACGGGCCTGCAGTGGAGAATCCGTTCGGCTGCTTGGCGACAGCGATCGTCCGTGGTTCTCCGCCGCCATCTGTCCTGGCCGCCATCAACGACATGTCGTTCTGATTCCGCCGCACAAAAGCGAACTGCGTTCCGTCGCGAGAAAAACCAACAGGGCTGTAAACACGATCGAGAATTTTTGCGGGCGTGCCACCGAGCACGGGAATGCGATACAGCGTCGGTACGAAGTTAGTTCTCTCGAGCATGGCGACGTAGTAGATCATCTCGCCATCAGGAGAAAACGTCGTGCCCAGCAAAGCGCCATTCTCAGGCGGAACGATTCGCACGAGACTGCTTGTCGAGATCTGCCGGATCCACAAACTGGCCTGCTGCCTGGAATCGTTGGCGGCGCAGACGACGTATTTGCCGTCGGGAGAGATCGACACCTGGCCATTGATGTCTTCGCCGTTAATCTTCCCGCCGGTTGTCAGCGCGGTCATCTTTGCGGGCCCAATCTCTTTCGGCCGCGTGAAGAACTTGTAAAAAGCAAAGCCGATAGCGCTGATGACGATCAAACCCAGCACGAGCGCTGCAATGGAGAGTTTTGTGTTCCGGCGCTGCTGAATAGAAATTGTTTGGGTGTCTGCTACGGCGCCGGATCGCGTTCTTGGAGGTTCACGCAACGTGGTTTGTTTCGACGTTCGTGAGATCGTCGGTGCGATTGATGAGTACGAGCGGCTGAAGTCTGACATCGAGCCGCCTGACTCGAGCCGCTGCTTCAATCGTCGCAGCTTGCCAAGCATCTCTCTCGCCGTTTGGGTGCGTTCGTCGCGATCTTTCGTGAGCGCCTCGGCGATGATGTATTCCAACGGCTCCGGCACGTCGGGCGTAAAGTCACTTACCGGCTGCGGCTCGTGATCCGTAATCGCGACGATGATATGACTCTTCGAAGCGCCATCGAACGGCGCGCGCATCGTCACCATTTCATAGAGCACGACACCGAGGCTCCAGATATCGGAGCGTGCATCGATCTCGCGTCCGGCGGCCTGCTCCGGCGACATGTAGGTGACGGTGCCAAGGATCGTGCCCGGCTCCGTTTTTGCCAGGGCGACCGTTGTCTCCTCCGGTCCTGACGACAACTCTTCACGTTCCGTCAGTTTCGCCAGGCCGAAGTCGAGCAACTTCACGATGCCGTCCTTGCGAACCATGATGTTGTCAGGCTTGATGTCGCGATGGACGATGCCCGCGGCGTGTGCGGCAACGAGTGCGGAAGCGATCTGGATTGCGATATCGATTATCTCGATCAGCTTCATATCGCGTCGTACGTAGTGGCGGAGAGTGACGCCTTCGACGAACTCCGTGGAAATGAAAGTCAGACCTTCGGCGCGACCGATCTCGTAGACGGTGAGAATGTTTGGATGATTGAGAGCTGATGCGGCTTTCGCTTCCAGAATGAAGCGGTTGAGACGGCTTTGGTGAGCGGCTAGCTCCGCGTACAGAAACTTCAGAGCGACAGGGCGATCCAGTTCGGTGTCCTGCGCCCGGTACACCTGACCCATTCCGCCCGCACCGATTTTACTGATGATGCGATAATGGGAAAGGGTAGCTCCGGGGGAAAATTCGGCCACTGGAGACTTTTACGTTAGTGCGAGGCAGAGCGCAAGTAGTCGTTAGACAGGAGTACAGGATTTCAGCATTAACAAGATTCCTTGCAAATCATGTAAATCCTGTAATCCTGTCTGACGTTGTCGTATCCAACCGAATCGTTCGGTTTGACGAACTATTCTGCGTTTCTATAATCATCAGCCGATGAGTGACGACGATGTCTTCGAAATACAGCGACTCTACCCGCAGATTTACATCGCGTGTCATACGGACCACGTGCGAGCTGTCTCTACCAAATGGCGCATATCTTCACAGGACGCATCGATCCTGGTCCATCTCGATCGTGATGCCGGGCTGAGTCCACGTGCTCTCGCTAACCATCTCAGCGTAGCGCCTTCGACTCTCTCAGCGGCGCTTGCGCGTCTTGCCGAGCTCGGCTACCTGACCAATGAACCTAACGGCAAGGATCGTCGCAAGCGTGAGCTACGCCTGACTGCTCGCGGCGCTGAAGCAATCGCGTCAACCTCAGTCCTGAACGCCGAACGCGTCCGCGCATTACTCAAAAAACTCAAACCGGCTGAAAGAAAAGCAGCGCTTCACGGAATGGCGCTATTAGCACGCGCCGCACGCTGGCTTAACGATAAGGAAGACAAATGAAGCTCCTGATCTTTATCGTCGTAGGAATTGTCGGTGGAGTGTTGCTGCTGGCTGGAGTTATGGCGCTGATCGGATCGATGTTGCCAAAAGCGCACATAGCTTCACGCTCGATTCTGTTGCATCGGTCTCCGCAGGACGTCTACGCAGTCGTGCGTGACTTCGGTTCAGCGCCGAAATGGCGCGCGGATGTGAAACGAATCGAGGTTGAATCACCAGTCTACTTTCGGGAAGTGGGGAAACACGGGACCGTCAACTATGAGCTGGTCGAAGATATTCCCGCGCAACGGATGGTGACACGGATCCGCGACACCGATCTCGGCTACTCAGGCCAGTGGACCTACTCGTTCACGCCCGAGAACGGTGGTACCCGCGTGACGATCCGCGAAGACGGTGAGGTCTCAAACGTCCTCTTCCGTTTCATGTCGCGCTACGTCTTCGGACAGACGTCGACGATCGACTCGTATCTCACGTCGCTCGCCAAAAACTTCGGCGAAGAAACCACGCCGCAATAACAACGAGCTTTACTTAGTTGCATCACCCGTCATAAGATTGCTCGACTCAGTTTAGCCGCGGATTACATCAATAAATACGGAGATCGAGATGTCAGCAGCCGCACACCCCGCGCGGATTGGCTCCGCCGACTATAGTTTTTACGACAAGCTGAATAACGTTTGGCATAAACGCGCGCTCAATGCTTTTACGTTCATCGTCCTCGCGCACTGGGCCGAGCATCTGACGCAGGCTTACCAGATTTACGTGCTGGGCTGGCCGCGGCCGCGCGCCGGCGGTGTTCTCGGTCTGTTCTTTCCGTGGCTCGTGAGCTCCGAAGTGCTGCACTACGGTTATGCGATCGTGATGCTTATTGGAATTTGGACGCTGAGGAAAGGCTTCACTGGAACCTCGCGTAAGTGGTGGACCATCGCGCTCGTGATCCAGTTCTGGCATCACATCGAGCATGCCGTTTTACAGTGGCAGGCGCTGACGCATCATTACTGGTTTGGCTCCCCAGTGCCGATCAGCTTTCTGCAAACGTTATTTCCGAAGTTTCGAGTCGAGATACATCTCTTCTACAACGCGGTTGTGTTTATTCCGATGGTGATCGCGATGTACTACCACCTGTTTCCACCGAAGGGAGAAGAGAAGGCAGCGTGTAGCTGCGCCTTGCATCGCGAACCGCTGTCGGCAGTCGCGGCTTAAGAGTTAAATGCCACAAAGAAGAAGAGGCACAAACAGAATCATTGGTTTGTGCCTTTTGTGCCTTTCAGTGGCTTGTCGACATCAGCCGGCAGCGGATGTCACGATTGCCCATGAGATCTCCCCGCAACCTCCGCGTGTGGGCCGCGCGCTGATCACGCTACGGCTGACCAGTGCTTCACGAAAGCCCGTGATCGGGGCTCGCGTCAGATTGGAAGGAAACATGTCGCACGCCGGAATGTCGCCGGTCTTTGCTGACACATTAGAAGTCGCGCCCGGAGACTATCGTGCAAACATGGAGCTCTCGATGGCAGGAGATTGGATAGTGCTCGTTCACGTGACCTTCCAGGACGGCACGAAGTTGGAGCACCAGTTTGAAATGACTGTGCTTAACGCCGAAGGCGTTGGCTAATTTCAGCCCAGGGTTCGAGGAACGAGAACCCTGGGGATGAAAACAAATTATTTTATTAACCCTGAAAGGGTTCGCCAACCGCCAAACCCTTTCAGGGTTAGAGCAGATGTTTATGGGTTACCCAGGGTTCTCGCAAGCTCGAACCCTGGGCTGAAATTAGTGAACGCCTTCGGCGTATTGGAAAGATTGCGTCGCCCATCTGTGCTTCATTCCCAAATCAACTCTAAAACGTCACTCGATCTGTTGCGCGTTCCCGTCATTGGCAGCCTGCTGAAGCAGCGCCACGCGCGCACACTGTTTCAAATTCCCGTCTTCATAATTAGCGCCGCGATGATCGTGCACGGGCTATTCGGACCGCAGCTCGCGCCGAAGAACCTTGCGACGACCTTTACGTGGGTACACTTTCGCGGCGCGCTCGTGCTCGTTCTTCTCTTCGCGGGAAACTTCTTCTGCCTCGCCTGCCCGTTCATGCTCGTTCGGAATCTCGTCCGCAAGTTTGTTCGCCCGGTGCGAAACTGGCCACGCGCCCTGCGCAACAAGTGGCTCTCGATCGGATTATTCGTGGCGATGCTTTTTGTGTACGAGTGGCTCGATCTGTGGGCGTCGCCGTGGTGGACCGCGTGGCTAATCATTACATACTTCGCCGGCGCGCTCGTGATCGATTCGATTTTCAAACACGCAACGTTCTGCAAGTTCGTCTG
>Ga0105238_10007275_pt1 | contig 11082 bp, 3 predicted proteins | sample KBSC34metaG_FD_81526 | JGI IMG/M metagenome (GOLD analysis project Ga0105238, IMG submission 81526) | Corn rhizosphere microbial communities from Kellogg Biological Station, Michigan, USA - KBS C3-4 metaG | ecosystem: Host-associated > Plants > Roots > Rhizosphere > Soil | place: Michigan, USA...
GATGACGTGCTCGGCATCCTGCAGAAGACCGCGCACAAGCCGCACTTCGCTCCCGACCCCCTCAAAACCTTCGGGGCGGGCATTCTCGATGCCAAGGCCGCTGTATTTGCTGCTGTTGGCAAAGCGGCTCCGCCGCCGGAACCCAAGGTGCTTCAGAACGGTGTGGCGCTCACCGGACAGCAGGGCGATGGGGATAGCGAGGCGTTCTACAAGATCGACGTTCCCGCTGGCGCACGTGCGCTGGTGATGCGTACCGCAGGTGGCACCGGCGATGTCTCGCTTTATGTGAAGGCCGGCGCCTTGCCGACAGCGACGTCCTTCGATGCCTCCTCGGTGCATGTGGGCAACGCCGAATCGGTCATCGTCAGGAGCGTTCCGCAGGCGACCACGTACTACCTGCGCGTTGTTGGCGTGAAGGCCTATAGCGGAGTGAGTGTGCAGGCCAGCTACAAGCTTTGACACAACACTGGCAGCTGCGCCATGCGCTGCGCAGCTGCCCCCGTCATCGAACGAACCATCTCGTGCGGCGCCGCGTGCGCGGTTTGCGCGCGGCTCTGCGCATCACTACATAAACGGACGACATGGAATTCGTCCCCTCGCTGGCACCTCATAGGGCCAGTTCCATGCCGCTCCGATTCCCATCAGGAGTCGTTGAATGAACAGGATCTACAGCAAGGTCTGGAATCGGTCTCTGGGCAAGCTGATCGTTGCATCGGAATTTGCGAAGCGAAACGGCAGGGCGGGTTCCCGGCAGGTATCGGGCGTGGTTCTGTCGGTGGGCGTCGCGCTGTCGCTGGCGGCGATGACGGTGACCGCCGGTACCGCCCGCCCGGGGAACCCCGGTTACGAGGGCCATGTGGCCAGCATCAACCCTAGGCTCGTTGCGCCGAATACCAAGGTGCGTGCGAGTGGCAGCGTGGACATCGCCAGTCATCTCATCGATGCCAATGGCGCCCCCGACGGCAGCGAAGACGCCGCCGCGACGGCCACCCACGCACTGGCCGTTGGTGCCGTGGCCAAGGCAAGTGCCGTCAATAGCCTTGCCGCTGGCTATCAATCGGAGGCGGATGGTGAAGAAAGCATCGCTGTCGGCACCAATAGCGCGGCCTCTGGCGCTCGCAGCAGCGCGCTGGGTGCCCACAGCGTTGCCGATGGCAGCGAGAGCACCGCCCTGGGCGCGGGCAGCGTGGCCTATGACGACAACAGCGTGGCCTTGGGCGCGAAAGCAGTAGCGCAGGGCAAGGGCGCATCAGCCATCGGTAGCGGCGCAGGGACCAATGCGGACTTCGCCTCGGCGATGGGCTATGGCGCGTACGCCAACGGCGTCAGCAGCCTCGCGTTGGGGCTCAACACCGCGGCAGGCGGAGTCAACGCGATCGCCCAGGGAACGCGCGCGGCCAGCGATGGTGACGACAGTGTGGCGCTGGGCACTAACAGTCATTCGGTGGGCGCCAACTCGATGGCATTAGGTGTAGGTACGAGCTCGTTAGGCCCACAGAGCGTCGCGCTGGGCAAAGGCGCTCGCGCGGAGTTGAACAACAGCATGGCATTGGGCGTGGATGCCTATGCTCGGGGAGTCAATTCGCTCGACCCACCGGAGGTCGGCGGTGCCGTTGCCATTGGCAATCAGGCTCAGGCCAACGGTGCCGGCAGTGTCGCCATTGGTCGCTACAGTTTTGCCAATGAGCCGGACTCGGGTTCCGCCTACGGCGTGGCCATCGGCGACGCCAGCATTGTCGGTGGAGCCGACGGCTTGGCCATCGGCAATGGTGCTTCCGCCGGCACACCTCCGGGCGACCCCGGCAATGCAAAGGGCGATGTGAGTGATGCCATGGCCGTGGGAGCTTCCGCCAGAGCATCTGCAAACCGCGCCAATGCAATCGGTGTGAATGCGTCGGCGGATGGCGAGGGGAGTACGGCGATGGGAGCCGATAGCATGGCCGTCGGTATAGAAGCCACCGCGATCGGCGCCGGCAGCGTGGCCTTCGACAACAACAGCACTGCCGTGGGCAACCAGGCGATCGCACAGGGCATCGGTTCATTGGCGTTCGGTAGCGGCGCCGGCACCACTGCCAACTACGCCACAGCCATGGGTTACAACGCTTATGCCAATGCGGCGAACAGCGTGGCGATTGGCGTGAATGCAGTTGCCAAGGCAGTGAACAGCGTTGCCTTGGGCGCCAGTTCGGTGGCCGATCAGGCCAACACCGTTTCCGTGGGCAGCGTGGGTAACGAACGCCGCATCACCAATGTGGGCGCAGGCGTGAATGGCACCGACGCCGTCAACGTATTGCAGCTAAACAGTGCAGTCGCAGGGACGAACAAGGCGTTGGCCGGCGCCGTGATGTATGGCGACGCAGGCAAGAACACCGTGGCGCTCGGTGGTGCAAGCGGCACCGTCATCACCAACCTGGCCAGCGGCATGCTGGGCAACGATAGCACTGACGCGGTCAATGGCGGCCAGCTGTTCGCTACCAATCAAGCGGTGGACAAGCTCGGCACGCGTGTGAGCAACGTGGAAGCCACCATCGCGAACGTCAGCAATCTGAGCGCCGGACAGGCCGGCATGTTCCAGGTCGACGGAACCAACGCTGCCGCGCCCACGGCCAGCGGGAGCAACGCCACCGCCGGTGGCGCATCGGCCGTGGCATCCGGCGCCAACAGCACGGCTATCGGCAGCAATGCGCAGGCCAAGGCGAACAATGCGGTGGCGTTGGGCAGCGGCTCGGTAGCAACGCGCGATAACTCGGTGTCGGTGGGTTCGGCCGGCCATGAGCGTCAGCTTGCCAACGTGGCGGCAGGCACGCAGGGCACCGATGCGGTCAACGTGAATCAGCTGTCCGCGCAGACCCAGCAGGCGATTCATACCGCGCAGACCTATACCGACGCCAGTAGTCATCAAACGCTGCAGTCTGCGAACGCCTATACCGATCAGCAGGTGCAGGGCATCGGCAATGCGCTCGCCGATCTGCGTGGTCAAGTCAACGACCAGTTCAAGCAGCAAGGCAGGCGCATCGACCAAACCGGCGCGATGGGCGCAGCGATGACGCAGATGGCGATCAACACGGCAGGCCTGAAAACCGATAACCGCCTGGGTGCCGGTTTCGGTGGACAAGGCAATCAGACGGCACTCTCCGTGGGTTATCAACGCGTGCTCAACCGGCAGGGGTCGGCGACGCTCAGTGTCGGAGGCTCCGTTTCCAACGGTGGCAATGCGTCATTTGGTGTGGGCGCCGGTTTCGGCTGGTAGCTCTCGATGAGGGATGTCATCCGGTAAGTACAGGATGACATCTCGTCGTGTGTGCGCTCTCGCAGGCGTGCATCGGTCAAGGTTGATCCAAGCGAAAGCCTTCGCGATAAACAGATACAGCGAATACACAGCGGATTTGCGAGGTCAATTCAGGCGACGCTGCAGTACAACAATGCGGGTGAGTATCGGCGAAAGACTACGCGCTCCGTGGTCTAAACGACTGCGTTCGTAAGCCCACTTTGCCATTGTTGGTTTGTGTGCCGCTCTTCGATAGTCCAGGTGCCCACGAGAAACCGAGATCGAAAGCTTCGGGGAAGCTTTGGTCATCTTGAGGGAACTTCAAACTTTTATCGGGGAGTTACCATTCATGCATTGTCTGAAGTTCAAAGGGGCGCTTGCTGCCTCCATCGCGCTCGCCTTGTCCCTGAGTGCGGCCGTGCAGGCGCAGTCCAGCGGAAACGCCGGCGGCCTCAACGCGCGCATCAACGCGAGCGCAATCAGCAACAACGGCGGCTACAGCCGATTCATCGTGCGATACAACGCGGCCGCTCCCACCGGCGCAACTGCCGCTGCGCAGAGCGCAAGTGCAGCCATGAGTCGTGCGACCAAGTCGCAGGCCTCGCTGTCGAGCAACGCGCCTCGCGTGAGCTACAAGCGCCAGCTGGCCACAGGCGCGCACCTGATCACCACCTCGCGCAAGCTCAGTGCTTCGGAAGCCGCGGCTTTCATGCAATCCATCGCCAGTGATCCCACCGTGGCCTACGTGCAGCCTGACGTGATGCGTCACGCCATTGGTATCAAGGCGCCAGCGTCCTTCACGCCCAATGACAACTATTTCGCCAAGTACCAGACCGACTATCTGCCGGGTGACGGCTCGGCAACGGCAGCAGGCAACAAGGTCGCCAACTGGGGCGGCGCCAATGTGACTGGGGCTTGGGACCTGGCCGATGGTACTGGCATCACGATTGCCGTGATTGACACGGGCATCGTGAAACACGCAGACATCGATACGTCGCTCGGCGATGCGGGTTACGACTTCATCAGTGACGGCTTCGTCTCCGGCCGCGCCACCGACGGCCGCGTGTCGGGCGGTTGGGATCTGGGTGACTGGACGACGGGCGCTCCGTACGACTCGGGTGCCGATGCCTGCGTCGATCAGGGTCAGGGGGAGGACAGCTCGTGGCATGGTTCACATGTCGCGAGCGCCAGCGGTGCCGAGATCACCAACAATGGCGTTGGCATGGCCGGTATCGCCTACAAGGCCAAGGTTTTGCCCGTGCGTGTATTGGGTCACTGCGGTGGCTATGACAGCGATATCGCCGACGCCATCGTGTGGGCTTCCGGCGGTCATGTGGATGGCGTTGCAGATAACCAGCATCCAGCGCAAGTCATCAACATGAGTCTGGGCGGCGACGGCACCTGCAGCGCGGACGATGTTACGGCCCAGGCCATCGCCAAGGCCCGCGCCAATGGCACCACGCTCGTCGTGGCCGCAGGCAACGACGGTAAGGACGTCAAAGGCCATTCGCCCGCGAGTTGCCCCGGTGTGATCACGGTGGCTTCCACCGGTGTGGGCAGCGGCTTGTCTTTCTATTCCAATTACAACGCCCCGGGCGAGGGCATCGTCAAGCTGGCGGCATTCGGCGGAGGCGTCTATCCGAACGAAGCCTCTTCAGGTACGCAGCTCAACCCCGAGGGATTCGCGTGGCAGGCCCTCAATAAGAGCAGCACCACACCCGCGGCTAGCCCGGGCGGCGATACCTATGGCGGCATGGCGGGTACCTCGCAGGCGACGCCACACGTTACCGGTGCGGTGGCTCTGATGCAGTCCGCGCGTCTCGCCGCGAAAATGCCGTTGCTCAAGCCCGATGAAGTGCTGGCCGTGCTGCAGAAGACGGCGCGTGCGCCGCATACCACGCCGAATCCCAACAAGACATTTGGCGCCGGTATCCTCGATGCGGGTGCGGCGGTCGCTGAAGCCGTGAAGGGTGGCGGCACGACGCCGCCGACCGACAACGCGACCGTGCTGAAGAACAGCGTCGCACTGACCGGTCAGAAGGGCGATGCCGGCAGCGAGGCGTTCTACAAGATCGACGTACCTGCCAACGCACGCGCGCTGGTCATCCGTACCGCCGGCGGCACGGGCGACGTGTCGCTTTATGTGAAGGCGGGCGCTGCGCCGACGGCCACGGCGTTTGACGCTTCCTCCATTCACGCAGGGAATGCGGAGTCCGTCATCGTGGCCAAGGTTGCCACTGCCACGACGTACTACTTGCGGGTCGTCGGTGTACAGGCGTACGCCGGTGTGAGCGTGCAGGCGACCTATACACCTGCCTCGCAGTAAGTCGGCAACAACGCAGGGCGTGCGTCCGGCTCGCTCTGCACTTTCCTTGAGATGTCGCACCGCTTCCATCGTTGAAGCGGTGAGCTCGCGCGCGCCGCCGAATCGCTTCGGTAGGCAAAAACCACATGCGAATCACGCCACAAATGGCCAGCGATCCATCCGATGCCGCGAAGTTTTCAGATCAGTACGAGGTTGCGCGAATCGGGTTTGTCAGCTGGATCGAGACGGAGGAATTCTGGATGAACAAGATCTACAGCAAGGTTTGGAACAAGTCGCTGGGCAAGTTGGTGGTGGCTTCGGAATTTGCCAAGCGCAATGGAAGCGGGGCGTCGCGCAAGCTCGTTTGCGGGACGGTAGCGGCGGCGGGGCTCGCGATGATGCTGTCGGCCCAGGTATCGGCCGCAGACAATATCGGTTCCAAACAAACGCAAGAGCAACTCGCACACGCTTTGGCTGCCCTGCAGCTAGCGAACCCTATGGTCATGCCTCAGGGAAGCGCGGCCATTGCGAGCCATTTGTTCGATGCCAATGGTCCAACCGATGGATCGCAGGATGCGTCGGCATCCGGTGATCATGCCGTCGCTGCGGGGGCCGACAGCGCCGCCTTCGGTGATCGCAGTAGCGCTTACGGTGCCAATAGTCTGGCCAATGGTATCGAGAGCACGGCGGTCGGCTCCGGCAGCGTGGCGTATGACGACAACAGCACGGCAGTGGGTGCGAATGCCATCGCCCAAGGTCGGGGATCTTCGGCCATCGGCAGTGGTGCAGGTACTAACGCCGACTACGCAGTCGCCATGGGCTACGGGGCTTACGCCAGCGGCGTCAAGAGTATTGCGCAGGGCTTCAACGCCGCCGCCGGCGGCGCGAACTCGATGGCCCAAGGTAATGGCGCTTATGCCAGCGGTGACAACAGCTTGGCCATGGGCGTCAACGTGATCGCCAGTAGCACCAATGCCATCGCTCAAGGCAATGGCGCGAAGGCAGCCGGCAACGCTGCCATAGCGATGGGCCAGGGAGTGAACACGGCAGCGGCCAATGCCATCGTGCTGGGCTCGGGCAATTCGTATACGGGCAATCTGTCCACGGGAGCGATCGTGATCGGTCAGGGCTCGGCGGCAACGGACGGAACGGGGCCGCATAGCCCCACCACGCCGATCGGCTCGATCAACAGCATCGTGATCGGCAATTCGGCGCTTGCCTACTCGGGAGCTCAATACGGCGTGGCGATGGGCTATAGCGCAGCGTTGGCGCAGGGCACACTCAACGGCGTGGCCATCGGGCGACGCGCCGTCAGCTACGGCGACAACTCGCTTGCACTGGGTACCAGCAGCTACTCCATCGGTGCTGGCTCCATCGCCATGGGACCCAGCGCGTGGGCCTATACCAACAACAGTATTGCCATTGGTTCCGGTACGCGCGGTTGGGGTACCAATGGAACGGCAGTGGGCGCCGGCGCCTATGCAGGCGGCAATGGCACGGGTGGCGCCACCGGTCTTGGCTATAACGCTCAAGCCAACGGTGATGGAAGCATCGCCATTGGCATCAACAGTCTGGCCAATGGACGCAATATCGGCACCACCGATGCCGTAGCCATCGGCAACACCAGCGTGGCCTGGGGCACGGACAGCATGGGCATTGGACATGGCGCCGTCGCGGCCTTTGATAACGATCAGGCGATGGGTACGAAAGCGTGGGCTGGCGGCGGTACGGGCACGCGCAACATGGCGGTCGGCAACGGTGCGACCGCGGGCGTGAAGGATGGCAGTGCCGATATCAGCGACGCCGTTGCGGTGGGTGCCGCATCCCAGGCCACCGCCAGCCGCGCTCAAGCCATGGGCGTCGGCGCGCAAGCCACGGCCGAACGTGCGCAGGCCACAGGCTATCAATCCGACGCCGAAGGCGAGGACAGCACCGCGACCGGTGCGAACAGTGCGGCTTTCGCCGATCGCAGCAGCGCTTACGGCGCCAATAGCGTAGCCAACGGCGTCGAGAGCACGGCGGTTGGCGCAGGCAGCGCGGCGTATGACGAGAACAGCAGTGCCTTCGGTGCCCATGCCATCGCACAAGGTATCGGTTCGTCGGCATTGGGTAGCGGTGCCGGTACCAACGCCAGCTACGCCACGGCGATGGGTTATGCCGCCTATGCCGGTGCGGTGAACAGTGTCGCCTTGGGCGCCAACTCGGTGGCTGATCAGGCCAACACGGTATCTGTGGGCAGCGCAGGCAACGAGCGTCGTATCACCAACGTCGCCGCGGGTGCCGATCCGACGGATGCGGTGAATGTGTCGCAGCTGGACGAGGTCGTCGGCGATACGAACAAGGCCTTGGCCGGTGCGGTGATGTACGACGATGCCGCCAGCAAGTCCAAGATCACGCTCGGCGGTGCCCATGGCACGGTGATCGCCAACGTGGCCGACGGTGAAGTGAGTGCCACCAGCAAGGACGCGATCAACGGCTCGCAGCTGTATAGCCTGCAAGGCCAGGTCAATAGCCTTACTACGGGTGGCAGCAAGTACTTCAAGGCCAACTCCACTCTGGCGGAAGCGAACGCGTCCGGGGCGAACTCGATTGCAGCAGGTCCGCAGGCTGTCAGCGCAGGCGCCGACAGTGTTGCGTTGGGCCATGGCGCCACAGCCAAGACCGACAACAGCGTGGCGCTGGGCGCGGGCTCGGCCACCGCAGCCGCCGTGTCAACCAAGGGCACTACGATTGCCGGTGATAGCTACAGCTTTGCCGGCAGCAAGCCTGCCGGCACGGTGAGCGTGGGCGACGCGGGTGCCGAGCGCACCGTCACCAACGTGGCGGCGGGACGCGTCGATGCCAGCAGCACCGACGCCGTCAACGGGAGCCAGCTGTACGCGACGAATCAAGCGGTGGACAAGCTCGATGCGCGCGTGACCCATGTGGAATCCACCGTAGCCAACGTCACCAACCTGACCAAGGGCCAGGCCGGCCTGTTCCAGGTCAGCGCGGACAACACGGCCGCACCGACGGCGAGTGGCAAGAATGCGACGGCCGGTGGTGCATCGGCGGTCGCATCGGGCGCCAACAGCACGGCCATCGGCAGCAATGCGAAGGCGACCGCGAACAACGCCGTGGCGCTGGGCAGTGGCTCGGTGGCAACGCGCGACAACTCGGTGTCGGTGGGTTCGGTTGGCCATGAGCGTCAGGTCACCAACGTGGCTGCTGGCACCCAGGCCACGGACGCGGCGAACCTTGGCCAGGTGCAGGACGCCCTCGTTACCGCCAAGCGGTATGCCGATGCAGGCGATCAAAGCACCTTGAGTTCTGCCAACGCCTATACCGACGCCAAGCTGACCGGCTTCACCACCACGGGCGATTTCAACGCCTTCCGGGACCAGGTGAACCAGCAGTTCCATACCGTCAATACGAGGCTGGACCGTGTGGGTGCGATGGGCAGTGCCATGGCCGGCATGGCGGGTGCCATTGCCTCCGCGCCGAACACCCAGAATCGCATCAGTGCGGCGGTGGGCGGCTACGGCGGCCAGGGCGCGCTGGCGGTGGGTTACTCGTATCGGTTGCCTGGCAACGGTGCCGTTCTGGTTGGCGGTTCCATCGCCGGTGGCGGGGAATCCAGCGGCACGGTAAGCATGAGTTTCGGCTGGTAGTGAGTAAAAGGAAGGCAGCCGGCGTTCGGATGACGCTGGCTGCCGACCTGTCTAAGCCCTGGAGCGCAAACAACGCTAAGGCGGCCGTTTCTCGGCTGCTGCGACGGCGAGTTCTTGCGAATCCATTGAAAAAGTAAGCTGCCCCGTAGCGGCGTCCATCCCCATGCCCTTCCTTTCCACGAAACGCGGAACACTGGCCGCGCCGTGCGGTCCCAACCAATGAGCCGAGGTGAGAAACCGTGCTCGCGCGTGTATGGGCGGGTGTGTTAACAATGCGCCTCCGGTGTCGTTGGGGGCGGCAAACGGGTTGGAACCAGTCTTGAAACGGGGTGATGCATGTCGGCAGTCGCAAAGCCGGCGGCCAACGCGGAGGGTGCGGCGACGGAAGGCCGCGAAGTGGCGGTCTGCTCGCTGCTGGTCTCCCGTGGGCGGCTGAAGGAGTCGGATCTCGTACGTGCACGCCGTCTCCACGAAGAGTCGCCCGACGGGACCCTGACGGGCCTGATGGCCCGCCTGGGCCTGGTGTCCGAGCGCGACCTGGCCGAGGCCTGGTCCGAATTGCTCGCGATCCCCCTCTTGGCAGCTCGCGATGCGCCGGATATGCCCCCGGCGGAGTTGGACGTGTCCGTCCGCTTCCTCAAGCAGCAACATGTGGTGCCGGTGCGGGTGGACGAGGACGGGCTGGGCCTGGTCGTCTCCGACCCGGCTGATCCGTACCCGTTGCAGGCCATCCAGCTGGCCGCCGGGCGACCGGTGGTGATGCGCATCGGCCTGCGCTCGGAGATCGACGATCTGATCGAGCGCTATTACGGCAGCGGCCGTTCGGCGATGGGCACCATCGTGGAAAACCTCGACGGCAGTGCCGCCGTGGAAGACGACGTGGAGCACCTGCGCGATCTCGCTTCCGAGGCGCCGGTGATCCGCCTGGTCAATCTGATTCTCCAGCGCGCGGTGGAACAGCGCGCGTCGGACGTGCATATCGAGCCGTTCGAAAATCGCCTGAAGGTGCGTTACCGCATCGATGGCGTGTTGCACGAAGTGGAAGCACCGCCATCCAGTTCGACGGCCGCGGTGATCTCACGCGTGAAGATCATGGCCAAGCTCAATATTGCCGAGCGCCGCCTGCCGCAGGATGGCCGCATCCAGCTGCGCGTGCAGGGCAAGGAGTTGGATCTGCGCGTGTCCACCGTGCCGACCAGTTTCGGCGAGTCGGTGGTGATGCGTATCCTGGACCGCGAGTCGGTGGTGTTCGACTTCGCCTCGCTCGGCTTCACCGATAACTTCCAGCAGCGCTTCGTCGACGTGCTGGAGCGGCCGCACGGCATTCTGCTGGTCACGGGTCCCACCGGCTCCGGTAAGACCACCACGCTGTATACCGCGCTGTCGCAGATCAATACGCCGGACGTGAAGATCATCACCGTCGAAGATCCGGTGGAATACCAGATCGAAGGCATCAACCAGATCCAGGTGAAGCCGCAGATCGGGCTAGATTTTGCGGGCGCCTTGCGCTCGATCGTGCGCCAGGATCCGGACGTGATCATGATCGGCGAAATGCGCGATCTGGAGACCTGCCGCATCGCGATCCAGTCGGCGCTGACCGGCCATCTGGTGCTGTCGACGTTGCACACCAACAGTGCGGCCGGTGGTATCACACGTCTGCTCGACATGGGCGTGGAGGACTATCTGCTCGGTTCCACCGTCAACGGCATCCTGGCGCAGCGTCTGGTGCGCCGGCTCGATCCGGAAACGGCGACCTCCTATGAAGCGCTGCCCGAAGTGATCGAGCAGTTCGAGCTGCACAAGTACACCGATGAGCGTCCGATCCGCTTGTGGAAGCCGGGCACCAGCGCCGCCAATCC
>Ga0105238_10007279_pt1 | contig 11080 bp, 8 predicted proteins | sample KBSC34metaG_FD_81526 | JGI IMG/M metagenome (GOLD analysis project Ga0105238, IMG submission 81526) | Corn rhizosphere microbial communities from Kellogg Biological Station, Michigan, USA - KBS C3-4 metaG | ecosystem: Host-associated > Plants > Roots > Rhizosphere > Soil | place: Michigan, USA...
CTCGCCTTCACGGCCGAGCCGAAGATCGACGGTCTGTCGATGTCGCTGCGCTACGAGGACGGCGCGCTCAAGGTCGCGGCGACGCGCGGCGATGGCGCCGAAGGCGAGGACGTCACCGCCAACGTCAAGACCATCAAGGACGTGCCGCAACAGCTCAAGGGCAAGGACGTCCCCGCGGTGTGCGAGGTGCGCGGCGAGGTCTACATGACCAAGGCCGACTTCCTCGCGCTGAACGAACGCCAGAAGGCCGCCGGCAAGGAGCTCTATATCAATCCGCGCAACACCGCGGCCGGCTCGCTGCGCCAGAAGGACGCGACCATCACGGCGTCGCGGCCATTGCGGTTCTTCGCCTATGCGTGGGGCGAGATGAGCGCGATGCCGGCCGACACGCAGTCCGGCATGCTGAAATGGCTCGGTCGCGCGGGGTTCTTCACCCCGCCGATCTGGAAGATCTGCAAGTCGGCCGAGGAGCTGCTCGCCTTCCATCGCGATGTCGGCCTGCAGCGCGCCGCGCTCGACTACGATATCGACGGCGTCGTCTACAAGGTCGACCGGCTCGACTGGCAGGAGCGTCTCGGCTTCGTTTCGCGCAGTCCCCGCTGGGCGGTCGCGCACAAGTTCCCGGCCGAGCAGGCGACCACGATCGTGCGCGACATCGAGATCCAGGTCGGACGCACCGGCGCGCTGACCCCGGTCGCGAAGCTCGAGCCGGTCGGGGTCGGCGGCGTGATCGTGCAGAACGCCACACTGCATAATGCCGACGAGATCGCGCGCCTCGATGTGCGGATCGGCGACACGGTGACGATCCAGCGCGCCGGCGACGTTATTCCGCAGGTGCTCGGCGTCGTCGCCGAAAAGCGGCCGCGCGGCACAAAGGAATATGCCTTCCCGAAGAAATGCCCGTGTCCGCTGAAGACGGCGGTCGTGCGCGAGATCAACTCCGCCGGCGAGGAGGGCGTGCGCTTCCGCTGCAGCGGCGAGTTTGCCTGCCCGTTCCAGAAGACCGAGCACCTGAAGCATTTCGTGTCGCGCCGCGCCTTCGACATCGACGGGCTCGGCGACAAGCAGCTCGACTATTTCTTCGAGCAGGGCTTCGTGAAGGAGCCGGCCGACATCTTCACGCTCGAGGCGCGCAACGCCAAGCTCAAGCTGGAAGAGATCGAGGGCTACGGCGAGACGTCGGTGCGCAATCTGTTCGCCGCAATCCGCGCGCGGCGCGAGATCTCGCTCGAGCGCTTCATCTATGCGCTCGGCATCCGCCATGTCGGCGACACGACCGCGCGTGCGCTCGCGCGCGGCTACGGCACCTGGGATGCGTTCCATGACGCAGCGCTCGCAGTCGCGAAGGGTGACGAGGAGGCGCGCACCGAAATGGACGCGCTCGACCAGATCGGCGACACGGTGATCGATGCGCTCGCGGCCTATTTCAAGGAGACGCACAATCGCGGCATCGTCGAGCGGCTCACCAAGGAGGTGAAGACTCTCGAGGCGGAGCGGCCTGCGACGAACACCGTGGTGGCCGGCAAGACCGTGGTGTTCACCGGCTCGCTGGAAAAGATGACGCGCGAGGAGGCGAAGGCCATGGCCGAGCGGCTCGGCGCCAAGACCTCAGGCTCGGTGTCGAAGAAGACCGACTATGTGGTGGCCGGGCCCGGCGCCGGCTCGAAGCTCGACAAGGCGCGCGAGGCCGGCGTCACGGTCCTGACCGAGGACGAGTGGTTCGAGCTGGTCGGGAAGAAGTGACGGTGTCATTCCGGGGACCGCGCAACAGCGCGTCGCCGACGCGCGTAAACGCGCTTTAGGCGCGGTAGCCCGGAATCCATAACCACAATCTTCTCGATGACGCGCGGCCTGCGCTTTTGCTTCTCGGGTTGTGGTTATGGATTCCGGGCTCGCCGCTTCGCGGCGCCCCGGAATGACCACTACTGCAGCGGCTTCGTCGCCGCTTCCAGCCAGGCGCGCGTGTCCGCCGCCACAAGTGGCCCCAGCGCCTGCGCGACGCGCGCGTGATACGCGTCGAGCCACGCGATCTCGTCGGCCGTCATCAGGCCGGGCTCGATCACGCGGCGATCGATCGGCGCGAGGGTCAGCGTCTCGAACGCGTTCATCGGCTTCTCGGCCGCTTCGATCGTCGCCGCGGTGACCAGCTCCAGGTTCTCGATCCGGATCCCGAACGCGCCGGTCTTGTAATAGCCGGGCTCGTTCGACAGGATCATGCCGCGCTTCAGCGCGGCCGTGGTGCCGCGCTTGGAGATGCTCGCCGGACCTTCGTGCACCGACAGATAGCTGCCGACGCCATGGCCGGTGCCGTGATCGAAGTCTATTCCGGCATCCCAAAGAAACCGCCGCGCGAAGCTGTCGAGCTGCGCGCCGGTCGCGCCTTCGGGAAACACCGCCCGCGCGATCGCGATATGGCCCTTGAGCACGCGGGTGAAGCGGTCGCGCATCTCGGCCGTCGGCGTTCCGACCGCGATGGTGCGGGTAATGTCGGTCGTGCCGTCCTCGTATTGGGCGCCCGAGTCGAGGAGGAAGAGCTCGTTCGGCGCAATCTTGCGATTGGTCGCGCGCGTCACGCGATAGTGCACGATCGCGCCGTTCGGTCCGGCGCCCGAGATGGTCGGAAACGAGACTTCCTTCAGCTGTCCGGTCTCGCGACGGAAGGTTTCGAGCGCCGCGACCGCGTCGATCTCGGTCAGCGTGCCGGTCGGCGCCTCGCGGTCGAACCAGGCGAGGAAGTTTGCGACCGCGGCGCCATCGCGCAGGTGCGCGGCGCGCATGCCGTCGATCTCGGCTGCGTTCTTCACGGCCTTGAGCTGCGTGATCGGGTCGATGCCGCGCACGACGGTGCCGCCGGCGGTGCCGATCAGCCGCGAGATCGCGTCCGCCGCGGTCGCGGAGTCGACCCGGACATTGGCCTTGGCGGCGCCGAGCGCGGTGAGCGCGTCCTCGAAGGCGGCGGGCTCGCGCACGTCACCGAGCGTTTCGAGGTAGTCGCGTGTCTCGTTCGAGAGCTTGCGCGCATCGATGAAGAGCGATGCGCGCCCCTCGCGCGGCACGTGGGCGAAGGAGAGCGGCAACGGCGTGTGCGCGACATCGCTGCCGCGGATGTTGAAGGTCCAGGCCACGTTGTGCGGGTCGGACACGATCAGCGCGTCGGCTTTGAGCTTGGCGATCTCGGCCTGCACACGCGCGAGCTTGTCGGCGCTGCTCTCACCCGCAAGCTCCTCCGGGCGCACCGTGACGGGACCGAGCGGCGGGAGAGGGCGGTCGGTCCAGACCGCGTCGAGCGGGTTCTCTCCGACCGGCACCAGCGTCGCGCCTGCGGCGCCGCAGGCCTTGGCGAGTCGCTCGGCATCGTCGGCGGTGTGCAGCCATGGGTCATAGCCGAGCCGCGCACCGGCTGGCAGGTTTGCGCCGAGCCACTTGTCGGGCGGGTTGTCGACCAGGTGCTCGACGGCGAACAGCGACGTATCGACCTGATCGCGCACCTGCAGCACGTAGCGTCCGTCGACGAAGATCACGGCGCTGGCCGTCAGCACGATGGCGATGCCGGCCGAACCGGTGAAGCCGGTGATCCAGGTGAGCCGCTCCTCATCGGCGGGTGCGTATTCGCCCTGATGCCGGTCGGCGCGCGGGACCACGAAGCCGTCGAGCCCGCGTCGCGCCAGCTCGGCCCGCAGCGCCGCGACCCGTGCGGGGCTTGCGGCGCGTTGATTCGCATCTTCGAATGTCTGGAAACGTGCCTCGAACATCGCGTGCAATCTATTGACCGTCGTTTGGGGCGGCAACCGGACCGCATCAGCCATTGGCGCGAAGGCAGGCATCCCGATCAGCATTTGTGCAATGCAAAACCGATGGCTGATCACCGGCCGCGGCAGGCGCCGATCGATCACGTCCGTTGATGCAAAACTTTCCAGATTCTTACATGTTTATGCGGGTTTCGCACGACTCCCATGCGGCCGATCCGGTGGCGGCGCAGCGGTTTCGTCTATATGTTGCATTGCAATAAGTCCGGGATGCCTGCGGGCGCCCTGACACCCCACAAACTTCAGGAGTACTGCAAATGGCAGTCGCAACGCTTCGGATGCCGGTTTCCCTGCCCGAGACCCGCAAGGTTTCGGCGAAGAGCCTGCTCGCCCGCGCCTGTGCGGCGCTGATCGAGGCGCGCATGCGCGCCGCAATGCGCGAACTCGCGATGCATCGTCATCTGGTGCCCGAGGACGTGCTCAAGAAGGCAGGTTACGTCGCGTCGATCACCGACGACAGCGCGTATCCCTTCACAAAGTAGTTCTCTCGAGGACGGGATGAGCCGGTAGTCCGGCTCCGACGAAAGGCTGCTGGCTCACGCGCGCAGTATCAACGTCACCCACTCGCCGAGCGGAATGCGCCGCACGAGCTTCAGCCCGTGCGGCCGATAGGCGGCGAGCGCCGCGGTCTCCTGGGTGGCGAGCAGCCCTGACAGCACGACATGCGCGCGGGCGCCGAGCAGCGCGCGTATCGGCTGCGCCAGCCGGCGTAGTGGCGGCAGCAGGATATTGGCAAACACCAGGTCGAACGGTCGGCGTGCACGGAACCGGCCGTCGGCAAGCCCGGCGGCCTGGATGCAAGTGACCAGTGGCGCGACCCCGTTGAGACGCACGTTCTCGCGCGCGATACGCACCGCCTCGGGATCGATGTCGGAGGCGAGCGTCCGGACACGCCGCGCCTTCGCGGCCGCGATTGCGAGCACGCCGGTGCCGGTTCCAATATCGAGGATGCGACGCGGCGTGTGCAGCTTTGCGATCGCGTCGAGCGCCAGCAGGCAGCCGCGCGTCGTGCCGTGATGGCCGGTGCCAAAGGCGAGCGCTGCCTCGATCTCGATGCCGATGCGATTGGGCGCGATCTGCGCGCGATCATGCGCGCCGTGCACGGTGAAGCGCCCGGCCGTGACCGGCTTCAGTTCCGCGAGGCTCGCCGCGACCCAGTCACGCGCCGCGATGGTCTCGAAATCGACGCGCAGGCTACTGCCTGCCAGCAGGCCCGCGCCGACCTCGGCCACGAGCCGCTGCACGGCGGCCCGATCCGACGCCGCCTCGAAGTGGATCTCGACGTTCCAGCGCCCGTCCACCCCCTCGAAGGCCGCGACCGCGGCTTCGCGGCCGTCCAGCGCCTCGGAAAGCCGCTCGGACAGCACGTCGGCGAGGGGCCTGGCGGTCCTCTCGTCGCAAACGAGTCGCCCGACGACCGACTCTCCCGTTTCACTCATGACCTAAGTCATCATCCTGATGGCGCTTCTACGTTATCTTCCTTAGGGCCGAATCGTGGCTCGTGCTAGATTCGTGCACCGAATCAGGGGCGCGCATGAACGTCATCGTTTTCGCCTCACGCAAGGGCGGCTCCGGCAAGAGTACGCTGACCGCGCACCTTGCCGCGCACGCCAACCGTCCGTCGCGGCGCTGCATGCTGATCGATTGCGATCCGCAGGGCTCGATCAGCCTCTGGCACAAGCTGCGCGGCACCGCCGAGCCGCAGCTGCGCAACGCCGCCCGGGGCGGAATCAAGGAAATCGTCGCCCAGGCCAAGGCCGACGGGGTCGAATGGGCTTTCGTCGACACCGCGCCGAACATGTCGGGGGCCGTCACCGACGCGATCAGCGAAGCGACGCTGGTCGTGGTGCCGGTGCGGCTCGCGGTCTTCGACCTCGCGGCCGTGAAGGAGACGATCGACTTCGCCCGGCAATCGAAAAAGCCGTTCGCGCTCGTCATCAACGCGGTACCGCCGCGGCGCGACAATACCGAGTCGCCGTTCGTCACCCAGGTGCGCGAGGTGCTCGCCGGGCTGAACGTGCCGGTCTGGGCCGGACAGATCACCCACCGCACGATCTATTCGCTCTCGCTCGAATACGGCGAGGGGGCGAAGGAGTATGACGCCGACTCGCCGGCCGCGGCCGAGGTCGCGAGCCTGTGGAACGCGATCGAGCGCTCCGTGAAGGCAATTCACGGCGCCTATGCGGGCGCCGCCATGCACCGGGTTGCCGCATAGGCGCGCCGTCATTCCGGGACGGCGCGCAGCGCCGGGCCCGGAATCCGTAACCACCAGCCTGCATGGTTCCAGCGTGGTCGCGCCGCGCGTCTTGTGCTGACTCGCGCTGTTCGTGATTATGGATTCCGGGCTCGCGGGCGTGCGCCCGCGCCCCGGACTGACCAGCATGAGGCTTCTGCGTTCAGTCGTTCTGACCCTCATCTGCCTTGCCTTCCCCGCCGCCGCCCAGCGCGGCAGCGGCGAGCCGGTCGACCTCGCACTCGTGCTCGCCGTCGATGCCTCCGGCAGCGTCGACCAGATCCGCTTCGAGCTGCAGAAGCAGGGCTACGTGGCGGCGTTCCGCCATCCGCGCGTCATCGGCGCCATCACGTCCGGTCCGACCCAGTCGATTGCGGTCATCATGATGCAGTGGACCGGCCCGGCGCTGCAGGTCGTCGCGGTGCCGTGGACGCGCATCTCGGATGCCGCCTCCGCCAACGCGTTTGCCGACAAGGTCGCAGCCGCGCCGCGCGCCCTGTTCGGGGGCGGCACCTCGATTTCGGGCGCGATCGACGCCAGCATCGGCTTGCTGTTCGACAACCCCTACCGGGCGGCGCGGCGCGTGATCGACATCTCGGGCGACGGGTCGAACAATCGCGGCAGGGCGGCCAACGCGGCGCGCGACGAGGCGGTCGCCCAGGGGGTCGGCATCAACGGCCTGCCGATCCTCGCGCTCGAGAGCGATCTCGACCGCTACTACGAGCAGAACGTGATCGGCGGACCGGGGGCGTTCGTGATCGCGGCGCGGGACTTCGAGACGTTCGGCGAAGCGATCCTGAAGAAGCTGATCGCCGAGATCGCGGCTCGTGACGAGCCCGCGCTCGGCGCGCCGCGCGCTTTCGCGCGCAGCGCGGAATAGCGCATTTATTTGAGCTGATCCGCGACCTTGTCGATGCCTGCCCTGGCGCAGACCTCGTCCTTGTCGCCGCCCGGCGCGCCCGACACCCCGATCGCCCCGATGACGTCCTCACCGGCCGTGATCGGCAACGCACCCTGCGCGGCGACGACGTTGGTCAGATGGATGAGCGGGAGCAGCGGGTCGTCCTTCAGCCGTTTCGCCAGCCCGCCCGATGGGCTGCGGAAGGTGCGCGCCGTATAGGCCTTGCGAAAGCTGTTCTCGACCGTGTGCGGACCGGTGCCGTCGCCGCGCACCTGCAGGATCAATTCGCCGGCGCGCCCGACCACGGCGACCGAAACCGCGTAGCCGTTGGTCTTGCAAGTCTCGATTGCGACCTGCGCCATCGTCATCGCCATCGCGGCCGGAATCGCCTTCTGATTCAGAAGCTGCGCGTTCGCCGGCATGCTGATCGCGCATGCCGCCGTGATGCCGGCGAGAAGTGCCATTGTACGCATGAAATTTGTACGCATGAAGTCGCCTCCCTGATTGACGCTCTTGGCTCGAGCGCTATGGGGGCGATCCTACGACAAATTGTGATGGCGGCGAGTGCCAGCCGCTTCGATCAGCCGATCGTGATTGTGCGATTTTTGCGAATGGTGAAACAGGTCACGCGGATGTCGCGCTCGCGGCCCCGCGTGCGATCTTGCGCGCCAGGCGCTTCTTCTTGCGGGCGTTCGCGGCACGCACCTCGGCGCGCTCCTTGCGCCGCTTCTCGCGGCACTTGTCGCACTGGCAGCCGTGCGGCTTGATGTAGGCGTTGAAGTGATCCTTGCCGTAGTCGTAGGTGATCTCGTCGCCCGCCTCGATGTTCTTGATCGCCTTGATGCGGATGCGCCGGTCGCGGATCACCGGGTCGGCATTGCCGCGGCAGGAATGGTTGATGTAGCGCGCGACGTTCGCGCGCGTCGAGCCGTCGATGGTCCAGCGCGCGTTCACCTCGAACAGGTAGCGATTGTCCGGGATCTCGTCGCACTCCTTGTTGGTGAGGAGCGGCCCGGTGTACTCGACGATGAAGGTGCCTTTGCGGATCGCCTCGGTCGCGAACACGCCGAGCCCGGTGCGCGAGCGCCCGACCCGGAACGGATTGTGGCCGTTGAGCTTGCCGTTCGACTTCGGGGCAGCCTTCCTGGCGGCGGCTTTATGGCGAGCGGTTTTGGTGCGGGGCTTTTGCGCGGACATCCGAAATCAGAACAGTTGAATGCGATTCCGGCTTCACTAGCGCGCGATTCTGCGCGGGGTCAACCGACGTGCAACAACACGGGAGCCAACTCCACAGCTTCGAACAGGCCGCAGGTCACTGCTTCGGCGAGAAAATGCCGGGGCGTGGCAACGCGGAGCGCGTCGACGCGGAGGCGGGTGCCTGCGGTGCCATGGCGGGTGCGGGGGCCGCGTTCGGCGCGTTGGTTGCCGCGCGTTGCGGCGCCGTGGCCGGGGCGGCCGGCGTTGTTCCGGCGACCTTCGCGTCGGCGAGCCGCGCTTCCAGCTCGGCCAGCGCCGCGAGCGGATCGATCAGCCCCCAGCCGAGCTTGTCGTCGCGCTTGTTGCCGTTCTGGCGCGTCGCGCTTGCGGCAAGCACCTCGCGCACGAGACCCGCATCGACGTCCGGATGCTTCTCCAGCAGCAGCGCCGCGACGCCACTGACATGCGCGGCCGCAACCGAGGTGCCGGTGGTGAGCTGATAGGCGCCTGCCGGCGCCGGAACCATGACATCCACGCCGGGGGCCGCGACCGCAACCTGCGCGCCGATGTTCGCGCCGCCATAGGGCCGGTCATTCTCGTCCACCGCGGTGACGCCGATCACGTGCGGATCAGCGCCCGGATAGAGCGGCGGCGACTTCGGGCCGGCATTGCCGACCGCCGCGATCAGGATCGCGCCGCGCTCGGATGCCTTCTTGATGGCGAGCGCGAGGATCGGGTCGTACGGGCCGGCAAAGCTCATGTTGATGATGCGTGCGCGCTTGTTCAGCGCCCATTCGAGGCCCGCGATGATGCTCTGTGTCGTCGCCTGCGGCGACTGCTGCGTTCCGGTCGCGAAGGCGTGAATCGCCAGCGTGCGCGCGCCCGGTGCCACGCCCATCAGTCGATCCTGCGACACGATCGCCCCGGCCATGCCGGTGCCGTGGGTGTGCGGCTGGTCGGGGCGGCCGACCGCATCGAAGGTCTCGGCGATGCCTTTCGCAAGCTCGGGATGCGCGCCATCGATCTGCGAGTCGATCACCGCCACCATCACGCCCTTGCCGGTCGCGATCTTGTGCGCCTCGGCGAGCTTGAGCATGTTCGCCGCATATTGCTCGCCGTTCGCTGCGCCCGAGGACGCGCTGGCGGGCTCCTGGCCCTCATTCGGCGCCGCCTCTGGTTCCGCGCCTTGATTGGTACCTTGCGCCTGCGCCTCGTCGTAGACGTAGTTCGGCTGCGAGATGATCTGCTCGGCTTCCATCGCCCGCACGACGTCACGCGGCGCACGACCGCCCGCAATGCGGAAATGCACCAGCGTGCCGCCGGTCAGCGCCGAGCGCTGGATGCCGACGATCTCCAGATTGTGGCGCCGGGCGATTGCCTCGATGCCGGCCTGGGTCATGTCCGGACCCCATTGGCAGACCATCTCGGTCTGGACGAACCGTGTTTCGTCGACCGGCGGGATGCCGGTGAAGTTGCGCTCGCCGGGCAGCGGAAAGGTCGGCAGGCGGCCGCGCACGGCGAGCATCTCGGTGCGCAGGGTGAGGCGCTGCAGCTGGCGCAACTGCGGCGTCGCGGCATTCACGGCGCGCATGCGCGGCTCGCGGTTCACGAAGCCGCGGCTGCCGGGCAGCCCGAGGCCGCGGTTTGCCTGGATGCCGGGGCGGCCGACGATGCGGCTGCTGAAGCTGCGATTGACCGGCCCGATATTCGCGGTGCGGCTGTTCAAGCCGCCGGGCCCGACGCGCTTGGGCAGCCCGGGACCACGACCAAGCCCTGGATTGAGTCCGCGATTGAGCGTGGTGTTGGGACGGTTGCTGAACGTGCGCGGATCGCGCGCCGCCAGGCCTGGCTGGCGGAAGTTGGGAGTGGCGCCGTTCGGGAACGTGCGGGCATTCTGCGGCGCGTTCGGCCCGAGCACCGGGTTGCGACCGAATGGGGCGCGCGTGCCGGGTCCGACCATGTTCCGGTTCGGGACGACCGGCGTCTTGATTGCGCCGCGGATCGGCGCGCGGGCCGCGGGCTTTGCCGGCGGTTTCTTCTGCGCGCGCTTGTCCGGCGGCGGGTTCTGCGCTCGCGAATCGTTGACGGCCACAAGCGAGACCGAGGCCGCGATCAGCGCCGCCGCGATCGCACCAAATCCATGTCGAAAATGAAGCCAACGTGCCGCGCGCATGACGCCCTCGGCGCCATATTGCACGGCGAATTACGGCGACTCTGTGAGGAATCGCGTTGCCGTCACCGGGTTCCGCAGCGCTTGGCTGAGACCAAGAGCTCGCGCCGGGAGCTCAACGCAGCAGCCAAGCCTCAGTTGAACGGAAACAGCGTGCGCGGGCGCGCCTGGTACGGGTCCTGATAAGGATCGCGGTAGTACGGGCGCGGCTGCGCGTACTGCGGCTGGGCGTATTGGGGCTGCGTATACTGGGGCTGGCCGTAGTACGGCGTGCCGTATACCGGGCGCGGCAACGGTTGGACGTACTGCTGCTGGCTATACTGCTGCTGACCGTATTGTTGCTGGCCATATTGCGGCTGAGCGTATTGTTGCGCGTCCAGGTCGTTCTGACGCGGCAGCGTGCGCCGCGCGACCGCGGGCGCGCTTGACGGCGCCACACCGGTGAGAATGACAGTCGTGTTGGTCACGCCTTCCTTCTCGACCAGCGCGTAGAGCTTTGCGGCGTTGGCCGGCAGGAGACGCACGCAGCCATGCGAGGCCGGCGTCCCGAGGTGCTTCACGTCATAGCTGCCGTGGATCGCGTGGCCCTTCTGGGTGAAGAAGATCGAGTTCGGCATCGGCGCGTCGTCGAATTCCTTGGAGAAATGCTCCTTCTCCATGCGGAACGCCTTGAACTTGCCGCCGGGCGTGTCGTAGCCGTTTGCCTTGCCGGTCGAGACCGGCCAGTTGTAGAGCGGCCGCCCGTCGACCTCGACGACCATCTGCTGCATCGA
>Ga0105238_10007283_pt1 | contig 11077 bp, 11 predicted proteins | sample KBSC34metaG_FD_81526 | JGI IMG/M metagenome (GOLD analysis project Ga0105238, IMG submission 81526) | Corn rhizosphere microbial communities from Kellogg Biological Station, Michigan, USA - KBS C3-4 metaG | ecosystem: Host-associated > Plants > Roots > Rhizosphere > Soil | place: Michigan, USA...
ATTGAGGATCCACTTGGCGCCGACCGCAAGCGACTGGTCGCTTTTGTGGAGATTGACCGTTGTGCGACCGATGCGATTGGCATGGTGACCGGGTGCCGCCTTGGCAAGCGCACGCTCAAGTTTCGCGACTGGGGCAAGATGGCTGCCACCTTCGTTGATCTTTCCGCCGGAACTGGTGTTCGCGTTGTTGCTCTCGAGAATTCTCGCGACCTGGCGAGGGAGCTGCATCCCGATGTTCAGATCAAAAGCCATCAGCAGATGCTGGCCTACAGGGAACTGAGCGACGAGCAACTGTTTCGCGTCGAGCGTGTTCGAGTGGCTGTGGATCAGGCAGAATTGCCGGGCTATAAGGCGGAACGAGTGGTGTGTGCGCGCTGCGGCGAAGGGATCAATTTCGGGCGCTACGAAGAGATTGGCGGTCAGCGGCTTTGTCTGCCTTGCGCTCATTCCGAACTACAGTACTGGACACCGTTCTGAGACCAAAGCCCAGCGTGGGTCTACCCGGAGCGTGGCAAGATGCGCGCAGTGGGATTAGAATGCCCTGGGATTAGATTACGGCGTCCCTATAGCCCTGCGCGCTATCCTTGACACGGCAACGGTTGCGCATTTCTTATCTCTAGTAGGCCTTCTTTCTGAAGTCGGGCTGGGGTGTGCGCCAAGTCCTGCCGGCGTCCGGTCCATTGGCTTTTCGGGGAAGACCGTGTCGAACAGGAAGCAGAAGGTGAGCTGAGTCACTGGTTTGAACCTGGTGAGGCTGTAGAGTACGGTTGCCGGGTCAAATGAACGATTTCACGTTCCAAAGCCTGTGCCGGAAGCATCAGGAGGCCAGGACGATTCCCGGAGACAAAACTGTATTGCAGGCTCCCGCCTGGCGGAGTTGCCTGTGCCCTGAACGCCGGAAGCATTGGCGGGCAGAGGCGAGCAAAGGATGAGTGTGACGACGAGTTTTGCTTTGTTGGCGGCAGCGCCCGCCGGGGCTGGGAGTGGAATCACAATGCTCCCTCTTCTGCTCTTGATACCCCTGATGTACTTCGTGATGATCCGGCCGCAGCAGAAGCGACAAAAGCAGTGGCAGCAGATGCTCGGCAGCATCAAGACTGGAGACAGGGTAACGACCGCGGGAGGCATTCGCGGGATTATTCTTTCCATCAAGGATGACGCGATCATCATTCGCGTCGCACCCGACAACCTCAAGATCGAAGTGGCCAAGAGCGCGATTGCGTCTGTAACCACGCAGGAAGAATCGGGCTCGTGAGCGTTGCCCCGCCTGGGATGCGTGCCATGCATTCCTTCGCTAGGTACAGAAGATCCGATCAAGCTGTAGAGTTGACACCAGTTGGAATCAGAGAATTGGAATCATGAAGAAAAATCTCAAACAGAAGATTGTCATCATTATCGGAGTGCTGGTCGTATTTCTATACGGCGCGTTCTTCGGCTTCGACGCGCCCAGGCTGGGAGGCGGTCAACCGCTGCTCAACCAGCTCACGCAGCACATTCACCTCGGCCTCGATTTGCAGGGCGGCGTTCACCTCATCCTTCAGGTCCAGGTGAAAGAGGCTGTCGGTACTGAGACCGACAATACCCTTGCCCGCATTGAACAGGACCTGAAGACCGCGAAGCTGACGATCTCGCAGGTCACCAAGCCGGATCCGGCGAACCATCCTCAAACGATGCGTATCGAAGGGATCAATCCGACTCAATCCAATGCAGTGCGGTCCCTGCTCGACAGCAAGTATTCGAATGAATACGACATCAGCGGCGGCAGCGACAACAGCCTGACCGTGACCATGAAGCCGAATATCGAAAAGGCTCTGGACGACAAGACGGTTCAGAACGCCATTGAGGTGATCCGCGACCGCGTCGACTCTCTGGGTGTCAGCGAGCCGATCATCCAGCAGTACGGCCTTGGAGACAACCAGATCCTTGTCGAACTTCCCGGCATCTCCGATCTCGATCGGGTAAAGAACATAATCTCCACCACGGCGCGCTTGTCGATCCACGCAGTGGTTGGCGGCCCTTACCCGGATGAGCAGGCAGCTCTCGCCAGCGTTGGTGGTAACCTTCCCAGCGATCAAGAACTTGTCCACGGCTCCGGGTCGATGGCTACTGGTTCCGATGTCGATAGTGTCTACGTGTTGCAGCGCGTCGCGATCGTGGCCGGTACCGATTTCCGGTCTGCCGATCCGGGCAGCGATTCCAACACCGGACAGAGAACAGTGCGTTTCACTCTGACCAACGAAGCTGGAGACAAGTTCTATGAGTACACCAGCGCGAATGTCGGCCATAGCATGGCGGTCGTTCTTGGAGGCAGGGTCAAGGAAGTTGCGAACATTGAGAGCGCCATTCGCGATTCGGGCGAAATTCGAGGAAGTTTCTCCACAGACGAAGTGGCGATCCTCTCCAAGATGCTGCGGACCGGCGCTCTTCCGGCATCGCTTAACTACCTCGAAGATCGAACGGTTGGCGCCTCGCTTGGCGCAGACTCGATCCGGCAGGGCATTACGGCAGCGATTGTCGGCGTCCTGCTGGTCATGATTTTCATGCTCGTGTATTACCGAGGATCGGGCATCAACGCTGACCTCGCGCTGTTCCTGAACCTGGTTATCCTTCTAGGATTTATGGGCTTCTCAGGGGCTACGCTGACGCTGCCCGGTATCGCCGGCGTGATTCTGACCATTGGTATGGGCGTTGACTCCAACGTGCTGATTTTCGAAAGAATTCGCGAAGAGATGCGGGCGGGGAAAGCGCCATCGGCGGCGGTGGATCAGGGCTTTGCCCATGCGTGGACCACAATTCTGGATACGCACGTCACGACGATTGTGTCTGCGGCAATTCTGTTTCTGTTTGGCAGCGGGCCGGTTAAGGGATTTGCGGTTACCCTGACTTTTGGTCTCGCAGCCAACCTGTTTACGGCGGTTTATGTCTCGCGGGTGATCTTCGATACCCACGTCAATAACTTGAAAACCGGCGAGGCTGTTTCGATCTAGCTGAACGAGGGCAATTACCGACAGGATTAGTCAACATTGCATGCCGGGCCATGGGGCTCCGGAATAGAGGAAGGCAGAGAATCAGTGGAACTCTTTCGTAGCGTAAATGTCGATTGGTTGGGGAAGAAGTGGTATTTCCTGGCCTTCTCATTGATCTTCAGCGTTGCCGGCGTCATCTCGATGGCTTCGCACTGGGCAAAGACCGGATCGCCAGTTCCGCTGGGCGTGGACTTTCGCGGTGGTACGCAGGTGGAGGTCCAGTTTAAGCAGGCGCCTGATACCGAGCAGATTCGACAGGCTACCGCCGCAGCGGGCATTCGCGATGCAAGCATCGTTAACTACGATATTCCCAGCCATCACGAAGTACTCATCAGCCTTCCCGAACAGCACGTCGAATCCGCGCTCGATACCGGCCAGCAGCAGATCCATAATGCTCTGCGCGACAAGTTTGGCGAGAGTGCATTTGAAATCCGCAACGTGTCGGTGGTTGGCCCGACGGTGGGCAAGCAACTTGAAAAACAGGCAACCCTGGCGACTCTCTACTCGCTTTTGGGAATGCTGATTTACCTATGGTTCCGCTTTCAGCTCATCTATGGCGTGGCCGCGGTGGTGGCATGCTTTCACGACACCTTGATCACGGTGGGATCGTTCGCTTTGCTTGACTCGTTTGGCTTCAAAGGGATGGAAATCAGCTTGACGGTTATCGCGGCGATCCTGACGCTAGTGGGCTACTCCATGAATGACACCATCGTGGTGTTTGACCGCATACGGGAAAACCTTCGCTTGAGCCGGCGGGAATCCCTGGCCGACGTGGTTAACCGCAGCATTAATCAGACCCTGAGCCGAACGGTTCTGACCTCAGGCCTGACATTTCTGACAGTGCTTTCACTCTTTGTCTTCGGCGGACCGGTGCTGAGAGGATTCTCTTTTGCCCTGGTGGTCGGAATTCTGATTGGAACCTATTCCTCCATCGCCGTGGCGGCGCCGATGCTGGTGGCCTGGCAGCAGTGGCGGGCAGGCAGCAGCAAGGCAGCGGTTCTTCCCGCTGCGAAGCGTTCCCGGGTATAAAAGCGCACCGTGCCCTTGTTTTGCAGCAACCTTTGCATGTGTTAGGTAGTTCTGATATAGGTGGAGCACGCTTTTCGTGAGCGTTTTAGAGCGCGGGAACAATTGGACTTCCCGCGGTGTCTAAATAGAGGTAAACGACACCCCGATTCGAGGCTGGCCATGTTTGAAGATTCCACATTTGAATCAAACGGAAAGATCAAGAGCAAGAGCGGTCGCTGGATGATGGTCACCTTCATCACCAATGGCGCGATTCTGGTTGCGATGATCCTTTACCCGCTCATTTACCCAGAGGCGTTGCCGAAAGCGATGATGCAAACCCTGTTGGTTGCTCCACCGCCGCCCCCTCCGCCACCTCCACCTCCACCCCCGGCTGAAATCATCAAGGTCGTGCACGTTCAATCTGAAATGATGAACAACCAGCTGGTTGCTCCAACGAAGATCCCGAAGGACATTAAACAGGTCGCCGAGAGAGAAGCGCCGCCGAGCTCATTTGGTGTGGCCGGCGCGGAAGGCCTCGGTGGAAGCACAAGTGGTGTGATGGGCAGCGTTTTTGGAAGCGGATCAGCACCTAAGGTTCAGGCCGCCCCACCCAAGAAGGTCAACATCTCGGCCGGCGTAGCGACAGGCATGTTGATCCAGAAAACGACGCCGAATTACCCGCCAATTGCCAAGGCGGCGCGCGTTTCCGGCACCGTAGTCATTCAGGCAACCATCTCCAAGACCGGAACGATCGAAAACCTCCGCGTCATCAGTGGTCCGGCCATGTTGCAACAGGCGGCCCTGGATGCGGTGAGAAGCTGGCGCTACCGGCCATACCTGCTCAACAACGAGCCCGTCGAAGTGGAAACAACGGTCAACGTCATCTTCACTCTTGGCGGATAAGTTTGATCTTCGGCTCTTTCCACTGGAAAGAGCCTTGCTTTTTGACCTGAATGCGAATTCCAAAAGAGGCGCATTCTCAATCGCAGAACCGGGGAAGATGTAAGCCCCAGGAAACGACACTCCAGCCGGCCCAATTGACTCAATCTCCTGAAGACGCTTTCACGAGAAAGAGAGTGAACGTCGGCCATGATCGAGGTTGGAATGGGAGTTCGTTTTCACGGTTTTGCCGCCATTAATCCGCACAATGAGTAGTCTTAGTTCACAAACTCCTTAGGAGGAACGATTCAAGTGATTCTCGCTCAGCTCGCACATTTCGCTTCGCACACGGTCAACGCCCTGGCATTTTTTCAGGAAGAGCAGACAGTAAGCTTTAGCCCGCTCGGGTTGTGGCAACACATGGGATGGTTGGCGCGCGCAGTTGCCATCCTTCTCTTCATTGAGTCGATCTGGTCGCTGGCCGTTATGATCGACCGCTACCTTTACTTCTCAGCAGCCCGCAAGCAGTCCCGCGAGTTCGCGCCCAAGGTTGCCGGTGCGCTCAAGGACAGCAAGCTGGAAGAGGCGATCAAGATCGCCGATCGCAACAAGAAGTCGCATCTGGCTGAAGTTGTCACCGCCGGATTGCAGGAATTCCGCGCTTCCGGCGGTGTCGCCAGCGAAGCAACGATCGAGAGCTCGGGCCGCGCATTGGAGCGCGCTGAGGCTATCGTTCACGCAAAGCTGAAGAGAGGCCTGAGCGTTTTGGCCACGATCGGTTCAACCGCCCCGTTCGTCGGACTGTTCGGAACCGTCGTCGGCATTTTGAACGCCTTCCAACAGATCGCCACCCAGAAGACTTCCGGTATCGGTGCAGTCGCTGGCGGTATCTCTGAGGCGCTGGTAACCACCGCTTTCGGTCTTCTGGTGGCTATCCCCGCCGTTATGGCGTTCAACTACTTTACGGGCCGTGTCGAAGCGTTCGACGTCGAGATGGACAACTCCTCGAGCGAACTTATCGACTATTTCATCAAGCAGAGCAGCAAGCGCTAAACGATCCGGGTGCAGCTCCAAGCGAGAAACTTTCAGGTGGGCAGGAAAGCGATAAACGCGTTCCTGCCACCGGTTTCAAACTAGGTTCAGCAGCCTCCCGAGTTAGAGCCGGATAGTCTCCGGTATATGAATTCAATAGGCACGGAGCCCTGACATGGGAATTGCAGTTCGTAACGAAGGCAGTAAAGTCAATTCCAACATCAACGTGACCCCGATGGTCGACGTGATGCTGGTTTTGCTGATCATCTTCATGGTCATCACCCCGATGCTGCAGAACAAGGTTTCGGTCGATATGGCCAAGGTGGAGAACCCCACCCCGATGCCAGACGCCGACAAGGAAGATGCCATCGTGGTAGCGATTACTCGCGACGGCGGTGTGTTCCTTGGTCAAAACAAGGTCGCTACGTCTGAACTGGGAAGTCTGGTTCGGGACAAGCTGGCCGATACGCCGGGCAAAGAGATCTTTGTTCGCGCCGATGCACGTGCTCAGTTTCGCGGCGTAGAAGACGCGATTGACGCTGTACGTACTGCGGGTGTGGATGAGGTTGGCTTGCTCACGAACAAGCGCGAAGGCCCGGGCGGCGCCGGTGGGCAGTAATCATTGGCCTGGAAACGATATACATAACCATTTGCATTTTGCGAGGAGTTTGAAGCCATGGCAATGACAGCTGGAGGAGCCAGTGGTGGCGCGATGGGCGACATCAATGTCACCCCTATGATCGACATTCTGCTGGTGCTACTCATCATCTTCATGGTCATCGTGCCGGTTACGCCGAAGGGCTTGGATGCCCTGGTGCCGCAGCCGCCGAAGGACAAGCAACAACAGCCTCCGCAGAACGACCGTACCATCGTTGTGCAGGTTATCTACCGGCCCGGCGCAGCTCCGGCTTACAAGATCAACGAGACCGATGTCGCGCATAACGATCTGTTAGCGCGCCTCACCGAGATCTATGCCAACCGCGCAGAACGCGTAATGTTCGTGAAGGGCGATGATGAGCTGAATTTTGCATACATCGCTGACGTTATCGACATTGCCCATGCAGCCAACGTGGATCACATCGGCTTGATGACGCCGAAGATCATGGCCGGTCAGTAGCTTCGCACTTTCACGCGTACCGGAAGAAAGGGAACTACTGCGATGACGGCGACGAATGGTGGTATCAGGGGTTTGTCTTCTGAGATCAACGTTACGCCAATGATCGATGTACTGCTTGTGCTTCTGATCATATTCATGGTGATCGTTCCTGCGGTTCCGAGGGGTGAGGCTGCTCTGGTTCCACATTCAGCCCGGGCGGGAAGTGGAGAGTCGGACGCAGTGGTGCTCGAAGTGATCAAGGGCGCTGATAGCGCGATCGAGTTCCGAATCAATCAGCGGCCAGTCGCGCAAGGGGAGTTACAGGCGCGACTTTCTGCTATTTACGCTAACCGCGCGCAGCGCGTCTTGTTCGTCAAAGGCGATGACCAGTTGAGCTTCACACAGATTGCAGATGTGATTGATATTGGCCACGCCGCCGGAGTCGATCAGATTGGATTAATGACGCCAAAAGTTCTGGCTGGTCGTTAGAAGTTTCATCAATTGAAGAACACCGTTTGATCAGGGGTAACTGGAGTACAATTTGGCCAACCTGATTTCGGAGCTCCCGCCGTTTCCAGGTGCATGATTTTCAAGGTGCGCAATCGCTACGCACGATCTGAAGGAGAAGAATAAGAACATGAATCGACCCGCACGAATTACGGCGCTCGCGGTTGCTGCAGCCGGCATGGTGCTTTCCATGGGCGGGTGCAACCGCCTTCAAGCCCGTGATCAATTGAACAAGGGAGTGGAGTCTTACAAAGCCGCACGCTATGAAGAGGCGATCGGTCACTTCCAGAAGGCCACGGAGCTTGATCCAAGTCTGCCGATGGCCAAGAGCTATCTCGCCACTGCGCTCGCGCAAAACGTCGTCCCTGGCCTCACAACACCTGACAATTTGAAGAACGCGCAGCAGGCGATCGGCATCTTCCAGGAAGTTTTGAATAAGGAACCGAAAGACGTCAACAGCCTCAAGCAGATTGCAGCCATTTATTTCAGCATCAAGAATTTCGACCAGGCGAAGGAATATCAGAAGAGAGTACTCGCGGTCGATCCCAAAGACCCGGAAGCTGCTTACACCATCGGCGTGATCGATTGGACCCTGGCCCATGAGAACACCCTGAAGGCCTTGGCCAGCGCCAATATGAATGATGATGGAGAAGGCAATACAAAGGCTCCGAAGAAGGTTCTTGAGCAAATCAAGGAGCAAAACACGCCTCTCGTCACCGAGGGATTGCAGTATCTGAATCAGGCACTGGCAAACCGCGCCAATTATGACGATGCCATGTCGTATTTGAACCTTACCTATCGTCGCAAAGCCGATATCGATTACGCTGATCCCAGCACTGTGAAGGCGGACGTTGCGGCAGCCAAGGACTGGAGCTCCAAGGCTATGGGGACGCGCAAGGCAAACGAAGAGAAAAAGAACAAGGGCCCGGGCGGAATCACGATGGATTCGAACGGCAATATGAAGTAAAGTCCGGCTCAAATCATACGACTACGGCCTCCGCTGCTCGCGGAGGCCGTAGTCGTTTTGGGAATGCAGTGGTTCAGAAAAGGGTGCAACTGCCGAGAATCAGTTTGGAGTTCTCGTCGAGCCGATCGACCAAGGGCCACCCAGCATTGCTGGGAAACTCGTCAGAGCGAGAAGCGTAACGTGAGTTTCCGAAGGGCTTGACGGCGAATACTACGCGATTAGAACGCTGGGTTTGAGAAGGGCTCAACGCCTCCGCACCTGGACGACTCAAACGCGAGCCTCTATGACTCAAACACGAGTCCTACTTTGCGCCCTGCTTCAGGATTTGCTCAGCAAAGTAGTTCCGCACCTTGGCATCGTCACGAAGCATTTCATAATAAGCGAGCTTCAGCAATTGCGCGTGGCTTTCGCGTAATCCCTGGCGGATACTTTGTTGGACGCTCGGGTTGTTGAGTTCGCGCTGACCGGCTGGTTCGCGGGCGAGCAACTTATAGATCGCATATCCCACCGCACGCTGTGTTGGGCCAGCGCCCCCATAGACCGGCAAGACATCCGTTACCTGACCTGGTTTCAGTTTCTGGATCGCGGCAAAGGCGACTGAATCCCGCTGTTGCAACGCGGTTTCTGTTATGAACCCCATGTCTCCGGCAGTAGAGCTGGCGTTGGGATCTTCTGAGAAGTTGATCGCCAAGTTCCCGAAGTCTTCGCCGGTAGTTAACCGGCTACGGACGGCCTGGATTTTTTTGCGAGCGTCAGCATCGCTGGTGACTTTGTTGTTCTGCAGATTGGAAGTTTGCTGCGAAGGACCGGCAGTTACGACAATCCATGCCAGGTGATATTGCGGCTCAATCACATTGAATTCGGATTTGTGTTGCGCATAGTAATTGCTGATATCGGCGTCAGAAATATTGACTTTGGACTCGATTTCCTTATTGATCAGCTTGTCCGAGGTGAGCCTTCTCCGAATCTGCTGTTTCAAATCATCCAGAGTCATGTTCTGCTGCTTCAGCTTCTTATCGAACTCTTCCTGCGTATACGGCAACTTGAATTCGGTTAACTTGGCATTCACGTCTTCGTCGGAGGCAGCAAGGTTCAACTTCGCAGCACGCTGGTCGAGGATTTCGTCATCGATCATCTGACGCAGAAGGTTCAGCCGAACCATGTTTGTCTGTTCAGGACTGGGCGCCTGGGGGGCTTCTCCCTGCGCGCTTTTGTAGGCGTTGTAGGCCTTGTCGAGATCCGAACGCGTCAGGTCTTTATTGTTCACTGTGGCCATTACGTCCGGGGAGGGAGCATGTTTGCACGCCGCCAACGCAACCAGCAAAAGTGTGCTTGAGATCAGAGCGACCGACTTACGACGTTTGGAAACCAAAGCCTGAACTTGCAACCTGTTTCTCCTCGAGAACTTGCCGAGGTCCCGGTATTCAAGAAAAGTTCCAGATCCCTAGGAAATCGGCGTCATTCATCGGTTCGCTGGTCCACGCGAAAGGTGCCCGCGTGAACGCTGCGTTCGTGTTACTTTCCCTTGGCGGCAGGCTGCGCCGGCTGCACGGCCGGTGGAGGCTCGATGCCGTCTGCACGCAAGGCCCTGTCGATTACCATCCAAACCTGCTCAGCGGGAACGGCGCCATTGATGCGTTCGCCGTCGACAAATACCGCAGGTGTTCCATCGATGCCCAATGCCTCTGCTTCCTTTGCTGAAGCTCGCACTTGCGACTCGTCCTGCTTCGCGAGACAGGCGTCCAGTTTCGCGCTATCCAGTTTGGCTACGTTTCCTTCTTCGCGAGCGATCTTATCAAGTGTTGCAAAGCTCTTGGTCAGGTTGCGGTCTTCACCATTTACTTCCTGGCCGTGCGCGTGGACGTAGTCCACAAAATTCCAATAGGCCGGGCTGCTCAGATCCGCCAGACAATTCGCATCCACCGCTGCATGCATCGCCCAGGGATGCAATTCAGTCAACGGGTCATCCTTGTAAATAAATCTGACTTTGTCCTTGTACCGATCCATCGTCATGGGAAATAGCGAGGTATGCATGCGCGCGCAGTACGGGCATTCGAGGTCGTCAAAGTTGATCACAGTCACCTTTGCCTCTGGATTGCCGCGGATCGGGCGTCCTGCAATGTCAATGTTGAAGATCGGACTCTTGGCAAGGTCGAATGTTTCCAATCGCGCCAGTTTCTGGTTATCCGTTGAAATGAGAAAGTCGATAACCTTTTTGGTCGAGCCATTCGACAAAGTGATCGGCAAGGTATCGTAACCGGAGATTTGACTTGTGGTTCGATGGCCCAGGGCGACCGAGACTTCCGGCGGGATGCTGAACTGCGAACGCACCATTACCTCGATGCGCCGGTTCAGCGTTGCATCCGGAGCGCCCGGTGCGGCAGACTGAGCTTTGCAACCGACGGCCAGGCACAAAGCAAACAGTCCGGCCAAAAATTGTAAACGCGGCAAAAGGGTTTTCCTCTAATGCAAGGATATCCCACGCCAGCCGCTGGCGAGCGCGGGAATAAATCGTTGCTATGTTACTGATAAGTTGACTCTGCACGCCGCAAAAGGCAAGCA
>Ga0105238_10007284_pt1 | contig 11077 bp, 12 predicted proteins | sample KBSC34metaG_FD_81526 | JGI IMG/M metagenome (GOLD analysis project Ga0105238, IMG submission 81526) | Corn rhizosphere microbial communities from Kellogg Biological Station, Michigan, USA - KBS C3-4 metaG | ecosystem: Host-associated > Plants > Roots > Rhizosphere > Soil | place: Michigan, USA...
ATCATACAAGGAGACTACCGGGGGAAGCACCCGCACGGACAAACCGCCGAAGATCCCTTCGAGAGCGGCAGCGCCTTGTCCGCGGCTATAGAGGCGCCGGTCGACGTCGGCACGATGTTCTCGGCCGCGTTGCGGGCCTCGCGCAGGTCTTTGGCCGGCGCGTCCTGCAATCGCTGGCTGGCGGTATAACTATGCACGGTGGTCATCATGGCCTTGTCGATGCCGAAATTCGTCTCGATGATGGCCGCGACCGGCGTAATGCAATTGGTGGTGCAGGAAGCGTTGGAAAATATCTGGTGCTCCGGCTTCATACTCTGTTCGTTGACGCCGATCACGAAGGTGTCGTGGTCGTTATCATCCTTTTCCGGGGCCGACAGGACCACTTTTTTGGCCCCGGCGTCGATATGTTTCTTCAAATCATCGTGTTTGGTGAATAATCCTGTCGATTCGATAACCACGTCCACGCCAAGGTCTTTCCAGGGCAGCGCCGCCGGATCCTTCTCGGCCAGCACCTGTACGGGCGTGCCATTGACGATGACGTTCTTGTCATCGAATGTCACTTCATGCTGATAAGTGCCGTAATTGCTGTCGTGCTTAAGCAGATGCGCCAGGGTTCTGGTATCCGTCAGATCGTTAACGGCGACTATTTCCAGATCCGGTCGATCAAAAGCTATCTTAAAAGCGTTACGGCCGATTCTGCCGAAACCGTTGATCGCGATTTTTGTCTTCATTGTCCCACCTTATTTACGTAAGCTTTTATAATCTAATTGTACGTTTGAAAATAGGCTAACGCAACTACTTGCTCTTGTAGCGCTCGATCGACTCGGCGATGATTCTCTTGGCCTCATCGGCATCACCCCAACCCAATACCTTGGTACTGTCAGGTTTCTTAAGATCCTTGTAGTGACTGAAGTGGTGCTCTATCTGTTGTTTCCAGCGCCCGCCCAGATCGTCCAGACTGTTGACGCTGTCGCCGGTCTGGCGATCGTCGGCCGGAACGACGACGACTTTATGGTCGGCTTCGCCGTCATCTTCAAAGTTAAGAACGCCGATTATCTTGGCTTTGAGCCAGATGCCGGTCGGTAGCGGCTCATCCGTCACAACTAGGGTGTCAATTTCATCACCATCCTCGTCCAGGGTCTGTGGGATGAACCCATAATTCACGGGTTTGACGAAAATGGCCGGCTCGACGCGGTCCAGCATAAAGACGGCCCGCTGCCGGTCCCACTCTATCTTATTGGTCGAGCCTTTAGGGATCTCGATGACCGTGTTCACAATGCCGTTGGGATAATCGCCTGGGTCCAGGACTTGGTTGAAATCAGCCATATTTGCTCCTTATATATCCGTATATTTTATAGACTGGCTTAATCGCCGTAAAGCGTCGCTACCGTGGCGGTGCTCATTTTTTCGTGGTGTTCCAGATATTCGCGGATCATCAGCGCCGCGGTGGCGCCTTCGCCGGCGGCGCTGGCTATCTGCAGGGTCGCTCCGGAACGCACGTCGCCGGCTACGAATACACCCGGGACGTTGGTCATAAGCCGGGTATCAGATTTTATCAGGCGCCGCTCATCCAATTCGACTCCGCTGCCGTCCAAGAATTTGGTGTTGGGGTCCAGGCCGACGAAAACGAACACGCCGTCGGTTTGGAATTCGACTTTCTTGCCGGACTTCGTGTCGGTGCCTATGACTTTTGTGACTTTATTGTCCTGACCGACGATCTCATCGGTAGTAACGCCCAAGTGGACGGTTATCTTGTCCTTATGCTTTTCTAACTCCTTTATAAGCACGTCGCTGGCTTTGAGTTCGCTGCGCACCAGCATGTCGATATGGCTGGCGAACCTGGTCAGGAACATGCCTTCCTGGACGGCCGAATTGCCACCGCCGACTACTACCAACCGCTTATCGCGGTAAAAAGCGCCGTCGCAAGTGGCGCAGTAATGCACGCCGCGGGCATAGTATTCCATCTCGCCCGGCACGCCGATCTTACGGTATTCGCTGCCGGTAGCCACCAACACCGCTTTGGCCTGGAGTTTGCCGCTGGTGGTATCCAAACTGATGAGATTCCCGTCTTTCTTCAGCGATAATACCTCGCCCAACTCTATTTTCGATCCGAACCGTTCGGCCTGTTTCTGCATAGCGTCGCTAAGTTCCAATCCGGCCACGCCTTCGGCGAATCCCGGGTAATTATCGACCCGGTCGGTGACGGCCGCCAGGCCGCCGATGGCGCCCTTTTCGAATAAAAGCGTCTGGATGTCTTCGCGCGAAGTATATATCGCCGCGCTAAGGGCCGCCGGGCCGGCGCCGATTATCACCAGTTCGTGTCGGGTGTTATCTAACTCCATATTTAAGCGACGGCCGGCGCCAGTTTGGCCAGGTTATAGCCGACTACCACCTCTTTGGAGTCATCCTGTTTGGTAACCACGGTTATGGGTACGGTCAGGGCGCCGGAGAGTTCCAGGGCTTCGGCCTGGCGTTCCGGATTATCGTCCAGGTTCACCACTTGGTAGGTCTTACCTTTCATATCTAAAAAGCGCTTGACCATCACGCAGTATGAGCAAGTGTTAGTCGTGAAAATAGTAATGTCCTTTGCCATCTTGTACCCCTTTAAGTGTTAATTTTGGTGTCTTTGACTTAGTTTAAATGGTGTAGCGTTAAATTGCAAGTACGCTATATGTAGTGTTTTTGACGTTGTTTTTCCACTATTTGACAGCCAGCACCGTGACATCGAACACCAGGTCGGCATTCGGTGGGATGGAGTAGACCTGACACTTGGTGGGGTCTTTGGGATCAGGCGTCTGGCAGGAACCGGTGGCGCCGTAGGCGTACTGCGCCGGGATGAGGATCCGGCGGGTACCGCCGGCCTTCATGCCGGGGATACCGGACGTCCACCCCTGGATGACGCCGCTGCCCAAAGAAGCCGTGAAAGGCTGGCCGGTATCCAGTGAGCTTTGGAAAATCTTGCCGCTCGAAGCGATGGCGCCGGTGTAAGTCGCGGTAATCGTCGATGTGGCCGCCACGGTTTTGCCATTCCCGGTCTTTATGTCCTGGCACTGGACATAACTGACATGTTTGACCGGCTTATATCCCACTAGTTGGGCGCCTTCGTACTTGCCGTTCTTGGCCGGTTTCTGCTCGCCGACGGTTATTTTCTGGCAACTGTTGCCGGAGTTGTCGTTGGGATGGGTGTTCACGAAAAACGAATAGACTCCTACCCCCAGCGCCGTTACCACGAACAGGATGGCTAAGAATAGCCAGCCGCCGCGTTTTAGAAAATCGTGCATATTATATCCTTTCTGCCTTTAATTCTTTTTTGGCCGCGTCAGCTATGGAATCCATCAGCTGGTTGGTCTCCTGGGTAGTCAAGGTCTTTCGCGGATGCCAAAGGTGTATCCGCCACGTCGTCTGTTTGAAATGCTGATTATCCGGCGCGTATATGTCCAGTAGCTCGACGCGGAATCCGTAACCGTCTTTCTTTGACGATTCATTGAGCCGGTCTGATAAGAATGCCGTCAAAGCGCCGTAGTTCAGCTCCTTAGTCGTGCGCAGACATAAGTCTTGGGATGTCTCCGGGAAGCGCGGTAGCGGTTGATATGGCTTGACTGATGGGGAGGCTGTATAGAGCGCGCTGATGTCGATCTCGAAGCCGGCCGTCTGGTCTGACAGCTTCAGCTGTCGTCTTACCGATGATTTGAATTCGCCGATGATGCCCAGGTAGTCGCCTTTGTCAGTACTTACCATGGCCGTCCGTCCCGGAGCATAGGCCTGGGCGAGCGGCGCCTGGGGGAATTTTTCGACTAGCGTGTAACTTAGATTTACGCCAAGCTCGGCCGCCAAACCGTCAAGGAAAGACTTGGCTTTATAATAAGCGGCCCCGGCCGTCTTAGACTTGGCGCTTTCGGTATAGACCAGACTTAGAAGCATGAATTCCAAAGGCAGACCGTCATCATCCTGATGCTGTTTGTCATGGCCGGTGCCGATTTCATAAAGCGCGAACCGTTCATAACCGGCCTTGACGCTGGGATGGACCTTGTCCAGCAGACTGGGTATCAGGTTGAATCGGTAATATTCAATGCTCGGGCTGGAAGCGTTGCTAAGTTTGTAGGCCTTGGCTGGCTCCTCGTTCACTTTGGCTAGCAGATTAGTGTGGACGAAACTATAGGTCAAAACCTCGTTGGCGCCGCCGGCTGACAGCAATTCGCGCACCTTGTCTTTAAAAGCCATCAGTCCGTTCCTTTGAGGGGGCTCTATCGATCGTCTGGGCAGAACTTGCGGCAGTTTGTCGTAACCGTATAGCCGTCCGGCCTCTTCTACCAGGTCTTCGGGAATCTCGATGTCAGTCCGCCAGAACGGCGAGGTGACTTTTAGCTCATCGCCTTTCAGCTCGACGCCGAATTCGACGTTTTCCAGTATTTTCTTGATTTGCGCCGCTGTAAGTTCCACCCCTAGGCGGGAATTGACGAAAGCCGCGCTGATAACGATTGGTTTGGCGGCCTTTTTCACATGGTTATCGTCGATGATCGGACTGGCCACCCGGCCGCCGGCCACCCGCTGGATACCTTCCACGGCTTTGACCATGACAGCCAGGTTCTGGCGCGGGCTCTGGTTCTTAGTGAAACGGGTAGCAGCGTCCGTGAACAGACCATAGGCCATCGCCGTCCGGCGAGTGGTGTTCATATCGAAGTTGGCGGCTTCCAGAACGATGCTTTTAGTAGTTTCGTCAACCTCGGTATCGGCGCCGCCCATCACGCCGCCCAGGCCGATAGGTTCCTGGCCGTCAGTGATGACCACCGCTTTATGCTCAATAGTGATGGTTTTGCCGTTGAGAAGGTTGAGTTTTTCGCCTTTTTTGCCCCATCGGACGCCGATGACGCCGGTTTTGAGCTTGTCGTAATCGTAAGCGTGCAGCGGCTGGCCAGTCTCGTGCATATAAAAGTTGGTGATATCCACGATGTTATTGATCGGCCGGATGCCAGCGCTGGCCAGCCGCACCTGCAGCCACAGCGGGCTGGGGGCGATTTTGACGTCCTTGATAGCCACCACGCAGAAACGCGGTATCATATCGGGCAGCTCGTTCCGGACTTCCAGTTTCAGCACGTTCTTACGGCCGTCGGCCGACAGGCCGGCGTCTTCGCGGTACCAGCTGGGGCTCTTGAAAGCCTGGCCTTGGATGCCGGCGATCTCTCGGGCCACGCCCAGTATCCCGAATAGATCCGGGCGGTGGGTGAACATTTTGTTCTCGATATCGATCACGTAGTCGTCCAGCCCGGCGAGAGCGGCGAAGTCATCTCCCGGCTTGCCGGCTTCCAACACCAGGATGCCTTCGTGACTGTCGGCCAGCGCCAGCTCTTTAGGGCTGGCCAGCATGCCGTTGCTCATTTTGCCACGGATGTCGCGGGCCTCGATAATAAACGGCTCTTTGTCGTGACTGCTGGGTACCGTAGCTCCTGGTGGGATCCAGACCGCCAGCTGCCCGGCCTTTACGTTCGGCGCGCCGCAGACGATTTCAATCAACCCCTTGGCGTCCCTCTTAACGGATTTATTCACGCCGCCGTCATCCACCAGACAGAAACTCAGTTTGTCGGCGTTGGGGTGTTTCTCACAGCTTTCGACCTTTACCACAACCAGGCCATGGTACTTCTTACCAACGTCAATCGTCTCCTCTATAGCGCCAAGCTGGGTACCTACGCGTGCCTTCAACTCCTTGATACCATCCGGCGCCGGTTCCGGCGCGCAGCCGTATCTATCATCTATATGCCTTACCCAGTTAAGACTGACTTTCATGCCGTACCGTCCTCGAACCGCTGTTCGATCTCGCCCATGGTCGTCCAAAAGGCCCTTTCCAGATCAACGTCCAGTTTGCGGGCGATGACCAGCACGCTCCATAAACAATCGCCTAGCTCATGATTCAATTTCTTCTCGTCGATCGAACCCTCTTCCAATATGTCGATCAGGTCGCTGACGTCCTTTTTGAAGCCTTTGGCTAGCTTCTTGGCGTCCCATGCCTCACCGTTTTTGCTGCGGTTAAGCGCGTCGTACTTGCGCCGGATTTCCATCGCCCGCTGCTCAAGGATTTTGATATCACTCATACGAAGTCCGTAGTTTCTTCAATCTTATCCGTTTCTCCATGCGTCACCAATCTTAGCCACTTAGGAGTAATCCTTAACCAGACCTGTGTCGGGTCGTCTCGGTATTTTTTAGCTCCCGGCAAATCCATAGCTTCATCTTTGTCATAGAAAATGCGGGCCTGGCCTTCGTACTGCGCTTCGCCCGACATATCAGCGACTACTATCGAAACGAATGGATCATTTGATATATTCTTAAATTTCCGACTTAGATTTGATGTACCTATAACGATTTCTAACTTGTCATTACATGTGTACGCGACGAAGGCAGATTCCGGCTTACCCACGGCATTGACCGATGAAACGACACAGAAGTTATGTTCTTTTAGGAATTTAACCGCTTGGTCTTTCATCTAAAACTGCCTTAGGAACTTTAAGTTGCCGGACTGGAAGTGGCGGACGTCTTCGATATCGTATTTGAGCATCACCAGTCGATCGATGCCGAAGCCCCAGGCGAAGCCGGTGTATCTTGCGGGGTCGATACCGGCTTCCTTTAAAACATTGGGGTGGATCATACCGCAGCCGCCCAGCTCTATCCAGCCGGTGTAACTGCAGACATTGCAGCCCTTCTCTTCGCAGAACGGGCAACTGGCGGCGAACTCGAAACTCGGTTCGGTGAACGGGAAATAAAACGGCTGGATCTTGATTTTTACGTCCTTATGGAAATAAGTGCTGAGCCAGGCTTTGATGGTCGCTACCAGATTGCCAGCATTAATACCCTCATCCACATAGACTCCTTCCAACTGGTAGAAGGTATGCTCGTGGCGGGCGTCCAGGTCTTCGTTTCGGAATACCCGGCCCGGTATCACGACCCGGATGCCCTTGCCGTCTTCCAGATCCTTCTTATACTTTTTCATCACCCGGTTCTGCATGGTGGAGGTGTGCGCCGGCGCGATCAAACCTTCTTCGGTCATGAAAGTGTCATAATCGTCACGCGCCGGATGATCCGGCGGAAAGTTAAGGCTGGTGAACATGTGGTAATCATCATCTATCTCGCGTGAGGCTTCGGCATAAAATCCCATTCGGTAGAAGATATCCAATACCTCGGTAATCTCTTGGTTGATAGGATGTATGCTGCCATTATCGGCGGGCAATTTAGGCAGTTTGTCCCCGGCCGGCGCGTTGACGTCAAACGGCGCCGTCACGTCGATTGGTGAGAGATCCTCCGTGCGGGATTCATCATCGTCTTTCGCGAGCTGTTCCAACTCCTGTTTGAGCGCGTTGACCTGCTTGCCGAAGTCGGCCCGTTGTTTACCGGCCGGCAGAGTTTTCAGACGGTCGTATAGCGCGCTGAGTTCCGGCGCGCGCAGAATCGAACGCTTGTCTTCCAGCGTTTCCAGCCGCTTTTTCAAGACGTTCGCAGCCTCAGCGATCTCCTGGTTCCCGTACTCCATTCATATACGATTATAACAGATGAGAAGCCGGCAATTATTGTTATACTTATGGCTATGGAACAGGAGACCGCCGAGCGGCTGGTCAAGGAAGCGATTGAAGTCCTAAGGGCTAACGACCGTGGCGGTTGGACCATTCCTGCCGGCCACATCTACCCCCACCAGTGGTTATGGGACAGCTGTTTTATCGCCATCGGCCTGCGACATGTAGACATTGAACGAGCGAAACTGGAGATCCGCAGCCTGCTTCGCGGCCAGTGGGATAACGGTATGGTGCCACATATCGTTTTCAATAACGAACCCGGGTATGGCCGGGACCGCGTGAGCGAACGCGGCGACCTGAACCCCTTCGCGCCCAGCGACGTATCGACCAGCGGCATCACTCAACCGCCGCTAATCGCCGAGGCCGTCTTTATGATCGGCCAGAAACTCAAATTACCCGAACGCCGCAGCTGGTACAAAGAGGTGGCCGGGCCGCTCACCCGCTACCATGAATGGCTCTATGCCGACCGCGATCCCCACAAGGAGGGCTTGGCGCTTCTGCTTCATCCTTACGAAAGTGGTCTGGACAACTCGCCGCCCTGGATCAGCGAACTACGCAAGCACAGCATGCCGGTCTGGGTCAGCGCCGTGGAGAAACTGCGCCTGGACGGCTTCATCAATCTTTTCCGCTGCGACGTGAAACGCAAAAAACTGCCGCCCGGGCAGCGCATCACCAACACAGAAGCATTAGCCTTCTGGTCGGTCATGCGCCGTATGCAGCGGAAGGCCTATAATACCGAGGCTATCCTATCCCGTTCGGTTTTCGCGGTCGAGGATCTGGCCTTCAACTGTATCTTCATCAGAGGCAATGAATGCCTGCGGCAGATCGCCAGGACCGCCGGCTACGAACTACCAAAGCCCCTCATAGAGAACATGGAGCGATCCAAGACCGCCATTGAAGAATTGTTCGACGAAGACAGAGGACTGTATTACAGCCGCAGTTTCGTGACCCATAAATTAATAGAGGAGCCGACCGTGGCCTCTTTGCTGCCTCTTTATTCGGGCGCTATCTCTAAAAATCACGCCGCGCAACTCGTCAGTAAGCTTAAAGACCCTGATGAGTTCGGTCTTAAATGGCCGGTGCCCAGCGTACCTAAAACGTCCGGCTACTTCGATCCTTTCAAATATTGGCAGGGGCCAACCTGGGTCAACACGAATTGGATGATAATCGACGGTTTGACTAAGTATGGCTTCGGTTTAGAGGCCAAGGAGCTCGAACATGAGACGCTGCGGATGGTCGCCAAAGGCGGCATGTACGAATACTTCAGTCCGCTCAACGCCAAGCCGGCCGGCGCCGCCGATTTCTCCTGGACCGCCGCCCTGACCATCGATTTACTAAAGCGATGACATCCAATATATTTAGAAAATGAGCGAAGTCTTAGGCGAGGGCCACCCCGTAGGTGATGTCATCTTAGATGACATTGTCATTGCCAGGCGCATTGACCAGATAGCCGCGGAACTTATCGATATCTACGAGGATCAGGATCCTTTATATATCGGCGTGCTAATGGGAGGCGGACCTTTCGCGTTAGACCTGATGAGATCCATGGTCCGTCAAAGAGCTCACTTAAACCCGCGCTTCGACTTCGTCAGGACAGAGACTTACTCACAAGGCAAAGAGGCCGGTCAGACGAAGATAAACTTACCTTTGAAAAAAGGTCTGGATTTATCAGAAACACCGGCGGTGGTCATCGATGATCTGTGCGATAAGAACAAGACCTTACCGGCGGTGCACAGCTATTTAAGAGAAGAGCATGGCGCGCAAGACATTATATCGGTGGTACTGATGAATAAACCCGAGGCCGATAAAGAACCAGGGCCGCCGCCTAATATTGTCGGCTTTGAAATCCCTAACAGATGGATAAACGGCTACGGGCCTGATGCCGGCAAAGCGGATCACCCCGACGCCTACAGATACCTTGGCTATGTATCGGCGATCGATTAGTCTTCCAGTTTGAGCCGGGTGGATTTCTTGCCGTCATCCAGACCGGTCTGCGACCGGTTGGAGATCTGTTCGACCACTCTGGTAAGCCGGCGGCTGCGGGTGCCTTCCACTTCCATGAAAGTCTTCTGAGCGGTGTCCAGTTGTTTGCCAAGGCGCTCCATGCTGTCGCCGAATTTCAGATACTCCTCTTGGAATTTGGATATCAGCCCCAAGATCTGCATCAGACTCTTCTCGTGATGGAAGTTGCGGTGCGCCTGCAGGACCATCCTTAGCACCGCCGTGAAGCCGAACGGGCCGGCCAGCACTACCTTGCGCTCGTTGGCGTACTGGTTGATGTCCGGCAGCTTTTCATAAACGAAGCTGAATATCATCTCGTTAGGGATGAACATGATGACGAAATCCAGGGTCTGATTTTCCGGATCTATATAGTCTTTCGATGAGACTTCCCGGATCTTGTTGCGCACCGCGGTATTGAAAGCGGCCAGCGCCCGCTTCTTATCGGCCGGCGCTTTGGCTTCCTGGTAAGTTATCAGATCGTCAAAGGGGAACTTGGCGTCCACGTTCAGTCTGTAACCGTCAGGCAGCAGAATGGTGAAGTCCGGCCGGGCTTCGGCGGTAGTGGCCTGCTTCAGATAATTCACTTTTTCCACGAAGCCGGCGGCCATCAGCAAGTCCTCGGCCACTTGCTCGCCCCATTCGCCACGCAGGCGGTTGTTAGCCAGCAGGTTGCGCAGGCCTTCGGTGGACGCCTGCAAGCCTTCCGTTACTTTGGCGGTGCTTTCCAGTTGCTGCCGGATGGCGGCGTTCTGGGTTTTTAAGTCGACGACGCCCTTTTGGCTTTGGTCGAGCTGCTTTTCCAGGCCGCGGATAATCTGGGTCAGCATCTTTTCCTGGTTATCGACTATGCCTTTGACGCTGGACTCGACCTCTTCCTTATGTCCTTTGCGCTGCTCGGCGCTGGTGTTGGCCAGCTGCAGCAGGAACTTCTGACCTAAGAAATAGAATGCCGCCGCTACCAGCAGCACGCCTAAGATAACCGACCCGATAATCACCCCGATAATCATGTCTTACATTATACCTTTTAAACGAAGCGGGTGACGACGAACATAAAGACTGATCCGAAGATGGTCAGCAGGATGCTTTTACGGGAAAATTCTTCGCTATGGGCCTGCGGCAAGATATTACTAGCGGCGATATAAAGGATGAAACCGGCAAAGAAGCCTAGATATAGAGCCAATGCCGTTTGCGGAAAATCATAAACCAAACTCAGTAAGCCCCCCAGGATCGGCATAAGGACTACGACCCCCAGCCAACCTTTGATGTGCGCCAGCTTATTTTTATGAAAAACCATGAAAGTCGTAGTATCAAAGCCATCGGCGAAGCGGTGGCCGATGACGGCTAAAGCCACGGCGGTACCCACCGCCGTACTGACCTGAAAGGCGACTCCTATGCTCAGTCCGTCCAGGAAACTGTGACCCGATAAGGCTACCGCTCTGACGGTACCCAGTCGCGGATGGCGGTGTGGTCCATATTGCTGTTCGCCGGCTTCGTGTTCCTGGGGCTCGCGGCGCGCAGCA
>Ga0105238_10007286_pt1 | contig 11075 bp, 7 predicted proteins | sample KBSC34metaG_FD_81526 | JGI IMG/M metagenome (GOLD analysis project Ga0105238, IMG submission 81526) | Corn rhizosphere microbial communities from Kellogg Biological Station, Michigan, USA - KBS C3-4 metaG | ecosystem: Host-associated > Plants > Roots > Rhizosphere > Soil | place: Michigan, USA...
ACGGGCGTCTGCGGCAGGTCGGTCTCGTCCATGGAAACCTCAGGCACAAACCGGCCAGTCCCCTTCTCTTCCACCAGCAAACGGTAAATCTCGCCCGCATGCTTCACCGCAGCCAGGAACTTGTGCGCCACTCCTTCAACGAAAGCGCGGTCCGTCTTGAAGGGCTCTGCGATCTCCGGGATTGTCACCGTGCCCACCAGCTCCGGATGCGCGCCAAGAAATGCCTTCACGTCCTCGTCCTTCGCCGGCTTGCCGATCAGGTCCGCTACATCCAGCGTGAAAAAGTCGCAGGGATCGAGGAAGCGCTGCACGGTTTTCAGATTGATGTGGTCAGCGTCGAGGAAATATGGCTTTGTCCAGCCAAGCTCCTTCACCGCCGCATCTGCTGCTGCGCGCGTCTCGGTTGGTTCGGAGCCAATGATCATGTGCTCGCGATTGCTCTTGTTCCATACCGGTACAACCTCAACCCCGGCCGCACTGGCCTTCATGCACGCTGCCAGCTGCGCCTTTGCCTGGTGCGCGAACCGGTCGCCAACGCCAATGGAATATTTAGGCAGCATCAGACTTTCGGCTACTGCTGTTCCTGTTGCCCCTTCAGTCGCCGTTCCGGCCCCTGTTGCCATTCCTAATCACCTCATCTTTTCAGGTACCCGCGTACAAACGTGCAGAAGCTACCAAATTACAGTCAGATTGAATGCGGGGGGCGTTGGTCTTACCAATCTGCGCCGTCACAGAATATCGGGTTGCGTATGCTCATCGCAAACCAGTATCTCGTCTCTTAGTTAGTGAACCGGCCACGATAGGCCCAGAGGCCCAACCCGGGATTGGAGATGTAAAAGATCTCTTCACCGTCCACTACGTTCCAGCCGTCCTTGAGGTTCGCAGGGTCATACTTTCGGATGTACTCCGCCAGATCGCCATATTCAAAGTGCGCGCCCTCGATCTCTGCACGTGTCAGCCCGCCGGGGCAGTAGCGGATGCGGAAGCGGCCCTCGCTTGAGCCGTGAATCAGGTGCGCCGCCGCAGAGAGGTTCGCGGCGAGCGTTGGATCGTTCTTTACTACCTCCAGCGTCTCTGGCGTGCCGCAGTAACCATACTTGCGGATCAGGCCGTCGATGGTCTTGTCCTCGCCGAACTCATGCACGCCGGGAGCCAGCACAATCAGCTCCGCATCGTCAGCCAGCGCCATGCGCGTGCGATAGACGCTCTTATTGCCCAGCCACGTGCTCTTGAACTCTTCGGGATCGAGATACACGACTGCCTTTTTGATCTCTCGCTCCATCATCTGGAAGTTGACCTTTAGGCTCAGTTCGGCTGCACGCTCAAAGCACTCGGCGTCATCGCCGACAAAGAGGCCGCGAATTACGAGTCTTCCAGCTGCATTCTTGCTCACTACGGTGAGCACGTAAACGATCGGCATCTGCTTCGCGAAGTGTTCACTGGCGTAATTCAGCACCTTGCGGACCGGCGTGTCGGCCCGACCCATCATGCGTTCCATGCCATAAACAGCGCCGAGAAAGTGGCTGCGATGGATGCCCATCACACCGCCGGTACCCACAAAGATGTTCTTGTTGTGGCCAGCCATGCCAACCACCTCGTGCGGCACAATCTGGCCAATGGAAAGGACCAAGTCATGTCCGCCATCGCGCACCAGCTTGTTCACCTGCGCCGGCCATGCGTAGTCAAGCTTCCCCTCGCTCACCTGATGAATAAACTCGCCAGGAACCTCGCCCAGCGTCACAATGTCGTTGCGCCAGTCGTGCACGCGGAAGAGGTCACGCGGCGTGGGGCCGTACATCGTTTGGATCTCATGGTCGGTCATCGGGCGATGGGTCCCCAGCGCAGGCAGCACATCGGTCAGCGCATCGCCATAGTAGTTCCAGGCATACTCGGTGAGTTGGCCTGCCATGGAGTGCGCGCGAGTAAAGTCAGGCGGCACCGCCAGCACGCGTTTGCGCGTGCCAAGTTTCTCTAGCGCGCTGAACAAAGCCTGCTTTGTCTCGGCGGCAGAGAACTCCTTCTCCGGAGAGCCGGAGGCATAGTACAGGCTCATACTTATGATCTTACGCGGGGGCTCGAGCTCTCGGATGCGCCTCGGTAGAGGCGTGCCAGCAAGCCGCCAACGAAAACAATCCAGTACACGTCGAGGTACGACCGATGACTGGTATCCCCGTAAAACACCGCGGCGACCAGCGCGAAGGCAAGAAAGAGTCCATAGATCAGAGAGTCATCACGCCAATGGTCTCGCCTTAGCCACATACCCCACAAGCCCAGCAACATCACCGGCCCATAAGAAATAGCGTGCATTAAATTCGCAAGCCGCCCGTGCCGCGCGACCGGCAACCATCCAAACACCGCGATCAGCTTGCGCACGTCGTCGCGCACTGTTCTCCACGGATGCGTGCGCATCTCTCCGAGCGCTCGCTGGCGAAACCAGCGGTCCTGCAGCTCTTCATTACCCGAAAGCTGATTTAACTCACTCTGCTCTTGCAAGCTGAGAGAATTCATCGCTTCATATTCACTAAGGTCGCTATCCTGCTCGGGATAATGGTGGAACAGAAACCCGTTATTCCCCTTCCAAAGCTGCAGGCCGGTTTCTGTGCTCAATACGGGCGATCCGGTCAGCCGATACGATCGCCACAGCCACGGCGTCACGGTCGATCCCAACAGCAAAGCGCACAACAGTCCTTGCATGAACCGCCTGCGCCACAGCAGCCATAGCACCGCGAACACCGCAAAAGGCGCAACGGTAGCGCGGGTCAATATGTCCAGGCCAAGAAGTACTCCACTCAGCGCCGCCAGTCGCAGATCTCCGCCGAGTGCCGTCCGCCAAAGTAAGAGCACCACCGCGAGCGTCAGCAATGTAAAGAGGCTTGTTTCCTGCAACGCCGTATCGTGCACCACGTAGTACGGATAGATTGCCGTGATGCCCCCGGCAATCAGTGCCGCCTTTGCTTTGTCTGGGCCTTCAAATATCATGTGGGCCAATAACGATGCGCAGAGACAGGTTGCAGCGCCAATTGCCGATTGCGCAAGAATGACAGGCCACACTGCCCCCTTGTGTCCTAGCGTAAGCACTGCGAGGAAGATCGGGTACAAAGGTACCCGAAAAGCGGTCGGAGCTTCCACGGCAAGGCCGCGTCCTGCGGCAATGCTCTGCGCCAGATCAAAGAAAAACCTGTAACCGCTGTCAAAGTAGCCCGCAATGCCGGCGCACAGACGCGCACCCAGACGCAGTGCGAAGGCCACCACCGCGATCCAGTAAACGGCATGAGGCAAATGCCGCTCGTCTGATTCCTGACGCATGGAGACCATGATAGCGGTGACTACTAATACGGGAACTCAAACAATCTGCCTGTGACGTAAATCACAAGCTGCCACTTTGGGCCGGCAGTACACTGGGTGCCATCATGGATGCGTTGTTTCTGCACAGGCTGCACTTCGCCTTCACCATCACCTTCCACTACCTTTTTCCTCAACTGACCATGGGGCTGGCCCTGCTGATCGTGGTCCTCAAGGGGATCGCCATTCGTCGTAACGATGAGCGCTACGCGCAGGCGGCGCGCTTCTGGGCGCGCATCTTCGCCATCAACTTCGTCATCGGTGTCGTCACCGGTATACCGATGGAGTTTCAGTTCGGTACGAATTGGTCGGAGTTCTCGCGCCGCACAGGCGGCGTCATCGGCCAACCGCTGGCCATGGAAGGCGTCTTCTCCTTCTTCCTGGAATCCACGTTTCTCGGCCTCTTCCTCTTCGGGGAGAAACGCCTCTCGCGCGGTATGCACTTGTTCTCCGCCTTTATGGTTTGGCTGGGAAGCTGGATCTCCGGCTTCTTCATCATTACAACCAACGCATGGATGCAGCACCCTGTCGCATATCGCCTGCTGCCAGACGGACGCTTCGAGCTCACCAGCTTCACTGGCCTGCTGCTGAACCCGTGGGCGTGGCTGGAGTACACGCACAACATGTGCGCCACGGTCGTCACGGCATCCTTCGTCATGGCAGCTGTGGGTGCGTTCTACCTGCTTAACAAGACCCACCTCGAGTCCGGCCGCATCTTCCTCAAGATTGGCGTAATTGCAGGGCTGGTCTCGTGCATTGTGCAGATATTTCCCACTGGTGATCTGCACGGCCGCTATCTTGCAAAAAACCAGCCCGCAGCCATTGCCGGCATGGAGGGCCTCTTCCATACACAGAAGGGCGCGCCGGTTGTGCTGATGGGTCAGATGGATGAAGAACAGCAGCGCATCGATAATCCGCTGCCGGTAAATGATGTCCTCAGCTTCTTGCTCTATGGTACAACCAAGGCCGAGGTAAAGGGTCTGGACCAGTTTCCGCGCGATCAGTGGCCCACCACGCTGCCGCTGCTCTACTACAGCTACCACGTGATGGCAGGGCTGGGGACATACTTCATGGCGCTGATGCTCGTCGCTGCGTTTCTGCTTTGGCGTGGCAAGCTCTTCACTACAAGATGGGTGCTGTGGCCGTTGCTGCTCAGCTTTCCGCTGCCGTACATCGCCACCACCGCCGGCTGGATGACCGCTGAGATCGGTCGTCAGCCCTGGCTGGTCTACGGACTACTGCGTACCGCGCAGGGTTCTTCCACGCATGTCTCTGCCGGCAACAGTCTCTTCACACTGCTCGGGTTTCTTGGCATCTATTCGCTGCTCTCCATTCTGTGGATCGTGACGGTCTATCGCATCATTGAGACCGGGCCGCTTCCCGCGCAGGCGCAGACCCCCGAAGCCCTCACCGCATAAGACCGCACAGACGTCAGGAGAAATCTATGGGAGCAGTCTGGTTCTGGATCGTCGCCGTCATGATCGTCGCCTACGTCGTCCTCGATGGTTTCGACATCGGCGTCGGCATCCTCACGCCGATCCTCGCCCGCAGCGAGCACGAACGCCGCATGATGGTGCGCTCCATCGGCCCCGTCTGGGACGGCAATGAGGTCTGGCTGCTGGCCGGTGGAGGCACACTCTACTTCGCGTTTCCGCTGCTCTACGCCTCGGCCTTCTCGGGCTTTTATCTGCCGCTGATGATCGTGCTCTGGCTGCTGATCGGGCGCGGCATCAGCCTGGAGCTGAGGGCCCATGTCGACAATCACGTCTGGCGTAGCTTCTTCGACGGCGTCTTCTTTGTTTCCAGTGCACTGCTGGCCATCTTCCTCGGCGCTGCGCTCGCGAATGTCATCCGTGGCGTGCCCATCGGCCCGGACAGCTACTTCTTCCTGCCGCTGTGGACCAACTGGCGCACGGGCCCGCAACCCGGCATCCTTGACTGGTATACCGTCATCGGTGGCCTCGTCGCCTTTATCGCCATGGCGATGCACGGTGCGCTCTGGATCGCCCTCAAAACCACGGGCGAACTTGAAATCCGCGCGCAGCAGTTCGCGCGGCGGACATGGCTTGCGCTGCTCTTAGCAACTGCCGTCAGCCTTCCTGCGACGATGATTGTCCGCCCTGCCACGCTCGAAAACTACCGCAGCTTCCCTGTCCTGTTCATCGTGCCTGTGCTGGTAATCCTGGCTTTACTCTCTGTGCGCATCTTCTCTTCGCGTGCACAGCATCTCAGGGCATTCCTCGCCTCCGCTGCCTACCTTGCTTTCATGCTGGTGGGGGCGTGTGCGGGGCTTTACCCCGTAGTGCTGCCCTCTTCCATCAACCCGGCAGGAGACATCACCGTTGCCAAAGCACTCTCCGGCACCTACGCGATTCACGTTGGGCTCCTCTGGTGGATCCCGGGGATACTGATCGCGCTGGGCTATTTCACCGTTAGTTACTGGCTATTCCGTGGCAAGGTGCCTACCGACAGCGAAGGCTACGGCCACTAACGTGGCCCCGAAACCAAAAGGCTATTGGCCTGCTGTGGCAGAAGCGGTGAACTTCAAGACAACCGGCTCCTGGTCCTTGGTTTCAAACTTGTTGTAGAACTCTCTGAGCTGTGGATATTCATTGACGGCATAGAAGATGGTGCCGATCTCAAAGTTACGTTGAGTGGTGATACTGTTCGTGGCGGCCTGCGTGCCCATCTTATAAACTGCATTCTGCAGAAACGGTATCTGCTGCGCAGATGGAGAAGATTCCAGAGCCAGGCTTGCCGGGAACGTATACCGCGTTGCGTCCTGCATGATCTCGGCATAGTTGAACGCGATAGGAGACTCGCGCTTTTCATGCGGAAAGACCGGCTTTTCGTTGGCAACGAAGACATCCGCCGGCAGCACCAGCCGTTTTCCTGTTGACGAACCGATGGGACCTTTTACGTTGAAGACAACGGTCAGTGGCTGCTCATACTCCTCCAGGTTGCCGATGTTGCCCACTTCCACATTCATGCCGCTGGGCAGCATATGCTCCATCATGTCGACACTGTGCAATCGCGAGGATTCGTACCCTTGAGGAATCTCGATCGCGAGGATCATGTGGTTGCCCCACAGCGAAGGCGCGCTGGAGTCCACCGCGCCACGATGCGTATCCACCATCATCAATGCAGCATGAATGCCAACTGCAGAAAGCATCGCGCTAGTCAGCGTTGCTTTATCTTTGCAGTCGCCGTACATATTGTGAAAGATGTCGCCGGCGGCATGCGGCTGATATCCGCCAATGCCCAGCTCAATTCCGAAATAGCGCACCTGCTTCTGCACGAATTCGCCGATGGCTTCCGCCTTCTCGAAGAAATCCGCTTTGCCTGCGGCCAGTTGCTGCGCCTTGGCCGTAATATCCGGCGTCGGCTGCAGCCTGTCCTGGATGAGCGGTTGGTACCACTCTCCAATGCTCTGCCACGTGCCTGGCGCCTTACCGCCTGGCGGGCTATAGCGCACGGTCATCCTGCCAGCAAGTGCACTCATATTCGGCGAGAGCGGCACACGGCTCAGATCGATTGCGGGAGTATTGTCCATCTCCCAGCGCCAACGTTCGTGCTCCAAATCCATGGGAGCAGCCTGGGCATGATGCGCCCACGTGGTGGTGTAGCTGTAGTCGGGCGGAAGCTCCAGCGTGAAACTCTGGGCCAGGTGCGGGAGTTCATCTTGAAACACCCACGTCTCCTCATTGACCATCGGGCGGCCTCGCTGTTCGTACTCGTATGCGATCACGCCGCCGGGGTCGCTTCCTGGCGCATTGGCCACGCGGAAGCGATCGTCACTAAACACGCCGTCATATTCACCGAGAGCGCGGTCAGTGAACTCCTTCTCCTTCATGGCGTACTCATGCCCGTCCGGCCCGATGCTCCAGACGCCCATGGAAAGAATCTTCGTGTCGTTGTCGTAATTGATGTGGATGATAGCTTCATCACGGCCCTGGGGCCGCAGGATCTTCACCACATGCCGGACATGCTCCACGGCGCGGCCGTCAGTGCCTACCGTAAATGTCGTTTCGTCCAACAGTACCACTGCATTCGTATCGCGCGGATACTCGGGAAGTTTTTGCGCAGCTGCAGTTCGCACCCAGTCCGGGACGCTGTCAACCCTGGCATGGGCGGGCAGCGGTGTCGACATCATCAGGACTGCTGTGAGCGCCAGCAGATATCGCAGAAGGCCATTGCCCATCGCAAGGAAAAGCCTTCCAGCGAGGACCGGCTTCCGGAAGCTACGGCTCGATAGCTGCACAACAGAAGGCATTGCCCTACTCCTCTGAATGGCAAACGTGGAGGGACAGCAGGCATCGCCTCCCCCACAAAAAATATGCTTGATTGCCCCAATTTACGTCGCACCTGGACACGAAGCAACGGAAATTATCTGCGCAGGCTTTCTGAACCCCAGCCGGATACACAAAGCCAATGGCCCAGGTTACTAAAGTTCGCCTTGGCTACTGGGTTTAGAGGGCAAATCTTTGCACTACTTCTCTAAGGAAACCTCTACCGCGCGCCCCTTATAAGCAATATCTTTTTCCAGCCACTGCCCACTTCGCAAAATACGGACGTGCAGCTGCTGTTGCGCGGGCATGCCGTCATAGGAACCCTGTCGCGCACCGATAGCCAGGGTGCCGGTCGTGTCATTCCATGCCACACGCACCATCGCGCGTTGTCCATGCTCATACCTGTACGACGTTCCGTCGTCGGCATACAGAGTGAAGTGGCCATCCGCACCGGGATAGACACGCAGTTCCAGCGGCGCATTCTTCTTCTCGCCGGCATACTGCTGCACGGGCCCCAGCGGCACGATGCTTCCCGCGCGGACCAGCAAAGGAATATGCCCAACTGGCGCATCGACCACAGCATCCGTCCCCGATGCCACCGCCTTGCCACTCCACCAGTCGAACCAGCCGCCCTTTGTCGGCGGCGCGTACACGTGCGCCTGCGTCACGCCGGCATCCAGCACCGGCGCAACCAGAAACGCCGGTCCGAACATGTACTCGTACTTCTGCTCCAGCGCGCGCGGATCGTTGGCAAAGTCCATCACCAACGGACGCATCATTGTCCCCCCGGAGAAAGTAACGTTCGCCGCCTGCGAGTAGATGTACGGCAGCAACTGATAGCGCAGGTCGATGAGCTTTTTCTCGCCCTCCACCATCTCCGGGCCGTAGTTCCACGGCTCGGTATTCGTCTGGTAGCCGTGCACCCGCATCAAAGGCGAGAAGGTAGAAAACTCCAGCCAGCGAATAAACCGCTCGCGATAGGCAGCATCGGTGTATTGCGCGCGGCCGGGCCGGAAGAAGCCGCCCGTATCGGTCGCCCAATACGGCATGCCCGACGCCGCGTAATCCAGACCAGCGGTCACCTGCCTACGCAGCGTGTCCCAGCTGTTGCCGATATCGCCAGACCACGTCGCTACTGAATTGCGCTGCTCTCCAAGGTAAGCGCTGCGCGACAAGATCATGACACGCTTGTCAGGCGCGTCCTTGCGCGAGCCTTCGTAGACCGTCTTCGTCACAAACAGCGGATACGCCAGCCGGTATTCATCGCCGGATCCCAGATAGATCTTCCGATTGTGGAGATCATCGTTCTCTGGTTCCGTCGCATCCAGCCACCATGCATCGATGCCGAGCGAGAGCATGCGTTGGGAAAAGTTCTGCCAGTAGAGGCTCGACGCGCCCGGATTGAAGAAGTCCACCCAGGTTGTGTCCGGAATGTAGTAGTTCTTCTCCTTAAACAATTTGCCCACGTCGGAGGCGGGATCGAACCTCGACCAGACCGAGACCATCAGCTTTGCATTGAGGTCATGGATCTGTTTCACCAAAGCAGCGGGATCAGGGTAGTGCGCCTCATCAAAGCGCATCGCGTTCCACCCATACTTGCCCCAATACTGCCAGTCCTGGACGATCAGGTCGAGCGGCAACTCGTTCTTGCGGAACTGCTGGATCGTATCGATGATCTCGTCAGACGAGTGGTACCGCTCGCGGCACTGGATAAATCCAAGCGCCCACTCCGGGAAGAGCGGCGCCTCACCCGAAAGCTTTCTGTACGCGCCAATCACATGGTCGGCATCGCCGGCGAATACCGTGTAGTCCACCTCACGCGCAGCCGGCGACCGCAGAACTGTCTCGTTCTTTGTCAGTCCCCAATCGATCGCCGGATGGTCGTCTGCATTCCCCTGCACCATCAGGTGATGCGTCCCAGCCGTCAAGTGCACCATCCCGCTGGTCGAACCGGGCAGCCATTGGTTGTCGAGATCGAAGATAGTCTTGCCATCAATCTGCAGATGGTATCGGTCCGTCATCACGCGGCCGGAGTCGAGCACGATCCCGTAATCGCCATCTGCCGGTATCTCCAGATCGCCGGTAAACTGCTTCGCTCTCCGCACCTGCCGCTGCGTCCCTGAGCTTGTCGTAACGTCGACACTCGCGCCCGCACCAGTCCCGGCTTCCACAAGAGCGAGGTGGTGGTCGGTCGGATTCAGCTCGGTCATCCCGTAGTTGTGCCAGAGAATTCCATATCCATTGCTCGACAGAAAGAATGGAATAGAAATCTGCGTGTTCAGCTGCACCAGCTTGCGCGGCAGCCGTGCAATGTCAAGATAGCCGTCCTGAAACTGTCCGGAGCCGTAAAGGCGTTCTCCAGACTGCAGCGCAAAGCGAACCTCCGCGGTCTTCAACTGCGCCTCGGAGTCATTCGCCTGCATCAGCGTGCGGCTTCCAGGAAGCTCTTCGGTCAGGAGCTTCCCTTTTGCATCCAGAAAGCGAACATCCCCTGACCGCTTGTCGACGACGGCCTTGATCTGTGCGGTCTGCAGCCAGGAAGACCGCGCGTCAGAACCGAGCGTCGCTCGGACTGTCTGTGCAATGCCGGCAAAGATGAGCTCCGGCTCCGGGTTGGTCGTTCCACTGCCGCAGCGCACGCGAACCGCGTTCTCGGCCTGCGCCGTAATGCGCAGGACACCGCAGGGAGCGGAGAGTCGCAGCTCCTGCATCTTTTGTGCTTGCGAAACAATCGTTTGAGGTACCAGCCCCAGTGACAGCGCTATAAGGATCGATTTGGACCACATGTGTACTAGCTTCACCCTTTCACAAAACAGATCACATTGAAACTGACCTGATTCCGTCGCCTAATCTACTTAATTCATTCCACAATCAATGCGTCGATCGCGACAGGGCCAAGTCCACGGTTAATGATCGAAATGGAATGTTTCACGTCGGAAAGATCAGCCACCTCACATACTCGCTGCTGTGCCAGTCGCGGCCCCGATGTCGAAAGATCGGCAGTAGCGCGCGGCCTCCCGTCAATCTTAACTTCGATCTTCCCTGCCCCTGCTTCTTTGGGAGCAACGACCACAACCCGGTTCCCTGTAAACGAAGAACTCCAAACATCACCAGGTGTTTCACTCGTGGTTAGGTCATTGTTGTAGTCTCCGGTTCCGAGGTTGCACTTGCGCAGCCAGCCGTGAGACACCACCTCAAGATCATCGTCGTTGATCCAGTTCTTGTCGTGAGTGATCCGAAGCACGCGACAACCGGATGCCAGCGCCATATTGCTGATCGACGACAACGCCTGTGGAGAGCCGGAGAGATTGACCGTCAAGCCATTGCCGTCCTGAACGAAGGTAAGCGGCGAACTATCGCCGAGCATCTCTACTTTGGACACCTTGCCCAACGTGGAGATGCTCGGCGATAGTTCGCCGCTTACCTTCGTTCAGGACGGCAATG
>Ga0105238_10007290_pt1 | contig 11069 bp, 7 predicted proteins | sample KBSC34metaG_FD_81526 | JGI IMG/M metagenome (GOLD analysis project Ga0105238, IMG submission 81526) | Corn rhizosphere microbial communities from Kellogg Biological Station, Michigan, USA - KBS C3-4 metaG | ecosystem: Host-associated > Plants > Roots > Rhizosphere > Soil | place: Michigan, USA...
GCCATGGTGTCGGTGGGCAGCGGCGCGACGGATCGCATTCATCAACAGATCGCGTCTATCGGAAGCAACGTCATCATCATCCAGCCAGGCAGCCAGAATACCGGCGGAGTCAAGAGCGGCAACGGCAACTCACAGACGCTCACCGAAGAGGACGCCCGGGCAGTTCAGGAAGAATGCCCCAGCGTGATGTATTCTTCGCCGATCCAGCAGAACCAGCAGCAGGTAGTTTACGGCAGCAACAACTGGGGCACCCGGATCTACGGCGTGTCGCCCGAATACCTGACCATTCGCGATATCCGGATCGAGCAAGGCGAACCGTTCACCACCGAAGATGTCCGCGCCACCAACAAAGTAGCGCTGCTCGGCAAGACCGTTGTCGATAACCTTTTCGCCGGCGAAGATCCCATCGGGAAGACCATCCGTGTACGCAAGGTACCCTTCACTGTGGTTGGGACTCTGGTTCCCAAGGGGCAGAACTCCAGCGGACAGGATCAGGACGACATGATTATCATGCCCATCACCACCGCCAAGAAGAAAGTAATGGGCGGCGGACGCGCCAACAACTGGCAGCAGATCGGACAGATCATGGTGCAGGCTCGCGACGGACGCAATCAGAACGCCATGGATGAGATTGAAGCACTTCTGCGCCAGCGTCATCGCCTGCAGGCCACCGAAGATAATGATTTTCAAGTCCGCAGTCTGGAAGAAATGGCCGCGGCACAGGAGCAGGCCACCCAGATCATGGGATTGCTGCTAGCCTCCATCGCGTCGGTATCGCTGATCGTAGGCGGCATCGGCATCATGAACATCATGCTGGTGTCGGTCACCGAGCGCACCAAGGAAATCGGGCTGCGCCAAGCGGTCGGCGCGAAGACTAAAGATATCCTGTCGCAGTTCCTGGTGGAAGCAGTCACACTCTCATTACTGGGAGGCTGCCTGGGGATTGGGATGGGGGTCTTAGCCAGTTTAGGCATCTCGTACTTCGCAGGCTGGAATACGCTGGTCAGCCTGCCGTCCATTGCCGCCGCATTTTTCTTTTCGGCTCTGGTTGGCGTATTCTTCGGTTACTACCCGGCGCGGAAAGCAGCGTTCCTGGATCCGATCGAAGCTTTGCGGTATGAGTAGTTTTGGGTATGAGTAAATTCGCGCGGGGCGTTGTGTGCCCCGTTTCCGCACGCCGGTATTCCGAAATCGGACACTTCCGGCACAGGTAGGGGCAGTCTTTTCAATACTCTGACTCTGGCGTTTGGGATGCACCGCTAGATCGGATGGAACCAAGTATCCCGTCGGAATCGTTATAACTTCGAGGTAGCTAAACATGAACCAATCGAAACCCTTCATCGCCTTACTGTGCGTCCTTTTAGTGGCGGCGCCTGGCCTGTTTTCACAGCAGCTTAATGACCGCGCCCCCACGATAAGCGGCGAGCCCACGCATTGGTATTCGGGATTTACCAGGAACTACCAAACCAGGTATGTTCCACCCATCAGCATCACCAACAGTGGGCGCGCCGATTCGCTGATCCGCTCCGGGAACATGTATCTCTCGTTGTCCGATGCGATCGCGCTGGCGCTGGAAAACAATATCGATGTCGAAGTTTCGCGTTACACGTATCCGCTCAACGATGCCGCACTGCTGAGCGCACACGCCAGCAACGGAGCGGGTGTCAGTTATGATCCGGCTTTCACAAGCACCGTAAATTGGGGCCACTCGGCTCAAATTCAGACCAACTCAGTCACTTCCGGTGGACAGTCGGTCAATATCGGAGATACGCGCACCAGAAATTTCGGAATTCAGCAAGGGTTTGTGACGGGCGGCACGGCGACCATTGGATTTAACAACAACTCTTCCACCACCAACAATGCCAACGCAATCTTTCTTCCCGCCTACAATTCCGGCTTAAGCCTCCAGGCCACCCAGCCCTTGCTGCAAGGTTTTGGCTTGGCGTTCAACACCCGCAACCTGCGAATTGCCAAGAACAATATCCGCCTGACCGACTACCAGTTCCAGCAGCAGCTCAACACGACCTTGAATACCGTGATCTCGACGTATTGGAACCTGGTCAGCGCAGCTCTAGGCGTGGACGTCGCGCAGCAGTCTCTGGCGCTGTCGCAAAAGCTTCTCGACGACAACAAAAAGCAACTTGAAATCGGTACCATGGCGCCGCTGGATGTCCAGCAGGCCGATCAGCAGGTAGCCACTAGCGAAACCAATTTGATCACCGCGCAAACTCTCGTCGAGCAGCAGGAAGTCGCCTTGAAAAACCTGCTGAGCCGAAACGGACTCGCGGCCTCCAACATCGCGGATGTTCACATCATTCCCACCGATCGCATCACTGTCCCGGATGTTGAGCCGATTCGGCCCGTTCAGGATTTGGTGGCGACTGCGCTCGATCGCCGGCCGGAATTGACCCAGCTGCGAATCCAGCTTGAGAATTCCAAGATCAATCTGACCGGCACAAAGAATTCTCTGCTTCCTCAATTTAACGTGGTAGGAAACGTCTCGAACCCGGGAGCCGGAGGAATCTTTAATACGACGCCTCAGATTAATCCGCTTACTGGCCAGGTCATCCCCCGCACAGAGCCCAATCCCGACTTGGTCGGCGGCTACAGCAACATCTTGCGGCAGTTGTTCGGCGTCCCTACGATCAATTACACGATCGGCTTTACCGTAACTGTTCCGCTAAGGAACCGCGCCGCACAGGCCGCCTACATCGCGCAGGATCTCCAGCTGCGTCAGTCCGAGCTGGGGATCCAGAAACAAGTCAACCAGATCCGCATGGACGTTCAGAATGCCTTGATCGCCGTCAAGAACGCGCGAGCCCGCTACCAGTCCGCTACTAAGGCGAGTGCGCTGGCCGAAGCAGTTCTTGATTCCGAGCAGAAGAAATATGCTCTGGGTGCCTCCACGTCTTACGCCGTCGTCCAGCACCAAACCGATCTTGCGACTGCACGCCAAGCCGAAGTTAACGCAATATCCGCCTACGCGCAGGCCAAGCTGCAGATGGATCAAGCCACCGGCACGATCCTTGAAAACAACAACGTCATGCTCGATGAGGCTAAGAATGGTCGCCTGTCGAAGACACCCAGCCGGATTCCGGACGTTCTGCCTCCTGCGAATGGCCGGGCAGCGGTTGCAACTCCTGGCGTCAGCACGCCAGTAGCAAATCGGTAGCACATCGTGGGTTGAATCGCGCGCGCCGCTGGCAACTTTTTCGGTAAGTCTTTCCGTGCTGCACCGAATCGGAAATCCGAAATCTGACAGCGGCGCCCGTCTCCTTCTTTTTCATCAATAAGATAAAGGACTGTTCCAGATCGGCAACCGGATTGCTTTTCATTGAGCCGAATGACAATGTTGCAGGCTCAAGGAACCCCGGTTACCGCCCAAAGCAGTCCCCCCAGTTGTGTCACCCCTTAACCCTCCATTCACCCCTTAACCCCCTTTTCAGCCAGGGTTCCTGAAGCCTGCGGACAGCTTCAAAACGCCCGCTCTCGGGTATAATCGAGATGGCCCGTATGCGACTGAGCGATACCCGAAGCGTTTTGCGTACCGTAGTGGTGTTATCCACAGTAGTAGCGGTCGCCCTCGCCCAACAGCCTCAGCAGGCGATTCGAGTCCAGGTTAACGAAGTCGTAGTTCCCGTGACCGTCACGGATGTGAAGGGCAAATTCATAACGGACCTCGAACAGAGCGATTTTACGCTGTTCGATCAGGGCAAAGAGCAAACCATCCGCTACTTCAACCGCGAGCGAAACCAGCGCGTGGTGGTCGGCTTTCTGGTGGATTTAAGCAATCAAAGCCGCGGCCAATGGAAGAGTCTCCAGGAGGCCACCATTGAACTGGTGTTGAACCTCCTGCCGGGCGACAAGAAATACGCAGGCTACCTGATCGGATATGGAAATGAAGCCGAGCTGATGGTAAACACCACGTCCGACTCGGATCCCATTGTTGAGCGGCTGAGAAAAATATCTCCTAGCGGCGGCTCGGCTTTCTATGATGCCGTGTACATGGCTTGCACCAGCCGAAAACTGGTGGACGGCGAGCCGGTGGATCCGCGCAGGGTAATCGTGGTGATCGGCGATGGTCATGACAACGCCAGCAGCAAGACGCTCGATCAGGTGATTGAATTGGCCCAGCGCTATCAGGTCACCATCAACGCCATGAGCACCGACGCCTACGGCTTCACCAGCGATTCCGGCAAGAACCTGGAGCGCATGGCGCAGGAAACCGGCGGACGCGTCGAATATCCGCTCATGAACGTCTACAAGGACGTCTCCGGGTTCCTGTCCCAGCCTTCCGACGAGGGAAACTACCAGCTCAAGGTCGGGACGGGCGGATATACGGCCGCTATTCTGGGTTCGATCTACAGCTCCATCCAGAAAATCGCGGGAGAAATCACCACACAATACGTTCTTCGCTATGTGCCCAGCGAAACGGATGAGTCCAGGGTGAAACGGACGATTGAGGTGAAGGTCGATATCCCCAACGTAATCGTCAAGGCGCGTACATACTACTATCCGTTTAGTCCGTAAAGGCTTCACCTACCACCGTAACCCACAGGGATACGGGAATATGCCATGATTCGTTACGGAACATGGCCACGGTCGCGACCCAAGTGGGGCGCTTTTCCATCGTGCAATTGGAGATGCCTGGACAAGCCCCTGTCAGTGCGGGTGTCCTCCTGGAGGACCCTGCTCAAAATCGCCTCTACCTGCGTTTTCGGCGGGATTGGGACCTCATCGCGCCCGACGAAGCCGACATCCTATCGGAGTTGGAATTCGACCTGGGAGCCAAAGCCAGAGAGATGGGCGCGGAGCTGTTACTGGGCCAGCTTCAGGACATACTTTCCAACATGCTGACGATTTCTGCACCCCGCGAAGTGATGGTCGAGGATTTCAACCGAGCCGTGATCCGTCTTTATTCCGAAATAGTTTCTGCCACGGTGCGTCCCTTCGTAACTCACTTGCCGCGATATTCCCTGGCGGTGGCCGCCGGAAAATTTCTGGAAAATCAAGAAGTCGTCGAGGAAGGCTGGGAGGAGGCTCCTGCTGATCTGCGGCTGACCGAATCGATGTTTGTCGCCCGTATTGCCGGCCGCTCCATGGAGCCGCGCATTCCAGACGGCAGCCTGTGCGTGTTTCGCTCGGGCGTTGCCGGATCGCGTGAGGGACGCCTGGTGCTGGTGGAGTATCTGGGCGGCGGCGCAAACGATCGCCATACCGTCAAGCGCTATCACAGCAGTAAGCGCCAGCAGCCGGACGGATCTGCTGACGCGATCTGGGACCACAAGACGATCCTGCTGGAGTCTCTGAATCCAGAGTTTCCCGCATGGGAACTTAATCCGGAAGAAGATCGCTTTCGGATTGCCGCCGAATTCGTGCAGGTTCTGTACTAACGTGTCTTTGCGGATGCTTGGCTCGGTTTTCATGGGACTGCTGGCCGCCGCCGGCGTCTATGGATTCTTCCACGAACGCCTCTGGGCGGAGACTTTGTGGAGCACCGACGGCCGCGATCGGTTTCTGATTTACAGCGGGGTATTCTGGAGCCTCACTGCATTAATCCTGTGGCGATGCCCGCAATGGCTGAGGTTCATCGTCCCGGCCGCGGCGCTCATCTATACAGCTTGGTGGGCTGGACCAGTTGCTCCGCTCTCGGTTCTGTATTTCCTGGGGTCCTGCTATTTTCTAGGACGAATTGTGCGCCGCGAAAAGGACGCCTGGATGGCGACGGTATTGGGTGCGGCAGTATGGATGTTCGTGATCTGGATCGCGCTGCATTTCCCGATTAATACTCGAGCAGTCTACGTGGCAGGGTTCGCACTCCCCTACATTTTCGGATACAGGCTGCGTCACCGAACCGCGAACGTCAGTGAGTGGCCAGAGCGGCCAGAAGCCGCAGCGCTCGCGGTTCTGCTGTTCATCCTGATCGCGCACCTGCTCGCAGCCCTCAAGCCGGAAACCAGCGCCGACGGACTCTCCATGCATCTCGCCCTGCCGATGGCGGTCGCGCGCGACGCTCGGTGGGCTTTCGACTTCCACCTAAACAGCTGGGCGCTGATGCCCAACGCAGCGGATGGACTGTACGCCGCAATGTACCTGCTCGGTGGCGAGCATGCTGCGCACGTGCTGAACTTCTCTTTCCTTGTCCTGATCTGCCTTCTCATTGCGAGCACCGCGCGGCGCCTCGCGTTTCAATGGGTGTCGCCGCCAATGGCCTGGCTAATTGCTGCGCTGTTCGCGTCCACGCCTCTGGTACAACTCGTCACCGGATCGCTGTTCGTCGAAAACGTGTGGGCCGCACTGATCCTGGCCGCGACCCTAGCCCTGGTGCGATCCGACGTGGTGACCGCCGCCGTGTTTGCCGGCTCCGCGTTGGCAGTGAAGGTTATCGCCGGGGCATTCGCGGTGCCGATCGCGATCATCGCGGTTGGGGTGGCACTCCGAAAGCGTCAGTGGACACGGGCGTTAGCCACAGCCGCGTTCCTGATCCTGTTCGCCGCGCCGCCGTACGTCTACGCCTACGCGAAAACCGGGAATCCGGTATTCCCCTTCGCGAACGCCAAATTCAAGTCTCCGGACTTCGACACCGGGGAATCGTTCTTAGATCTTCGATACACTACTCCGATTTCCTGGAGCGTCCCATACGACATTACGTTCCACTCGAAAGATTTCCTCGAAGCACAAGGCGGGGCCAGTGGATTTCAATACTTCCTCCTCCTGGCTCCGGCCCTCTTATGGACGCGACGTAAAGAGCAATGGACGATTGTTGCAATCGCGGGAATCGCGTCGGTAATCATCCTTTACGAGGTCCCTTACCTGCGATATTTGTATCCGGTGCTACCGCTGGCTTCGATCGCGATCGGCTGGCTTGCGGCAGATATACCGCCCGCGGCGGGCACTACAGGGCTGATCCTGCTGACCGCCTTAAATCTCTGGTTTCTGCCATCGTCCGGCTTCTTCCATCAGGATTTCGCGCTCTTTCGCCATGCGGATATCCAACCGTACTTGGAGCGGAACGCGCCCGTTCGCCTGCTTATCGACGATCTTAACCATCGCGCGCCGGGCGAGCCCGTGGCTTTCTTTTCCAATGAGCAGACCGGCGGCCTGAATGGATCTGCCTACACTGACTCATGGCACAGCGAGCGCTACTGGAACAAGCTTAAAGCCGCGAAGGATCCTCGTGAGATCGCGGTCATGCTCAACAAAATGGGTATCCACTACATCGTCGCGCCCGATTCTAGGAGTGCTAACCTGCGACCCGTCCAGCTATTTCTTAGGTTGTGGATCGATCCCGCTCGGCCTTCGCTAGGTCCGCTGGGCTTGTTCCGATTGCGCGACGTCAATGCTCCGCCCGACACCGATCCTATCCCGCCAGGACATTACGATGACCTCGATACGCGTATACGATACACGGGCGCCTGGCGTCCCGATCTCCAATTCCCGGAGACATCCGGCGCGTCGCTGACCTATTCCGACAGCCCGGGAGCAACGTTCAGCGTCACCTTCACAGGCCGCGGGATCACGTATGTGTTTACGCAGGCCGTCAATCGGGGAATTGCTGAGGTGACCATGGACGGCGGCCCCAAAGTCCGCATCAATCAGTATTCCAGCGCCACCCATTGGCAAACAGCCCGCCAGTTCGATGGGCTCAAGCCCGGCGTCCACACGCTTGAGGTTCGCGTGTCCGGTGAAAAGGACCCGCGTTCGAACGGCCTGTTCGTGGACCTGGACGCCTTCGTTGTCGAACCCTAGAAGAACGGATTTATGCCGATTCGGCCAGCCTGTTTTCGGCGTCCTCGCGCCCCCATTTCGCCAGGTAGGACTCGGCGGCGGTATCTTCGAGCTCACGCTCGTTCAAGTACACCCACTGTCTCCAGCGGCGTTCCTTCAATTTTCCCAAAACGCGATAGTCAGTGCGCGCTTTCAGCAGCCTCTGCCGTTGCTCTACGATTAATTTCTCGCACTGCGCCAGGCGGGCCTTGAGCAGCTCCTGTTGTTTCGCCAGACGCCCCTGATACAAAGCCCAGGACTGCAGCTCGGATCCGCCGGCCACGCCTGAGGAGAATAGATGCGATTCCGAGCGGTTGCGCGCCGCTGAGAGTTGTTCACGAACCTGCAGCAGGCTTGCGTGCTGTTGCTGCAACCCCGCGAGCTTTTCTTCTTCCACGCGCTGTTGCAGAGAACGCCACTCCAGTACACGTTGGAGCGGAAAGCGAAATGTTTTCATGCCAGTTCCTTAGCCAGGGAAAGCAACCGATTGGTGGTCTCTTCTTGCGATGTATGCGTCTCCGCCGATTGCTTCAGGAAATCGATTAGCTGCGGACGCAGGCGAATGCTCTGATCGAGTTTAGGATTCGCGCCCTGAACGTGCGCACCCAGTTGGATCAGATCGGAGGACTGCTGATACACCGCCAGCGCCTCGCGTAGTCTTTGCGCCGCGGCGGTTTCGTCCTTCGACGCCACTTTATTGGCCAACCGGCTGATGGAGCTCAATACATCGATGGCTGGATAGTGCCCGGTAGCGGCCAGTTCGCGGGAGAGAATCAAGTGGCCGTCCAAAATGCCGCGCGCGGCATCGCAAATCGGTTCGTTAAAATCATCGCCCTCCACCAACACGGTGAAGAACCCTGTGATCGAGCCGGTCTCGAAGTTTCCCGCGCGCTCGAATACTTTGGGTAGCAGAGAAAATACGGACGGCGTATAGCCTTTTTGGCTGGGCGGCTCTCCGGCGGCCAAGCCGATTTCGCGCTGCGCCATGGCCAGACGCGTTACCGAATCCATCACCAGCAGTACGTCCATGCCCTGGTCGCGGAAGTACTCGGCTGCCGCCAGCGCCACAAAGGCTGCACGAATGCGCAACGGCGCCGGACGATCGGAGGTCGCGGCGACGACTACCGAGCGCTTCATACCTTCCGGCCCGAGCTCCTGATCCAGAAACGCCTTCACTTCACGGTTACGTTCTCCGATGAGCGCCACTACGCTGACCTGCGCTGAATTCTTTCGCGACATCGCGCCGAGCAGTGTGCTCTTGCCGACGCCGCTGCCTCCGAAGAGGCCGATTCTCTGGCCCTTTCCGCAGGTCAGAAGGCTATCGATGGAGCGGATCCCGGTCACCAGGCGTTCGGTGATGTGTTTGCGCTGCAAAGGATTTGGCGGCTGCGCATACAGCGGATAAGTCTGCTCGGCTTCGATGGGTGGACCGCCATCCATTGGCTGTCCGAATCCGTCCAACACTCGCCCGAGCAATCCTGGACCTACCGCCAGGCGGGCGTCCTGGACGCGCGCAATTACGCGGCTGCCTAGCTGCAAGCCCTCGGGTTCTTCCATGGGCATCGACAACACGCGGCCGTTGCGAAAGCCGATCACCTGGGTGCGAATGCTGTTGCCGTGCGTTGTGAAGACCTCACAGAAATCGCCGATGGCCACAGCCGGACCCTGCGATTCGATCAGCAGTCCCACCGTGGCGGTCACTTTACCGCACCAGGGCAGCAGATCCAGCTGTTCCAGGTCTCTAAGATACGGCGTCAGGATTTCTTGGTCTGGAAGTTCTGCGCTCATCACATTCACTGTCTTAACCTGCTCATCGGCTTAACCGGTCCGCGAATCCGCGTTCAATCTCTTGGAGCTGCGCTTCAATGGAGCCGTCCAGCGTGCCATGCGATGTTTCAAACATGACATCTCCGCATTGCAGGGTCGGGTCGGGAATCAATTCCACCGATGCGGCTGAGAACCGCCCCAACAAGGTGCGAATCACCGGCTCCTGGTCGGGATGCACGCGCACGCGGCACAGGTCACGCGACTCCAGTTTTTCTAAAGCCACTCGAATCAGCCCTTCGATGGATCCAGGATCGAGCGTCAGTTCACGATGCAGAACGCGTCGCGCCACGGCGATCGCGAGCTTCAGCAAATCTGCTTCGGCTGCCTTGCGGATGCGGTTGCGGATCGACGACAGGTCGGATAGCGAGCGCGTAAGCCGGTCCATCACCGGTTGCAACTCGCCTGCGGCTTGGCTGTGGCCAACCGTACGGCCCTCGGAAAACCCTCGCTGGAACGCTTCGTTCCGGGCTTCGTCCTGTTGTGTTTCGTCATCGACGTCCGGCGTGGTGCCGGAGCTTGCCGCGACTGCAGGAGTTCGTGCGGGCCGCGGCGGAGGAGGTGGTGCGCTGCTGGCGCGCCATGCCATCGGCGCTACGGTTGAGAGCTCGGCGTCCCGGAGGATCCTAGACGATGTATTGCTCATCGCTGCCCCCCTTCAGGCTCACGACGCCTTCCGTCTCCAGCTGGCGAAGCAGGGCGATCATCATTTGCTGCGCCTCTTCAACTTCCCGAATTTTCACCGGGCCCAGTGCTTCCATGTCTTCCAGGAGCATGGCGGCGCCGCGTTGCGACATGCCTTGCAGCATATGCTTGCGCAGCTCGTCCCCGGTACCTTTAAGCGCAATAGTAAGCTGGCGGCGGTCGGCGCGGCCCAGGAGTTCCTTGATGCCGTTGGCGTCGATCATCATCAGATCGTCGAACACGAACATCTTCTGCCGGATGGAGTCCACCAACCCAGCGTCGCGCTCGCCGACTTGCCCCAGGATTTCGTTGCTCAGGTCGCCGTCCAATTGGTTGAAGATTTCCGCCACAGCGCGCAAGCCGCCCGAGGATTCTCGTTTCACTTCGCCCAGAGTTTGCAGCTTCTTCGAAATCACGGACGAAATCTTGTTCATCACCACCGGCGAAATCTGATCCAGTCCCGCTAACCGAATGGTGACTTCCGCTCTCAGCTCGGCAGGCATGGCTCGCAAGACTGCGGCCGATTGTCCCGCGCTTAAGTGCGCCAGAACCAGCGCGATAGTCTGCGGATGCTCGCTTTCCACGAACCTGGCAAGCAGCTGGGGATCGAGTTTCTGCAGGCGCTGTCCGGCGTCCGAGCTGCGGCCCGCGGCTTTCGGCAGACGCTCCACGTGCTTCTTGCTGCCTTCGGCCCCGAACGCTGAAGTCAGAATGCGACGCGCGAAGTCCACGCCTCCGTGACCCTGTCCAGCCACTGACGTCGCTGATCTGAACTCTTCCAGGACCGTCTCCGC
>Ga0105238_10007292_pt1 | contig 11068 bp, 8 predicted proteins | sample KBSC34metaG_FD_81526 | JGI IMG/M metagenome (GOLD analysis project Ga0105238, IMG submission 81526) | Corn rhizosphere microbial communities from Kellogg Biological Station, Michigan, USA - KBS C3-4 metaG | ecosystem: Host-associated > Plants > Roots > Rhizosphere > Soil | place: Michigan, USA...
CGTGGTTTGCGAGATGTCGACGATGTTGGCGTGCGCCTCGGCCAGGACGGCGGACACGGCGGCAATGATGCCCACCTGGTCCTGCCCGATCACGGTGACGATGATGCGATTACTGCTGGATGGCATGTGTCGCCATCGTACCGCACCTATTCGGCGATCGGACTCCACGGAAGGTACGACAGCACCCACGCCGCGCCGACGAAGAGGACCACCTTGCGGTTCTGCAACAGCTCCCGCTCGCGGTTCAACAGCCCCAGCTTGAATCCGCCCGACGCTTCGAGCGACACCGGCAGACCGAGATGGCGCGCCAGGTGCGCCGTGAAACCGGCGTGTTCGCCGGTGCGATACAGGTTCTCCGTCGGGTATTCGTAGACCTGCAGATTGCTGTCGCCGACGACGAGGATCGGCGACTGCTCGACGTCCTCGTACAACTTGCCGGCGGGCGTGATCACCTGCTTCATCGTGGTGATGCCGCGCTCGCCTTCGATCTTGATCGCCCTCGTCGTGTAGCGCTTCGCCTGGACCGCCGCCGCCTCGACGAAGGCGTACCGGCGCAGCCGCCCGGCCACGATCGACGCCGCGAGCTCGATCTGCGCGTCGTTCCAGTGGTCATCGTGCTTCAACCCGAGGCGATAGCCGTCGCGCGCCGCCTGGAACGGACGCAGCAGGTCCACGACTTCGACGTCCTTCTCGAGGAGCGACAACATGAAGCGACGCATCGCAGGCTGCACCGTGAGATCCGCCGGTGGCGCATCGAGGAAGTTCTCGGGATAGATCTCCTCGATGGCAGGGATCGGCACGTACACGAAGTCGATCCCGAGCATCTTCATGCGGCGATCGAAGGCGACGATCACGTCGAGCGGCCGGGTGTCGTTGAGCCCCGATTCGAGGTCCGTGTCCAGCAGGTAGTTGAGCGCGTTCTTATTGAACCGGTAGCCGTTGCGGCCATCCTGACCGCCGGCGGCTGTCTGTTTCCAGGTCGCCCGGACCGGTTCGAGACGCTGCGACCATTTGTCCCAGCTCCCGGCGCCCGACTCCATCAGTTCAGCGCGCAGCTTACTGGACAGCGCAGTGATGGAAGCCGCGCGCGAGGGCGGCGCGGCGACGGGCGACGCACCCGCACGCGCCACTGGCGCGTGCAACAGCGCGGCCAGCGCGAGTGTGAACTGACGGCGTGACATGTCGATCATTGACGGGTCTCCTCGAGCGCCCAGAACAGAGGCAGGTCGAACGCCTCGATGTCGTCGGAGCGCTGCAGGCCGCGAATGTCGCGGCCCGCTCGGCTGAACGGGATGAGACGAAGACGTAGACGATCGCCGGCCGCATAGCGTGCGGCTGGCAGCAGCGCGCGGTTCCGCATGACCAGCAGTCCGGCCACCAGCTCGCGCGCGGTGAACTGCCCCCGCACGGCGCGGTCGACTTTCACGCGTACCATCCCGACGCACGACGCGTACGGCGCCGTCTCCGGATCCGGGATTTTTGACGTCTGCAAAATCGTCGCCTCGACTTCGATCTCGTCCGGGCTTGAGGGCGCCGCAACCGGCACATCCGCGACCGGAAGGTGGATGACCGGCCAGTGCTGCCCCAGCAGGTCGCGCATCGCGAACTGATAAATCACTAGACGCTTGCCGGCGAGGCGCGGCCGGTTCTCGGCACGCGCCAGGCTGGCGCGCACCGCGGCGGCGGCGCCGCCGTTCTCGGCCAGCACGTCGAGCGGCCGGCCCAGCGCCAGCGACAGATGCTCAGCGAATCCGGCGCTGTCACCCCAGCCCATCGCGGGATCCGAGTAGATGTTGGTGAAGCTGTCGCCCACCAGCAGCACGTCGGCGCTGGTTGCGGGGGCCCAACGCGCACCGTCCGCAGTGACGACGCGCGCGATCTCGACGCGCTGCGGCGGAAACAGCTGTTGCGACGGCGGCAGGCGCAGCATGTCGACCAGGTCGCCGACGCGCGTGACGGTCGTCGGTTCGACGCGCATCGACGTAAGCGACGAGTCAGGCGAACCTGAAGCTTCGCCCTTACGTGCGCCAGCTTCACGAACGTCGCGTGCGAGGGCTTCCGCGACCTGCTGCATATAGCGCGGCGTCCAGTGGGTGTCCTGCGCGAGATACGCGGGAGACTCATCACCCGGGAGCGGGACGTCGAACACCTCTACACCGGCCGCGCGCATGTCAGCGGCAAAGCGCATCCAGTCCGGGTTCGCGGGCACGGCGCGGGCGTCCGGCGTCAGGTGGCGCGCTTCGACTGCGGCCTTGTCGAGCACCGGCACGAGCAGCAGCCGGACGCCGGCGCGTGCCAGGTCTTCGCGGAGCGCGCGCAGCGCCGGCCGCGGATCGGGCTGCGCCGCCGCCACGCGATCTCGATCGAGCATTCGCGTGGCACGAACGCGCAGCAGTCCCGCGCCGAGAAAGCCTGGCCCCGTCACGTAGTCGATGCCCGGTTGATAGAACAGCCAGCCATCCGCACCCACCACCGTGCGATCGTTGCCCACGCGCATCGCCGCGGTCAGCGCCTGTTGCAAACGAGGCTGCACGGCGCGCTTGATGGCCGACTGAGTTTCCAGCGTCTGCTCATACGCGCGCAGCGCGTCGCGCGTGGGCCGGGGCGTAAACACGTCGAGCGCCTGCACCCACCCTTGCGCGCGCAGCTCGATGACCGTCTGCCAGCAAGGGATCGCCACGAGCAGCGCGACGAACGCCAGCGACGTCACTCGCGCCACACGGGGCGAGATCTGCGTCTCGGCCAGCTCCTGCTGGCTCCGTTCTTCGTGGGCGTTCAGGCGCATCAGAACTGGTAATACAGAAACGGGTTGACGGTTTGCGTCCACATCATCAGGAGCGATGCCGCGAGCACCGCCAAGCACAGGGCGGCTCGCGGTGCCGTGAGACGTTGCGTCAACTGCCACGCCTGTGGGGCACCCCACACGAGCACTCCGCAGACGATAAAGGTCAGCACGTGGTACGGCGTGTAGAGCGTGGCTTCAGCGAGATCCGCGCTGGTCGACAGCGGCAGCGCCCCAACGAGCGCGCGCAAATAGCTCCAGGCGCGGTCCAGCGTGTCGGCGCGGAAGAAGACCCATGCCAGACTGGTGAGGCCGAACGTCAGACCGACGCGTAGCGGCCGCGGCAGATCTCCGTAGATCGACGCGCGGCCGCGCACCCGCTCCCCGGCGAGCAGCGTGCCGTGGAACGCGCCCCACACCACGAAGGTCCACGACGCGCCGTGCCACAGCCCGCCGAGCAGCATCACGATCAGCAGGTTTACGTAGGTCCGTGACGGGCCCCGTCGATTGCCGCCGAGCGGCACGTACAAGTAGTCACGCAGCCAGGTCGAGAGCGAGATATGCCAGCGGCGCCAGAAATCCGTGATGCTCTCGGCGCGATAGGGATCGTCGAAGTTCTTGATCAAGCGGAACCCGAGCATCAGCCCGAGCCCGACGGCCATATCGGAGTAGGCGGAAAAGTCGAAGTAGATCTGAAACGCGTAGGCGATCAGGCCGAACCAGCCGTCGTACCAATGGAGCACGTCGGCGCCAAACGCCCGATCGGCCACGTACGCCATCGGATTGGCAAGCAGGATCTTCTTGCCCATGCCTAGCGAGAAGAAGGCGGTCCCGCGCGCGAAGAGCGCCCACGAGAACGTGCGATGGCGTAGCTGTTCGGCGAGCGTCGCATAGCGCAGGATAGGACCCGCCACGAGGTGAGGAAAAAGCGAGACGAAGCAGAGGAAGTCGATCGGATTGCGCAGCGCCCGCGCCTCGCCACGATAGACGTCGATCCCATAGCTCATCGACTGAAACGTGTAGAAGGAGATCCCGATTGGCAGCGCCACGTGCAGCGTCGTGACGACGGGCGGGGCTAGCCCAAAACGGCCAGCGAGCTCGTTCACGCTTGCGACACCGAAGTCGAAATACTTGAAGAACGCGAGCAGCCCCAGGTTGGTGACCATCGACACCGCTAGCACGGCGCGCTGCGCGCCGTTGCGGGGGCCGTGCAGCGGCAGCATCGGCAGCTCGCTCCCTTGCGTGGGTGAGCCGGAAAAGGACACGAGCGCCCGCCCGCAGACGTAGTCCACCGACGCACTGAACACGAGCAGCCCGAGCCATGCGGGATTCGCCCACCCGTAGAAGACGAAATTCGCGCACATCAGCGCGAACGACAGCCACCGGAACGGCAGCGTGTAGTTCAGCAGCAGGACGAGCGGGAGGAAGTAGAAAACGAAGAGGTGAGTGCTGAAGACCATGGAGATGGGAACTTAGGTCGCAGTTTCGGCACCTTCAGCCCCTCAGAATTCCTGCGGAAAAGGCTGCTTCGCGAGGCAGACCATGCGAATTGTGGCGTGAAATCTTCGAGCGCGCGAGCACACCCCGTGCGATCCATCGTGGCACCCCTTGTGAATGGTCGTTTCTGGACAAACACTCGTGGACGCCGTAGACCTGCACCCGCTCACTCTCTTCCCCGCCGACACTACGCTCGGCACCCACGCCGACGCCTGGTTCATGGCCCTCGACGGACGCGTCGTCCAGGTCGGCGCCGACACCGGTATCCTCCGCATCGAGGGGATCCACGGCGATGGGGGCACACTCTGGATTCAAGTGTCGCTGTTCGACGACAGCGTGCCCGGTGTGGTCCTTCAAGTGGAAGGGTGCCACAGCCCGCACGACGTCATCGACGCGCTACGGCACTACCAGCCGACCGGCGTGCCGCTCGAAATCATCAAGATCTAGAACCCGAAGCGCACCTCACCGACAACCTGCCGGCGCAGCACGTCACCGAAGATGTGCTGCTGCACCTCGGCGTTGCCGATGTTGGTGATCTTCAGGCTGGTCACCACTTTCTCTCCGGCCCAGCGCACACCGAACGCGCCGTTCCACAAGGTATACGCGTCGGTGGTGCCCGCATACCGCAAGTCGAGCACGTCTTGCCAGTACGCCGACCCGCTGTAGTTCACATTGAGATTGCCGAGGAAGCGGCCGTGACTCACGTTGAAGCCGGCATTGAAGCGGTTGTTGGCCGGCGCGTTCGCCTCTCGCGGGTCGAAGCCGACGATGACGGGGTCCGCCTGGTAGGAGTAGTTGACGAACACGTTGATGTCGCGCGTGGCGGCCGCCTCGACGCCGAGCTCGAAGCCCTTGTCCTTCACCTCACCGAGGTTGCGGTAGGTGTAGGAAGACGGCAGTGGCGCCGGCAGCAGTCCTAGCACGAAGGGTGGGATGAGGGCCGGCCAGGTGGGCGGCGGATTCGACGGCCCGTAGAACGTGACGGGCGTGAAGAAGATGCCGTCTTTCGTCTTGTTCCAATAGACCGATGCGGTGACGGTGGCGCGCTTGTTCAGCACCCCCGTGTATCCCAGCTCGTAGGCCGTCAGCGACTCTTGTTTCAGATCGGGATTGCCCACGGCGGCGACGGGAAAGATGAACCGGGACAGGATCGGTGAAATCGGGCTGAGGTTCACCTCGTTCAGCACGCTCGTCTGCAGGTTGTTGTTGATGTAGGACGGCGCGCGAAACGCCTGGTTGAACGAGACGCGGATGCTGTTGTTCGCGTCCGGCTTGAGCACCAGCGAGGTGCGCGGCGAGAACACGGCGTCCTGGATCGACGAGAACTTGTCCACGCGGCCGCCGACGACCCAGCGCACGTATTGGCCCAGGAACACCTCGTCCTGCACGAACGCGCCGCCTTCGTTGCGGTCGTCGCCGTTGGGCGCCAGCGATACGTCGAAAGCGTTGTGCCGGAAGTTGCCGCCGTACGTGAGGGCGTGATGGGTGCCGATGGCGTGCGAATCGCCCGCTTCCACGTCGAACGTCTTGGTATTGAACGTGAGCGGCAGGAACGCGCCCGTCGGGCCGCGAGACAGCAGGTTGGTGGAATCCGCCGTGAGGATGTTGGTGAAGAACGTCACGTGACGCGCGCCCTTTTGGTACTTCCCGGAGAAGTACGAGAGGTACGACCCGCTGTCGATGTCGAACGGCCCGATGCCGGTATGGATGATGCCGTCGGTGCCCGAGACGCCGCCGTTGAAGGTGAGCGTGGCGTTGTCGGCGAGCGAATAGTCCAGTCGCGCGTCGAACTTCGGCTGCGTCGTGCCCTGATTCGTGTAGTCCGGATACGGCGTGTTGAAGCTGTTGGGGATGGTGCCGACCGGGCGCGGCAAGGCGTCCTGCGTGAAGAAGCCCGCTGAAATCTTGTAGGCCACCTTGTCGCTGACGGCCTGCGCGTGCGAGCCGTTGATGTAGAAGAGGCTACCGGCATCGCGGTCCACGCCCTGGGCGCTGCGCTGGAAGCCGCCCACACCGATGGTGAGCGACTCGGCGGCTTCGGCCGCCAGCTCCCGCGGTGTCTTGGTGATGACGTTGACCACGCCGCTCATGGCGTTGGCGCCCCAGACGGCCGACGCAGGACCGCGAATCACTTCGATGCGCTTGATTTCGCGCGGATTGCTGGGAATGAAGTCCCACATCACCATCCCGTAGAAATCGAGATAGATCGAGCGGCCGTCCACGAGCGCGAGCTGCGACGTGGCAAGTGTGGACGTGGCACCGCGGCTGTTGACGTTCACGTCGCGGGCGCTCACCTGCGTGACGTTGACGCCGGGGACCGATCGCAGCAGGTCCCCGATGTTGGTCGCCGGGGAGTTCTGGATGGTGGCGCTGTTGATCACGCTCACCGCGGCGGGGGCGTTCACGAGCTGCTCTTCCACTCGCGATGCGGTCACGACGACCTGCTCTTCGGAGGCGGGCGCCTGGTCACCCTGCGAAGCGGGCTGCTGCTTCTGGGGCTGAGCCTCGCCACCCTGGCCCGCCACGGCGAAAACGGGAACGAACAGACTCACAACGCTGATCGCAAACACGAGCGCATGCACCCGCTGCGTCATGAAGGCGTCTCCTTGTAGGGCTGGCCCATACCTGTAAGGCCGCGCGGCTATCCTACTGTTTGCGCTCTCGCAGCGTGTAGGTAATGAATTTGCCGACGGTTCCGTTCTCGAACGAATAGTCCGTGACGGCAATCGTCAGATCGTCCAGGCGACCCGTTGACCAGAGGCGCCGATAGTCGGCCTGCATCGCCGCCTGCGTCTTGTCGTCGTACGGCACCCAGACCCCTTGTGCCGGTCGGCTCACTGGCAACTGAACGTATTGGCGATACTCCTCGGGAATCGCCTCCGCGTTGCTTCCCCGCTCGGTACACGGCAGTGCGATCAGGACAACCGGGACAGACCCCGCTGGCGGCATTTGATTCGGAAGTGTCAGCGCCGTTCCGCAGACCGTCACGCCCTCGAGCGTGGCGGCCTTGGCGGCACAGCCGGAAGCTGAGACCACAATGACGCCAGTGAGACAAGCCATTGATAGGAGCTTCATACGTGTCACCTCTGCGCGATTAAGACGCCAGGGACTGACGCTTTGGCCCGCAGAGGGGATGGGCGCACCAAATCAGTTCGATTTTCGCGGAGGAGAGTGGCGCGCCCGGCAGGATTCGAACCTGCGGCCTTTGGCTCCGGAGGCCAACGCTCTATCCAGCTGAGCTACGGGCGCTTACGTCGTGCGCGCCGCGCGGACTCGGTTCCGCTCGCATCGAGCCGTGAGGCGAAATGCGGCGCAAACACCGAGGCCTGCCGGGCGTGCCCATGTCGCGAAGCGACATGGCGCGCCCGGCAGGACTCGAACCTGCGACCTACGGATTCGAAGTCCGGCGCTCTATCCAACTGAGCTACGGGCGCACGAAAGGGCATCATATCACCCAGCCGCACGCGATTTAGTTCGATGGCCGTCCGATGGAGGTACCGGTCGTGGTGGGGATGGTTTCGATGAACGACTTCCAGCCCTGAATGGCGCTGGCGCGGTTCGGCAGCAGCGAACCGCCGTACAGGAGCATCGGACCGGGACCGGCGGCGGCGCGCGCCCATACACGGCGTACCTGCACGCCCACGCCCAGCATCGGCACTTTCACGACGAAGTACGGTGGCAGCGCCGCCCGCTTCTCGCGCACCATCTCGATGCGAACACCCTCGACGCTCACATCCAGGATGTGCGCCGGCACGCCGTTGACCACGGCTGCCACGGCATTGACCAACTTGCGCTCGGACTTGCGCAGCGGGCTGCCCTCGAGCAGCGCCATCGTCAAATAGCAGTTCAGGATCGCGCGCTCCAGCGGTCGCGCGAGGTACATCGGCTGGCTGGTCACGGTCTCACCGCGTACCGGCGCGTGGTTGCCGATCAGAATGGCCGGCGTCGCGGCCCGGCGCAGCCGCCCTTCGGCTCGGAGCGGCGGGCGCCCGTTGGTGCTCGCGTCCGCAATCAGGATGTCATACGGCCGGCTGCGCATCTCTTCGACGGCAGTCTGCGGCGTCGGGCGGCGCACCGGCTCGAAGCCGTCTTCGGCCAGCCATTCGGCGAGCACGGTCGATTCTGCACGGTCCGACAGAGCGAGGATGACGCGAGGCCGTTCGTTCATGATTGCCTGCCCGGTGCTGGTGCAGCCGTCGTGCCAGACGATCTGCCTCGCAACCATTGATTCGGCGCCGCAATCCGCGGCGCGCGACCGAGGTGTTTCGTTGCGGGTGCGGAAAACGTAAGCGGCCGACGGTCTCGTCGCTCAGCTTCGGGCGCGGAAGACTGAGCTATAGTCACCGTGCCTTCACAAGCCTGGGCAATCCACTGGTCAGTCACGGAGGCTCGATGTCTTTGAGGCTCTTCGTGCTCGCGATGACGTTCGGCGTCGCGACCGCGATCACCGCGGCGGCTCCCGAGCCGGCATCGTGGACGAACGATCTCTCCCCCATCGCGGCCGCGGAGTGGAATGCCGGCCGCGCCACTCACCTGCTGGAGCGCGCGGGGTTTGGCGGCACGCCCGAGGACATCGCCCGCCTGGCCGCCATGACGCCGCAGCGTGCGGTGGACTGGCTGGTGGACTACGAGCGCGTGGACAACAGCGCCGCGCGGCCGTTCGAGGAGTCCGGCGTGTGGGACGCGGGCATGGATCCCTTCCCCGCCAGCCGCGCCGAAGCGGTCCGCATCGGGCGCGAGAAGGGCGAAGCGCTGGGTGTGAAGACGCTGCCCGAGGGGGCGCCGCGGCGGCTGCAGCCCGTCGTGGACAAATTCTTCTACGGACTGCGCGCCAACACCATCGAGACGCAGCGGCTCGGCGTATGGTGGGCCGAGCGCATGCTCGCGACGCCGCGGCCGCTCGAAGAGAAGCTGACGCTCTTCTGGCACGGCCACTTCGCCACGGGCCAATCCAAAGTGCGCGACTACCGGATGATGCTGCGGCAGAACGAGATGCTGCGGCGAAACGCGTCGGGACGGCTGCGCGATCTGCTCGTGGGCATCCTCGAAGATCCGGCCATGCTCGTGTTTCTCGACAACGGCGAGAACGTCAAGGCGCATCCCAACGAGAACTTCGGCCGCGAACTGCTGGAGCTCTTCTCGATGGGCGTCGGCAACTATTCCGAGCACGACGTGCGCGAGGCCGCGCGATCGTTCACCGGCTGGACGAACGACGTCCTCGCGTTCAAGTTCGACAAAGAGCAGCACGACTTCGGCACAAAGACGTTCCTCGGCGCCACTGGGCCGCTCAACGGCACCGATGTCATCGATCGCATCCTCGAGCAGCCGGTCACCGGCGAGTTCGTCGCGTCAAAGCTCTATCGCTATTTCGTGCGCGAGGACATTGCGCCCGCGGTGCGCACCGAGCTCGGACGTCAGTTCAAGGCGTCGGGCTATCAGATGAAGCCGCTCCTCAAGCGCCTTTTCTTGTCGAAGGACTTCTACGCGCCGCCGTCCATCGCGACACAGGTCAAGAGCCCGGTCGTGCTGGTGGTCTCCACCTACAAGAAGCTGGGGCTTCGCGAGCTGCCGACCATTCCCGACTACGGCCGGCTCACCGGGTCGCTCGGTCAGACGCTGTTCGACCCGCCCAACGTCGCGGGCTGGGCGGGCGGCCGCACGTGGATCACGCCCGCGACTTTGCTGCAGCGCGGGAATCTCTTCCGCGACGTGCTGTTTGCCGACGCGAAAGGCTTCCGGGCACCCGATCGCCAGATGCCGGCGATCTACGCGCGCGTCGGCGAGAACCTCGCCAAGGGGATGAACATCACCGAAGCGACGAAGGAAGGCGGCGGCGACGCGGAGAGCAACGCCCAGGTCGACCGCGACGAGGATTACAACACGCGCTACGCGAGCTATCGCGGCTATGCGATGGCATTCGAACGCACGAAACCGATCCCGCGGCACGTCGCCGATCTCGATCTGTCGGCGATGACGGCCGCCGCGCACGCCACGTCGCCGGACGCGGTGGTGGACTACTTCGCGTCGCGCTTCCTGAGCGTACCGCTCGCCGCGAAGGATCGCGCGGCGTTCGCCGAGTTCTATCGCAACAAGCCGGCCGGAGAAGCGGCGCTGCGCGAGCTGCTCTATCTCGTGCTCAGCGTCCCCGAATACCAGGTGAACTGATATGACCTGCTCCTGCTCCCGTCGCGACTTCCTGGCCAGAGGCCTCTACGGCATCGGCCTCGGTGCTGGCCTGCCCGTGTTTCTCAGCCGCACCACCGCCGCCCTCACCGCGCAGGCGCTCGAGGGCACCAGCATGGAGAAGCACCCCGAGCGCATCCTCGTGGTGCTCGAGCTCTCGGGCGGCAACGACGGGCTGAACACCGTGGTGCCGTACGCCGACCCGGCCTACTACCGGGCGCGGCCGCGCATCGGCATCCCGGAGAAGGAGGTGCTCAAGGCCAACGACCACTTTGGATTCCATCCGGCGATGGTCGGCTTCGAGCGCCTCTACAAAGACGGACACATGGCGGTCGTGCACGGGTGCGGATACGACCATCCGAGCCTGTCGCACTTCTCGTCGATGAGCTATTGGCACACGGGCGTGCCGAACGCGGGCGAGCCGCTTGGATGGCTCGGGCGCGTGGCCGACGATCATCTGGATCCGAAGACGCGCAATCTGATCGTCAACATCGGCACGTCGCAGTCGCTCGCGGTGCGCAGCGGCAAGCATTCGCCGCTCGTCTTCGACGATCCGTCGCGCTTCCGCCGCGAGGGAAACGACGACGAAAAGCGCGTGCTCGCGTC
>Ga0105238_10007293_pt1 | contig 11068 bp, 11 predicted proteins | sample KBSC34metaG_FD_81526 | JGI IMG/M metagenome (GOLD analysis project Ga0105238, IMG submission 81526) | Corn rhizosphere microbial communities from Kellogg Biological Station, Michigan, USA - KBS C3-4 metaG | ecosystem: Host-associated > Plants > Roots > Rhizosphere > Soil | place: Michigan, USA...
CAACTGTGCTAAATACAGGTGCGCCCGTATTTACGTTTCTAAGCGGCTTTCCATCTTCATCTAATTGCAGTTGCTTATATGCGCCTAAACTTCTTCCTACAATACCCACGTCAGCACCTGGTTGTCCCGTAAAGACATCTGCAAACATTTTTACAGGGTCGTATAGGTAGTTTTTTTCGTCGCTTGCCTGTGCGCCTGCCGTAGCCCTTATTCCTGCTAATTTCTCTTTTTCCTGTGGGGTATCTTGAGGTGAACTTAATGTGGTTTTATAAGCCATCCGTTGCTTTAGCTGCCCCTTAATATAGTCATCCTGTGCAGCGTTGTCTGCTTGTACGGGATTCATGCCACCTTTATCAATATAGTCTTTTTTCATCCCTACTTTCACGTCTTCGGGTACTTCGCCCCATGCTTGGTCGGCGGCAGCTTTAATAGCAGGATATGTCCGATAATTATTAGAAAGCATATCAAATTGCTCGTTACTTATATTTTGGCTTGTTTTTCTAACTGCATATTGTCCGGGCAATATCCCTTGTCCTGTGGTAACTACTTGGTCGTCTTCTGAAGGCTTGCCAAATTTCTTTATCCAACCATCCAACACTTCGCCTAATGCGGGTTGTTTTTCTACCAATAAATTATTTAGGTATTTTTCAGGGTGTGCCGCAAACTCGCCTAAAGGGGCGGTCATTAATAATGCCATCTGTTTATGCGATGCTTCGGTATCTAACTTTTGCCCTTGGTCTTTTTCTAATACCGCCGATGCTTGTGTAATATATTTATTACGCGCCACACTTGCAGCTACGTCCCCCTTAATTTCTTCCTGATATTTATTTAACTCTGATTGTGCTGTTGGATTCCTGCCTGCTTGCAAATAGTTAACACCCATGTTTTGTAACTTTTGGGTTTTATCTACAATTGCATCTTTATCCCCCGGAAAGATCCCGTTGATATTTGGGTTTAATGCACCTAAAAACTTTTGGTTTTGGGCAAGGTAATAGTTTTGTTGCTTAACGCGATTTTCTTGTTGCTTATCAATTTCACCAAGCGTTTTATCTAATTCCCCTAAAACATCTTCATGAAATATTACAGCACCTGTGCCTGTTCCACCCGCGTTGCTTGCCGCATACCCTGTTGCTATACTTGCGTTATCGTCTGCCATTTACAGTTTTTTCCAATGTAAAGGTAATTTTTTTTACTTTTGATAAAAATTATTAATGGCTGTTTCTGACTATAATACCCGAAGTTACTTTAATGATTCAGATTTTGAATCTTTAAAACCAGAATTGGGCAAAGGAATTTACATCGAAAATAAGAAAAAGGTAGGTGAGAAATACGAAGATGACCCTCCGTTTTTTCCTTCTATTTTCACCAACCCCGCATCCAAGCAAACTAAGCAATATGCCCTTGCTAACTGCAAAGCCTTATATTATAACAATTGGGTGATTTTTAACAATGCTTGGGGCAATAACTGGCGTAACCGATTTATTGATAACCGAAACTGGTCAAACGGAAAACAGGATATTCATGCCTTTGTAGGTGGTAAAAAAATAAAGGGTGACGAAAAGCAAAACCCGCTAATGAAGCACCTTGATTTTGACCCTGTTACCGAACAGTCAAAATATAGGGATATAATTGTAGGCTATTTAGAAGAATTAGAGTATAACGTTCAGGCAAATTCCTTAAACCCAATGGCGGGGGCTTTACGGGAAAACAAAAAAATGAACGAAATAATTACCCACCGTTTAAAAAAATCAGGATTTACCCAAGAAATAAACCAACAGGCGGGACAAAATGTAATGCCCGAATCAAGCCTGCCGTTCCCTGTTACTGATGAAAAAGAAATCGAATTATATTTTACACTTGGGGGTGCGAAAGAAGTTTACGAAGAACAAATTGAGCTTTCAAACGAAATAGTTAATAACGATTCTGACTACAATCAAATCAAAAAGATGCAGTTGGAAGATACTTTTGACTGTGGAATCATAGCCGAAGATACTATTGTTGATAAAGACGGCAGAGTTAAAGTGAAGTATGTTGACCCTGTAAATGAAGGGGTAGAAGATTATAGAGGGCATTACTTGAATCGTCCTGACCGTATATGGTACATGGAATTAAAAACCATTCAGGAAATTTTCATGGAATCAGAGGGACAATTTACCCTCAAGGATATGTACGAACTTTCAAGAATGTATGAATCTAAATTTGGTAACCCTGCATGGAACTCATCTTATCAGGGATGGAATCAATATTACAATACTGATTCAAATTACAACTTTGGCGTTTACTCTACCTTTTTTTATTCATGGAAAGTCCCTGTATTGTTTACCCGTATTTCAGAAGTAGATATGTACCCTACTATTGAATACACCAATAAAAACGGATTAAAAATTAAGTCTTTTATTCCGCACGAAGCATTAGTAGGGCCAGATGCAGCAGGTGGAGCAACTAACCCGCAAAACACATCAGCCGAAGAAAGTGTAAGAAATTATCTACGTACAATAGATGGCGAAAGTATCTACGCGCCTTTAGCTGAACAATTTGAAGATGAAGATAAATTAACTACTGCGTTAGGCGGTGAAATAAAAGTCAACCGCTTACAGGTTCACCACTACTACCGGTCAACATGGATAATAAACACCAACTTTGTTTATGACTATGGTCGTGTTCCATTTGCGGCGCGCGACCCCTATAATCCTCGCTATGAATTATGCCCTATTCGTCATTATAGATTCAACCAACAACCTTTAGCTGAAAAGGTAAGGTTTTGGGCAAAGAAGATTTATAACACTTGCCTTAAAATAGATAACGAACTTGCTCGTAAACGCCCTGCCGGTCATGCTATCAACATAAAGGCACTTGAAAATATTGCACTTGGTAACGGAGAAACATTAACCGTTAAGCACCAATTAGAGATACTAAATAATACCGGTGATTTATTGTATGCTGATGAAGCGCAAGGGGATTTAATAGGTGCTACCAAAGGCAAACGAATCATTGACCCAATACCTCAAGGTGGGTTTAAAGAGGCAATGGATGCCTATGTGTCTTACATTAACTTCTGTATTCAGCGTATCGCAGCCGTAACAGGAATTAATGAGTTTATGGATGCCTCTAACCCTAATCCTAATACACCGGTTGCACTTGCACAGCAAGCCCAACAAGGCACTAAAAACTCAATGTCACAGATTACATCAGGGTTCTTATTCTTTGCCGAAAAACGCGCCTTACACGTATCGGAAAGGGTGCGTAAAGTGGTAGAGAAAGTAGGCAATTACTCTGGATATGCAGATGCTATGGGTAAAGGTATAATGGATTTTGTCACTGTTTCACCGCTTGTAGTTCCGCATCGGTTTGGCATTAAGGTAACCGCCAAACCTTCACGTCAGGAAAAAGATGCTATCCGTCAACATATTTATCAGGCATTATCTAATCTTGCTAATACCGAACAAGGCGGGTTATGGGTCATTGATGTATTACGTTTTGAAGAATACATTAATGCAGGTATGTCATTCAGGCTTATCAGACTTATGCTTGCGGCTGTATTAGAAGACAGAATGCAAAAAGCCCAACAGGATAAAATGGCGATGATAGATAAGCAGGTTCAAGGCAATCAACAACAAAACCAAGCAGCACAACAAGGCGAAGAACAAGCCGCTAATAATGAATTGAGGCGCAAAATGGTTTTTGAATCGTTCCTTACTAATGAAATAAATAAACGTAATTCTTCAATGGCTTTTGCTAAAGGAAACGTGAAATTAATTACTGACGGGCATCATAGCGAATTAAAGAGGCAGGAAGAAATAAGTAGAGCAGGATTACAACAGTAACTATAAATAAGGTTCGTCTATTTTTCTTTGGCGCACAACATGGCATGGAGTTCCATAAGCAACTACATTACTTCCAATATCCTTGTTAACATAAGAGCAAGAACCTATTATAGAATGCTTACCTATAACTACTTGTTGTTGTATAACTGCGTTTAATCCTATTGCGGTGCAGTCCCCAATAGTAACTCTGCCACCGGTGCAGGCATGTGGCGCAAGACTTGAAAAGTCCCATATAATATTTTCATGGTCTGCATTAGCAGCAGTATTAATAATAACATGTTTACCTATTGTGCTTTTTGCACCTATTGTAGCATTGGCAGCTATAAAAGTTCCTTCGCCTATTTTTGTTCCACCGCCTACAACTGCCGATGGATGAATAATGGTAGCAAAAGAAAACATAGCAACTTTTTTTAAAACCTCTCTGCGCCAGTAGTTATCCCCAATAGCAAGGAATAAAAAAAATGCACCATGTCTTTTGAATAAAAAATGAAAATCATCAGTAGAAGCTAATACCGGCAACTTATTAACCATATCGCCTACTTCATGCTTATCATCTATAAACCCCAATACTTCATATTGCCCTTGCTTAATAGCTGCGTCAGAAACGGCTATACCATGTCCACCGGCACCTATTATTACAAGTTTCATTGAGTGTATATTGAAAACCTACTAAGGTCAGGATAGGGGAGTTCTAAATCAGGATTTTGTTTTTTACTACCGTCCTGATTGTAAAATTGGTTCATTAACAAAATACCCCTTGTTGCAACTTCGGGCATCATATAGCAGTTACGACCTATCATATCAAAATGGTCATCATGGTAACTGCATTCATTTCTACCGGAGTTTCTAAATCGTTTAAGCCAATTATAGGCATCTTCATTATCAAGTAGTATTGCGCCGCCTTTTGATAACTTAAAGTGTTTATATGCGCCTGTAAACGATATGCACTGCATTTGTCCTGCCCGATACATGTCGGTAGTAAATCTCAATGCGCTATCCCATATATTTGTAGGGCTTAGTTGATACTCGCCTTTAAGCGTTTTCCCTTCTGTTTTTACAAAATATACATTAGCCCCTGCCAGTTTTATTTCACAAGGAACACTCGGATAAGTTCTTGAAGGAATACGGATTGTTTTACCCTTGACATTGTTGTACATCAAACAAGCAAATAAAGCATTGCTTGCATTGTCAACACATACTACATAAGGCGCACCGGTATAATCGGATAGCATCTTTTCAAATTCTTTTGTTATATCATGTACGTTTTTCATGCGGGTAGTTTTTCGTTTCCTAATTGTTCAACTAACCTTGGAAGAATAGCATACACTTCCATTTCGCTAAAGCTGTGCATAGCCAAGTTAATATCAGCAGGGGCATAAGCGTCCCTCTGTGTTGCTATTACGTGGTTCAAACATTTTTTAGATATGATATAACAATTGCCGCCCATTGGGTATCTTGCAGGGTAGCCTTTTGTTTGAGGGTATTTATACAAACCACTACCAACATCAATTTTAAGTTTTCCCTCTGTGCAGCAAGAGCCTACAAATAAAAAATCAAAATCTTCCGGTATTAGGTCAAGGCATGTTTGTAGTTTTTCTCTCCATCCCTCCGTAAATCGTGTATCATCTTCAATAAACAAATAATGGGTGTAGTCCATTGCATTCGCTACACTATACATAACATACTGGCTTAAAAAAGAAGCCGTATATTTTTGACCTATCATGTGCTTGCCACCGGGATTATCTAATTCAAAATAATGCGTTCCGGTAACTCCAAATTTTTCACCATGAATACCCGCTACTGAATAATAATCAGTTATTCCTTGTTCTTCTAAATGCACCTTACATGCGTTCCATCTATCTATCCAAGCCTGTTCATCAGGCAAATAAAGCAGCAATGGCTTAATGTCGTATTTTGATATTTTCATATAGGTAGTTGGTTATTTATTCCTGTTCCATCAGTTAATTCCTGTTCAGCAATACGAGGCAATATAGTATAAACCTTTAAAAATGGGAATACTGAAATTGTTTTTTCAATATCCCCCGGTGAAGATAAATCTAAATGCCTTTTCATTGTTTCAAGTAATCCGTTTTTTGACATGATTGTCATATGCCCGCAAAATGGATATTTAACTTCAAATACTTCTCCCTTTACATGCTCAGTAGGCTTGTCCGCACAGCAACAACTACCGCCAAACAAGTAATCAAAATCATTTGGGACATCTTTTAGTGCTTGCTTTAGTCTGCTTTGCCATCCGGTAACGAACCTGCAATCATCCTCAAGCATCATCCAATATTCAACTTCGGGGTGAGATTCCATAGCAGCATAAGCCATCATTATAGATATGTTTACGCCGGTTGTTTTTTGTGGTATAAAATAGCTTCCGTCCGGTGCATCTATCAGATATGGTTTAGCTGATTTTAGTCCTGCATTTTCTGCATGAATACCTTTTATCCATAAAATATCTTCAACAAATTCAGAGGCAAAATATTTCTTAGCGCGTTCTGTTCGCGCCATCCAGTAGGCGGTATCGGTAAGATAAATACAAACAGGATTTATGTTGTATTTCCCTATTATCATTCCTCGAAAATTATAGCATTAATTAATTCCGATGCGTTAAAATCATTATAAACTGAATGACTATCACCTTCGCCAATAAACAACCTTACAATATTTTTATCTTTTAAATATTGAGCACCGCTAACATAATTAAGCCCCGGTTGTATTCCTTCATTGCAAGTCTGAATAGGAATACACTTTTTGCTGATGTGTATTATCTCTTTGCTTTCTTTATCTAATAAACATGCGCCATGAAAGTATATTCCATTTTCCTTTGTATGGAAAAGTGTTAGGTAGTAATTATTTATTAAAACAGGGTGAGTGCTATTACATATAAAACCTTCATGCTTCCAGTTAAATTTAGGCTGATTCTTAGGAATAGAAAACCACTCTTTGCCATCAAATTTAAACAGCAAATACGGGTCTAAACTGTAAATGCAATACATATCTTCGTTGTCAAAAAAGAATAGCCAATTTTTTTCAACGGACTTTTGTTGGATAGGTAGGTCAACTAAAAAATTAAGTTTCAGTGTTTTTTCTAAAACCTGCGATAAGCCTATTCTTGCCACCATCCCTTTGCGTAGGTTTTTTTCAATTACTGTGTGGCTGCAACAAACGATGTTCTTGTGCCCGAACAACCTAAAATCTTCTACCCTGCATCCGTTTGAAAATCCCTGCAATTCAAGTTCTCTTTTTTCATTAATACCATTATAACTTATCTCTACAAACGGAATTGCGCTTTCATTCATATAGCCCTTTAACGGGTTATGGCTTTGTTCCATCCGGTAAATAGTTAACTCAATATTTTCACTTGTAGTAAATGCTGATGGGTTAAAAATACCTCCGTTACTATTGGGCACTTCACCTCTACGATATAATGTTTTTACATTAACCGGTTGTATGCCCAACGGTTCTACGTGTATCTTTTCTGTTCCTTGCACATAAGCAAAAGGTAGTCTTATTCCGTTGTATTCTCTATAATAAGCGGTTAGCCTATTATAGAATTTAATTAAATAATCAGGATACTTGCCACTTCCGCCAAAGGAAATTGCATTGTATTGGTGTAGGATATATTCAAGTGAATTACTTGAACTAAAGGACTGCATAAATAACGGGCGGTAGGTTTGTTGGTGAGGCAATACGTTTAATACCGCACATGCTATATTGAAACACAATTCATCTGGTTTGCAATCTTTATATTTTTGATATTCAAAGGTGCTCTTATTTTTCATTATCATTTCAGCACATTCAAATAAATTCATTGCTTTTGCACCATCTTCCCAATAGATAAATGAAGTATTAAGTTGGGGTAGTTTTGTCCATGACATTTCGTATGGCGAAACAATAGGCATCCAATAATCTAATGCTTTTTCCGGTTCACACCAAAAAGTATAATCTTCTCTTAACCGTTTTTTTGTTTCGTAGTCATATATATCATTGCAATAGCAAGTCCATTTTTTGCCTTTTAATTCATCAAACCATAATGACACTTTTTTATCGGGCAATATCAAGCTATCTGCATCTAAAAAAATAGCGGCATCATAACTTATTTCAGCCTTATTTAAAATATCATACAATTGTGTTTTTAAAGTAAACGCCTGTTGAATTGGGTTTTCTTCATCAGATACTCGAATAGTATAATCGAAATATTGTTGTATTAAAGGCTCAATTTCTCTTACTGCTGAATCGGTATATATTAAGCATGTTTGCTGTTCGTGGTCGTTTGATTTTGCTGATATAGACAACGAAAGTGCCATATCTCCATATTTCCTTTGTCCGGTAGCAATAGTAACCAGTAGATTCATGTAGTAATAAATATTTCTCTGTTCATTAAATCTAACCAAGCCTCGTTAAATGCCCTTGCGCTTTCAGCATCCTTAAATACGGGTGTTTGATTGCGCTGTCCTTTATACCCCGAACTTCCACTTGTTTCTTCCCAAAGAACATTACCGTTTTCATCCGTTACACAATGCTCATTTAGCAACTCGCGCTCACGAGTAGCCAAAAACTTTAAACCAATTACGTTTAGCTTTTCATATTTACTTACCTCTTTTTTGATGTTAGGTAAAATCATACAAATCGCAAAGTAATCATCCCTAAATTTTAGTAGGTTAAGCTGCATTGCATACAGTTCCGCGTATGTAGTTTTTATTCTTGCCATTATTTTTGGTCTATTATTTTATCAAGTAATTTTAATATAGCTATCCACTTCTTTTTAGTATCAAGCTCAACCTTTATTTCCTTCGTATTACAATGTACTACAATGTAATACCTGCCATTATTTTCTGATGAAACCAATCCGGTGAATTGCTCTGCGTTATAACAGATAAATAGTATGTTATTCCAAAATATTTTTACAAGACCGTATTGAAATTTATAGGTTAGCATTATTTTACTTTTAGTCCTTTTGCAATTAAATATAGTGCTTGTTGGCTAATCTTTCTTCGTTCACATTTTGCTGATTTTTTTAAAGCATCAAACACATCTTGGGAAATTCTTGATATTCTAATGTCCCTATTATTGTTTTCTTTAACTATTTGAGCCTCCCTGTTTTTTGCTTCCAATTCCTCGTTACATCTTAAATTCAAAACAGGGGAAATTTTATTGTAATGATTTATCCAGTATCGCTCACGCTCTTTAGAAAATCGCTTTTGGCATTTTTCTATTTCTGCAATAGATAAATTTTTTAACTCTCTATTTTTCTTTATGACACCAAGCCATTTAGATATTGGCGTGTTTTTTCGTCCAGCATCTCCCCTATGATTTAATAGTCTTTTCCATAGTGGGAGCGCCGTTCTTCCAATATATTCAACTTTATCTAAGTAAATAATTGCGTAAATTATAACCTCATTCATTTTTCAGAAATTTAAGTAGTATATAACGAATAAATGGCGCTATTTTTGTAAAGCCATGCTTCTTCATTTCTCTTTCAAGTTTTTTCTTTAACCCATCTTGCAAAAACAAAGTAAATCGTTCCATTAAAAACAAAAGTATGTATAAAGTATGATAATTCCAAATATTGTTTTAATATTGCATCGTGGATATTAAAAAACTCATTCCTGCAAGAGATACAGTGCTAGTAAAGCTACCACCATTTACCGATAAGTTATTGCGGGAAGACGAGGCATTGAGTTTCTCTACTCTTAATCAGATTAAGTACGACCCTTCGTTTGGCGAAGTAGTTGCAATAAGTCCTACTATTAATAACCTATGTAAAATTGGCAATATTCAATTAAAAAAATTGCCAAATGCTAACGTTGAGATTGGCGATACCGTTTACTTTGAAAAACAACACTGGCAAACTGCTAAAGACGCTGCTTTTGATTGTGAAGCAGAACGTGATAAAGGAATTTACTTTGAACAGGAAACGTATGCCATAATTCAAGACAATGTTTGCTACATGGTTTTGCCGTATAAGTTTTTGTATATGGTTAAGCGTGATGGTAATTTCACAATGCTAAATGGATATACTTTGTGTGAGGCAATTAAGAAAAAAATTAATCCAAGCATACAAGATGAAGTTGGACAAACGCAACACATAGATTTCAATGAAAAATGGGATAACTTTGAATTAAAAATAGCCGACTTACGTGAAGTAGATTATGAATACAACAAAGTAAAAGTTGTTCAGTCATCAACAGATTCATGGGAGCAAAGAGGCGATATTGTTTTCACCGAACCCATCTGCGATATACCACTTGTAGAATCAGTGAACCAGCAAGACAAAGAAGATTTTTTTATTATTGAATCAGATAACATAATTTGTAAACTTATGGAAGAAAAATATATTGCCGCACCTAATCGGATAATTATTGAATTGATTAAACCGGAAATATCCGAAGATACCTTAATAGTAATTGACAGCGAGTTTGCTACTTCTCAACGGGGCAAAGTAATCAGTGCCGGTAAAAACGCTGAATGTAAAGACGGGGATGTTATTATTTTCCCACGCAATGCAGGAAAGAAAAACAGGCTACCGGTATTAGAAGGAAGCAGTGTTCAATATGAAGTTATCGGAAAGGATGATTATTTCTGTATTGTTTCAAATAAATAATATGACTATACTTTGGTTTATTTTGGATATTATGAATACCAATAATTGTATTAATTTCAAAGGTCTTATTAAGCAAATTGGATTTTCCTTTCTTTTGCTGCCATCGGTATTTATTGATTCACTTATTTATATTCATCTATTTCATCATTAAATAAAGACAATGCTATACACCAAATACACATCAGCTTTAGAAGCGCAAAAAAAATTACAAGCAGGTATCAATAAGTTAAACGCTGCCGTATCAGTAACACTCGGAGCAAAAGGACGCTTAGCCCTTATTCAAAGATTAATGCAACCTGCGTTTACCACAAAGGATGGCGTAACCGTTGCGCGTGAATTTATACTACCAGACCAAGAAGAACAAGCGGGTGTTGATATTGTAAAGTATGCAGCTAAAAAAACTGCTGACCAAGCCGGTGACGGAACTACTGCCACTATCATTTTAGCCAATGCTATTATCAATGAAGGGCTAAAGGCAATCGAAGCAGGTGAAAACCCTATCGAAATGGTAGATAAAATCCGTGAAGGGACAATAAAAGTTATTGAATATATCAATCAAATTCTACGCCACTAACAACCCACGAAGTTAAAGAAGGTGAAATGGACTACCTTAAGCAAGTAGCTACTATCG
>Ga0105238_10007294_pt1 | contig 11067 bp, 7 predicted proteins | sample KBSC34metaG_FD_81526 | JGI IMG/M metagenome (GOLD analysis project Ga0105238, IMG submission 81526) | Corn rhizosphere microbial communities from Kellogg Biological Station, Michigan, USA - KBS C3-4 metaG | ecosystem: Host-associated > Plants > Roots > Rhizosphere > Soil | place: Michigan, USA...
AGATTGAGAACGCAAAAACCATTCGTTGGAAAGCCAGCCTGTTTGCAGGAGCGGTCCTCCTCGCAATCGTCGGTGGCGTTGTCGCGATCAGCGTCAATGGCGGCACGTCCCATTCTGCTGAGCCTTGCAAGGCTCAACACAACCACCCGCCCATCCATCCTTGCAATCCTCACCACCACCATCAATTATAGGTAAGATATGAAACGAGCCCTTCTTCTCTTGATGCTTACCTCGACTCTCTTTAGCCAAGACGTCGAAGATGGGGCCGTCGAATCGGCACCCCTCGAAGAGGCTTCCGTCGCGCCCCCAAAACCACCCTCCATCGAGCAGCGCAATTGGATTTTTGCCACAGGTTCTCTCGTCGCGGCCATCCTTGCGATCGTCGTGGTTTCCCTCAATCCGGGCGACCCTCCCCCCTCTTCTTCCCACCATTAACAGTCTCTAAAAACCGATTATCCCACGCCAGGAACAGGATATGCAATACATCCCGCAAGAGGCTGTCTCTAATTCGTCCGAGGTAGTATACTGTATTAAAATTCATCTGTTGTGAGGCATTCATGAACCAATTAGACCAGCTCAAAAAAATGACAACCGTCGTCTCTGATACAGGAGATTTTGAATCGATCAAAGCCTATCATCCAACAGATGCCACCACAAACCCCTCTTTGATTTTTGCAGCAAGCCAGCTGCCTCAATATAAACATCTCCTCCAAAGCGCCATTGCAGCAGAACCTTCGAAAAACATCGATCAGATCCTCGATCGGGTGTTTGTGGCATTTGGACTTGAGATCCTCAAACTCATCCCGGGCGGCGTCTCGACAGAAGTGGATGCCCGCCTCTCCTTTGATGTGGAAGGCAGCGTTGCGAAAGCAAGACATCTGATAAAGCTCTATGAGTCGGCAGGGATTGATCGAAAGCGAATTTTGATCAAATTGGCCTCGACGTGGGAAGGCGTAGTCGCCGCCAAGACGCTCGAAAAAGAAGGGATCCATTGCAACATGACCCTCTTATTTAGCTTGCCACAAGCGATCGCTTGCGCCGAGGCAAATGTGACCCTCATCTCCCCGTTTGTCGGCAGAATCCTCGATTGGTTCAAGAAAAGCACAGGCGTTGCCTCCTATCCCCCCGCAGAAGATCCTGGCGTGCAATCGGTGACTCACATCTACAATTATTACAAAAAATTTGGCTACAAAACCCAAATCATGGGCGCCTCTTTCCGCAACAAAGAGGAGATCTTGGAGCTCGCTGGGTGCGATCTTCTCACCATCGCTCCGAATCTACTCGAGGAGTTGAAGCAAAGCGACGCCACGATTTCTCGCAAGCTAGACGCCACAAAAGCTGCCTCCCAAAATCTCCACAAAGTGCACCTCGACGAAAAGACATTCCGCCGGCTCCTCAATGACGACGCCATGGCCACAGAAAAACTTGCGGAAGGGATTCGCAACTTTTCGAAAGACATCGTCAAGCTCGAGAGCTATATAAATAAATAATAAATTTGGTTGAAATTTTTCGTTGTCATTTGATAATGTTTCCACAGATTCAATGTGAGGGGCATGACCATGGCAGTGAGAGCAATCAAAGGCGCATTCTACATCCCCTTTTCGTACGGCAAGAACAAGGCAAACTCGCTGGGTGAAAAAATGCTCCCGTATGCCCAAAGCATCCTGGGCAATTGGGTCCTTTCATTTTCAATGGAAGCTGCCGGTGCATACGGCTCAACCAAAGTGTGCAAACCGCTCGGGAAAATGGTCGTGGCTCACATCACGCCAGTCGTTGCCCCCTACGCCATGCAAGGCGCGTGTCTCACAGTGACGGTTCTCTCATCTGCCAGCTTCATCAGCCAACCATCCCAAATCCGTTTAGCCATTCTCGTCACAACCATCGCTCTTTGCTTTCTTCAGATCACCTATTTATCCGAAGGAGAGTTCAAAACGGAGGGACCGCAATGGTTCGGAGAACGACTCGGTGAAATTGTGGGGACAGTTGTGGGCGGGTACCTGGGGCTTCGCTTAGCAGGGCGCCTCATCCAACGCCTTCAGCCTCCGCAAGAAGGGAAGACACAATCGGTTAGCAAACTAGCTTTAATTCCCTATGCGAAAGGAGCGCTTCGATTTGAGGGCGCTGGATACTTGTTCAATGCCACGATTTTTCCGGCCCACGACATCTCTCTAATCCTGATTCGTCAAGCCGTCAAATCGTTCTTACAAGGCGTAGCTTACAGCGCACCTCAAATAATCCCCTTCATGAGAGGATGCGTACGTGGGCAAGCAAAATCTGCCTTGCTTCCCCTTCTTGTGCAAATGTTTTGCCGAGAGTATTGCGACGCGAATTCAGTCCGTCTTTCCGATCAATTGTTGCGCCACCTCATCCCTTCTTCTTCCTTCCTTCCAACTATCCTACAAAAAGGTGCGTTGAAATGGAGTCAATCCATCGTCAGCTCGCGCCTCAATACACTGCCTAAACAAACAGGCGCGCTCACAACCATCGCAATGCGAGGACTTCATGGTTACATGGCCTTACTCGATCAAGAGCCCACAAAGACCGCTTTGCAATCATACCGATCGAATCCACACATTTACGAAAAGGCCTTCAGAAAAGCGCTCAAAGAAGCCATCCCTGGTTCATCCACACTCTCACCTCTATTTGACCAATTTCTGCAAAGCACCTTAAATGAATGGTCTGATTCTATTGTTGAAACCATCCAAGAGGCTGAAAAGGCCTTCATCGGATCCAACATGCTCCGGGTGGACCAACTCAAAAACCATCTCAATATTCATCTGAAGTATTATTTTCTCTATGTACTCATCAATCATGACACTTGTGTTGAATCCATGAGCTCGAAAGAAGAGGAAGAATTTTTGATCGACGCGAACCATGCCGTGTTCTCTCTGATCGGCGCTTCCATGCCTCAGTCTTCGGTCCTTTCTGGCACGCAAACCACTTTCGATGTGATCATTCGTGGGCTCTATGGTTTACGGCGAGCCGCGACAAATTTTAAGACAACGTCTCACGAACAACACACGCAGCTCTTGGCCTACACCTTCGTAGAAACAGATTATATGAAAGACAAGGCTCCTCAGAAGCGTATTAAAATAGACACACAAGTTGCGCCCGGTCCGGTCCTCGAAGAACCTGAAACGGAAAGCCCAAAAACACCCGAGGAGATCCTTGTTGTCCCAGAACCTCCCCCTTCGCCCACCACAGCCTCTTTCGTACTAGTCGATCTCAAAGCAATCCCGGCCAAAGTTTAGAGACTGTTAACGTAGGCTTCGGAATAGACCTGCTTTATCGAGCTTCATCGCCCAAATCTCGTGGTCTTCTCGTCCATAAACAACCCAGATCACATCGTCTTCGACAAGGTAGCCACAAGGAAAGATCGCCCGCACTGGGTGCCAATAAGGCCGAAAGCCGGTATTGTGATAAAACCCCTTCGCAATGATCGGCTCAGGACTCATCTGCAACAAATGAAACGGGGGCTCAGGCTGGAATGTGTACGCTCCAATAAAGTAGTGCAGCGATCTGTGATTGTCTGAATGCACAGTCTGCATCTCCTTCACCGAATGAAAAAAGGCAAGGTACTTTCCATCCACCATAGTAGCTGGCGTGCCCCCTCGCAAAAGACCATAGTCCCAGTCGATGGCAGGTGAGCTAGAGGCGATGGTTTCACACTCTCCACTCCCATCTAAGAGAGGATGAAAAATGAGGTGTGGATCCAAGCTGTAAGCAAGGAATAGATTGCCTTGATAATCGAACGGCACCCAACTCTTTTCCCGTTTTTGGGGGCACATCCCCTCAAATCGAGACAATTTCTCCCGAGAGGCCATCTCAAAAGAATGCCCATCGTAGATGAGCTCTGCCACATAGACTCGAAATCCGCCGCGAGAGATTTTAGGCTCCATGTTATCGGCGTAGATGATGTACAAATGATCCCCGACGCTGACAAGGCGCGCATCTTCCGCCCTCGATGGAGAGACGTCTTTCTCCGTTCGCATTTTCAAGATTTGCGGTTCTCCTCGCGGAGAAAAATCGTCGTTCAAAGCAATGAGCCCCAGTAGCGAAGTAAACGACGACGCCCGATCGGGAATGATCCGGAAGCTCATCAACAAAGAGCCGCGCCATCGAATGATCGAGGCATTGAACGCATCTGGATAGCCTGGCACCTCGATCCGTCGAGTCTCAAGGACAAACTCTTGGATGTGTTCTTCTAAGTCGATCGATTCATTGGCCCAAATCGCGCACGGAAGCAACAGGGACCAAACTGTCCAACAGCCCTTGTTTATCCAGCTTCGCAATCCAAATCTCATGGTCTTGTTTTCCATACGCAACCCAAATGTAGTTTTCATCAAAGATATAACCTGCTGGAAACAACGCGATGAGCGGTTTCCATGTCACATAACGCTCGCCTGTATAAAACCCTTCGCCCACAATCGGTTCAGGACTCACCGCCGTGAGTGAGAATGGAGGAGTCGCTGCACAGGTATAAGCGCCCATGAAATAATGGGGGATTTTTTTTTGTTCTGAATGAACGGTTTTCATCGACATCACCGAATGAAAAAATCCCAAGTATTCATCCCCCACTTTAAGCGCGGTTGTGCCACCTCTTAAATGGCCCCATTGCCACGCAATTGCGCCTTGTGTGGATCCCACTGTGATGCAAGAAGAGGTTCCATCCAGAGGTCGAAATACGGTGTGAGGCGAGAAGGAATAGGAAAAATGGAGCTGCCCCTGATAATCAAAGGGCGTCCAATTTTTTTCCGTCTTCCCAGGATTGGCCTCTTCAAAATCGATCAGGCACTGCGAGGCGCCCAAGGCAAACTGGCCTCCGTCATAGAATAGCTCAGCAAAATACATCCTCTGATTCGTCGCAGCCCCGAGCCGAGTGAAGTTGTTATACACGAGATAGATTTTGCCCCCCACCTCGATCAGTCTAGGATCTTGCGGGCGAAACGGCACATCTTCTGCGCTTCGAGGAATCTTGAGCACTTGCGTCTGACTTGCGATCTGAAACTGATCGTCCAACCAAATGAGGCCGATTTTAGAGGTGTCGCGGTTTTGAGGGGAAAGACACGGCGGCGTATGCCCACAAATCTCCGATCCATGCACATAAGACCCCAGTCGAAAACTCATGAGCACCCCCCGCTCTGTTCGAAGAATCGACGGATTGAACGCGTACGGAAATCCGGGAATCTCGAGCCGTTGCATTTCCAAGATGAACGAACTTGGCGTTTCTTCCAGATCGATGGGGTCTAAGGCACAATTGGGAGCCATCCAAATCATCGCACAAGCCAAGACCCATCCTAACAACCTACTTTGCATCTGAGGCCTCTCGCGTAAAATTAAGCTTCTTAAAGACGGTATTGGGCCAAAGTTCAAACGGGAATGCGGCGTAGAGTTTTTCGAGATCGCACTGAATCGGAGGTTCTCCTCCCATCCACAAAGCTTCTTCCACAGATGTGGCGTACTGGAAGTTAGGTCGATTTGTTCCCCAATAATAATCTTGGTATTTAAACAAGTGTTGGTTGTTCGAGACTCTGAGCATACGAGCCGGAATGCCAAATGCCTCTGCTACCACGACGCCGTGTAAAGAAGACGCTATGACAAACTCGCTATCGAGGATTTTCTCAACGATCTCTTCCCAAGGCTCCCAAGGATAAATCACATGGGGATCGTTCAACGGAAAGTGGGTGAGAATATCGGCGTAATGAGGCACCACTACGTAACGACGAGAAGGGCGCTCTTTTTTTTGAAATTCTGGAAAGAAAAAAGGGAATAACAACGCCGGATCGCCATAAACTTCAGGCGCATCAATTTGGAAGTGTTCCATCAAAAATTGCCGCGTGAGAGGGCCCCTCACCGCTCGAATATCGAGATGAGTAAAATGGTAGTCGTTCGTCTGCAATGTTTTGCCATTGACTCCAGAGCCCCAAATGACATCGCCATCGGCTGCAAAAAAGAAAATCGAACCCAGAGCTAATAGCTTTCGTTCAGGTTGTTTTTTTTTGACGTAAACTCGAACCGGACCCCCGAGAATTCGCTCCACGATCTTCAATGACAACACATCGCCAAAATTCCGATACGTCTCTCGCTCAACAGTATCTGGGCGCACGAGCAAATCTTTCCAATAATAGAGAGGCAGACCCTCTGGCACAGTTGAGGGAGTACCATATAAGCTGAAACATCCGAGACAACCAAGCAAACACCATCGAAAGATCGGCAAGCCTAACAAAGCTCGTACAATCTTCATCCAATACTCCTTTCTTTAAAGCTTAAAAGACAAGACTTTACAAAAAGCCAAAAAAAAATTCAACTGCGAAATTAGAAGATTAGAAAGCAAAGATGGAGAAATAAAATATTTGAATGCGAGATAAAAAAAGGCCCGTGCTTCAGATGATTGAAGCACGGGCCAAACGATCTAGTAATCCGCTAACGCGATTCCTTTTTCTTCGGTCATGAAATCGATGAGGAGCGGTTCTTCAGCTTGCGCTTCGATAAAGCGGCTGACCTTCTTGTGATATTGGAAGCCCGTTCCACCAGGGATCATATGTCCCATGATCAAATTGGCCTTTGTATCCAACATGTAGTCGGTCTTGCTCTCGGTCGCAGCTTCGGTCAAAATTCGAGTCGTCTCTTGGAAAGAGGCGGCCGACAAGAACGATTCTGTTCCAAGCGAGGCTCTCGTGATTCCGAGAAGGATCGGCGCTGCTGTCGCAGGTTTGCCTCCCTCTTCCAGAGTCTTTCGGTTTTGTTCGTGGAATACTTTCTTATCCACGTCTTCCCCGTGCAAGAACGTCGTATCTCCAGGATCTGTCACGCGCACTTTTTGGAGCATTTGACGGCAAATGATCTCAATGTGCTTGTCGTTGATATCAACCCCTTGCAAGCGATAAACTTCTTGAACTTGGTTGACGAGCCATTTTTGAAGCTCTCTCACGCCGCAAATATCGAGAATTTCTTGTAAGACGACAAGACCTTCTGTGATTTGCTGCCCTTTCATCACCATGTCGCCCTTTTGAACGATCAAGTGCTTGTTGAGAGGAATCAAATGCTCTTCTTCCATGCCGGTCACTTCATCTCGAACGACCACGATGCGCTTGTTTTTCTGCACGCCACGGAAGTCCACCATTCCATCGATCTTCGCGATTTCAGCCGCGTCTTTTGGACGACGTGCTTCAAAGAGCTCAGCCACACGCGGCAAGCCCCCGGTAATATCCTTCGTTTTGATCGCGCCACGTGGCAACTTCGCCAAGATCATACCCGCTGAGACGTATTGTCCCTCGCGGCATGTGATGACAGCGCTCGACGGAATCGCATAGGTACCAACCAGCTCTGTGCACTCTTTGTCGGTGAAAATCGACACTTGAGGATGGAGCTCGCCTCGATGCTGCTTCACAACAAGCTCAACCTGACCGGTTTGCTTATTGACTTCTCGCTGCGTCGAAATCCCTTCTACGAGGTCTTCGTACTTCACGTATCCAGGACGTTCGCAAATGATCGGGCTGCTGTGTTGCTCCCACTGAGCCACTTTCGTCTTCTTCGGAACTTTCGCTCCGTCGGCGTAGAGAATGGTCGTGCCAAGCTCGATCGTAAAGGTTTGGAGCGGCTCAATCGATTTGTTTTTAAGCAGCTTCTTGTAATCTTCCAGCGATCTACCTTCGTCACGCACAATTTGGAGCGATCCATTTTTATTGAGCGCGAGCCAGTGCCCTTCTTCGTTTTGTACGACGCGAAGATCCATGTAGACGAGAATACCGTCTGATTCGGTGATCAGCTCTGGGCTAATCCCCGCCGACGCAATACCGCCCAAGTGGAACGTTCTCATCGTGAGCTGCGTTCCTGGTTCCCCGATCGACTGCGCTGCGATAATTCCAATCGCCTCTCCCAATCCAACGAGGTTTCCTGTGGCCAAATTCAAGCCATAACACTTCGCGCAAACTCCACGACGGCTTTCGCAGGTCAGAGCCGATCGGATCCGAACGGTTTCAATCCCTGCATCGTCGATGGCTTCTGCTTGATGCATCGTGAGGACGTCGCCAACAGTGGCCAATTTCTTGGTGCTGTCGCCTGGGAGATAGATATCATCGAGAACTGTTCGGCCAAAGATACGATCTTTGAGCGAGAAGAGCTCTTCTGTCCCTTGCTTAATGGCTGCTACATCGATGCCGCCCAACGTGCCGCAATCGACTCGTGTGACAATGACGTCTTGGGATACGTCGACCAAACGGCGAGTCAAGTAACCCGAGTCGGCCGTTTTCAACGCCGTATCGGAAAGACCCTTTCTCGCTCCGTGCGTCGAAATGAAGTATTCCATAACCGTCAATCCTTCGCGGAAGTTCGCCGTAATTGGCGATTCGATAATCTCTCCCGAAGGTTTTGCCATCAGGCCCCGGAGTGCACCCAGCTGTTTTACCTGGGATTTATTTCCCCGAGCTCCCGAATCCACCATCAAGTAGAGCGGATTGAGATCACCTGAGCTAATGTCAAAGATGAGCTTGAACAATTCTTCAGAGAGGCGGTCAGTCACTTCTGTCCAGATGCTAATGATCTTGGAGTGACGCTCCCCTTCTGTGATAATCCCGTCTTCGTACTGTTTCTTCACAACAGCAACGCGCTTATACGCCTCTTCCAAGACCCGTTTTTTCTGTTCCGGAATCTTGATGTCGCACGTACCCATCGAAATCGCCGCTTTCGTCGCTTCGGCAAATCCGAGGTTTTTCATGTTGTCGAGGAATTGAACAGCCGCTTCCAATCCAATCTTTTTATAGCACTCGAGAACGAGCTCAGCGAGTCGTTTCTTACGAAGTACGTAGTTTTGGAAACCTAAGCCTTTTGGAACGATCGTATTGAACAAAACGCGTCCAGGTGTCGTTTCCACGATGCCACCTTCGATGCGCACCTTGATCTTCTCGTGCACGTGAATGCCTCGACCTAAATCATCGGTACGTCCCGTCGCATTTTTGGTCTCAAATCGGTTGTAGCTGCCGCTGGAGTAAAGCGCCATGAGCACTTCCTCTGTTCCAGAGAAGATTTTGATCTTCTGGTCTTTTTTATGCGGCGGCACAACAGGATCGTGCATCAGATAATAAAGGCCCAAGATCATATCTTGCGCTGGGACCGCAACCGGTCTTCCAGAAGAGGGCAAGAAAATGTTGTCGGGTGCCATCATGAGAAGCTTCGCTTCGAGCTGAGCTTCAATGGAGAGGGGCACGTGAACGGCCATCTGGTCACCGTCAAAGTCGGCGTTGAACGCAGGCGTTACGAGAGGATGGATCCGGATCGCTTTTCCTTCGATCAAGACCGGTTCAAAGGCTTGGATCCCCAAACGGTGCAAAGTTGGCGCACGGTTCAAGAGCACTGGGTGGCCTTTGATGATCTCTTCCAACACATCCCACACTTCGGGGGCTTGTTTTTGGATCATTTTCTTCGCTGAGCGAATGGTATAGACATACCCGAGATCTTTCAAACGCTTCACGATGAACGGTTCGAACAGATCGAGAGCCATTTTCTTCGGAAGACCGCACTGGTTAAAGCGAAGCTCTGGACCTACGACGATCACAGAACGGCCCGAGTAGTCGACCCGTTTTCCGAGCAAGTTTTGACGGAAGCGTCCTTGCTTTCCTTTCAACATTTCTGAAAGGGCTTTCAAAGGACGGTTGCCCGCGCCCATCACTGGGTGGCCATGACGTCCGTTGTCAAAGAGAGCATCGACCGCTTCTTGCAACATCCGCTTTTCGTTGCGAATGATGACATCTGGCGTTTTGAGTTTTAAGATCGATTTCAAACGATTGTTTCGGTTGATCACGCGACGGTACAAATCGTTCAAATCGGAGGTGGCAAAACGGCCGCCATCGAGAGGGACCAAAGGTCGAAGATCTGGAGGGATGACCGGGACACACTGGAGCACCATCCAATGGGCTTCGTTTGTGGAGGTAGAAAATCCTTCCACAATTTTGAGCCTCTTGGCGAGCTTCATGCGCGCTTGGACCGATTTGGTTTTGCGCAGCTTATCTTTTAAATCGACGACGAGCGAGCTCAAGTCTTCTGTTTTGAGCAGTTCTTGGATCGCCTCTCCCCCCATTTTCACAGTGAACGCATCGGAGCCCCACTTTTCTTGGGCTTCGCGATGTTCTGCGTCGTTGAGGAGTTGTTTTTTTTGCAAGTCGGTGCGACCTGGATCTGTCACTACGTATTCTTCGTAGTAAATAACCCGCTCGAGATCGGCTGTCGACATACCCAAAATATTGCCGATGCGAGAAGGCATGGTTTTGAAAAACCAAATATGAATGACTGGCACAGCGAGATCGATGTGAGCCATCCGTTCTCTACGCACTTTCGACATGGTCACTTCTACGCCGCAGCGGTCGCAAACGATGCCCTTGTGCTTGATCTTTTTATATTTTCCGCAGGCGCATTCCCAATCTCTGGTGGGACCGAAAATCTTTTCGCAAAATAGCCCACCCTTTTCTGGCTTGAATGTCCGATAGTTAATCGTTTCAGGCTTTTTAATTTCTCCGCGAGACCATTGATTGCGGATCACGTCATCAGACGCAATCTTGATACTCACCTTATCGAAGTGGGAAGATTTTTCATCTTCATCTGCATCAAACATCTATTTTGCTCCCAAAAGTTTTGAAACCATATTTCTTGGCTGCGTATCCTTGTGGCGACAGCTCATAGAGCTGCCGCTGAAACAAGGACAAAAACGTCGAGGCCTCTGCCATGGCCTCGATCTATTACTCAATATATTCTGTGCGGATGTCTAGGCACAGGCCTTGCATCTCTTTGACCAATACGTTGAACGATTCGGGCGTACCAGCTTCAAGCTTGTTCTCGCCTTTGACAATCGCTTCGTAAATTGCGGTTCGTCCTTTGACGTCGTCAGATTTGACTGTGAGCATTTCGAGAAGGACGTGCGCTGCGCCATAAGCTTCGAGCGCCCACACTTCCATCTCCCCGAAACGCTGTCCCCCCATCTGCGCTTTTCCGCCGAGCGGTTGCTGCGTGACAAGAGAATACGGTCCAATTGAGCGAGCGTGGATCTTATCGGCGACCAAGTGGCTGAGCTTCAGC
>Ga0105238_10007297_pt1 | contig 11065 bp, 1 predicted proteins | sample KBSC34metaG_FD_81526 | JGI IMG/M metagenome (GOLD analysis project Ga0105238, IMG submission 81526) | Corn rhizosphere microbial communities from Kellogg Biological Station, Michigan, USA - KBS C3-4 metaG | ecosystem: Host-associated > Plants > Roots > Rhizosphere > Soil | place: Michigan, USA...
CGTGGTGGATTAAGCAATCCATCAAGCGCGCGCTGGCAAACCAATCGAAAACGATCCGATTGCCGGTGCACCTGGTGGATAAGATTTCCAAGATGCGGCGCACCGCCATGCGATTACAGGAGGAGTTGGGCCGCGAACCCACGGATGATGAATTGGGTGGGGAACTCGGTATTAGCGCTTCACGCGTGGCGCAAATGCGGTTGGCGGCGATTCGCCCGGCATCGCTTGATGCGCCAATTGGCGATGAGGACTCGAATAATTTTGCCGAGGTGGTTCAGGATGAAGCGGCCGATACGCCGTACGAGCAGCTTGAGGAAAAAACTGTCACACGTATGCTGCAGGAGATGGTGAAGACGCTGGATCCGCGCGAGGCGACAATTTTGCGCGCCCGATTCGGATTGGATGGCGGTCCGGAGCGGACCTTGGAGGAAGTGGGCGAGAAATTTGGAGTGACTCGTGAACGCGTGCGGCAGATTCAAAATATCGCCTTGAAAAAGCTTCGAAAGATGATTGAGAAGTTGGAAGCTGCAAAAGTGAAATAAGTTCAAAGCTCAGTGCCCAAAGTTCAAGGTCGCAAGATGCGTCAGACTTTGGGCGTTGGGCTTTCGACTTTGGACTTGCTTCGGCCCTCAGCCTCGCCCTAAACACTACGGATGATTCAAACGACACCGGCTGACATCGAGCGCGCGATTAGAAATGTTCCGGATTTTCCGAAACCGGGGATTCAGTTCAAGGACATCACGCCTGTGCTCGCGGATCCGAAGCTGTTTTCCGGATGCATCGATTTGTTGATCGATGGTTTCAAACCGGGGCAGGTGGATGCGGTGGTGGGAATCGATGCGCGCGGTTTTATTTTTGCCTCGGCTGCCGCCATTCGGCTCCAGGCGGGCTTTGTTCCGGTGCGCAAGAAGGGCAAACTTCCTTTCAAAACTCACGAGCAGGATTACGCCTTGGAATACGGCACGGCTTCAATCGCGATGCATATTGATGCGCTGAAACCAGGCGCGCGCGTTTTGCTGATTGATGATTTGCTTGCCACTGGAGGCACCGCCGCGGCAGCGACTGCGCTGGTGGGAAAGCTCGGCGCGCAAATTCTAGAGATATCCTTCCTGATTGAATTGAAATTCCTCAACGGGCGCGAGCGGTTAAAGGGGCACAAGGTGCGATCGCTGGTGGTGTACTGAACGTGACCGGCGATCGGGTGGTTGTGTGCGGGTGTGATTGGATCCGGGAACATCCAATATCCGTTATGATTTCCCGCCTGCGTTGTGGGAGGATCATTGGCGTCCGCTCATGCGCTCTGGACAATCACCAGGTCAGGTGGTTGGGAGTCCTACATTTCTTAGGGTGTTTTCGCCCCGTTGGTTAGGTCATCACCCACTTACTCCTTTTCGAATCAACGTAATACGCTGGCGGTCGTTATATGGGAACCAACGACCAAATTTACGCCGCGGCGGGTGGAAAAATCCCGCTTTCTCCTGTGGGCCGGGTTGAAAACCGGCCAGCTCCATTTGTCTTTCGGTGGCGAGCAATGCAACACGAACTCGCGTTTAAGACCGCCCGTTTGGATGGTTTCGCGACGGAAGGTTGCGATGTTGTGGCAGTGCCGCGTCCGGTCTCTTCCGAATCCCGCAGTGCTGCGCCGTTTGGAAAATTTCTTTCGAGCAATTGCATTGCATCATGAGTGTTTTGGTGAATTCCTCGCCCGAGACGCAGGGCAAGTCAAAACGCGCGTTGCTTGCCGAACGACTTCGCAAAGCCGCGGAGACCACCACACCGCTTTCTTTCGCGCAGCAACGGCTGTGGTTTCTCGATCAACTCGAGCCAAACAGCCCATTGTACAATGTGCCTACGGTGGCGCACATGACCGGAGCGCTGGATGTGGAAGCGCTGCGGGGCGCGCTCAACGGATTGATGTCGCGGCACGATAGTTTGCGGACGCGATTTGTGGATTCCGAAGGAAATCCCGCCCAGTTGGTTGACCGAGGTTTGCGACTGGAGTTGGAACTGCACGATGTCACAGGTGAAGACGTGGCGCAACGGGACGAGCAGGCGCAGGCACTCGTGCGTGCGGAGGTGAATCGCCCGTTCAACCTGAGCGTCGGTCCGCCCATTCGCGCCGTGCTCATTCGCACGCAACCGGAAGAGCATTGGTTCGTGTTGAACATCCACCATATCGTTTCCGACGAGTGGTCGTTGAAGGTGTGTTTCCGGGAATTGAGCGAATTGTACGCGGCGCATTGCGAGGGGCGTCAGCCGCAGTTGGCGGCGTTGCCAATTCAATATGCGGACTATTCAGTCTGGCAGCGCGACACGATGAAGGGCGAGTTGCTGGAGCGTCAGTTGGAATATTGGCGGCAGCAATTACAGGGGCCGCCGCCGGTGTTGGAATTGCCGACGGATCACCCGCGGCCCGCCGTGCAGACATTTCGTGGCACGATTCAATCGCGAGTGTTGCCGCGGCAGTTGGCTGAATCCCTGACACAATTGGGTGTGCGGCACGGAGCGACGTTGTTCATGGTCACACTCGCCGCGTTCAAGGCTTTGCTGCATCGCTACACGCAGCAAGAGGATGTGGTTGTTGGATCTCCCATTGCCGGCCGCAATCGAGTGGAGACGGAGCCGTTGATCGGTTTTTTCGTTAACACGCTTTTGTTGCGGACGGACCTGTCCGGAGATCCGGCATTTGAGGAATTGTTGCAGCGCGTGCGCGAAACCACCTTGAACGCCTACGCTCACGAGGAGTTGCCGTTCGAGAAGCTGGTCGAAAACCTGCATCCCGAGCGCGCGGCTACCAGTATGCCGTTCACGCGGGTGATGTTTGTTTTGCAAAACAGCACTTTGGGCGCGATGGCGTGGCCCAATGTGAAATTGAGGTTTGTGGATTGCGAGACCGGCACCGCAAAATTTGACCTTACGATGGTGCTACAGGTGACTGAGCAGGGATTGGTCGCGCAGGCTGAATATAACCGTGACTTGTTTGAGCCGGGCACAATCGATCGGTTGTTGGAGCATTTTGAATTATTGCTGGGAGGCATTGCGGCGAATCCACGTTGCCGGGTGTCGGAGCTTCCGTTGTTGAGCGAAGCGGAACGCCAGCAAGTGGTGGTGGATTGGAACAAGACCGCCACGGAATATCCGCGAGACAAGTGCATTCATGAATTGTTCGAAGCGCAGGCGGAACGGACGCCGAATGCCCTTGCGGTAACATTTGGCACCCAATCGTTGACCTACCAGGAGTTGAATTATCGCGCGAATCGCCTCGCGCATTATTTGAAGAAGTTTTCCGTGGGGCCCGATGTGCTGGTGGGAATATGCATCGACCGATCGGTTGAGATGATCGTTGGGTTTCTGGCGATACTGAAGGCGGGCGGCGCTTACGTGCCCATTGAGGCGACCTATCCGCGAGACCGGATCACGTTCATGCTGGCGGATTCGGAAACGCCGGTGCTATTGACGCAACAACGGCTGCTCGAAAAGCTGCCGAAACCGGCAAACGCAGTATGCCTGGATTCTGAATGGGAATTGATCGCGCGGGAAAGCCGCGAGAATCTCCCATGCGTCACCAAACCGGAAAATCTGGCGTATGTGATTTACACTTCGGGTTCAACGGGAACGCCGAAAGGTGTGGCCGTGCCGCACCGAGCGGTTAACCGCCTCGTGTTGAACACCAACTATATTCAATTCACGAGTGAAGATCGGGTGGCGCAGGTTTCAACGGCTTCGTTCGATGCGGCGACGTTTGAATTTTGGGGGGCGCTGCTCAATGGCGCCACCTTGGTCGGGATTACGCGCGATGTGACACTTTCGCCGAAAGATTTTGCGCGGGAACTGAGCGAGCAAAATATCAGCGCCATGTTTCTCACCGCAGCGTTGTTCAACCAGCTTGCCGCGGAGGTGCCGGATGCGTTTGCGACGGTGCGCACGATGATGTTTGGCGGCGAGGCGGGCGATCCGAAATCGGTGGCGCGCGTGCTCAAGCACAAACCACCGCTGCACCTGGTGAATGGATATGGACCGACGGAGAACACAACGTTTTCCGCGTGCTACGAAATGCGGACGATGCCCGACACGGCGACGAATGTCCCGATTGGGCGGCCGATTGCGAATTCGCAATGCTACATTTTGGACGCGCGACTGAAGCCGATGCCGATTGGCGTGCCCGGTGAGTTGCATGTGGGTGGCGATGGCCTGGCGCGCGGGTATTGGAACCGACCTCACTTGACGGCGCAGAAATTTGTGGCGAATCCGTTCCGCGCAGGGGAGTTGGTGTATAAAACAGGCGACCTGGCGCGATGGTTGCCGGGTGGGAATATCGAATTTTTGGGTCGTCTGGACGAGCAGGTGAAAATCCGCGGGTTTCGGGTGGAGTTGGGAGAAATCGAATGCGTGCTTGGGCGGCATCCCGCAGTGCGGGAATGCGTGGTCGCGATGCGGAAGGAACGGGCGGGGCGCGACCGATTGGTGGCTTACTATGTTTGTAGCAGCAAACGGATTCCGCCGTTTGACGAGCTGCTGCGATTTCTCAAGGATCGTCTCCCGGAGCATATGGTGCCTGCGACGTTTGTGCCGCTGGACGCATTGCCGCTGTCGCCGAATGGGAAGGTGGATAGAAAAGCGCTTCCAGAACCGAGCACGGGACGTCCGCTGGTGGAAGGACTGGCGACGCCGCGCGACGCGGTGGAACTCAAGCTGACGGAAATTTGGGAAAACGTGCTCGACGTGCATCCGATCGGCATCGAGGACAAATTTTTTGATCTCGGCGGCCATTCACTATTGGCAGTCAAGTTGATCGCGCAGATTGAGAAAGTGTTTGGGCGGCGCTTGCGCGTGGCCACAGTGTTTCAATCGCCAACGATCGAGCAATTGGCAGCAGTCATTCGGGAGGAAATCCAGGAAGGTTCGGCGCTGGCCGGCACCTCGCTCGTAGAAATTCAGTCGCGCGGGACGCGTCCGCCGTTGTTTCTCGTGCATGGCGCGGGTGGGGGCATGTTCTGGGGGTACGTGAATCTTTCACGGTATTTGGGAACGGATCAGCCCGTTTACGGTTTGAAATCACGCGGGCTCGACGGCGGTGAGGAAATGGGGAGCATCGAGGAAATGGCGGCGCAATACGTGGCCGACATTCGGGCCTTTCAGTCGCGCGGGCCGTATTATCTCGGAGGATATTGTTTTGGAGGAAATGTGGCGTATGAAATGGCGCGACAATTGCGAGAGCAAGGTGAAGAAGTGGCAATGCTCGCGTTGCTGAATTGTTCGCCGCCCAATTCCGAATACGAAAAGATTTCCTGGACTCCGGCCTGGTTCGCCCGCTTTGCGAAAAATCTGGTGTATTGGGGAGATTATTTCCGTCATTGGACGCCAGCACAGCGTCGCGAGTTTTTCCGCTGGAAACGGGAGGTAATGAAGCAGCGTGTCGCGGGCATCATTGAGCAGGGGTCCGGCAAGCGCCTGAAGGTGGACGCCGGGAATCTTGTGGATCTTTCGTCATTCCCCGAAGACCAGCGAAAATTGTGGCGCACGCACATTGGCTCGTTACTTGAATATCACCCAAAGGCATATGACGGTCGCGTTCACTTGTTTCGCAGCCCGGGGCATCCGATGCTGTGCTCCTTTGAGGCGGATTATGGCTGGGGGGTGTTCACCAAGGGTGTCGAAATCAGCATCGTCCCGGGTGTGCATGAAAAAATCCTGGAGGAACCTTGCGTGGAATCGCTCGCCAAGGAATTGAAGAGGCAGCTCGATGTGCTTGCGGTGGGTAAGCTGAACGGAAATCCGCAGCACGTTACGGAACCTGAAATCATTCAACCTCAACCGGTAAGGAATGTTGGCTCGGTCTGGGCGGGAGAGTTGGTGTCGTTTCCGCTCGAGAAAACGTATCCGCAACATTTTGAAGAGCAAGTTGCGCGCACGCCCGAAGCGGTCGCCATTCGGTTCCGGCGGCAGGAGGTGAGTTATTCGGAATTGAACCGCCGCGCGAATCAACTCGCGCATCAATTGCGGACGATGGGTGTGGGGCCGGAAATGCTCGTGGCGGTTTGCCTGGAGCGTTCGCCGGAATTGATCGTTGCGATGCTCGCGATCTGGAAAGCCGGCGGGGCGTATCTGGCGCTGGATCGGTCGTATCCGGCGGAAAGAATTGCGTACATGCTGGGCGATTCGCGTGCGCGTTTTTTGCTGACGCGTTCGACGATTGTTTCAGATTTGAGCGTGGGAGGCGTGAAGGTGGTTTGCCTGGATGACCCGACGCAGAAGGCAGCGATCGAAGCGGCGGCGAACAGCAATCCGGAGCCGTTGAGCATGCCCGAGAGTCTCGCGTATGTGATTTATACGTCCGGCTCAACGGGGAATCCGAAGGGTGTGGAGATCACGCAGCGGGCACTGCTCAATCATAATTTTGCGGCCGCCAAGGCATACGATTTGCGCGGAGAAGATCGAGTGCTGCAATTTAATCCAGTGAGTTTCGATATTTCCGTGGAGGAGATCTTCCCGAGCTTGTTAAGTGGCTGCGCAATTGTGCTGCGCGATGATGAAATGATCTCTGCCACGGCCAAGTTCATGGAATTCGTTGCCCGGGAACGATTGACGGTGCTCAATCTCCCGACCGCCTACTGGCATGAAGTGGTTGAATATCTTCAAACCGCGTTGATGCCGTCATCGGTACGATTGGTGGTCATTGGCGGTGAGAAAGCGTCGGATGAAGCGTGGCGCCGATGGAAGTTCCGGGTGGGTGAAGCCGTGAAGCTGATTAATACGTATGGACCCACGGAGGCCACGGTAATCGCCACAATGCACGCGGCGCGTCTGGACGATGACAGTCTGCCAATTGGCAAGCCGTTGCCAAATGTGGAACTGGCCGTTCTGGACGCAAATCTCCAGCCGATGGCTTTCGACGAAACTGGTGAATTGTTTATCGGCGGTCCGGGGGTGGCTCGAGGGTATTTGAATAGGCCGGAACTCACGGCGGAAAAGTTTGTTCAACTTCGAATCAGCGGAACGAGGGCATCGCGGTTTTACCGAACCGGTGATTTGGTGCGGATGCGCAAGGATGGGGTGACCGAGTTCGTCGGGCGCGCGGATGAGCAGGTAAAGATTCGCGGGTTCCGTATTGAACCGGGGGAAATCGAAGCGACATTGCGAGCACATTCCAGTTTGAAGGAAGCGATCGTCGCCTCGCGAGAAGACGGGAGCGGGCGAAGAAAGTTGGTGGGCTATTACGTGCCGCGAGATGGGGCGAATGTGAGTGTGAGCGAGCTCTTTGCCTTTCTGAAGGCGAAACTTCCGGCTTACATCGTTCCATCGGCATTTGTGCGGTTGGATGCGGTGCCAATGACACCGGCGGGAAAAGTGGACCGGCGCGCGTTGCCGGAGCCCGGTCGCGGACGGCCGGAGTTGAGCTCGCGATTTGTCGCGCCGCGGACGCCGATGGAGGAAGTCATCGCGCGCATTTGGGAACAGGTGCTCGGGCTGGAAGGCATTGGCGTGGAGGACAATTTCTTCGATTTGGGCGGCCATTCTTTGCTGGCGACACAGGTCACCGCGCAAATCCGCGAAACGCTTCAAATGGAAACGCCGGTGGATGGTTTGTTCATGTTTCCCACGGTCGCCTCGCTGGCGGAACATCTGGCAGACGTGAGCACGGAAAACCAACCGATGCTTCCGGTTTCGGAGGTAACCAAGGCGGAGCAGCTTCCGCTCACACCGGCGCAATGGCGCACGTGGTTTTTGGATCAGTTCGAGCCCGGCCAATCGAATTACAACATCCCCATCTTGCTGCGATTGAGCGGACCGTTGAATTTCCCCGCGCTGGAGCAGAGCTTCACCGCGCTGTATCGACGGCATGAAGCGTTGCGAGCAATCTTCCCGGTCGAAGACGGCAAGTCGGTGCAAATTATTTGCGAGCCGCGCGAGGTGCAGCTGCCGATCAGCGATTTCTCCGAAATGCCGGAGCCGGAACGGGAAGCGGCGGCGCGAGAAGCGGCGACTCGGGAGTCCTCAAAACCTTACGTGATGTCGCGCCCGGTGTTGCGTCCGAGGCTGATGAAGTTGAGCGAGAGGGAGCATTTGCTGCTCATTGTGACGCATGGCGTTGCGTGCGACACAGTTTCGACGCGGATATTGGTGGAGGAATTGGTTGCGTTTTACGGGGGCTTTGCGAGCGGCCATCCGGTAAAACTGCTGTCGCCGCGACGTCGATACGCCGCGGCTTTGGAAAGCCTGCGGCTTCCTCCAGAAATTGAAAAGAAACAGTTGGAATTCTGGACGCAACGCCTCAAAGACGCGCCGGCCTTGTTGGATTTGCCGGCGGATCGTCCACGTCCGGCGCATCAAAGTGATGCCGGGGCGCGCTGGCATTTTGTGTTACCGAAAGATCTTGCTGACGGCGTGGACAATTTGAGTCGGCTGGAAGAATGCTCACCGTTCATGGTGTTATTGGCGGTATTCCAAACGCTGCTTTCGCGTTATACGGGAGTTACGGACATCCTGGTCGGTTCCAAGGTGAGCATTCGTCATCGGACCGGATTGGAAGGGATGATTGGGAAGTTCGATAACCTAATTGCGCTCAGAACAAATGCGGATGGCAATCCGGAGTTCCGCGAGTTTCTGGGGCGAGTGCGGGAAGGAACGCGGGCGGCTTTGGCGAATGACGCACTGTTATTCGAACGAATCCTGAGGGAGCTGAAACTGGAACGCAACGCGAGCTATTCGCCGATCTTTCAGGTCACGTTTGATTACGAAGAGAGGCCGCTGGAGAAGATGGAGGCGAGTGGCTTGAGCTTCGAGTCGGAGGAAATCCACAACCAAACCTGCAAACTGGATCTCAAATTGCATTTGGAAAAAGGCGCCGAGGGCATGACGGGTTGGTTCGAATACAGCACCGCGTTGTTCGATGCGGATCGAATCGCCCGTATGGCGCGGCATTTTGAGGTGTTGCTGAAAGGGGTTGTGGCGGACCCGACACAGCGGTTGGCCGGGTTGCCGCTGATGCCGGAGGAGGAATTGCAAAAAGTGCTTGGCGATTGGAACGCCACGGTGATCGAGTATCCAGGTGAAGCGACGCTTGCCCAGTTGTTCGAGGCGCAAGCGACCCGTTCTCCGGCGGCGATTGCGCTCATCGATGGCGCCGAGCGTTTCAGCTACGCGGAATTGAACGCGCGCGCGAACCAGGTGGCGCACCGGTTGCGCATGTTGGGAGTGGGGCCGGGCAAATTAGTTGGCGTGTGCGTGAAACGTTCGTGGCGAATGATTGTGGGGATTCTGGGGGTGCTCAAAGCTGGCGGTGCGTATGTGCCGCTCGACCCGGCATATCCCAAGGACCGCCTCGCGTTCATCCTGGAAGACACCAAAGCGCCGGTGCTATTGACCGAACAGGCATTGCGCTCGTTGCGTGTTCCGGAGGAAACCAAGGTCATTTGTCTTGATACCGACTGGCCGGATATTCAATGGCAGAGCCGACAGGATTTGCCCGCCACGGCAAAAGGAAACGATCTTGCTTATACCATTTATACCTCCGGTTCGACGGGAAAACCAAAAGGAGTCGCGTTGGAGCATCGCAATGCGGTGGCGCTCGTTTATTGGGCGCGAGAGGTGTTCAGTGACGAAGAACTTAAGGGAGTGCTCGCGTCGACATCGATGTGCTTCGATTTGTCCGTGTTTGAAATGTTTGTGCCGCTAAGTTGGGGCGGCACGGTGATTCTCGCCGAGAATGCGCTGGCGTTGCCGAGTCTGCCGGGGCGGAGTGAAGTCACTCTTGTCAATACCGTGCCGTCGGCGATTCGTGAATTGCTGCGCATTCGGGGCGTGCCGGCCGGCGTCCGGGTCGTGAATCTTGCGGGGGAACCGCTCATCACGCCGCTCGTAAATCAAATTTACGCAGAAACGAACGTGCAGAAGGTTTACGATTTGTATGGGCCTTCGGAGACGACCACTTATTCCACGTTCACGCTGCGGAAGGCTGAAGTGCCGGCGACGATTGGGCGGCCTTTGGCGAATGAGCAAGTGTACTTGCTCGATAAAAACCGGCAGCCAGTGCCAATTGGGATTCCCGGCGAAATTTATGTCGGCGGCGCCGGCGTGGCGCGGGAATACTTGAATCGTCCGGAGCTGACTGCGGAAAAATTCATCCCCAATCCGCTTTTGGCAGGGCCGGCGAGCAAATTCGTCAAATCCGGGCGGCTTTACAAGACGGGCGATCTCGCACGCTGGCGAGCGGACGGGAACCTTGAATTCCTGGGACGCATTGATCATCAGGTGAAGATTCGGGGCTTCCGAATTGAGTTGGGAGAAATTGAATCGGTGTTACGAAAGAATTCGGCGCTGCGCGAATCGGTGGTTATCGTGCGCGAGGATCGTCCGGGCGACAAAAGGCTCGCGGCTTATGTGGTGCGAAAACCCGAAGCGAACGTGGGTGTGGACGAACTGCGCCGGTTCGTGCGCGAGGCGTTGCCCGAATACATGGTGCCGGGAGCGTTCGTGTTTCTCGATGCGCTGCCGCTGACACCGAACGGCAAGGTGGATCGCAAGGCATTACCGGCACCCGAAATGGAGCGTCGCGCTGAGACCAGCGAGTTTGCCGAGCCCGGTTCGATGGTGGAAGAAGAGTTGGCGGCGATTTGGCGCGAGGTGTTGGGAATCGAGCGCATCAGCGCCACGGATAACTTCTTTGAATTGGGAGGGCATTCGTTGCTCGCTATCCAGGTGATTTCGCGCGTTCGCGAGAAGTTGAAAGTGGAACTGCCACTGTTCAGCCTCTTCGACGCGCCGACGATTCAGCAACTCGCTCGCGGTCTCGACTCGGGCGAGTGGACGCAAAATCATTTGCCCATTGTGCCGATGCAGGCGGCGCCCCGGGACGGGCATTTGCCATTGTCATCCGTGCAGGAACGTCTCTGGTTCCTGGACCAAGTCTTGCCGGGGAGCCACGCCTACAATGTGCCGGTGGGATTGCGGTTGAAAGGGATGCTGGATGTATTCGCGCTACAGCGGGCATTAAATGAAGTCGTCCTGCGGCATGAAGCGTTGCGAACGACGTTTACAAATGAAGAGGGACAATTAATTCAGGTGA
>Ga0105238_10007302_pt1 | contig 11063 bp, 11 predicted proteins | sample KBSC34metaG_FD_81526 | JGI IMG/M metagenome (GOLD analysis project Ga0105238, IMG submission 81526) | Corn rhizosphere microbial communities from Kellogg Biological Station, Michigan, USA - KBS C3-4 metaG | ecosystem: Host-associated > Plants > Roots > Rhizosphere > Soil | place: Michigan, USA...
GCGCGCCGGGCGAACTGCGCTGGCCCGTGGTGGCCGGCCCGATCTGCGGCGCGGCCTTCATCGAGAGCGCGATGCGTTTGCGCGGCAGGTCCACCTCGGTCACCGTCACCGTCACGCGTTGCGAGACCTTGACGACTTCCGCCGGGTCCTTGATGAAGCGGTCGGACAACTGGCTGATGTGCACCAAACCATCCTGATGCACGCCGATGTCCACGAACGCGCCGAACGCAGTGACATTGGTCACGATGCCGGGCAGCTTCATACCGGGCTTCAAGTCCTCCATTTTTTCCACGCCGGACTGGAAGGAGAACACTTCAAATTTCTGGCGCGGATCGCGTCCGGGCTTCGCCAGTTCGCCGATGATGTCGGTCAGCGTCGGCAGGCCCACGGTTTCCGTGACGTACTTCGGCAGTTGGATCTTCTGGCGCAACCCGGCATCACGCATCAGGTCGCTGACGGAGCAGTTCAGGTCTTTCGCCATCTTGTCCACGATGGCGTAGCTCTCCGGATGGACGGCGCTCGCGTCCAGCGGATGCGCACCATCCCGGATGCGCAGAAATCCCGCCGCCTGCTCGAATGCCTTTTCGCCAAGGCGCGGCACTTTTTTCAATTCCGCGCGCGACTTGAACGGGCCGTTTTCATTGCGATACGCGACGATGTTCGCCGCCAGCGCCGGGCCCAGGCCGGAAACGTAGGCCATCAATTGTTTGCTCGCGGTGTTGAGCTCCACGCCCACGCCGTTCACGCAACTGATCACCACGTCATCCAGGCTGCGCTTGAGCGCGCCCTGCTCCACGTCGTGCTGATACTGGCCCACGCCGATGGATTTCGGGTCGAGCTTCACCAGTTCCGCGAGCGGGTCCATGAGGCGGCGGCCGATGGATACCGCACCGCGCACCGTCAAATCCTGCGTGGGAAACTCCTCCCGCGCCACTTCCGAGGCCGAATAGATGGAAGCGCCGCTCTCATTCACCATCACCACCGGGATGGTCGAGGGCAGCTTGAGCGCCTTCACGAACGTCTCCGTCTCACGGCTGGCCGTGCCGTTGCCGATGGCGATGGCTTCGATCTGATACTTCTTGATCATGCTTAAGAGGGCCATCGCCGCCTCGCGCACTTCGCCGTCGCTGGACGCGGTCGGATAGATCACGTCGTTGTGCAACAGCTTTCCCTGCCGGTCGAGGCAGACGATCTTGCAGCCGGTGCGGAAACCGGGGTCGATCGCCAGGACATTCCGGCTGCCGAGCGGCGAGGCGAGCAGCAGTTCGCGCAGATTATCAGCGAACACACGGATCGCCTCGGTGTCCGCGCGCTTCTTGGTCTCCATGCGCAGTTCCACCTCGATCGCGGAGCCGAGCAGCCGCTTGTAACTGTCCTGCACCGCAAGCCGGACCTGTTCCGCCGCCGGGCCCCGGCCGGTAACGAAGAGCGGTTCCAGCATGGGCAGCACGGATTCCTCCGGCGGCGAGATGCGCATCATCAGGAAACCCTCCGTCTCCCCGCGCCGCATGGCGAGCAGACGATGGCTGGGCACCTTGGCGATGGGTTCGCTCCAGTCGAAATAATCTTTGAACTTGGCCGCGGCCTCCTTCTTGTCGGACATGACCTTCGATTTCACGACACCTTCGCTCCAGTAAAGGTCGCGCAATTTGGCGCGGGCGTTCGCGTCATCGCTCACGCGCTCGGCGATGATGTCGCGCGCCCCGGCCAGCGCCGCCGTCACATCGGCGACACCTTTTTCCGCGCTGACAAATTTCACCGCCTCGGCCTGTGGGTCCGCCGTGGATTGCTGCTGGAACAACAGGTCCGCCAGCGGCTCCAGCCCCTGCTCCTTGGCGATCATCGCGCGCGTACGGCGCTTCGGGCGGTACGGCAGGTAGATGTCCTCCAGCCGCGTGACATTGTCGGCGGCGGCGATATCCGCCTTGAGCTGGTCGGTGAGCAGGTTGCGCTCGGCCAGCGATTTGAGGACGGCATCGCGGCGGCTGTCCAGGTCGGCGAGGCCGATCAGCCGTTCGCGGATGTTCGTCACGGCGACTTCATCAAGCGAGCCGGTGGCTTCCTTGCGATAACGGGAGATGAAGGGCACGGTCGCGCCTTCGGCGAACAATCTGGCCGTGGCCAGCACCTGCCGCGGCTGGATCTTCAGTTCACCGGCAATTTTTTGGATATGAGCTTCGTTCATTTCAAAAGCGGTCGCATGATTTAGCGGAGAGGGAACGGCGTGTAAAATGGAAACGCGGAAAATTTTCCTGGCACGACAGGGAAGAGTTCAGGCCAATACCTGCTCGATCAGATTCTGCGGCACTTTCTGGCCCCAAAGCACCTTGCCGATCTTTTTCGCGAGCACAAATTTGACCTCGCCGCCGCTGACCTTCTTGTCGAGCTTCATCGCGGCGGACAGTTTTTTGCGCTGCGCATCGCCCAGCTTGATCTTCACCGGCAGGCCGGCACGGGTGAACAGTTTTTCGACGCGCCCGGCATCGCCGGACGGCAGGCCAAGGATCTGGTGCGATAATTTTGCCGCCGCCACCTGGCCGATCGAGATGGCTTCGCCGTGCAGGTATTTTCCGTAACCGGAGCTGTTCTCGATTGCGTGGCCGATGGTGTGGCCGAAATTCAGGATGGCGCGCAGGCCGCTTTCCGTCTCGTCCTCGCCCACGACATGGGCCTTGATCTCGCAGCAGCGCGCAACCACGCCCGCGAGCGCCCCGGCATCGCGCTGGAGCAGCTTCGGCAGGTTGCGCTCCAGTTGCGCGAAGAAAATCGCGTCGCAGATGACGCCATATTTGATGACCTCGGCGAGGCCGGACACATATTCGCGCCGGGGCAGCGTCTTGAGCGTGTCCAGATCGCAGAGCACGAGGCGCGGCTGGTAAAAGGCGCCAACAAGATTCTTGCCAGACTGGAGATTCACGCCCGTCTTGCCGCCGACCGAGCTGTCCACCTGCGCCAGCAGGGTCGTGGGTACCTGCACAAACGGGATGCCGCGCAGATACGACGCCGCGACGAAACCCGCGAGGTCGCCGACCACCCCGCCGCCGAGCGCGACGACGAAGGAATTCCGTTCCAGCCGGTGTGCCGCGAGCTGGTCGAAGCATTTTTCCACCATCGCCAGGCGCTTGGATTTTTCGCCGGCGGGCACGGTGACGAGCACCGGGTCAAAGCCGGAGGCGGCAAGCGACTTCAGCGCGGTCTTCGCAAATTTTCTGCCGACATTGGAATCCGTGATGACGGCGCAACGGTGGCCGAGCTTGAGCTGCGCGCACTCCGCGCCGAGACGCGGCAACAGGCCGCCTCCGACCTTGATGACGTAGCTGCGGTGGCCGAGCGGGACTTGAACGATGCGCATGACGGAAGGATAAGCCCCCGCGGGCGCGTGTCAAAAATTTTGGAAGGCTAAGGCGAGCGGATGCGGTAATACCGGGCCGGGCCGTTCGTTTTCCACTGCGGATCGCTGAAATAACACGCGCCGTTGGTGAGCGTGAACGTTTGCAGCACGGTCCAGCCCCCGGCGACCAGATTGGTACTGGCCTCCACCGCGAGGCTGATGTTCGTCGTTCCGGTGATGTTGAAGCCAAAGCGGTTGGTTCTGATCCCGAAAAGGCCGTCCATCGTCTGCGCCTGCGGATTCCAAAGCAGCGTGGGCTGGCCGCCAAAATTTGTCCCCCAGCCCGTGGCTCCGGGGAGATAATTGATCGTCGCCACGTTGACCAGGGCGCCGCCAAGGCCCGGCGGGCCACCCTTGAAATAAAAACTGACGGCATTGGTGTTGCCGGCGAAGGCGCTGATTCCGATATTGGTCACACCGCTGCCGATGGTGACATTAGTGAGGCTGGCATCGTTGTAAAAGGCCCAGCCATCGATATTGGTGACCGAATCAGGAATGTTGATCCGCGTAAGCCCGCTGTTTTGAAATGCTTCTTCGCCGATGGAGATCAGACCATTGGGCAGGGTCACGGTTCTCAGGCCGGTGCAATTTTGAAAGACATTGGGGCTGATGCTGGTGATACCCGTGCCAAGGATGACATTGGTCAGGTTCGCGCAATTGACGAAGGCACTGCTTCCCAAGTTTTTTACGTTGTTGGGTATCAAAATATTCCTCAAACCCTCGCAACCCGAGAAGGCTGATGGACCGATGTTCAGAACACCGCTCCCCAGACTGATATTGGTCATGCTGCTGCCCGAAAAAGCGCCGATCCCTATGTTGGTAACGCTGTCCGGCACAAGCAAGCTCGTCATATTATAAAGTGAGAATGCCCCCGTCCCGATGCCGGTGACCGGATACCCGTTGGTCGAACTGGGAATGGTGAGCGCAATGCCATGGCCCCCATAGGTGACATATGTTCCCGTGATAGTGATGGCACCATTATTGGTGGTGAAGGTGAATTGCGCCTCCGCCGGGGCGATGGAAAGCAGCAATGACACCACGGGTAACATCCATGCCGTAACCGCAGGCCGGATAACCTGGTTGATTTTTTCCATAATGGCAGGCGTTTGCATCATTAAACCGGCTGTTCCGTTTAAGTTCGCATGACTTATGCCAATCCAAAATCACTGAAAAAGCGCCCATTTGCCCCGGCAGAAGTGCCGGTCACGCGTGAAAACCACGCAAAACGTGTGAGAATCACGCGCCAATTGAATATTTCACGCGCAATCTGATCAATCTGGCCGGGAGCAGCGCACACGCCGATTCGTTTGCCGGAACCGCTTATATGACCGGCAAAAACACCGGTGCAAAAAATAAATATGATTCTTTGAAAGAAAATGCATTCACAGACGTATTCCCAGTGGAGCGGGATAATATGGCAATAAATATAAACACCACGGAAGCAGACGATCTGCTTGCAAAACAGCATATTTGGGAAAAGTTCGCGAGTCGCTTGCAGGAATGGCGCGAAAGCGAATCCTCCACCACTTCCTTGAATCCTTCCGATATGAATCCAGACGTAATCGTGATTCCCAAGAATAATACCATTTTGTTTGAGCCGCGGACCCCCCAGGCGGCGCTCTGGCTGCGCACGCGGTATCGTTTGACCCCGGAAACAGTGGAAAACAACACCGCCATCATGGTCCACCCTTACCAGCAAAAGCAACTGACCGCAGAACTCAAGGCCGCAGGGTTCGCCGTGGCCGAGTAACTCCAAAAACACTTCCCACACGGTTTGGAGCTTGCGGTTCATCCCCGGGCATCCCCATATTGCCCCGCCGGTCCACCTTCAAACCAAAGAAACCATTATGCGAATGCTGATGATCGTCACCCTGCCCCACGCCAAATTCAATGCGGCCGTCAAAGATGGCACCGCCAGCGCGAAGATTGGCAAAATCATGGAGGCACTCAAACCGGAGGCGGCTTATTTCACGGATGCCCACGGCCACCGCACCGGTTATCTGGTGGTGGATCTCCCGGATCCTTCGAAGATTCCTTCGCTGGCCGAGCCGTGGTTCCTGACCTTTGAGGCGGATGTCCACATGCACGTGTGCATGACGCCGGAGGACCTGCAACGCAGTGGGGTTGACGCCCTGGGCAAACAGTGGGGTTGAGCTTCAACCTCCACCGCACCATCAGGCATTTCAAGAAATACTCTAGCGCTTGCGGCGTTTGGGTTTTTCCCCGAACACGCTGTCGATCACCTTCCGGAACTTGCTTTCCACCTCCGGCACCTGCGCCTGCGGCCCGGCGATCTCCGCCTCGAGGTCCAGCACGAATCGTTTCATGCGCTCACAGCGGGCTTGCAGCTTCTGGATGGCAACTTCCAGTTCGCCGACTTCTTTCCTCAAGGTTTCTGCGATTTCAGCTTTGTTCATGACAGGTAAGGACATCATTTACGGCACCCGCGCGCCGTTCTCAATGATAATCCTTTCCCGCAGCCATCACACGGCATCGCGGCAAAAAATAAACCCGGCGCAGAAGCCCCCTAACTTCCGCGCCGGGTCACCCCAACCCATGGGTAACCTGCCCCTCAGGGGCAGGCTAAATTGAATTGCGTCCTCGCCGTCAGTTTCGCGAACGGGCCAGTTTTTGGGCCACCAGCGTGTTCAGATTTGATGCCGTTGCTCCGCCCTTGGATTTTTTCTGGCGGCTGGCCTCCGGTTTCGTTTCCGGCGCCGGGGCGGCCACCAGATGCCAGGTCGCCTTGATCTGGGTCTCGGCCTCCAGCCAATAAGCCATGTCGCGCCCCTGCGGGCCGCCATCTTTTTGCCAGTTCAAGTAAGCCAGGCGCGCGATGTCGTCCTGGTTGAATTTCGCGCTGGAAATATTGGGGTTCATTCTCCTGGGTGAAAATTTGAAAAATTGTTGCCGGTTATTCGTTGATTCCCCAACGCTGCGGGGGCCGGATATCAGATGCCTTCCACCGCCGGGCCAGGCCAGCCGCCAGGGTGCCGGTAATGGCGACACCATGCTGGCTCACCGCCGGAATGGCGGTTCCCCAGCCCAGCATTAAAAGCGCTCCTGTCTCGCGCGCCGGTGCCGCTGTAAAACTGTTCGCCGGGGTCGTTGCTGTCATCAAGGTTGTCATGGTTGCCATATCGTTCATTCGAACGCTGATGATGATACGGCAAGCTGGCCCGAAAAAAATCATGCCCGGACATAATTCGGGCATCGTTGATTCCACGATACTCCGCGGAGAACGTCAGGATGCCTGGCTGTGGACCCATTCCACCGCGTGGCGCACCAGTTCCGGTGCGCTTTTGAGGTGGAGCTTGTCCTTGATGTGCGCGCGATAAGTTTCCACGGTGCTGACGCTCAGGTGCAGTTCGGAAGCGATCTGTCGGGTGCCGCGTCCCTGGCCGAGCAACCGGTAAACCTCCAGTTCGCGATCGCTCAATTTTTCGATCTCTGAAACCGTGGGCGCGGAATGCGGCCGGACCACCTTGTGCAGCAATCGGTCGTTCATCGCCTGGCTCAGATAAATGCCGCCATCCAGGATTTTGCGGATCGCCTGCATCACATTCTCCGTGGGCTCCTGTTTCATCACATAGCCCTTGGTGCCCGCCCGCAGGGCGCGCTCGGCGTACAGCGCCTCGTCATGCGTGGAAAGCGCCAGCATCCGCAGCTTGGGATGGCGGACGGCCAGATTTTTCATCAGTTCCAGCCCGCTCGGCCCGCTTGTGAGCGAGACATCAATGATGACCAGGTCCGGCTTCAGCGCCTCGATGGCCACCACCGCCCGGGCCGCCGAACTGGCCTCACCGCAGACTTCGAGGTCCGGCTCAAGATTGATCAGGCGGGCCAGGCCCTCGCGTGTCACCGGATGATCATCCACCAGATAGATCTGATGTTTCACGGGGTCCGCTGTTTTTTTGGAGGAACGTTTCATGGTTGCCTTTCTAGGGTTGGGAAAGTTCACACGTCACTGCCGTGCCGCCGTGTTTGCGCCGGCGGATTTCCAGCCGCCCGCCGATCAGGCTGGCGCGCATCCGCATGCTGTCCAGCCCCATGCCTTTTCTCAGCGTGTTCGGCAGACCCGCGCCATCGTCCTTGACCGTCAGCACGATGCCCCGGGCCGATCGCGCGAGCGTGATGGAAATGTTTTTCGCGCGGGCATGTTTCAACGCGTTTTGCACCGCCTCCTGCGCGATCCGGTAAAGATGGTTGGCCACGTGATGATCGTGAATCTTGACCGGCTCGGGAAACCGGCAGAAACAATGCGGCCCCCGGGCGCTGCTGAGATCGTCCGCCAGCTTTTGCAGCGCGACCGTCAGGCCGGCAGGCGTGACCTTCACCGGATTGAGGCCGCGGGCCAGGGAGCGGGTCTGCTCGATGGCCTGGTTCAACAATTTCTCCAACGCCGCCGCCTCCTGTTCCGCCGCCGGGAGCCGGCCACGGGCGATCTGTTTCAGATAGCCGCTGCGGAATTTCGCGCCGACGAGCACCTGGCAAAGACCGTCATGCAGGTCGCAACTGATGCGCTCCTGTTCGCGTTCGATGGACTTCAAGATTTCATCCTCCAGCCGGGCGCGTTCGGCGCGCAGGCGCAGCATGCTGACGCCAAAGGCGAGGTCGTTCGCCAGATCATCGAGCAACAGTTGCTCGGCCTCATCAAACGCCCCCGGTTCGCCGGCGTAAATTGTCAGCACGCCAAAACATTGATGCTCCACCTTTAGTGGCAGGGCAATCACCGAGCAGAAGCCGAACCGCTTCGCCCCCCTGCGCCACGGCGCAAAACAGGGATCCGTCATCGTGTTCCGGCACAGGCACACCTTGCCCGTGCGGATCGCCTTGCCCACCGGCCCGCGTCCGCGCGGCTTGTCCGCCCAGGTGACCCGGGCTGTCGGGATATAATTCCGGATGAAATCTTTGCTGACCCCGGCGAAGGCCACCGGCCGCACAATCTTGCCCGCGCCCTTTTCGGCATAGCCCACCCACGCCATCCGGCCGCTGCCGGTCAGGACGATGATGTGGCAGATTTTTTCCAGCAGGTCCTGCTCGGTGGTGGCGCGCAACATCACCTCATGGCAATCGCGGATCGCCTGCAAGGTGCGGTTGGCCCGGAGGTGAAGCTGCTCGGCGCACTTGCGCTCGGTAATGTCGTTGAAAAGGATGGCGACCTTCCGGCTCCCCGGCCCGCCCACCCGGTAGGCATGCACATCGTAGTAGCGGCCCAACGCTTTCGCCTCATTCTCAAAATGCGCCGGCTCGCCGGTCAACGCGATCTTGCCATAGATCTCAAACCAGTGCTGCTCGTGGTCCGGCGCTAGCTCGCGCATCAACCGGCCTTGCACGTTGCGCAGGCCGGTCTGCCTTTCAAACGCCGGGTTCGTCTCCAGAAAGCGGTAATCCACCGGCCGGCCCGCGGCATCGAAGATCATCTCGATGGTGCAAAAACCCTCGATCAGTGTATCAAAAAGGATGCGGTACCGTTCTTCCGACTGGCGGAGGACCTCATCTGGCGGCACGCGGGCATCCGGGGAATCCACCGCGCGCGCGTTTCTGAAACGGCCATTCGTTGGCTGCCGGGTGAAATTGCTGGATGAAGAAAAAGCACGGCCTGCAAGCGACTTTACGCTCCTGGTTCCGGACAGCTTGCTCTTCTGAATGGCCATAAGCTTCCGTCCAAACTTTGGGGATCTCCTGCGGCAACCTAAACCATCCTTCCGCGACACACAAGCGCCCCGATGAAAATAGCAGACAAATTATTTCGTCCTGGTCCGCCGCAGATGCTCGCACCGGTGCGGACGGAAAAGCCCGGGTCACTTGCCGAGACAGAACGTGCTGAAGATCGAGTCGAGCAGGTCTTCCGTCGTGGTCTTGCCCACGATCTCGCCCACCGCCCCGGCGGCAACCCGCAGGTCGAAGGCGATCAGCTCCAGCGTCAGCTCCCTGCGCAATGCCTCCGCCGCCTGGCGCGTGGCGGCACGGGCGCGATTCAGCGCGTCCTGATGCCGCGAGTTGATGGCCACCTGCAGCATCTCGGCCTTGATCTCGCCCGACCATGCCAGTTCCTTGATGGCATCTTTCAACGCCTCGATCCCCTGTCCGCTCACGCAGCAAACGTCAATGGCTTGCAAACCGGCGGGCAATTCCAGTTTCGGCGGCAGATCTGTTTTATTGCGCACAAGAATCCGCTTTTTGCCGGCGAACTCGGTGAAATAATTTTTATCGGCTATCGTCAACGGTTCGCTGGCATCGAGGACGTGCAAAATGAATTCCGCCTTCGCCAGCGATTCGCGGCTGCGGCGGATGCCCTCGACCTCGATCTCATCCCGCGCCTCGCGCAGGCCGGCGGTGTCGATGAAGACAACCGGCAGGCCGCGGATGTTCGCCGTCTCCTCGATGGTGTCGCGCGTGGTGCCGGCGATTGGCGAAACAATCGCGCGGTCGTGGCCGAGCAACTGGTTGAGCAGGCTGGACTTTCCCGCGTTCGGCCGGCCAATGATGGCGGCGCGGATGCCACGGCGGAGTATCTGCCCCTCGTTCGCCGTGCGCAGCAGTTCATCCATGAACCGGACGCCGTCATCCAGGCGCTTGAGCAACTGTTCTTTCGTATTCGGCGAAATATCCTCGTCCGGAAAATCGATGTGCGCCTCGACGTGCGTCAGCGTGAGCATCAGGTCATCGCGCAACCGGTTGATGCGCTGCGACAATTTGCCGGCAAGCTGTTCGTTGGCGGCGGCGAGCGCGAGTTCCGTGCGCGAATGGATCAGGTCCGCCACCGCCTCGGCTTGCGCAAGGTCGATGCGGCCGTTGAGAAACGCGCGCCGGGTGAATTCACCCGGCTCGGCGATGCGCGCGCCGTGGGCCAGCAGCGCATCGAGCACCAGCTTGGCCGGCAGCAATCCGCCGTGACAGGAAATCTCGACGGTATCCTCGCGGGTGAACGTTCGCGGCGCGCGCAGGACGGCAAGGAGAACCTCATCGATCACTTTACCGTCGCGGACGATTTTACCGAACTGGATCGTATTCGTCGGCGCGGCGGAGGGTTTTAACGAGCTTTTCCCGACCGGCTCGAAACCCTTATCGGCGATGGCAAACGCGCGCGCGCCGGAAAGACGCACGACCGCGAGCCCGCCTTCACCGAGCGGCGTGGCGATGGCGGCGATGGTGTCGTCCATATTCATCGGCAAAACGACTCACACATGCCGGCAATTACCGATCTGGTTCTCCGCATCGCGCCCCTGCAGAAACAGCCGCGCCTTCTCGTAGCTTTTCTTGTGCATGTAGTGCAGCAACGTGGGATCCGTGTTGCGCGGAAGCCGCGCGGTCAGTTCATCCAGCCGCGCGAAGAGCGGCAGCAGGTTGGGCTTGGGCTTGGCCGTGGGCATGGACTTGATGGTTTCATCGAGCTGGATGAGCGCGGTGAGGATTTCTTTTTCAACGGGAGAATTCATATAAAAAATCATTGGCCGAGCCAGTGGCCGATGGCGCGGGTGATGGCCGAATGCTGGAAATTGATGTATCCCAGCAGAAACATCGCGGTGAACAGCCGCACCAGGCCGGAGGTCAGCGCCAGCACGGAGATGGCGGTGAGATAATTGCCGAAGGCATGCACCGGGTCCCGCTCCATCACCCGCGGAATGCCCTGGTACAGGACCCAGATCGTCAGCGCCAGGCCGATGCC
>Ga0105238_10007303_pt1 | contig 11062 bp, 11 predicted proteins | sample KBSC34metaG_FD_81526 | JGI IMG/M metagenome (GOLD analysis project Ga0105238, IMG submission 81526) | Corn rhizosphere microbial communities from Kellogg Biological Station, Michigan, USA - KBS C3-4 metaG | ecosystem: Host-associated > Plants > Roots > Rhizosphere > Soil | place: Michigan, USA...
CCAGGCTCGCCGCCGACGAACGCTTCGACACGAAGGCCATCGCGTATCGTCAGGGTAGCATGCGCGACGAGGGCAATCGGGCCGCGCGCCCCTGTTTTCTCGACGGAGGACCATCATTTGGACGGTCACGTACAACCTCATGCCACCAGCGATGACTTTGTCACACCCTCGGGATTCGTAGGGATCGGGCTTTTCGGGTATGCGACGCGCCCGGACTGTAGGCGGCGAAGGGTGAGGCTTCGAGCGGGCGCGCTACACTAGGCACCGGTGCCGACGACGCTTTCGCCTCTCCGACACGACCTCGAATTTCTTCCCTCTCCCGTGTCAGGTCAGCCCGGTTTGCTGGTCCGCGATCCCTATCGGTACTCGGACGTCACGCTGGTCGTCCCTCCGCTGCTGGCGCGCTGCCTGCCGCTCTTCGACGGTGCGCACAGCGATCTGGATCTGCGCGAGCTCCTGGTGCGGTTGACCGGACGCCTCGATGACCTCGGCGAGATCGTCGAGCAAATGCTGCGGTCCCTGTCAGAGGCCGGCTTTCTGCGAGACGCGGCCTTCGATGATCTGCGCGCACGGCGGGAGCGCGCGTTCGCGGAGTCGCCCCTCCGCGCGGCGGTCCACGCGGGCGGCGGATATCCCGACGATCCCCGAGAGCTGGAGCATACCCTCACGCGCTGGCGAGAGGAGCGGCCCGTCCCCGCCGGAGCGCCACCCGCGAAGGACGGAGTCACCGACGACGTCATCGCGATCGCCGCGCCCCATGCGAGCCCGCACGCCGCTGTCCCAACCTACGCGGCGGCCTACCGCGCGTTGCCTGCCGACGCGGCGGACCGGACCTTCGTCGTGCTCGGAACCTCGCACTACGGCGAGCCGTCGCGGTTCGGGATCACGCGCAAGGCCTTCCAGACCCCGCTCGGCGCCGCCCGCACGGACGTCGCGCTGGTCGACGAGCTGGCGCGCGCCGCGCCCGACGCGTTCACCGCCGAGGACTACTGTCACGCCATCGAGCATTCGATCGAGTTCCAGGTGTTGTTTCTGCAGAGCCGCTTCGGCCCCGACGTGCGCATCCTCCCGATCCTGTGCGGGCCCTTCGGGGGCGCCCGCCCCGAGGACGCCGCGCCCGTCGCGCGCGGTCTGGAGGCGCTGGGGGCCCTGCAGGCGGCTCACGGCGCGCGCCTCACCTGGGTCCTCGGCGTCGACATGGCCCACGTCGGACCTCGCTACGGTGACCGCCAGCGCGTCCGCGCTCACCATGGCGAAATGCTGGCCGTCGCCGAGCGCGATCGCGCTCGCCTCGACCGCGTCGCCGACGGCGACGCCGACGGCTTCTGGCGCCTCGTGCGCAGCGACGGCACCGGCGGCCCCGGTCGCGACGATCTGAAGTGGTGCGGGTCGGCCCCGCTCTATGCCTTCCTGCGCGCCGTCCCCGGGGTCCGGGCGCGCCTGCTGCACTACGACCACTGGAACATCGACGACGACAGCGTGGTCAGCTTCGCCGCCATGGCGTTCTCGGCTCAGAAGGTGTCGCCGTCCCAGCCCCAGTGATGCCCGCGCGCCTCGACGAAGCGGATGTACGTACGGTTCTTCGGGACGCCGAGGGCGGCCGATAGGCGTTCGCCGAGCGCCCCGCTCAGCTTGCGGGTCAGCTCGGGCGCCAGCGTCCCGACGTTCATGACCTCGGCGAAGCAAGCGGGAGCCGGCGTGCCTCCGAACGTCATCCGGGCCCGCGGCTCGAGGCACGTCATCACGTAAGACTCGGGCTTGCCGATCTCGCGGGCGAGGACGGCGGAGAGATCGGCGAGGAGCGCGTCGGCGGCGCCCGCGACGGGCGGCTCGGCAGAGCTAACGATGCGAATGAGCGGCATGGCGCCGAGCATAGCGCCGACCCGGCGGCGCTGTTTCCCGATGCCCATCACCGGGGGCGGGCTCACGGATCGAAGGCCACCGGGTCGGACTTCATTTCGAAGAGCTCCTCATCGGGCGGCGACGGATCGATGGCCTCGTACTGAACCACGCACCGGCGGGTCCTGCCCGAAAAGTCGTAGGACTGGCCCAGCTTCACCGTGACGGCGTACGACTCCCCCGGCTCGAGGGCGATGAAATCGTCCGGGACCTTGGCGGGCGCGCGCCGATAAAGCCGACCCTTGTAGTGGAGCCGGCGGCCGTCCGCGGTCATGATCACGAAGAGATCGTTCATGATCCTGCCGCCCGGGCACGCGTTCACGCGGTAGAGAAGCGCGCGCGATCGAGAGCCGTTCCGGAAGGTCAGGCGGGTCGCGACATCGGGCAGGCCCGCTTGGACATCGAGGTGAACCCGGATCGGTGAAGAGGGTAGTGGCACGGGAGTCTCCTGGCTGAGGGTGGCGGCGCAAGCCGACCCGTCTCATGTCACTCGTCGAGGTAGTAGTTGAAGTTGTCCGCGTTGCCGAGCGCCTTGCTCGGCTCGCTCCTCGCCAGCCCCAGGCATTTGGGTCGGCCATAGACGTGGTCGGCCGTCCCATCGACCGATCTGAAGTGCGACAGCTCGTGACCGAGCGTGGACGCCTGCGAGTCGGGCCCCGACATCGGCGATCGGGCAAAAAGGCTGCCCAGGTAGACGACAGAATCGTCCTTCGGATGGACGAAGGCATACAACGCCTCGGTGTCATGCTCGCCGGCCCCACGAAAGCTGCTCTCGCCGTATCGATCGAGGAGGCTGTCCATGCGCTCGATTCGCCGCGCGATTCGCGCCCGAGCCTCATCTGCCGCCGTTCCGAACCATCTCTCGAAGGTGGTCCGCGCGCCGGCATCCCATCGAGTGAGGGCCGCGCGCTTCTTGGCCAGGAGCAGCCGGAGGGTCTCGATGGCGACGACCAGCGACGACTTGCCTCCGATGAAGACCGTCCGGCCAGCCGCCAGCTTGACGTCACCCAGCAGCGCGCCGCACGTGGCGAAATCCGGTCCCGGCGCCCAGCGCGCCGCAGGCTGGCCCCCGATCAGAACGGTGGCCGAGCCCGCGACGATGAGCGGAGGGACCGGCGGTGGCGGGTGCGCCGGACCAGCGCTGGTCGTCCCCGAACAGAGGACTGAATCCCCCATCGTCGCCGCCGGTGCGCGCTCGATGAGGGTCGCCGCGTGAGACGACGGGCCAATCGTACCGCTCGGCACGATCGAATCGTGGGTGATGGGGTCCGAGGCCCGAGCCGCGGGAAAGTTCATGACATCGACTCCTGGATTTGGGCGGGAAGACGGCGCGCCCGCGCCGCCCCACACACCCACCCTTGTCGGTTCGCCGGTCGAAAAGGTTGCGTGAAGCGGCGTTCGGACATGCTCGGCAACCGGCTTCGCCCCCCGGAGAGAGAACGCGCGAGCATGACGGCGACCATGTCGTAGGCCGAGGGGTCCCAGCGATCGTCATCCACCAGAGATCAGGAGAGAAAAAAATTGACGGCCTCGAGCGCGGATCGACACGACAATCGACAGTCAAAAAATTGACCGCCGTGAATGCGGGTCGAGAATCAAGGCACACCATGAACGTCTCGACGGAATCGCGCGTGGCAAGGGCACCGGCCCGTTCCCCCGGTCGCCCCCCGGCGTTCGAGCTGAAGGGTGTCATGACCTCACTGGCCGTCATGCGGCCGCACACCGTGGACCTGGCGCTCATCCAGTACCAGCTCCACGAGAAGATCGCGAACCTCCCGCAATTCTTCCAGGACGCGCCCGTGGTCCTGGACCTGGGCGCGATGCCACGCGGAGGCCTCGAGCTGCCGCTCAGCGCGCTCGTCGCGTTGTTGCGGGACGCCCGCCTCGTCCCCGTCGCGATCACCAACGCCTCCGACGAGCTTCGCCCAATGGCGGTCGCGGAGGGCCTGGGCGTGATGCCGTACCGGGCGGCCCGCGTACCCGGGCGCGCGAACACGCCGGCGGGCACCCGCGCCGCCGCCGAGGCCGCCGCCGCTGCCGTCGTCTCCCGCAACAGCCAGAACATCGAGACCATGCAGGCCGAGGCACGGGCCCTGCGCGAGCGGGCCCAGCGCGAAGCCGCCGCCCCCTCCAGCGAGGGCCAGACGCCCGGGCCCACGCCAGGCCCCGCCCGCGTCGACTCCGGCGCTCCGACCGCCTCGCCGGGTCGCCCCTCGATGGTGGTGCGCCATCCCGTTCGCTCCGGCCAGGTCATCTATGCCGAGCGGTCCGACCTGGTCGTCCTCGGCCCCGTCAATCCGGGCGGCGAGGTGCTGGCCGACGGGCACATCCATCTCTACGGGACGCTGCGCGGCCGCGCCATCGCCGGCGCGCAGGGCTACGCGGGCGCGCAGATCTTCTGCCAGAAGCTCGAGGCCGAGCTGGTCGCCGTGGGCGGCGCGTACGTCCTTTCGGACGACATTCCGGCCGACCGCCGAGGGCGCCCGTCCATGATTCTTTTGGCCGATGGCGAGTGCCGCATCGGTCCCCTGTAATTGCTCTCAAAAATCAGCATCACCGCGAACGGAGGTAGCCACGTGTCCAAAGTCGTCGTCGTAGCTTCAGGAAAAGGCGGAGTGGGTAAGACCACCACCACCGCGAACATCGCGACCGGTATCGCCCTCAGGGGACACAAGACCGTCGCGATCGATTTCGACGTGGGCTTGCGCAACCTGGACCTCATCCTCGGGTGCGAGCGGCGCGTCGTCTATGACTTCGTCAACGTCCTCAAGGGCGAGGCCAAGCTCAACGTGGCCCTCATCCGCGACAAGCGCGTGGACAACCTGTTCGTCCTGCCGGCGTCGCAGACGCGTGACAAGGAGGCGCTGGAGATCGAAGGCGTCGGCCGCGTCCTGAACGAGCTGAAGACGATGGGCTTCGAGTACATCATCTGCGACTCGCCCGCCGGCATCGAGAAGGGCGCGCAGATGGCCATGTACTTCGCCGACGAGGCCATCGTCGTCGCCAACCCCGAGGTCTCGTCGGTGCGCGACGCCGACCGCGTCCTCGGGCTGCTGTCCGCCAAGACCAACCACGCCGAGACGGGCACCGCGATCAAGACCCACCTCCTCTTGACCCGGTACTCGCCCGCCATGGTGAAGAAGGGCGAGATGCTGAGCGTGAGCGACGTGCTGGAGCTGCTCGGGATCCCGCTGCTCGGGGTCATCCCGGAGTCGAAGGCCGTGCTGCTGTCCTCGAACAAGGGGACCCCGGCCGTCCTCGACGAGACCAGCGACGTGGCCCAGGCCTACCTCGACGTCGTCTATCGCTTCCTCGGCGAAGAGCGCGTCCAGAGGTTCATCGAGGAAGAGAAGCGCGGGATCATGCGCCGCCTCTTCGGGTGATTCGAACCACCGCCGACCATCGAGGTTGAACATGTCTTTTCTCGAATTCTTCCGTTCTCGACCCAAGTCCGCGTCGCTCGCCAAGGACCGGCTGTCGGTGATCGTCTCGCGGGAGCGCGCCAGCACGCGCGGCGGTCCCGACTACCTGCCGCAGCTCCAGCAGGAGCTGCTGGCCGTCCTCGCCCGCTACGAGAAGATCGACCTGCAGCACGTCTCGGTGTCGCTGGACAAGACGGACGGCCACGAGATCCTCGAGCTCAACATCGTGCTCCCCGAAGAGGCCCAGATCGGCGGCCGCCGCGCCTCGGCGTGACGCCGCGGCCTCAAGATTCCCTTCGAAACGACCACGACCACTAACCTAAGCCGACTAAAACTAATCGAGACCTAGCCCAACACTAAGCGCGGCGAAAAAGGAGCGGCCCCTCGCGGGGCCGCTTTTTTTGTTTCCCGGGCTCGAGCTGGGTCAGGGTTCCGGACACGATGGGATCGCGTCGATCCAGTCGCCGATCAGCTTGAGCGCGTCGTCGTCGACCACGAACGAGGCGAAGTTGGGCATCCTGATCCGCTCGCGCAGGTCCTTCATGCGCAGCCACATCGTCGACTTCGCGTGTGAGCCGGGCGTGATGAGCATCGCGCCGGGTACGTCGACGTCGCCGCGGCCCGGGGTCACGTTGCACGTGGTGGTGTCGGCGAGCGCCACGCCCATCCGGATGTCGAAGCCCGGGAAGTTCCCGTCCGGCCGGTGACAGAAGCCGCAGTTCGCGTGCAGGTACGAGCGGGCCTTCTGTTCGACGCTCGCCGAGTCGGAGGCGGGTCCCCAGCTGCCGGCGTAGGGCGTGGCCAGGGCTTCCTGGTACGGCGCCTTGGGCGCCTCGTCGAACAGGCCCGCCTTGGCGAAGCGATCGACCTGGTTCTGCCCGCCGACCACGCGGTTGAGCTGCCGCATCTCCGGACCGAGGGTCGAGCCCGCCCACGCCGCGTGACATTGCATGCAATCGTCCCGCGACGGGTAGGCCCAGTGGACGGTGCGGTTCCCGGTGTTGAAATCCACCTGCTGGCCGGGCGACCCGACGATCGTCGCCTCGGTCTGGCCCTCGTTCCAGGCGTAGGCGTAGCCGACCCAGGTGTCGGCGTCGAAATGGACGAACAGCCGGGTCTCGACCAGCTTCCCATCGAAACCGAAGTTCTTGACCATCACAGTCCCCACGGGAAAGACGAAGCGTCCCGTGTCCTGCGGACCCACCCGGCAGGCGTCCGGCTCCTTCGCGCAATCGAGGACGTGGACCTTGCCGCCGCGCGGGAGGAAGAAGGCGCGCTCCTTGTCGGCGCGATCGGACCACAGGGGACTGTTGACCTCGTAGGCGACCGCGCCCGCCGCGAACTTGGTCGGCTGCTTGGGATCCATGCAGCCGGTGTCGCTCAGCTTCTCGACGGGCCGTTCCTTGTCCGTCGGCGGAACGCAGGTCACGGGTGGCGGGCCGCCGTCGTCGGGACCCGAGTCGGCTCCGCCGTCCGAGCCGGAGCTCCCCCCCGAGGCGGAGGCGCCGCCGGAGCCCGAGGAGCCGCCCGAACCCGGGCCGCCTCCCGAGCCGGGGCTCCCGCCCGAGCCGGAGCCGCCATCCGGCGCGGCGCTCCCCCCGCTTCCGGACTTTCCCCCCGAGCCGCCCCCTCCCTGGCTACCGGACTGGCACGCGCCGCTGCCCAGGACGCCCAAGCAGAGACCGACGCAGACACCGAAGAAAACACTCGAGATGGGACCAATCGCCGCGAAAATTCCGCGCTGCTTCATCGACCACTGCACCTTCGCCCCTGACGCGGGGCCGTGACGCGCTGCCTGCCGTCTCCCGGTCTGGGCAGTCTCGAAAAGAGCATTCGAGCTGTAGGGTTGACGGGGTGGGATCCGGTGGGCAAGCTTGCCAGCCCTCACTTCGAATCGCAACCCACTGACGGCCCACGAGCCGGGACGTCACTCACGAAAGGTTGCAGGGGGTCTTGCCCATTAGTAACGCGGAGCCGAAGGAAGGTCACTCAATGACGAAGCACCTGTTCGCCCTGCTGATGGTGTCCGCTGTCGCGTGCTCGAGCACGAATGGAAACTCGGGATCGGGCGGGAGCAAGGGAGGCGGCGGAACCAGCGCGACCGGGTCAGGCGGGGCGGCGAGCGGCAGCGGAGGCGCCAGCTCCGGAACCGGCGGGCAGGCCTCGGGCGGCGTGGTGGGGACCGGCGGGACAGCGACCACCGGCTCCGGAGGATCCGCGGGTCGAAACGGCGCCGGCAGCGGCGGCGTGGCCCAGAGTGGAGGGACTACCGGGGGTGGCGGTCGAGCCGGCGCGACCGGTGGGACGGCCGGCGGCGGCCGGAGCGGAGGGGGGAGCAACGGATCCGCGGGCTCGAGCGCCAGCGGCTCGGGCGGCGCCATGTCGAGCGGCGGAGCCGGAGGGTCGCTCCCCGGCGACACGAGCAACTCGGTCCTCGAGCGGAACAAGCACCCGTCGCGCGACGGTCACTTCATCCAGCCGACGTTGACCAAGGCCATGGCCGCCACCATGGCGCCCGACGCCGACTTCAAGGCCACCTTCACGGGCAACACCTGGGCATCCCCGGTCTTCCTGGAGAAAGGCCCCGGAGGCAAGGGCCTCTTCTTCGCGGTGACCTACGACAACAACGTGTTCGCACTGGACGAGACGACCGGCGCCGTCGTCTGGATGAAGAACATCGGCGCGCCGGCCACCGGCAACATCGGCTGTGGACTGGGCGGAAGCACCCCGAGCCCCCTCGGCATCCTGTCGACGCCGGTCATCGACGAGGCGTCGGGGACGATCTATGTCGCGGGCGCCATTGGGGGCGCGCAGGGCACGACGGCGAACATCCTCACGGCGCTCGACGTGATGACCGGCGCCGTGAAGACGGGCTGGCCGGTCGATCTGACCGCGAAGGTCGGCGCTGCCAACTTCGATCCCAAGATCCACATCCAGCGCAGCGCCCTGTCGCTTGTGAACGGCATCGTCTACGTCGCCTACGGTGGCTTCGTCGGCGACTGCGGCAACTACCACGGCCGCGTCGTCGCCGTGAAGGCGAGCGACCCGACCCAGGTGGCCAGTTGGGCCGCGGGCGGCCAGGCCGAAGGAATCTGGCCGGCCGGCGGCTTGGCCTCCGACGGCAAGGACATCTTCGCGGTCACCGGCAACGTCATGCCGAGGACCGGCACCCGCGTCGACAGCGAGTCGGTCTTCCGGGTCTCGGGGATGGCGACCGTCACCAAGACCGACGCCAAGAACTTCTTCACTCCGTCGACCGCGGCCGCCATGGACTCGTCCGACGCCGACATGAGCTCGTCGAACACCGTGTACTTCAGCGTCCCCGGGGCCACGCCGTCCAACTTCGTCACGGCGTTCAGCAAGGACGGCAACATGTTCATGCTCGACGCCGCCAACTTGGGTGGGACTGGAAAGCCCGCCGCCCAGCTCATGCTGTCGTCGGGCTCCATGTCCCTGTACGCCATCCCCACGGTCTACACGACGCCGACCGGCGTCTTCATGGCCGTCGCTACCGACGGCGGCGCCAAGTGCCCCACGGGCGGGGGCCGCTCCCTCATGGGGATCTCGATCCCGGCCGGGTCGCCCCCGGTGCCGACCGTCTCCTGGTGCGCCACCGTCAGCGGCGGCACGGCGGCCATCTCCACGACCACCGACGGCAAGACCGACGCGATCGTCTGGATCCTGAGCGGCTCGAAGCTGTACGGCTACGACGGTGCCACCGGCACCGCCATCTTCTCGGGCGGCACCGGCACGTGCGCCAACGTCCGCAAGTGGACCTCGCCCATTGCCGTCAAGGGCCGCATCGTCGTGATGGGCGACGGCCACATGTGCTCCTGGTCGCCGCACTAGCGCGCGAGGAGCGCGAGCGATGGCGCTCATGAGCGGGCGGAGCTGGGAGGAGTGGATCGCCGAATATGGCCTCAGCCATCGGGATCCGCGCAACCGGCTGTGCCACACCATCGGCATCCCGCTCATCGTTGGATCCGTGGTGGCGTTCGGCCTGGCTCTGGCGGTCCCAGGCCTGTGGCCGGTGGCCGGGGTCCTGTTCGTCGTCGGGTGGGCCTTCCAGCTCATCGGGCACGCTTACGAAGGGAAGCCCCCCGAGTTCCTGAGGGACTGGCGCTTCTTGTTCGTGGGCCTGCGCTGGTGGCTCGCGAAGGTTCGCGGTCGAGCCTAGTACCTCGGACGCGTGCTCGCGCGCGCCTCAGAAAACGAGCGAGCAGGTCATTCCCGGATCGGCACCCAGAGCAAGGGAAGGCGAGCAGGCCCACGGGCGCCGAGCGTGCCGGGCACCCTCCCGCGCCGCGTGAGTCGAGGACGTCGAGGCGTCGGATGGCTCGGTCAGCTGCAGGATCAACCAGGTCGCCGCGAACACACCGGCGGCCGTGAACCCGATGATTTGCCAGGTCCGCGCGGTCTTGTAGGTCGACAGCCAGTCCTGACATTCCGGCGCGGGCTTATCGGCAGCGTACACGGCGGTGCCGTCGTAGTCGTAGCAGGCAGGTTGGTGTTCGCGGAACTGCGACGAATTGGAAGCGAAGATGGCGCTCGCAACTATTCCGGTTCCCAGGCCGGCGCCGGCCAGGCCGAGAAATGTCCACTTGACCACGTCCCGCGCGGCCACGCCGGCCGCTCCGTCCGAAGCTTTGGCTTCCCCGTCGGGGCGAGCCGACGCGGGGGTGGTCGCGGCCGCGGACGGGGACTTCACCGGCTCTTCCACCTTCGGGACGACCGTCGCGGTGGCGCCTTCCTTTTCCAGCCTCACGAAGAGGCGCTCGTACTGAAAGGGCTTCATCATCAGGTTTCGAACGGCGTTGCGATACCCCGCCGCCCGAAGCTCGATATCGACCTGACCGACGACGACAGGCACCGGTTCCGAGAGCGGTAGACGCCCCACGAGGCTGCCATTGACGAAGACGTCCGTCTGGGGCGGGTCGCTCACGAGCTCGACATGCGCCACGTGCTGGCGAATCGTCTCGAGCGCCTTGGCCAGCTCTGCCTCGTACTTCTTGATCCAGGGATCGCTCCGCGATTGCACCGCCCGCGTCACCAGCGGCTCCGCCAGGTCCCACCGCCCCAGCGCCTGTTGCACGAGCCCGAGCTGCGCCGTCGCGCGCGGGCTGTGTGTCTGGTCATAAGCCTTCTGGAACCAGTGCAGCGCGGTCCGATTGTCCCCCGCCAGCCGAGCGGACACCCCTTTGGAGTTCAGATCTTCGTCAGGGGCGGTCGGGGGTGCGGCAGCCCTCGCCGGCCCCGATTGGAGCACGGCGGCCACCGAGAAGACGATCATGGTGACCGCTAGGCGGCCGGCGGCTTCCCGAACAAATCCTCGCACCATCATCTCTGATCCCGGGCACCGGACTGTAGCAACCATGAATGTTGAGGTCTATCGGCTGGAGACGGCCGCAGGGTGCGGATCGCTTCGTACAACCGAATCGGGCCGCCGGCTCACGCCCGCGGCCCGACCTCGACGTTCCGCCACAATCTTCGAAGATCCGAGACGATCAGACTATGGGTTCGCGCAGTTCCCCTGACCGTTGCAGGCCAGCCCAGCGTTACACTGGTTGCCGCCACAGCACGGAGTCCCGAGCTCGCCACAGAGGTTGCACATTCCGGGGCTGCCCGCCCCGCCAGCCCCGCCCGCGCCGGCCGGAACGCGACCCACGCAGACGCTGCCAACGGCACAGGTTCCCCCGGGACAGCAGTTGGTGCCGCGCGAACCACAGGCCTTGCACTGGCCG
>Ga0105238_10007305_pt1 | contig 11061 bp, 10 predicted proteins | sample KBSC34metaG_FD_81526 | JGI IMG/M metagenome (GOLD analysis project Ga0105238, IMG submission 81526) | Corn rhizosphere microbial communities from Kellogg Biological Station, Michigan, USA - KBS C3-4 metaG | ecosystem: Host-associated > Plants > Roots > Rhizosphere > Soil | place: Michigan, USA...
CGAGACGCGCCAGCACCATGGTCATGATCGGCGACATCGCCATGATGATGCCGGCCGTGGTCGCGTCGGTGTCGTTCAAGCCGTGGTAAATCATGCCCTGGCAGAGCGTCAGGCCGATGGCGCCCACGGCGACGATCTCCAGCGGCCGCGATTTGAGCAGCGCCAGCATCGCGCCGTGATGGCGATGCACGATCGGCAGAAGGATGGCGCAGGCCAGCGCCAGCCGCCAGAAGCACAGCCCCCAGGGCGGCATTTCGGGCGCCACCCACTTCGCCGCGATATAGACGCCGGCCGACAGCAGCCAGCACAGCACGGCGGTGGGATAACCGCCCAGGGATGATACTGCCGGGATGGCCGGCGGTTCCGGCTGATGGACTATCGGTATCGCCTGCATCGCATGCCCCCCGTTCGATGAGCCCAGACGCTGCCGACAGTCTACCTCATGCTCCAGGCATCACAAAGTTGGCCTTTGATGAACGGCGATCCAAACCGGGATCAGTGCGACGTGCCCCTATGCAGCAGGTCCCAGGTCGAGCCGATGCGGCCGTGGAACTGCGATGCGAAGCGTTCGGCTTCGACGCCTTCGAGGCCGTCGTCGACAAGGGCCTCGACGGTTCGCCGCAGCAAGGCGAGCTGCATCTGGCGCGCATGGCTTTTGTCGGTTTCGCGCATGATGGCCGTGACGTGATAGGCCACGACAGGCTGGCCAAGACAGGACAGGAGCGCGCCCGACCCTGCCGTTGCTGCGGTGACTGCGTCCTCGATGTTCATTCCGGCGCTCCTCATCTAAAGATGCTGGGCGCCTCCCCGGCAGATGGCGGCGGTATCCGCCGCTTCTTTTCTAATCTCGGCGGTCGCGAGGTCATCGCTCGCGGCCAAAATCAGTATCCTCCAGAACCGTATTAAAGGCGACCGGATAGTTAACTGATGGTTAACAGCTACAGTCGCATCTTAGGCATCTGATCCGGCCCGGAGGCGCATCGATCAGTGCCCCGGGATGTTGCGCCTAGCCGATGGCGCCAGGCTTTCCGAGCCGGGCACCGAAACCGGGGCGCCCTGAAGCACCCAGTCCGCCGCGATCTGTCCGATCACCGGGGCGAGCTGGATGCCGTAGCCGCCGGCGCCGGCGGCGGTGATCAAGGTCGGTTCCGAGGCGTCGATCGGCCCGACGAAGGGGCGATGGTCGGCCGTGACGGGATAGAGGCCCGCCCAGCCCCGCCCGAGCCGCGCGCCCGGCAGGTCCGGCACCCGTTCCATCAGCAGCTCGGCCAGATCGACCTTCGAGCGTTCCTCGCACTGGTCGTTGTAATTATCGGGGTCTTCCGGCGCGATCGCATCCACCTTGTGGATCTCGGCGATCAGCTCGCCCGGCTTTTCGTGGCGGAAGTTGAGGCCGGTGCCTTCGCCGTTCACGAGATCCATGACCATCGGCATGGTGTAGGCGAGCGGCTCGTCCAGATGGATGACGACTGCCTCATGGCGCTCGGGCCAGATATGCAGGCGCTGGCCGAAAAGCGCGGCGACCTGGGGCGCCCAGGCGCCGCCCGCATTGACCACGACATCGCAGTCCATCGGGTCGCCGTTGGTCGCAAGCGTATAGCCGCCCGGGCGCCTTTGCACGCCGAGCAGCTTGCTATATTGGCGGACCTCGCCGCCCTTCGCACGGACCATCTGCGCCACGAAATTGCACATCTCGTGCGGATCGAGGAAGCCATCGTCGGGGCCGAACAACCCACCTTCGAGCCCGTCAGGGTTGATGTGGGGAACGAGGTCCTTGAGTTCGTTGGCGCGGATCAAGCGCGACCTCAGCCCCGCCTCGCCCTGGATCCCGACCGATCTCGCGAACAGCTCCATCTGCTGAGGCGTGCGTGCCAGCCGGAGATAGCCGATGTGGTTGAAGGCAAGCCCCTGCCCCTCCCACTGGCGGAACCGGCGCAGCGAATGGACGCGAAGCATGATTTCGAACGGATCGGTCAGTTGCGATCCAACGACGCCGACCGACCGGCCGCTCGACCCCGAGGCAATCGACTGGGCTTCGAGCACCGTCACGCGCGCGCCCTGTTCGACCAGGTTGAGCGCCGGGCAGACGCCCAGCGTGCCCGCGCCGATCACCACGACATGAGGAGAAACAGTCATCTGTGGCCTGCTTTCAGGTCTGCCTGGCGATCTCGGCCAGGGTCTCGTCGATCGCATGAAGGATGGCGCGGGCATCTTCTTCGGTCATCGGCGTCGACAGTGCGAACAGGCCGTAGCTGGCGGAGAGCACGCCACGGCCGAGCAGGCCCTTGTGGAAGGCTTCGAATTTCCTGTGCTCGGCCGGACCCGGGTAGATGGAGCGGTAATCCGTGACCGGATGGGACGTGAAATGGACCTTGAACAGCGAACCGAGGCCGACGCATTGGCCGGCAAGACCGTGCCTGTCGAATGAGGCGGCGACACCCTCGCGCAGGAATGCGCCGAGACGATCGAGATGGGCAAGGCTTTCTTCCGTTAGCGCCCGCATCGAGGCAAGCCCGGCGCGCATGGTCACCGGATTGGCGGTGAAGGTGCCGCCATGCGGAAGTGCTGGCTTGCCCGCGGTCGGATCGAACACCGCCATGACATCGGCGCGCCCGCCGACGGCGCCGACCGGAAAGCCGCCGCCGATGATTTTTCCCAGCGCAGTCAGGTCGGGTTCGATGCCCCACAACCCTTGCGCGCCAGACCATCCGAGGCGGAACGAGATGACTTCGTCGAAGATGACCAGGGCGCCCACCGCATGCGCGATCTCGACCATGGCGTCGAGATAATCCCGTCGCGCTGGAATGAGGCCGGCTCGGTTGGGCATCGGGTCGATCAGCACGGCCGCGATGCTGTCGCCCTCGGCGGTGAAGACGGCGCGCAACGCCTCTGTGTCGTTGAAGGGCACGGCGATCACGTCGTCCAGCACCCCGCGCGGCGTTCCCCTGGCATAGGGTGTCGACCTGGGCAGGTCGCCCCAGTTGGCGGGGGAGGAGTCCAGGCTCACTTCAGCGAAATCGTAGGAGCCGTGATAGGCGCCCTCGATCTTGACGATCTTCGGCCGCCCGGTGAAGGCGCGGGCAGCCTTGATCGCCATCATCACCCCTTCCGTGCCGGAATTGGCGAAGCGGATCAGGTCGACCGAGGGCAGCCGCTCGACCAGGAGCTCGGCCAGTTCGATCTCGCTCAGCGTCGGGGCGCCGAAGGCGGTGCCGAGCGGCATCTGCTCGACCACCGCTGCCGTCACATCGGGATGCGCATAGCCATGGATCATCGAGGTGAAATTGTTGATGCAGTCGTAATAGGAATTGCCGTCGACATCCCAGACCCTGCATCCCTCGCCGCGCGCCGCGTAGATCGGAAACGGGTCGACGAAGACCGTGGTGCGCGTGTTGCCGCCCGGCATCACCTTCCTGGCGCGCTCGAACAGGGTCTTTGATCCAGGCATGGCGTCGGGATAATGCGGCATGGCTCTCGCAGGCAGATTTGAGCATCGAAACAGCGGCGGCACCGCCGCTTATCACGATGCTATTGTTCGTCTCCATATCAGCGCAATCGGCCAGGCGAGGCATGCGAGGCGACCACGGCCGCCGCGCTATGACAGCCCGGCAATGCGAAGGCCACTGATGTAAAGCGCGCGCTTCTGCGGCTTGACGATCGGGTGATGCTCTTCAACCCAGGCAACCGACAGGTTCGGCTGCAGCCGCAGAGCCTCCCCCAGCGCCATCGTGGCCGTGGCGGTGTCGCCGGCGAGCGCCGCGGTTGCGGCATAGGTGCGCCAAGCCGTTCCGAAGGCTGGTCGCAGCTGTATCGCCCGGCGCTCGAGGTCGGCCGCCACGTCGAAGCGCCCGGCGGTGAAGTGGCAGATCCCCATCGTCGAGAAGATCGCCGCCTGGGTGAAATCGCGCGGGCTGAGGCGCGCGGCAATCCCGAGATGATGAAGGCCGTCCTCGGCCATGTCGCCATAGCCGTAGGCCGAGCCAAGGATGCAATGCGCCAGCGACAGGCTCGGATTGCGGTCGATCGCTTCCAGCAATTCGTCCACGGCCGGGCGAAAATTGCGCGACACCATATGGACGTAGCCGGCCGACAGATGCGCCCATGGATCGTCCTGGTCGCGCACCACGGCTGCTTGCGCCCGCGCCAGCGCGGAGGCCAGCAGCTCGCGGGGTTTCGGCGTCAGGCCAAGTGCGGCGCGGGCGCCAGTGGTCCAGGCAAGCAGGCTGTTGGCGCGCGCGTAGTCGGGATCGATGTCGAGCGCCCTGACCAGCAGGCTCTCGGCGATGTCGAGGTCTTTCTGCGATCCCCACGTCCAGACATGCGGCATCGCCTTCATGACGAAGCCCCAAGCATCGAGGCTCTCGGCCGGCCGGCTGTGCAGGCGCAGCCGTTCGGCTTCATAAAGCTGGGGCTCGATCGAGGCCATGACCTTGTGGGTGATCTGGTCCTGGAGCGCCAGGAAGTCGCCGGACTCGATGTCGAAGCGCTCGGCCCATACCTGCCTGCCCGCACTGGCATCGCTCAAACTGGCGGTGATGCGCAAGGCGCGGCCGGATTGGCGCACGCTGCCCTGCAGCACGTAGCGCACCTTCAACTCGCGGCGCAGGCGATCGAGCTCGACATGCTGCGGGTCATAGGCGAAGGAAGCGCTGCGGTCGCGCACATGCAGGCCGCGCAGCCGCGACAGGCCGGTGATGATGTCCTCCGACAGGCCGTCGGCGAAGTAAGCCTTGTCCGGATCATCGCCGATCGCGCGAAAGCGGGTCACCGCGATGGACGGCCCATCCTCGGGCTCGACCGCGCCGTTTTGCACCTCGCTTGGCTGCGGCCGTACATCGCCGACCAGTCGATAGCCGACGCGCGCCACCGAAACGATGGAATGCGAACCTTCGGGTCCCTCGCCCAGCACCTTGCGCAGGCCGGCGATCTGCACCGAAAGGTTGCCCTCCTCGACCGCCACACCCTTCCAGGCGGCATCCAGAAGTTCGTCCTTGCCAACCACGGTTCCGGCGGAGCGCAACAGGCACTCCAGAAGCAGCATGGCGCGATAGCCGACGGAGATCGGCACGCCGCGCCGGTAAAGCACACCCGCTCCCGCATCGAGCAGGAAGGGGCCGAATATATAGCGCTGCTCGCTCATCATCGAACGCTAATGCAATGAGCAACATTTTGGAAGATTTCGGAAGTTTTAGAGGCGCCCTTCGCTACATTTAGCGGCCTGGCTTCCAGACTGATCGCACCTGAACCGAGAGGAGCGATCCAATGACCGCCGCCACCAGAATCGAAGTTGCCGCGACCTCCACCGCCGGCTTTTTCCAGGACATGTGGAGAATCTACCGCAAGGTCCTGGACAACAACTACGCCGATCACCGCGAGGCTTACGCGGCGCTGCGCGAGCGGCTGCAGCTTCAGCGGCCGGGTTTCACGTTCCTGGATATCGCCTGCGGTGACGCCTCGTTCAGCACGGCGGCGTTGGCCGGATTGCCGCTCGGCCGTTACATAGGCATCGACCAGTCGCAGGCCGCACTCGACGACGCCGCCGCCAACATTGCCGGACTGCCCTGCGCGGCCGAACTGCGGCAGGGCGACTTCACCGAATGGCTGACGGCCAGCGAGGACCCGACCGATGTCGCCTGGATCGGCCTGTCGCTTCACCACCTGCGCTTCGACCGCAAGCTCGAGGTCATGCAGCACTTGCGGCGCCTGGTGGTCCCATCGGGCACGCTTCTGATTTACGAGAACACCTGCAGGAATTGGGAGAGCCGGGCTGGCTGGATGAAGCGCTGGGGACGTCAGCGCAACCATTTCCCGGAACTCACCGGCGAGGAATGGCTGCTGGCCACCACCCATGTCCAATGCATGGATTATCCTGAAACCGTGTCGTCCTGGCGCAAGCTCGGCCGGCGGGCCGGTTTTGGCCGGATGCAGGAGCTTTACCGGTCACGGTCGGACCTGTTCCGCCTGTTCAGCTTCTCGGCCTAGATCGACCCGGCATCCTCCAGCGCCGACCTATCCTGACTCCCCTTCATCGATGGGCCCAACGAATGGGCGATGGCCGGCCGGGTAAAGGCCGCCTGCGCGGGGTGCACGCGCAGGCGGCCGATCTGGTTGAATTGAGGTCCGTCGCGCTCCCGGTAGCGAAGGCCGCGCAACGAATGACGCGGAGGACAATCTCGCTGGGCCGTCGACAAGCTTAGCTCCGGGTCGACCAGGCGTGATACCTAATCCATTTGGACGATGCTTCCTACGCCAGAAGACGTATCTGGTATAAACGGTCGGAACAATTCTAAAAAAGGTGAGTTATTCACGGTTGTTGATTCACTTCAACCTGGGGCAGACTGCTACAGCGAAAAAATCTTAATCCACGCACGCGCAGCCACTATGGCGTGTTTCTTGAGCACCGCGAGGAATGCCTAGCAAACAGAGGACCGTGGCCAGTGACACTCACACATGGATCTTACGAGGAGCTCGACACGCGCCCGGCATGGGTACGCTTCAGCATGCGCCACTGGAGGTGGAGCGCCGTTCCGGGATGCATCCTCCTCCTGGCGGCGATATCTCCGGCAGACAATGGCGCCGAAATGCAGCAGCAGATCGTCGCGGCGCGGGGTGAACTGGCATCGACGAAGGCCCAGTTGGACCTGAGCCAGCGCGCCGAGCGTACGGCAAGCGCGCAGGCAAAGGTGTTGGCCGACACCTCCACGGAGCAAGCAGAAGCCCTGAATGAGGCGAACCAGGGCAACGAAGCCCTCAAGCTCGATCTGGGGGCGGCGCAGCGCGTCATCAAAGGCCTGAAGGCACAAGCCGTTTCCTCGAACGAAGCACGCAACGCCATGGAAGCGTCCCTGGCCGAGGCAAACCGATCGCTCGCCGATGAGCGGCATAAGGTCGAGCAATCGGAGCAGGAACTCGCCATGGCCCGCCAGGCCGGCGACGCCGAAAAGAAACGCGCAGATCTGGCCGTGGCCGAGCGAGCCACCGACCTCCAGCTGGCGGTCGCTGCCGCAAAGCATGCCAACGACGCATTGGACCTGGAACGCGCCCGCGCGGTTTCGGCCGCAAGCGATCTCGACGGCGCCCGTCGGGAAAGAGACGCGGCAAAGCAGGCATCCGCCGACTTGAGCGCAGCATTGGAGCAAGCGCGTCAAAAACTGACCGACATGTCCGTTGCCCTTACCGCTGCGCGAAAGGCGATCGACCTCGTCAAGGCGCAAGGTGCGCGGCGCACAGCGCAGTTAGAGCGCGCACTCAGCACGCGTTCCGCCGCAGTTTCCCTTGCCAGCCAGGATGGCAAACTTGTCCGTCAAACAGGCTTGCAGGGCAAGAACAAAGCGAAGACGCCAAGAGCACCGAAACGGGATCTGGTGGAGACGACGATTACGCTCCCCGACGCCTTGCTCCCGCCCCCGCCTCGATGACGATCGCCAGCAACACAATTGGGTTAGCACGAACGCATGCCGCAGGAGGGTCCCGAAATGGGCAAATACGTGGCAGTCGCCTTGATGATCGCAGTCGCTACCGGACCGGCGGCGGCCCTTGATGTCGGTGGTGGCGGCAAGGTCGGCGGCGTTGGCGTTGGCGCTGGCGTGAGCGCCGGATCGCAAGGCGTTTCCGCGGGGGTGGGGGCAAGCGTCGGCGGCTCGGGCGGCGCAAGCGTTGGCGCGTCAGCGGGAACAGGCGGCGTCAGCGTCGGCGCGTCAGTGAGCGCAGGTGGGACGAGTGTCGGCGCGTCCGCGAACGCTGACACCGGGTCAGTCGGCGCGGGTGTTTCGGCAGGTAGCGCTGCAGGCAGCGCAAACGCAGGCGTTTCGACAGGCACCGGCACGGCAGGCACCACGGACGCCGCGACCCCCGCGGACCCGACCGTTTTCTCTGCGACAGGTGCAAAAACCGCGATCAGCCTGCCATCCGTCCTCAAGCCTTCCAGCACAGGCGGCGGCGAGTTTGGGCGGTTTATGGCGGGCTATCCCTTTGCGCCCCTGGTATCGCTGAATGCGCTGCCAGGCACGCCGCCCAAAGTCGTGAGCGCGTGCCGCGCGGCGATCGCGTCGGCCGCGACGCCGCTTGGCGCCGTGCGCGTATACGCGGTCAGCGCCGGTCCGATGCGCCAACGCAAGGCCGGCCTGGCGGCGCCGATCGAGGTGCGGATAAACTATGCGCTCCGAGGCGGCATCCAGGTGCGGCAAGCGAAAGTCCTCTGTCGCCTTGATGCGGCGGGAAAGGTCATCGCGGTAACGTGACAACCGGCCGTCATTGGCCTGGACAGCGGCAGAGTTGCCAGCCCTGCCGATGTCGCGCACAGGGACCGCTACCTGGCCACGTCATTCGCCGCTACCCGGTTCGGGTGCCTCAGATGGGTCGGCGTGAGGCCGGTGTGCTGGCGGAAGACACGGCTGAAATGGCCGGCATTTTCGAAGCCGCAGCGATAGGCGACGTCGCCGATTGCCAGGTCGCTGCCTTCCAGGAGCGACCTGGCGTAGTGCACGCGCAGCGCCAGATAGGCGGCCATCGGGCCGATGCCGAGCTCGGCGCCGAACAGGCGCTCGAGCTGGCGGCGCGAGCAGTTCAGCCTGGCGGCGATCTCGGCGACCGACAGCGTCTCCTGCAGGTTGCTTTCCATCAGAAGCAATGCCCGCTTCACCGCGCGGCTCGCGGCCGCCGGGAAGAGATCGCCGACCGGCTGCACGTCGCGGCTGGAGCGGATGCGGTCGAGCACCAGGATCTTCGCCGCCTTCTCCGCCGCCTTCTGGCCGATGAATTGCGAGACGAAATAGCCGGCAAGGTCGGCCGCCCCCGTGCCGCCGGCACAGGTGGCGCGGCCGCGGTCGACGGAGTAGAGGCTGTCGGCATGGGCGCTCACATCGGGGAACTCGGCGCGGAAATCCTTGATGTGGAACCAGCTGACGGCGGCGCTGTAGCCATCGAGCAGGCCGTAGCGCGCCAGCACGAAGCTGCCGGTGCAGAGCGCGGTGAGCGGCACGCCCTTCTCGGCCGCGCGCAGCAGGAACGCCTCCTTTTCCGAGCTCAGCTTGCGGTTGGTGTCGAGCAGGCCGCCGACCACCACGACATTGTCGAAATCCTCGGGATTGCCCATCGCCCGGGTCGGCAGCAATTCGACGCCGCAGCTTGCGCGAATCGGCAAGCCGCGCTCGCCGACGATCTCCCAGTCGAACTCGATCCTGCGGCTGCGGTCGCCCTCGTCGCCGGCGAGCCTGAGCGTGTCGATGAACAGCGACAGCGGCGAGAGCGTGAAATCGCGCACCAGGAGGAAGGCGAATTTCTTGGCCATGCTTTTGGCGACATCCTTGCTCTGTCTCAAATCCATCCTGGCCGATGTGATGGGCATTGCGCTACCTCGCCCGCGCCGCCAGGCAAGCAATAGGCGACGCGCGGGCCGCGGTCGCGTCTAGTTCACATAGGTGCGATTTGCTGTATCCAGCTGTGCCCCGCCCCTGACCCACCCATGGCCATCTGCGCCGATTTGCCCCATCTGGCGAGCCCTGCCCCATCTGGCCCGTCCTCTGGGCGCATCTGGAGCAGGGCTCTGGCCCAACCCGGACATGCACGAACGGGATGGTCATTATAAACAGACACTTTATAACGGGCGATCTGGTTATGACCTCCAAGGGGAGACGATGCGTTACATACGTCCGCTTTCAATCGAAGATGCCGTTGGCGAGCTCGCCAAGGCGGTAGGCCCGGCCGCCATCCTGGCCGGGGGCAGCGACCTGCTGGTGAGGATGAAGGGGGGCTTCATCGAGCCCGAGCTGATCGTCGACATCAAGGCGATCGGCGGCTTAAGCGACATCACCGAAACGGCCGACGGCTTCCGCATCGGCGCCACGGTGCCCTGCGCGGTGCTGGGCGAGAACAAGGCACTTCGCAAGGCATGGCCGGGCGTCGTCGAGGCCGCCAATCTGATCGGCTCCAAGCAGGTGCAGGGACGCTGCACCATCACCGGCAACCTGTGCAACGCCTCGCCCGCCGCCGACAGCGTGCCGGCGCTGGTGGCGGCCGGCGCCAAGGCGGTGGTCGCGGGGCCTTCGGGCAAGCGCACCATTGCCGTCGAGGCCGTGCCGACGGGACCCGGCCGCACCTCGCTTGCCAAGGGCGAGATCATCGAGGCGATCCTGCTCGACAAGCGTCCCGAGCATGCGGGCGACGCCTATCTGCGCTTCATTCCGCGCACCGAGATGGACATCGCGGTGGTGAGCGCCGGCGTGAACCTGACGCTGGACGAGCATGGCGCGATCAAGACCGCCCGCGTGGCGCTAGGCGCAGCGGCACCCACGGTGCTTTTGGTCGAGGAAGCGGGACAAGTGCTGATCGGCTCGAAGCTCGACGAAGCCACGCTGGAACGGCTGGCGAAAATCTGCTCCGGCGCCTGCCGCCCCATCGACGACAAGCGCGGCACCATCGAATTCAGACGGAAAGTAGCGGGCGTGCTGGCACAGCGTGCCGCAGCGACCGCCTATAAGCGTGCAGGAGGCAAATAATGGCCGGCGTAGCAGTTTCAACGACCATCAACGGCGATCACGTCGAGTATCTTTGCCAGCCTGACGAGACGCTGCTTGACGTGCTGCGCGACCGGCTGGGTCTCACCGGCGCCAAGGAAGGCTGCGGCACCGGCGACTGCGGCGCCTGCAGCGTCATCGTCGACAACCGGCTGGTCTGTTCCTGCCTGGTGTTGGGCGCCGAGGCCGAGGGCCGCAAGATCGAGACCATCGAGGGCATGGCGCATGGCGACCAGTTGCATCCCCTGCAGCAGAAGTTCCTGGAGCATGCGGCCCTGCAATGCGGCATCTGCACGCCCGGCTTCCTGATCGCGGCCAAAGACCTTCTGGCGAAGAACCCCTCGCCCACCGAGGAGGAAATCCGCTTCGGGCTGGCCGGGAACCTCTGCCGCTGCACCGGCTATGACAAGATCGTGCGCGCCGTCCAGGACGCGGCGAACGTGATGAAGGGAGCCTGATCCATGAATTTCGATCCGCGCTATTCCGGACGCAGTTTCTCTTCCGTCGGCACGCGCCCCATCCGCCCCGACGGCGTCGACAAGGTGAC
>Ga0105238_10007307_pt1 | contig 11060 bp, 8 predicted proteins | sample KBSC34metaG_FD_81526 | JGI IMG/M metagenome (GOLD analysis project Ga0105238, IMG submission 81526) | Corn rhizosphere microbial communities from Kellogg Biological Station, Michigan, USA - KBS C3-4 metaG | ecosystem: Host-associated > Plants > Roots > Rhizosphere > Soil | place: Michigan, USA...
GGATCGTGGGCCGAAGGGACGGGATCGTCACCTTCAGGAACTGCTGCCAGCGGCTGGCCCCGTCGATGGCTGCGGCCTCGTACAGATCCTCGGGCACGGCCTGCATCGCGGCCAGGTAGATCAGGGCGTTGTAGCCGGTCCAGCGCCACGTGACGATCGTCGAGATCGCGATCTGCGACGTCCAGTTGCCGGTCTCCCAGGAGATGTGGTGGACGCCGAAGATGCCGAGCCCCCAGTTGATCAGGCCGTAGTCACGGCCGTAGAGCTCGGCGAAGACGATCGTCGCGGCAGCGAGGGAGGTCGCGTACGGCATGAGCATCGCGACGCGGAAGAAGGTCCGCCCGCGCAGCCGGTAGTTGAGGACATGCGCCAGGCCGAGCGCCATGAGGAGCTGCGGCACCGTCGAGAGCACGCCGATCGTGAACGTGTTCCCGAGCGCGTTCCAGAACAGCGGGTCGTGCAGGAGGCGCGAGTAGTTGTCGAGCCCCACCCAGGTCATGTCTTCGGTGTTCTGGAGCGTGACGCTATGCAGCGAGACCCACGCGGTGTACACGAGCGGGAAGAGGCCGAAGGCGAAGAAGAGCAGGAAGAACGGCGCCACGAACGCGTAGGGCGAGAAGCGGGTTTCGAAGCGGGCGCTCAGGCGCGGGCGCCATGCCCGGCGGCTCATCGCATCTGCCGGTGTTGACGGCTCGTTCGGGTTCGGGATGCTCGTTTGCACGGGTCGTCCAACGGCCCCGGGGCGCGGGGGAGCATGCGGGCGCCCCGGGGCCGTCTGTCGGCGCCGTCTACTCGATGGCGCTCTTGATGTCGGCCATGGTCTTGTCCCAGGCCGTCTGAGGGCTCTGGCCCTGCTGCTCCACGAGCAGGATGCCGTTCGAGAAGGTGTCCTTGATGAGCCCGTCCTTCGGACCGAGCGTCACCACCGGCAGGTTGTCCGCCGACGTCTTGAACACCTGGCCGAGCGGCGCGTTGGAGAAGTACGGGTCGGTCGCATCCTCGACCGCCGGCTCGGCGGAAGCCGTCGAGCTGGAGGGGAAGTGCTGCGCCTTCGTCCACATCTCCACCTGCTGCGCGGGCGCCGTCAGCCACTTGATCAGATCGTACGCCTGCTGCTGGTGCGGGCTGGCGGCCGGGATGGCCAGATAGGAGCCGCCCCAGTTACCGCCGTCGCCCGGGATGCGGGCCACGTCCCACTTGCCCGAGCCGGAGTCGCCGGCCTGGCCCTTGATGTAGCCGATCATCCACGCCGGGCAGGCGATCGTCGCGAACGCGCCGTTCGCGAACCCCTCGTTCCAGGCGGGGTCGAACTGCTTGAGCGCCGCCGTCTCATTCGCCGAGATCGCCTGCATCGCGAGGTACCAGGCGTCCTTCACGGCCGGGTTCGTCTCATAGATCGGGTTCCCGGACTGGTCGTAGTACTGGGTCGGGGACTGGCCGATGATCGCGTTGTACATGCCGGACGCGCTGTCCATGAACGCGGTCTTCGCGGGCGCGTTCTGCATGTACTGCTTGCCCACGTCCAGATAGCCCTGCCATGTCGACCACTGCTGGCCGACCTGCTCGGGGTCGGTCGGGAGGCCGGCCTTCTTGAAGAGGTCGGTCCGGTAGCAGATGGCGAGCGGGCCGGTGTCCGTGCCGAGGCCGATCGTGGCCCCGCCGGACGTCGTTGCCGCCTGCCACTTCCACGGGAAGAACGTCGGCTTCAGGCCGCCGGCGCCCATGTCGTTCAGGTTCACGAACTTGTCGGACTCGGTCTGCACGACCTCCGCGATGCGGCCGACCTCGATCCCCTGGATGTCGTCGAGGCCGCTTCCGGCCGCGAGGTGGGTCTGAAGCGCCTGGTAGTACTCCTGCTCCTGCTCGACGCTCGACTCCTTGATCGTGATGTTGGGGTGGAGCTTCATGTACTCGTCGTAGAGCCCGGCTTCCTTGTAGCCGAAGGTGCCGAAGAGGCCCACGGTGAGGGTGACCTTCTCGTTGGACGCGGACCCGCCACCGCCGCCCGAGTCGGAGCTCGAGCCGCACCCTGCCGCCGCCACCACGGCGGCGATGGTCGCAACCAGGGTGAGCGGGCGGAAGAGCCGGTGCGGCTTCCTGCGTGCGGTGCTCATGTGACCTCCTCGATCTCCCGGGCCGGTGTGCTGGCCCTCGACGGTAACACGGTGCTCCCATCGCTATGATGGAAGCGCTTCCACACGATGGAAGCGCTTCCACACTATCATGTCGATCACCGTTCGTCCAGCGACGGGGAACACATCGATCACCGAGAGGAGCCCGGGGGCGTGGCCACCGGCGACACCCAGCCGATTCGACCGACGCTCGACCAGGTGGCCGAGCTCGCAGGCGTCTCGCGGGCGACGGCCTCGCGGGCCATCAACGGCTCCGGCCTCGTGAGCGCGGAGGCTCGCGACGCCGTGGAGCGGGCCGTCGAGCGGCTCTCGTATGCCCCCAACCTCGCCGCCCGCAGCCTCGTCACGAGGCGCACGGACACGATCGCGGTCGTCGTGTCGGAGCCCGAGAGCCGGGTCTTCTCCGACCCGTTCTTCCGCATGATGGTGCATGGGATCGAGACCGCCCTCGGTGAGACTGAGCTCCAGCTCGTCCTGCTTCTGGCGCAGAGCGCGCGCGGCCACGACAAGGTCGAGCGCTACCTGCGCCAGGGCCACGTCGACGGGGTCATCCTGGTGTCGCTGCACGGCGCCGACCCGCTTCCGCGGGCGCTGACCGGTGCGCGCATCCCGGCGGTGCTGTTCGGCCGGCCCCGGGCCGGCGAGCGGCTGCCGTCCGTGGACGCCGACAACCGCGGCGGCGCGCTCCTCGCCACGGGCCACCTGCTCTCACAAGGGCGGCGCAAGGTGGCGACCATCACCGGCCCGCTCGACATGGCCGTCGCCGAGGACCGCCTCGACGGGTACACGGCCGCCCTCGCCGAGCACGGCGTCCGGCTCCGCAAGGGCCTGGTGGCGAACGGCGACTTCAGCCCGGACAGCGGGCGCCGGGCGATGGCGGCGCTCCTGCGGCGGCATCCGGACGTGGACGGCGTCTTCGCCGCCAACGACCTGATGGCGGTCGGCGCTCTCCAGGCGCTTGCCGCCGCCGGCCGGCTCGTGCCCTCCGACGTGGCCGTGGTCGGCTTCGACGACATGCCGGAGGCGCGGTCGGCCGAGCCGCCGCTCACGACCGTGCGCCAGCCGCTGGCTGCGATGACGCGCGCCATGACGGGCCTCCTCCTGCGGTGCATCGAGGGCACCGTCTCCGAGGACGAGCACCTGGTCTTCCCGACTCGGCTCGTCTCACGCGCGACCGCTTGATTCCGTCCTGTCCGTGACCGACAATCCCGGGCAGCGTGAGGGTCTTCTTCGCGACGGACATCCATGGGTCCGAGACGTGCTGGCGCAAGTTCCTGAATTCCGGCACGCACTACGAGGCCGACGTGATGATCCTCGGCGGCGACATGACGGGCAAGGCGCTCGTCCCGGTCGTCCACGACGGTGGCGAGCGATGGCATGGGACGCTCCAGGAGCAGCGCCGCGACCTCGCCGGCGAGGACGCCGTCGCGGCCTTCGAGCAGGACGTGATCCGGCGCGGCTACTACCCGTTTCGCACGACCCCTGACGAGCTCGCCGAGCTCGAGTCCGACTCCAAGCGGCTGGATGACCTCTTCCACAAGGAGATGCTCGGGACGGTCGAGCGGTGGATGTCGATGGCCGCGGAGAAGCTCGCCGGGCACAAACAGCGCGTCTTCGTGTGCCCCGGGAACGACGACCAGTTCGAGGTCGATGACATCCTCGCGGCCGCGAGCCGGGTCGAGCTCGCCGAGGGGCGGGTCGTCGAGGTCGGCGACTACCAGATGGCATCCACAGGCTGGTCGAACGTGACCCCGTGGAACACCTACCGTGAGGAGCCCGAGGACGTGCTGCTCGAGCGGATCCGCGGCGTGACGCAGCGGCTCACGAACCCGCCCGAGCGCGTCATCTTCAACCTGCACTGCCCCCCGTACGCGTCGGGGCTCGACGACGCGCCCGGGCTGAACGAGGACATGACGCCGAAGCACGGCGGCCACGCGCCGGAGCCGGTCGGCTCGAAGGCGGTGCGCACGGCGATCGAGGAGACGAAGCCGGCGCTCGCCCTCCACGGCCACATCCACGAGGCCCGCGGCCACGCTCGCATTGGCAGCACCCTGTGCATCAACCCGGGCAGCGCGTACGAGCAGGGGGAGCTGCTCGGCGCGCTGATCGAGCTCAACGGCAAGAAGGTCAAGAGCTTCGTGCTCACGTCCGGCTAGGAAAGGAGGGGCCTTGGCAAGTGCAGACATGCCCATGGAGCGCACGATGTTCGTGCGCAAGGCCACGGGCCTGGTGAAGGGGTGGTCGGTCTTCGACGCCTTCATCTACTCGGCCTTCGCCATCAACCTGATGGCGCTCGGCTTCGGGTACGCGTTCACGGGTGTCGCGGTGATCCCCACGGGTGGTCTCATCGCCGCGATCGTCCTCTCGGGGCTCTTCATCATCTTCGAGGTCCTGGTCTACGCGTCGATGATCGCGGTCATGCCGCGCGCGGGTGGCGACTACGTCTGGCAGAGCCGCGTCTTCGGCGGCGGGATCGGCTTCGTGCTCGCCGCAACCGGCTGGTGGTTCATCCTCTGGCACTGGGTGCCCATCTACGCCAACATCCTCATCCTGGAAGTCATCCAGCCGATCCTGAACGTCCTCGGCTACAACGGCACCGACACGTTCCACGCGGCGTGGTGGAACCCGATCCACGGCACCGGGATCTTCATCGCGTCCATCCTCACCGCGGTGATCGCGACCGTGGTCGTCTCGGCGGGCATGAGCTGGTATGCCCGGTTCCAGAAGTGGTGCTTCTACGGCGCGATGGTGGGCCTCGTGTTCATGATCGCCGTCTTCCTGCTGCACTCGAAGGCGGACTTCATCACCGCCTTCAACAACCAGACGGATATCTACGGGACGCACGCCGCGAACGCCTACCAGGGCACCGTCGGCGCGGCGGACAAGGCCGACCTCTCCTTCCAGGGCTACGGCTCGGCGCCGCTCAGGGCGACGTTCCTCCTGATCCCCTTCATGCTGTTCTTCAACCTGTGGCCCAACTGGGGCGCAACGCTCTACGGCGAGGTCCGCGGTGCCAGCGACTTCCGCAAGAACATCTACGCCATGGGCGGCGCGTTGCTGTTCACCACGGTCGTCGTCCTGATCACGTTCGCCGCGATGGCGCACGCCATGGGCTTCAATTTCTACGGCGTCCTGAGCTCGGAGTACTGGGCAGCCTTCACGTCGCCGACGTATTGGTTCCCGTACCCGGGCATGCTCGCCGCGATGTTCTTCTCCAACGGGCTCATCCAGGTCGTGCTCCTGCTGCTTCTCTCGCTGTGGTTCTTCGGGTGGGCGGACAGCTTGTTCCTGAGCTCGACCCGCATGATCTTCGCCGCGGCCTTCGACCGGATCCTGCCCGAGTGGGCCACGAAGGTCGACGACCGCACGCACGTTCCCATCGGCGCGCTGGCGCTGATGTTGCTGCCCTCCATCCCGATCAGCTACCTGTACGCGTACAACTCGAAGTTCTACTCGTACACCCTCGACGCGACGGTCGTCATCGCGATCACGTACTTCGGCACGACCCTGGCCGCGATCGTGCTGCCGTGGCGGAAGCCCGAGATCTACCGGGCGTCGCCGATCTCCAAGTACGAGCTGGCCGGCATCCCGCTCGTGACCCTGGCGGGAGTCGTGTTCGGAGGGTTCCTGGCGTTCTGCATCTACAAGTGGTTCACCGACGACGTCTACGGCGTCAACCACTCATCGTCGCTCAGGTACATGCTCATCCTGTACGGGGTCGCGATCGGCATCTACATCGCGAGCCGCGTGGTTCGAAGGCGTGAGGGCATCGACCTGGCCCGGATCAACTCCGAGATCCCGGTCGAATAGCGGCATCGGGCCGGGTCGGCGCACGCCGCCGGCCCGGCCCCGAGCCGTTGACAACATCCGGCGCGTGCGGGAAGATCGCCCGGTCTAGACCGCGCCCAGCGAGGGTGCGTCGAAAGGAGCGTGTATGTCGGAGTCCGCCAACTCGGACGCCCAGCAGCTGGCGCAGTTCGGGTACAAGCAGGAGCTGCACCGCACCCTCGGGAGCTTCTCGTCCTTCGCGGCGGGGTTCAGCTACATCTCGATCCTGACCGGGATGTTCCAGACCGCGGCGCTCGGCTTCTTCTTCGCCGGGCCGGCGTTCGCCTGGTTCTGGCTGGTCGTCCTCTTCGGGCAGTTCATGGTCGCGCTCCAGTTCGCCGAGCTCTCGGCGCACTACCCGCTGGCGGGCTCGGTCTACCAGTGGTCGAAGCAGGTGGCCGGCAAGGCGTGGGCGTGGAACACCGGCTGGATGTACCTGTGCGCCCAGATCGTGACGGTTCCGGCCGTCGCCTTGGCATGGCAGATCATCCTCCCGCAGATCTCCCCGAAGTTCCAGATCTACGGCGACTCCGCCAACTCGGCGAACTACTTCAGCACCGATTTCGCGGCGAACGCCGTCATCCTGGGGCTGATCATGGTCGTGCTCACGACGACGATCAACGTCATGGGCGTCTCCGTTCTGTCGCGCATCAACAACATCGGGGTCGCGTCGGAGCTCATCGGAGCCTCGGGCCTCGTCATCCTCTTCCTCATCCACGCCAACCGCAGCCCGAGCGACGTGCTCACCAACACGGCGGGTACGGGCGCCGCCCATGACTGGGGCTACTTCGGCGCCCTTCTGATCGGCGCGATCATGCCGCTCTACGTGATGTACGGCTTCGACACGGCCGGGTCACTGGCCGAGGAGACGGATGACCCGCGCCGGCGGGCCCCGCGGGCTGTGCTCCAGGCGCTCGCCACGGCGGGCGTCATGGGCTTCCTGCTCATCGTGTTCGGCACGATGGCGGTCAGCGACGAGCTCTACGCCGACCCGACCAGCCTCGGCCTGGTGGCCATCACGAAGGATGTGCTCGGCGAGACGTGGGGGAACATCTTCCTCATCGACTGCGCGCTTGCGATCTTCGTCTGCTGCCTCGCGATCCACGCCATGTCGGTGCGGATCCTGTTCGCGATGGGGCGCGACAACAACCTGCCCGGAGGATCGCGGCTGGCGTCGGTCTCCGGCACGCGCCGCGTCCCGGTGTTCCCGGCGCTCTTGGTGGGCGCGATCGCGATGCTGATCCTGGCCTTCAACATCTACAACCAGTACGCGTTCGAGGTCATCGTCGCGCTCGGGATCATCTTCATGTACCTCGCCTACCTCGGCGTCACGATCCCACTCTTCAGGCAGCGCCTGGGCGGGTGGCCGGGGAACCTGTCCACCGCCAACATGGGGCTCTTCAGCCTGGGTCGCTGGGCGCTCATCACCAACGGCATCGCGATCTTCTACGGCGCGTCGATGGCGGTCAACCTCTGCTGGCCGCGCGAAGAGTTCTACGGCACGAAGTGGTACCAGCACTACGGGCCGATCACGGGCGTCGCAGTCGTCATGATCGGCGGGCTGATCCTGTACTACGGCTACCAGCAGCACCGGATGGAGATCCTCCCGGAGCACCGGGCGGACGCCGGTTCGCCGCCTGAGCCCCAGGCGGCTCCCGGGACGCTGTGACGGACGCGCGGGGAGGGCCGGCCGGCCGGCCCTCCCCGGCTCTCACGCCGGAGGAGCTTCAGCGGCTCGTCAAGGTCGACGTGCTCGTCGCGGGGATCGGGACCGCCGCTGCGATCGTGGCGCTGGCGGTCCTGGTGGTGGGCCGTCTCGACCTCATCTCCGTGACTGCGGCGGCCACGGTCGCGGTCGCCATCGCGGCGGTGGTCGGGGCCGCGTGCTTCTTCCAGTTCGGCTCGGGCCCGCGCGAGCTCTGGCGCGACCGCCTGCTCGTGGTCGCGCCCGTGTTCCTGGTCGCCGCGCCAGGGATCGTCGGGCTGAACGACCTGGGTGCCGGGCCCATCGTCGCGATCCTGTCCGGCGCGGCGGGGTTCGGCGCGGCTGTCGTCCTGGGCGCGGCGTTCGCAGCACGGCGCCGCTGACGGCCTCGCACCGGCCTTCGCCTATCCTTCGCCGCCGTGAGTCAGGCCTACATCTACTCCATGTACCGGGCGCAGAAGTTCCACGGCCCGGACAAGCAGGTGCTGCGCGACATCTCGCTGTCGTTCCTGCCCGGCGCCAAGATCGGCGTCCTCGGCCCGAACGGCGCCGGCAAGTCGACGCTGCTTCGCATCATGGCCGGGCTCGACGAGCCGTCCTCCGGCGATGCCCGGCTCGCGCCCGGCGCGACCGTCGGCCTCCTGTCCCAGGAGCCCGAGCTCGACCCGGGGAAGGACGTGCGCGGGAACGTCGAGGACGGCGTCGCCGAGAAGCGCGACCTGCTCCAGCGGTTCGAGGAGCTGTCCGCCCGGTTCGCCGAGCCGATGTCAGACGACGAGATGACGGCGCTTCTCGAGGAGCAGGGCGAGGTGCAGGACCGGATCGACCGCACCGACGCCTGGAACCTCGACCGCGTGCTCGACACCGCCATGGACGCGCTGCGCTGCCCGCCCGGCGATTCCGACGTCGCCACGCTCTCCGGCGGCGAGCGGCGCCGGGTGGCGCTCTGCCGCGTGCTCCTCTCGTCCCCCGACCTGCTGCTCCTCGACGAGCCGACGAACCACCTGGACGCCGAGTCGGTCGCATGGCTCGAGCGGTTCCTGGCCGAGTACGCCGGCACCGTCCTCGCGGTCACCCACGACCGCTACTTCCTCGACAACGTCGCGGGCTGGATCCTCGAGCTCGACCGCGGCCATGGCATCCCCTTCCAGGGCAACTACTCCTCGTGGCTCGAGCAGAAGCAGGCGCGGCTGGCGGCCGAGGAGAAGCAGGAGTCCGCGCGGCGGCGGACGCTGGCCCGCGAGCTGGAGTGGGTGCGGATGGCGCCGCGGGCCCGCCACGCCAAGTCGAAGGCCCGGCTTGCGTCCTACGAGCAGCTCCTCGCCGAGGAGGCGGACGTCAAGCTGGACCGGGTCGAGATCCACATCCCGGCCGGTCCGCGGCTCGGGGACGTCGTGGTCGAGGCTCGCGGCGTCACCAAGGGCTACGGCGACCGGCTCCTCATGGAGGATCTGTCCTTCTCGCTCCCGCCGGGTGGCATCGTCGGCGTCATCGGCGCGAACGGCGCGGGCAAGACAACGCTCTTTCGGATGATCGCCGGCGAGGAGTCGGCCGACGACGGCGAGCTCGTCATCGGGCCGTCGGTCGAGCTCTCGTACGTCGACCAGGCACGCTCAGACCTCGACCCGGCCACGACCGTCTGGAAGGAGATCTCCGGCGGCAAGGACATGATCTCGCTCGGGCCGCGTGAGGTGAGCTCGCGGGCCTACGCCGCGTCGTTCAACTTCCGCGGAGGCGATCAGCAGAAGCGGGTGGGGGATCTCTCCGGCGGGGAGCGAAACCGGCTCCACCTCGCGAAGCTCCTGCGCTCGGGCGGAAACGTGCTCCTGCTCGACGAGCCGACGAACGATCTCGACGTCGACACGCTGCGCGCGCTCGAGGATGCGCTCGTCGACTTCGCCGGCTGCGCCGTCGTCATCTCCCACGATCGCTGGTTCCTCGACCGGATCGCGACGCACATGCTCGCCTTCGAGGGCGACTCGCAGGTCGTCTGGTTCGAGGGCTCCTACGACGAGTACGAGCAAAACCGGCGATCTCGGCTGGGTGCCGAGGCCGATCAGCCACACCGGCTCAAATACAAGCCGCTTTTGCGCCGCTAGCCGCGTAGTTTGACCCGTTCGGGGGACGCCGTCCCAGTTCGCAAAGAGCGATGATGGGACCTCGTCCGTTTCCGACCCCTCGGCGGCTCCTTTGCATCGGCTCGTAGCTCCCATCGCTCTGCTCACAATCCTGCTCTGCGCCTCGCCGGCGTCTGCCGCCGTGCTCGCGCCGAAGCAGTACGGCGGGCAGACGAAGCTGGGCATCACGACCGCCTCTCGGAGCGACAGCGGCTCGTGCTCCGTCTATCCGGGGCTTCTGGGCGACCTCGTGCTCCGCTGCGACAGCTCGAGCGGGAGCGCCACGGCCCAGTACCTCTTCACGCTTCCGAAGAAGGCGGGGAGCGTCTCGGCCCAGGTGAACTTCCTCGGCTTGCACCGCGGCACCCAGGTCGACACCAAGCGCTGCTCGAAGACTCAGTTCCGCCTCACCGTGACGCAGGATTCGACGGGCCGGGCCGACATCGAGTCGGTCATGATCGAGTACTACTACCCCACGACGTCCTGAGACCGTGAGGGTGGAGTCGACGCCCCCCAGAATGCGACCCGCAGGGCGGCGCGCGCGGTTTGCGATCGTGGGGGCGACGACGGTGGCGCTGGGGGCCCTCGGCGGCTTCGGCGGCTGGGCAGCGCTCTCGACCGACGCATCGACCGCCTCGGCGGCACGTGAGGGTCAGCTGAGCGAGGCGTACGGGAAGGCCCGCTTTGCCGTCGCCAAGCTCGAGCTCGCCGTCCGCGAGGACCAGCTCCAGCCGACGAACGCCAACCACCGGCGCGTGACCGCTGCCGTGACCGGGCTTCGCGCGACGCTTCCCGACATCGCCCGGAACGGCGGCGCCCGCGACCGCACGCTCGTCGCTCAGCTGCACACGCAGATCAACGCCACTGCGGCCGGGCTGGTATCGCTCATGCAGGCGTCGGAGAACTTCGACATCGTCACCGCCAAGCGGATCAACGCGCAGCGGGTCGAGCCGCACCTCGACCGGATCGAGGCGAAGGTGAACCGAGGGGCCGCAGCGCACAAGGCGGGCCTCGCGGCCGGCCTCGCGAGCGCCCACCGGTCGCAGGGCATCGCGCTGGGCGCGACCCTCGTCATGTTCGTGCTGGGCCTGCTCCTGACGCTCTCCGTCGTCGCGGTGCTGCGGTTCAAGCGCCGTCTCGACGATGCCCGCCGCGCGGAGATCGAGCGGCTGCGCGACGCCGCGACGCGCGACAGCCTGACAGGGCTCGCCAACCACCGGGCGTTCCACGAGCGCCTCGACCGCCTGGTCGCCCACGAGTCCGCGTTCACGCTCGCCA
>Ga0105238_10007309_pt1 | contig 11059 bp, 10 predicted proteins | sample KBSC34metaG_FD_81526 | JGI IMG/M metagenome (GOLD analysis project Ga0105238, IMG submission 81526) | Corn rhizosphere microbial communities from Kellogg Biological Station, Michigan, USA - KBS C3-4 metaG | ecosystem: Host-associated > Plants > Roots > Rhizosphere > Soil | place: Michigan, USA...
CGACGGCATGCTGGCCTGTGTCGAGGCCTGCGCCACCGCGGTAATCCAGCCGGGCGGTTCGATGCGCGACGACGAGGTGATCAAGGCCGCCGACGAACACGGCATCGCCATGGTCTTCACCGGCGTCCGGCATTTCCGGCACTAGCGCCTAACCTAACTTCGGTCGTCCCTCACCCGCGCCAGCAGCGCCAGCCCCGTCACGAAGAACAGCACCAGCACCGCCATGCCGGCCTTCTGGCTCGCGGTGGCCGCCGTGATGACGCCGATCAGCAGCGGGCCGATGAAGGACGTGACCTTTCCGGTCAGCGCGAACAGCCCGAAATATTGCGCGATGCGGTCCTTCGGCGCGATGCGGATCAGCAGCGAGCGCGACGCCGCCTGCAAGGGCGCGCCGGCCGCACCGATGCAGCAGCCGAGGATGAGATAGGCGCGCTCGGCGGCGGAGGCGAACAGCGCGCCGCCGGGCTGCGGCGGCGTCACGTGCACGAACAGCACGGTGTCCTTGTCGACCAGCAGGATGGCGACGATCGCAAGCAGCAGGACGATCATGCTGCCTGATATCACGCGCTTCGATCCAAAGGCGTCGTCGAGCTTGCCGCCGAGCCAGCCGCCGAAGGTGCCGGCGACTGCGAGGATGATGCCGAAAGTGCCGATCTGGATCGTGTTCCAGCCGAAGGTGCCGGCAGCATAGATGCCGCCGAAGGCGAACAGCGATACCAGCCCGTCGGTGTAGATCATGTTGGCAAGCAGGAATGCCGCGAGCGATTTCTGCTGCGGCAGTTCGCGCAGCGTCTGCTTCAGTTCGGCAAGTCCTTTGCGCAGCGCGGCGCGCACGGGAAATCGCGCCGGGTAATCCGGTGTCAGCAAAAACATCGGCAGCACGAAGACGATGAACCAGATCGCGGTGAGCGGGCCGGAGATGCGGTCGCCCTCGTGGGTAACGGGATCGAGCCCGAACAGCGGCTTGAAACCGAACAATGTGCGCCCGGTCGCGGGAGTTGCGGCGAGGAAGCCGAGCACGAGGATGAGACTGAGGATGCCGCCGATGTAACCGGTCGCCCAGCCGGTGCCGGACAGGCGGCCGATACGATCGGGCGGCACCAGCGTCGGCATCATCGCGTTGTTGAACACGGTCGCGAACTCGACGCCGACGGTTGCGATCGCATAGCAGAGCAGCAGCGGCGGGATCACGTTCGCGTCGCCCGGCTTGCCAAACCACATCAGCGACGATCCGATCACCAGCAGCGCACCGAAGCCGGCGATCCAGGGCTTGCGGCGGCCCGAGGCGTCTGCGATCGCGCCCAGAACCGGCGAGAGCAGCGCAATCGCCATGCCCGCCGCGGCGGTTGCAAAGCCCCACAGCGCCTGCCCCGATGCGGCATCCGCTGCAACGTGGGTGGCGAAATATGGCGCAAACACGAAAGTGGTGATCAGCGTGAAATATGGCTGCGCCGCCCAATCGAAGAAAATCCAGCTGATGACGGCGGACCTTGGCGGATAGACCGGCCGGGCGGCGATTTCGCCTGACTCCAATGCGGTCACAACCATTCAAAAATGTCCTTGCCGTTCACGCCCACGCGCTTTGCCATTTCGGGCCTGATCCGTATAGCATTGCGGGGAGGCCCGCATCTCCCGAATGAACGGCGAAATTTTGATGACGATCAGCCGACGCCTGCTCATCGCAATCCTTCTCTCTGCCGCGATCTTCATCGCGCTCGCGCCGGCACAGGCGCGCGATCCCTATGTGCCGTCCGCCGCCGGCGTTCACGCGGTTTCCGCCGAGCGCGGCATGGTGGTGGCGCAGGAGAAGATCGCGGCGCGAATCGGCGGCGACATTCTGCGCCAGGGCGGCAACGCGGTCGATGCAGCGGTCGCCACAGGTTTCGCCATGGCCGTCACCTATCCGCGCGCCGGCAACATCGGCGGCGGCGGTTTCATGGTGATTCATCTTGCCGCCAGAGGCGAGGACATCGCGATCGATTATCGCGAGATGGCGCCGGCTGCGACCACACGCGACATTTTCCTCGGACCGGACGGCAAGCCTGACGACGCGAAATCGCGCGATTCGGCGCTCGGCATCGGCGTGCCCGGCACGGTGGCCGGGTTTGCGCTGGCGCTCGAGAAATACGGTTCCGGCAAGTTCACGCTGGCACAACTCCTCAAGCCGGCGATCGATCTTGCCCGTGACGGCTTCACCGTCACCGACGACATCGCCGATACGCTGCCGGAGTTCTACCAGCGGCTGGCGAAATGGCCGGCGTCGGCAAAAGTCTTTTCGAGGCCGGACGGCACGAAGTTGCAGGAGGGCGACAAACTCATCCAGCCCGACCTTGCCGCGACGCTGACGGCGGTTGCCGAGCAGGGGCCGCGCGGTTTTTACGAGGGACCAGTTGCGGCGAGGCTGGCGCAGGACGTTCGCGACGCCGGCGGAATCATGACGGCGGACGATCTGAAGAACTATCAGGCCGTGATTCGCACGCCGGTGCGCGGCACCTATCGCGGCTACGATATCGTGTCGATGCCGCAGCCCTCGTCCGGCGGCGTGGTGCTGATCGAGTCGCTGAACATCCTCGAAGGCTTCGATCTCGCCGCGACGAAGCAGGGATCGGCGCCGTCGCTGCATCTGCTGATCGAGGCGATGAAGCGCGCCTATGCCGACCGCGCGCGTTATCTCGGTGATCCCGCTTTCGTCAACGCACCGATCGCGACCCTGATCGCAAAGGACTACGCGGCCAGATTGCGCGCCGGCATTGATCCCGATCGCGTGGTGCCGCTGCCCGAAATGTCGGCGACGCAGCCGCATGAGGGACACAACACCACGCATTTTTCGGTCGTCGACAGTTCCGGCAACGCCGTCAGCAACACCTACACCTTGAACTTCAGCTACGGCGTCGGCCTGGTGGCCGACGGCACCGGCGTACTGCTCAACAACGAGCTCGACGATTTCACGGCCGCACCTGGTGCCGCCAATGCCTTCGGCCTCGTCGGCTATGAGGCCAACCTGCCCGGCCCAGGCAAGCGGCCGCTGTCCTCGATGACGCCGACCATCGTGATGAAGGACGGCAAGCCGGTGCTGGTCACGGGCACGCCGGGCGGCAGCCGGATCATCTCCACCGTGCTGCAGGTGATCGTCAATGTGCTCGACTATCACATGGATGTCGCGGCCGCGGTGGCCGCACCCCGCGTGCACCATCAATGGATGCCGGACGTGGTCCGGGTCGAGCCGGGATTTCCGGAAGCGGTCATCGCCGACCTCGGGGCAATGGGCCACCATGTGGTCAATTCGTCGACCTGCTGCTCGGCGAATTCGATCCTGGTGACGCCGAACGGAATATTGGGTGCGCCCGATCCGCGCAGCCGCGGCGCGGAAGCCGCAGCGCAATAGCGCAGGAGCCCGTGGAATCGTAGGGTGGGCAAAGAATCTGTTCCCCTCCCCCTTGCGGGGAGGGGTTAGGGGTGCGGGTAATCTCGACAACGGTGGCTGCGGCTTACCCCCCGACCCTCCCCCGCAAGGGGGGAGGGAGCGCTTCCTTCCCACGTCTCTGACTGGAGGCATCTCATGACCTCGCTCAAAGGCAAGACACTCTTCATCTCGGGCGCGAGCCGCGGCATCGGGCTTGCGATCGCGCTGCGCGCCGCGCGCGACGGCGCCAATGTCGCTGTCGCCGCCAAGACCACCGAGCCGCATCCGAGATTGAAGGGCACGATCTATACCGCCGCCGACGACATCGGGGCCGCCGGCGGCAAGGCGCTGCCCGTCGTCTGCGATATCCGGGATGAAGCACAGGTGATCGATGCGATCGAGAAGACGGTCGCGGAATTCGGCGGCATCGATATCTGCGTCAACAATGCGAGCGCGATCAACCTGACGACGTCGCAGGCAACCGACATGAAGCGGTTCGACCTGATGATGGGCATCAACACCCGCGGCACCTTCATGGTGTCGAAATACTGCATCCCGCACCTGAAGAAGGCGGAGAACCCGCACATCCTGATGCTGTCGCCGCCGCTCGACATGAAGACGAAATGGTTCGAGCACTCCACCGCCTACACAATGGCGAAGTACGGCATGAGCATGTGCGTGCTCGGTCTCTCCGGCGAGTTGAAGAGCGCCGGCATCGCGGTCAACGCGCTGTGGCCGCGCACCACGATTGCGACCGCCGCGGTGGGCAACCTCCTCGGCGGCGACGCCATGATGCGCGCGAGCCGCACGCCCGAGATCATGGGCGATGCCGCGCATGCGATCTTCACGCGGCCGGCGCGCGAGTTCACCGGGCATTTCTGCATCGACGACAAGCTGCTTTACGCCAGCGGCGTCCGCGACTTCGAGCGCTATCGCGTCGATCCCACGGTGCCGCTGGCGTCGGATTTCTTCGTGCCCGACGACGACGTGCCGCCACCGGGCGTCACCGTGCAGCCGCTTCCTTCGGTTGGCGGGGCACAAAAGACGGGCTAAGACGCTGGGAGCGAGGACGGCGCGGGGGCATCCGTGAACTGGCGAAGGCTGCTGATGATCGCGGGCGCGCTGATCGTGGCCGCGTTGGCTGGATTGATTGCAATCCGCCGCCCCGACATCGCGATCCGCGCGGCGACCGGCTCGGCTGCCGATGCGCTCTGTGCCAAGGTCTTCGTCTCCGGTCTCGATCCGCAAGCCTCCTTTGCCGAGGTCATGGATCGGCCGGGCATCCGGCGCCTGCGATTCGGCATGCGCTACGGGCTCGATCGCATGGCCAGAAAACTCGACGTCTCGGTCGCCGGCCTGTTTACGACCCACACGATTTTCCGCGACGGGTTTGGTTGCGTGCGCGTGCTCGGCGGCAAGGAGCCCTATCTGCTCAAGGCCGATATCGTCGCGCTGAAGACGCCGAAAACGCCGCCGCTGTTGCCCGAGATTGCCGGCCCTGCCGTGGTCGAACCGACAGATCCCGCGCTGAAGGCCGCGCTCGATCATGCCTTCGCGGAGCCCGCCGCGCCGCCGCTGCGCCGGACCAAGGCCGTGGTCGTGGTGCGCGACGGTCGCATCATCGCCGAACGCTATGCGCCCGGTATCGGCATCGACACGCCGCTACCGAGCTTCTCCATGACCAAATCGATGATCAACGCGCTGCTCGGCATCATGACCCAGCAGGGCCTGACCTCGCCGTCATTACCGGCCCCGATTCCGGAATGGCACGGCGCAACCGATCCGCGCCGCGAGATCGAGGTCGGCCATCTCATGCGCATGACCTCGGGCCTCGCGCTCGACGAAACGGATGATCCGCGCAATCCGTCGGAGCAGATGTTCCAGCACGACGATATGGCGGGCTTCGCGATGAAGGCGGCGTCGATCGCGCCGCCGGGCACGCGCTGGGCCTATTCCAGCGCCACCACGCAAATCCTGGCGCGGATCATCCGCGACGCCGTCGGCGGACCCGAACAGACTCTCGCCTATGCCTGGCGCGAGCTGTTCAATCCGCTCGGCATGCGCAACGTCACGCTGGAATTCGACGGATCGGGCACGCTGCAAGGGGCGAACAACATGCTCGCCAGCGCGCGCGACTGGGCGCGGTTCGGCCTGCTTTACCTCAACGACGGCAAGATCGGCGACAAACGCATCCTGCATGACGAATGGGTCGACTTCATCACCTGGGCCACGCTGGATACGGATTATGCCGCGGGCTTCTGGACCAACAACAGCGAGCATCCGAACGCTTTGGCCCGCGTGAGCATGGGGATTCCGCGCGACGCCTACTATGCCTCAGGCAATCTCGGCCAGCGCTGCGTGATCATTCCCTCCCAGCGCATGGTGGTGGTGCGGATGGGCGACGCCGTCGATCCGACCGGCGATAGCAGCGGGCTGGCGATGCTGATCAAGGAGGTGATCGCGGCGACGCACTGACGTCACCGCCCGACCGTGTACGGCCCACCCTTCTCCAGCGCACGCTGGTAGGCAGGCCGCGCGTGGATGCGCTCCAGGAACGCCATCGCCTTCGGATGCCCCTGCTCCAGCCCGGCGCGCGCCGCGCCAGCTTCCAGCGGAAAACTCATCTGGATGTCGGCCGCGGTGAAGTCGCTGCCGGCGAACCATTCGCTCTTTGACAATTCCTCTTCCCAGAATGCCATGTGTTGCTTGAGCTGCGGATTGACCAGCGCGGTCAGCGCCTGCGAGGAGACCTTGCGCACCAAAGGACGCAGCAGCGCTGGCGCACGCTTCGGCATCAGCGTGAACAGCAGCTTCATCAGCAGCGGCGGCATCGCCGAGCCTTCGGCATAGTGCAGCCAATAGGTGTAGCGCAGCCGCTCCGGCGTATTCGGCGGCGGGATGAAGCGGCCATTGCCGTAAGTCGCGACGAGATATTCGACGATCGCCCCGGACTCCGCGATGACGTTGCCGTTGTCGGTGATGACGGGCGATTTGCCGAGCGGATGGATCGCGCGCAATTCCTTCGGCGCGCGCATGTCGGGCTGACGCTGGTAGCGCACGATCTCGTAAGCGACGCCGAGCTCTTCGAGCAGCCACAGCACACGCTGCGAGCGCGAGTTGTTGAGATGGTGAACCGTCAGCATGGATGCCCCCGAGCAGGCGCATGATCCGGAAAAGGCCTGCCCCGCACTTGATGCGGGGTGGGAACCGGTTTTCCCTCGCGACAAACGCGGAACGCGTTTGCGCGGAGATCACGCGCAAAAAACAACGGCGTTCACGTATCAGGCCGGGACGGCGATGGCGATGCGGCGAAGGGCATATCGCAGTATTTTATCCGGGTGATATTGACAGGCTAATTACACCCGGGTATTAATCTCGCATGACCGAGACATTCACGGCTTTTGAGGGCCTGCGGCGCCTCGCCTCCGGGCCCCTCTCCGAAATCGCCCCCGCCATCAAGCGCGCCGAACAGCGCGCCGCCCATCCGATCGCGATCTTCAGCGATGCCACCGGTCGCGCCGTCGATCTCGACCTGCGCGGCAGCGCCGATGACATGCTGGCCTGGCTTGCCAGATCGACGGAACAGCCGGCGGCAAGCGCCGAACCGCGCGGCCGCGGCCGGCCGAAGCTCGGCGTGGTGGCGCGCGAGGTCACGCTCTTGCCCCGGCATTGGGAATGGCTCAATGCGCAGCCCGGCGGCGCGTCGGTGGCGTTACGGAAACTCGTGGAAGCGGCCCGCCGCAACAATGGCGAGGCGGATCGGCTGCGTGCGGCGCGCGATGCCGCCTATCACTTCATGTCGGCGATGGCCGGCAACCTGCCCGATTTCGAGGAAGCCTCGCGCGCCCTGTTCGCCGACGACCGGCGGCGCTTCACGAGCCTGATCGCGGCCTGGCCCGCCGACATTCGCGACCATGTCGTCAAGCTCGCGAATGGCAGCGATGCCGGACAATTGAATCCTTGAACATCCATGGCGGGGCTGGTTGAATGATAGCTGTCATATAAGACCGCCATGGGAGGCCGCCCTTGCCCACCAATCCGCAATTCATGTTCGATTTCGGCAGTCCCAACGCCTATCTCAGCCATGAGGCGATCCCCGACATCGAGAAGCGCACCGGCGCCAAATTCGAGTATGTACCGATCCTGCTCGGCGGCATCTTCAAGGCCACCAACAACAAGTCGCCGGCCGAAACACTCGCCGGCGTCAAGAACAAGCGCGAGTTCAACGCGCTGGAGACCGAGCGCTTCGTCAAGCGCTTCAAGGTCCAGCCCTATGTCTGGAACCCGTTCTTTCCGGTCAACACGCTGAACCTGATGCGCGCGGCGATCGCAGCACAGCTCGAAGGCGTGTTCGAAACATATGTCGAGGCCGCCTTCCATCACATGTGGCGCGAGCCGAAGAAGATGGATGACCCGGAGGTAGCAGTGAAGGCGCTGACCGCATCCGGCCTCGATGGCGCGAAACTGCTGACGCGCACACAGGAGCCGGACGTGAAGGCGAAGCTGCTCCAGAACACGCAATCGGCCGTCGAACGCGGCGCGTTCGGCTCGCCGACCTTTTTTGTCGGCAAGGAGATGTTCTTCGGCAAGGAGCAGCTGCGCGAAGTCGAGGAGATGGTGTCCGGCAAGTAGTCCCGTCATTGCGAGCGAAGCGAAGCAATCCATGGCGCCGCAGCCTCAAAACTGGGATTGCTTCGTCGCTTCGCTCCTCGCAATGACGATGCAGGGAGTAGATCATGCAAAAGCGTAACGCGACCGCCGCCGTGATCGGCGCCGGCGACTATATCGGGGCCGAGATCGTCAAGAAATTCGCCGCCGAAGGCTTCACCGTGTTCGCCGGCCGGCGCCAGGGCGAGAAGCTCGAGCCGCTGGTCAAGGAGGTGGAGGCCGCGGGCGGCACCATCTTCGGCCGCTCGCTCGATGCGCGCAAGGAAGAGGAGACCATCGCTTTCCTCAATGACGCCGACAAGCACGCGCCGCTGGAGGTCTGCATCTTCAATGTCGGCGCCAACGTCAATTTTCCGATTCTCGAGACCACCGACCGCGTCTTCCGCAAGGTCTGGGAGATGGCCTGCTGGGCCGGCTTTGTCGCAGGGCGCGAGTCGGCGCGGCTGATGCTGCCGCGCGGCCAGGGCAACATTTTCTTCACCGGCGCAACCGCCTCGCTTCGCGGCGGCAGCGGCTTTGCCGCCTTTGCCAGCGCCAAATTCGGTCTGCGCGCGGTCGCGCAGGCGATGGCGCGCGAACTCGGGCCGAAGAACATCCATGTCGCGCATCTCATCATCGACGCCGGCGTCGACACCGCCTGGGTGCGCGAGCGGCGCGCCCAGATCTGGGGCAAGGAAGCGCTCGACAATCCGGATCTGCTGATGCCGCCGGCTTCGGTCGCGGCGTCCTACTGGCAGCTCTACCAGCAGCCGAAGAGCGCCTGGACCTTCGAGCTGGAAATTCGCCCCTTCGGCGAAAAGTGGTGAGAGCACCTTCCGTCATCATGGCTCCCATCCGAAGAAAGACGTAGATGCCCGGACCAAGTCCGGGCATGACGAAACGGAAATCAAGGCAGGCAGGAGAGTAAGACAATGCGTGTTCTCGTGGTTGGCGCCGGCGCCATCGGCGGATATTTCGGCGGAAGGATGCTGCAGGCCGGCCGCGACATCACTTTCCTGGTGCGGCCGAAGCGCGCGAGCGAGCTCGCGTCCGCAGGCCTGGTGATCAAGAGCCCGAACGGCGACGTCACCCTGAAGAGTCCGCCGACGGTGCAGGCCGACACCATCAAGGACAAGTTCGATGTGGTGCTGCTGAGCTGCAAGGCGTTCGATCTCGACGACGCCATCAACTCCTTTGCGCCCGCGGTCGGACCGAAGACGTCCGTGATCCCTATGCTCAACGGCATGCAGCACCTGAAGACCCTCGACGGCAAGTTCGGGGCGGAATGCGTGCTCGGCGGGCTCTGCGCCATTGCGGTGACACTGAACGAGCAGCGCGAGGTGGTGCAGCTTCAACCGATGCAGTCGCTGAACTTCGGCGAACGCGACGGCAAGATGAGCGATCGCGTGCGCGCCATCGCTGACGTGTTCTCCGTGGTGAACGGCGCAACGCCGAGCGAGAACGTGATCCAGGACATGTGGGAGAAGTGGGTATTCCTGTGCTCGATCGCGGCCTCCACCAGCCTGATGCGCGGCCCGGTCGGCGTCATCGTGTCCTCGCCCGGCGGGCGCGATTTCCTGCTCGGCATCCTCGACGAATGCAGCGCAGTCGCCAAGGCCGCCGGCCACGAGCCGGGCGGTCCGTTCTTCCAGCGCATCAAGGGCCTGTTGACCGCCGAAGGCTCGCCGATGACGGCTTCGATGTTCCGCGACATCAAGGTGGGCGCCAAGGTCGAGGCCGACCATGTCGTCGGCGACATGATCGCGCGCGCCGAGGCCGCGAAGATCCCGGTGCCGAAGCTGCGCGTCGCCTACACGCACTTGAAGGCGTATGAGAAACAGCGGGGATGATGAGTCCGATAGAGCGCGCTGCGTCCGCATCGGAAGTGCGCTCCCTCCCCCTTGCGGGGGAGGGGAACTACGTCACAGATGCGCCAGATAATGCGCCAACGCTTCGATCTCTTCCTCGCTGAGGGGATAGGCGACATCGGCCATCGCGGCCTGGGCGCCGCCGACGCGCTGGCCTGACTTGTAGTCGCGCAGCGCCTTCAACAGATATTCCTCGCGCTGGCCGGTCAGGCGCGCGACCGCCTTGGTGCCGGCGAAATTGTCGGTGTGGCAGGAGGCGCAGCGCCGGCCGACCGCGGCCTGCTTGCCCTTCTCCGACAGGTCCGGATTGTCGTCGGGCGGCGATTTCGCCGGCGTCAACGAGGCGAAGTAAGCGCCGAGATTGCGGATGTCCTCGTTGTTGAGCTGCTCGACGATCGGCTGCATCTGCTCGTTCTTGCGCGAGCCGGCGCGGAAAAAGACCAGCTGCCACTGGATGAACTGATCCTGCTGGCCGGCGAGCGAGGGGATATTCTCCATCTGCGAGATGCCGTTCTCGCCGTGGCAGCCGGCGCAAAGCTCGGCCTTCTCCTTGCCCGCGGCGACATCGGCGGCGTGGGTAGGAATGGAGGCGAGGAGAAATGCAATCGCGCTTGCTGCATGCGAGACAAACTGTAGGCGCTTCATCTGAACTTCGCTCTCTCGAGTTCGTCATTCCGGGATGCGCGACGTGTCCGCCGAAGCTCGAAGAGCGAAGGCGGAAGCGCAGGCTTGGAATCCATAACCCCCGCTCGTGGTTATGGGTTCCGGGCTCGCTCGCTTACGCTCGCGCCCCGGAACGACGGGTGTGTTGTTGAAAAAGTTGAGGCTGCGGCGCGCGAGCACCGCAGCCTCTTCGTTCAGATCAGCCTACTTGCTGTAGCTGATGCGATAGATCGCACCGGCCCAGTCATCGGCCACGAGGATCGACCCGTCCTTGTTCAGGATGATGTCGTCCGGGCGGCCGAGATAGCCCTGATCGCCTTCGATCCAGCCGGAGGCAAACACGTCCTGCTTCGGATTCTTGCCGTCGGGACCGACGGTGATGCGCACGCTGCGGCCACCCTGGTACTTATACCGGTTCCAGGAGCCGTGCTCGGCGATCAGGATCGAGTTCTTGTACTCGGCCGGGAATTGGTTGCCG
>Ga0105238_10007311_pt1 | contig 11058 bp, 12 predicted proteins | sample KBSC34metaG_FD_81526 | JGI IMG/M metagenome (GOLD analysis project Ga0105238, IMG submission 81526) | Corn rhizosphere microbial communities from Kellogg Biological Station, Michigan, USA - KBS C3-4 metaG | ecosystem: Host-associated > Plants > Roots > Rhizosphere > Soil | place: Michigan, USA...
CCTGGGGAAGCTTCAACACCTCGCCGATCTTTTCGTACAGATCGGTGCGCCCCGGCGCGGGGGGAGCCTTCTTCCGGCCCAGCAACTGGGAGATATACGATTCAGTAACTTGCGCCGCCGAAGCAAGATCTTTCTGCTCCAGGCCAAGTTCCTTCAATCGGTGCCGGATCAATAGCGAAACGTCCACAGAATCTCCTGATAATTTACTCCGGGAAGTGAATTCCGGAGTTAATTGTCGCACGCGTCGACTTTACAAGCAACAGTAGTTCACTTATAATGGTTAATGGTTCGACGCACCGGTACCGGCCGATGTACTGTATAAATGTCATGGATAAGAGACTATTAAAGCGACACAAACGTAAGGTTGCACGCGCGAAAGAACACGTGAAGCTTTCCGAGCCTGACCTGAGAACGCCGGAGCAGATCAAGGCTGCCCGTGAGGCGAGCCGCGCGCCGGAAGCCGGCCGTGGTGGACCTGCTCTGCAAAACTCGGCGTTATCGTTCCGAAGTCCCGCGCACTCGACTGGCGGCGCATCCAAAACAGACGCTTCCGGCTAAGCCGGATCCGGACTCTTTTGACTTGGAACGAGTATCACGAGACCACCAAGCACAGCGTCTCGTCTCTGCGCCGGACCCCGCACACGCTCGACTGGGAGAACATGCCGGATCCGTTCCGCCATTACGAGGGCGTCCCGGTGTTGGACCTGCCGGCCGATCCGCCGGTCCCTGAAGCGCCCGCACTAGCAATACTTGAAGGGATCACGGGTGCGACTTCGGCTCCCCATGGCTCGCCGTTCCTTTCGCAACTGCTGTTCTATTCCGCCGCGATCAGCGCCTCCAAGGTCGTTCCTTCCACCGGATCGCGCTATGCGTTGCGCGTAAATCCGTCTTCGGGAAATCTGCATCCCACCGAATTCCATTTCGTCACACGAGGCTTAAGGGACTGGCCGGATGGCCTGTATCACTATCGTCCGTCGGCGCACATGGCCGAGCAGCGCGCGTCGGGCCATCTCGATTTGCAGTTACCGGCCGGTGCGCCGATCGTGTTTATTCTGGCCAGCATCGCTTGGCGCGAGGCATGGAAGTACCGTGATCGCGCCTATCGCTACTGCTTGCACGATATCGGGCATGCCTGGCAAGCGCTGGCCCTCGCCGCCCGGGCGATGGGTTGTGAGACTTTCGCCCGGGGCCATTTTCCAGACGATGACGTCGCGAGGATTTGCCGTTTGCCTGAGGATGAGTGGCCGATGCTCGTCGTCGAAATAAGCGGCAAATTTCTTCCACTGGACGCCCAGGAAACGATCTGGCATGGTGGTATTCCGAATCCACTATCGAAGGAGAGAATCGCGTACCCGCGTATCGATCAGATTCATGCCGCTACCAAGATCGCACACGGCAGCATTGGCATGGCCGAACCTCCTCCGTCTGGCTCCGGCACGATCCAGTTGCCTGCTCCCGCCTCCTCGATTCGTACCTTTGGCGAGGTTGTCCGCATGCGGCGTTCCGCGCTCGATTTTCTGGGCGGTACCCCATCGATTTCCCTGGAGCAGCTTTCCGCGATGCTCGCCACGGCCATGGGAACGCTATCCGCCGACTTCGCCGGTGCACGTTTTGTTCAGCTTTACCTGTACGTCCATCGCGTCGACGGGCTCCATCCCGGCGTGTATCGATACTGGCCGGAGCATGGACAATTAGAACCGGTGAAGTCTGGCGATCAGCGCGTCGCCGCAGCCGGCCTCAGCCTCGGTCAGGATCTGGCCGGCAATGCCTGTGTAGCGTTTTCGATGATCGGCGACCTGCAACGCGCCGCCCGCGCCCATGGCGACCGCGGCTATCGCTATGTGCATTTCGAAGCGGGCGCTATCGGGCACCGTCTGTACCTCGCTGCCGAAGCACTCGGCCTGGGAGCAACCGGCATCGGCGCATTTTACGACGAGGAGGTGCACCGGTATCTCCACCTGCCTCCCGCTCGGGGCCAGGTTGTGTATCATTTCGCCATCGGTTATCCCGTCCCCGATCCGCGCCTTCAGGCGTGAACATGCATGGTGGGAATCCTGGTCCATGGCGACAATCATTTCATTGTGCGCGGTCCGCCGCCGGATCCGGATACTGCACTCGCGCTTGTCCGGCATTGGTCGCTGATACAGATCGGCAGACGTATACCGCCTGCGTTCGATCGATGGACTATTGTCACGCGTGAGTTTCGGGAGAATCTGGAATGGGCGGTGACCGTGCCGGGAAACAGTGAGATTTCCCCGGCGGTAGCTATTTTACTGGCTGAGCTATCGGCGCGTGGAATCGCAATCCGCCATGTGCACTGATCGCGAAGGACTAATCGTGCAGGACGACGTTTAGCAGCGAACTGTGAACTTCCAGAGTTTTGGCGCCGTCGTATTCGATGAAGCCCATTTTGCGGAACTTGTTCATGAAAAAGCTGACTCGCGAGCGAGTCGTGCCGATCATTTCAGCCAGTGTTTCCTGGCTGATCTTGGGGATCACGGTCTCAGGCTTGCCGTCTTTTCCGAAGTTGGCCAGCAGCAGCAGCGCGCGCGCCAGTCTCTTCTCGCTGGAGTTGAAGAGCTGGTCTACAAGATCCTCCTCAATCCGCATGGTGCGCGCAAGCATATAGGAGAGTAGCAACTCTGAAAAAGAGGGTTCCCTGTGAAGCACCTTCACCACCTCGGCCTTCTCCAGCCGCATAATGGAAGATTCCGACATGGCAGTTGCAGTGGACATGCGGAGGGGCTGCGCCGTAAGGCATCCTTCGCCGAAGAAATCGCGGGGACCCAGCAACGCAATTACGGCTTCCTTGCCCTGTTCGGACACCACCGTCAACTTAACTTTTCCCTTTTGAATATAGTAGATGGAACTTGCGGGGTCTCCCTGCGTGAACACCACACTTCCGGCATCGAACGTGGCAAGACTTCGTCCTTCGCCGATCTCTGCTAGAAACTTCTCCGGACGAAATGCAGATCTTTTTTGGGGCACCATTATACGGAGGGGGACCGCCCCCCTGATGGTCTTCCTTTTCTTAATGATACCTCCGCGGACGCGGGGCTGCCTCATGATCCTAACTCAACAGTTTCCTGGCGGATAACGCGAGTCTATTGTGCAGAGTCCTCAGACTGATCCCCAGCATCATGGCCGCTTTCCCGCGATTCTGGCTCACGGAGGCGAGCGTGAGTTCCGTATAGGCCGCTTCTACGTCCTCCAGTCGCTGCCCAGTCTGAAATGTCACGGAGTTCGCACTGGCAACCGGGTTGGATAGCTTTCGAGGCGAGGGCGTCCCGAAACCCATGGGAGGAAGGTGGATCGGCAGAATCGCGCCCGTCCCGGCCACGATACTGGCGCGCTCAATTACATTTCGCAATTCCCGTACATTGCCGGGCCACGGATATTTGCAAAACAGGGCCATTACATCCGGGTGGATCGATGTGACCCGCGTGCTGTTCTTCGTGTTCATGGCCTCGAGCATGGTCGACGCCAGCTCCGGAATATCCTCACTTCGCTCCCGCAGAGCCGGAAGCGCGATCTGAAACACGCTGAGCCGGTAGTAGATATCTTCCCTCAGGAAAAGCTGGGGGGCTTTACTGGTAGCGACCAAAACGCGCACGTCCACCGGGATTTCCTGATGTCCGCCCAGACGCCGCACCCGAAAATCCTCCAGGACGCGAAGGAGTTTGGCTTGCGCGGACATGGGCATCTCACCGATCTCATCCAGGAATAGCGTGCCCCCGTGCGCCTGCTCAAAGCATCCCGCGTGTCGCTGGGCCGCTCCGGTAAACGCGCCCTTCTCGTGCCCGAACAGTTCGCTTTCAATCAAACTGTCGGAGAAGGCGGCTGCGTTGATCGCGACAAACGGACCGTTGCAGCGTGTGCTTAACCGGTGGATTTCGCGTGCCACCAGCTCTTTTCCGGTACCGCTCTCCCCGCCGATCAAGACCGGAACCGCCGTAGGAGCCAGCAGTCTGATAGTGGCGAAGATGTCCCGCATGGCAGCTCCGATTCCCACAAGGTTGCCGAGCCCAGCTTGCCGCGGATCCGCATTCGTCACGCGGTGAATAGCGAACACCGGGAACCTAGGCTCTGTCGTCCAGCCGCGGTCATCAATTCGTGTGGCTATATTTCCCATATTTCGCCTACTGTTCTCTCTGCCGACGGAGAACTACACTTCTGCTTTTCCAACGGAGGAGACCCAATCTAACACCTGGCACCGTCAGCGTCTGTTCAAAAGCGCTCACTTCGTCGGTCATTAACGCAGTGAGATTTAGCTTGCTACGGCCGTGTGAGCGGATGATGAACGTAAGAAAAGTAGACGGTTAAGTTTGGAGACGTGAGCCCACCTGCCAGCGAGTCTAGGCCATCGAAATCAGCCCCGTCCATGTCAATCCACCCGGTTCGGCCTGACTTCAGCTTCACCTGCGCCCACCAGGCCTTCTTGCCCAGGTCGACATACCTGGCCGCGCAGTGTGTACCCCCGCAACCTTGGCCGTCAGGCAACTTGGCGAAGGAGATGTCGAACTCGGGATCATATTTGCCGTTAAAAAATACCGCCGAAAACCCTTCACCACGATTCGCGTAGGTGAAAATGGTGTCGCCGCGCTTCAACCCTTCGCTGGGCCAGTCGCGATCCATAAGAATAACGCCGGGCTTGAATGTAATGACGACCCCGGTTAAGCCGTCCACCTGATCTCCAACCGCGAGCCGGGCGATAGAGCGGCGCTTTGTCGCCCACGTATCGTATACCGTCGCGGCTTTACGGGTCGTCCATCGCCTGTAGGTGCAGCCTTCGAAGGGGCAGGCCTTCCAGTCGTAGTAAGGCAGTGCGGGAGGCGAAGCGCCCTTCAGCAAGACCGCGGCGAGCATCCATGCCAGCGCCACCCGAACCATACCGGCCAGTGTATCAGCCGCTGCCGCCGACGAGATATGATCTGTAATGCACCCTGCACCCTTAGGAGCTCATGTATGATTCTCCGAGTTTGTGTCGCGCTTGGGATTTGGGTCGTCTCCGCTTCGGCCCAGTGGCTGAACTACCCTACTCCCAACATTCCGCGGCTCCCTAACGGCAAACCCAATCTGAACGCGCCGGTCCCGAAGGCCGTGGATGGCAAGCCCGACCTTACCGGACTTTGGCAGCGTGCCCGCGGTACGAATCGTCCCACTCAGCGTACTGGCGCCGCCGGCCTCGCGATGGGTCCCAACCTGGCCGATTTCATGCGTCCCGGCGAGGAAATCCCACCTTTGCTCCCGCCCTACGACGCGCTTCACAAACAGCGCATGGCGAATTTCATGGCGGACCGACCGTCCTCCCGCTGCCTGCCCCACAGCATCCCCGACCAGATGCTGATCGGCGTGCCCCTGAAGATCGTGCAGAATCCCGGCCTCACCCTCATCCTGTACGAAGAATTCGCTCGCTTCCGCCAGATCTTCACCGATGGGCGCCCGCCTGCTCCGCTGGCGAGTCCGGCTTGGCTCGGGTATTCCATCGGGCATTGGGACGGCGATTGGTTCGTGGTCGATACGCGCGGCTTCAATGACAAGAGCTGGCTGGATGACAGCGGCCGTCCGCACACCGAAGCGCTGCACACCATCGAACGCTTCCGCCGCCGCGATTTTGGCCACATGGATGTGGAGGTCACCATAGATGATCCCCTGGCCTACGCCAAACCCTGGTCATTCCCCATGCAGTTCGAATTCCTCGCCGATACCGATATGATCGAGGACGTCTGCGACAACGAGAAAGACGACGCCCACGCCGTCAAATAACCTGAACACTTCGCTCATCGCCGAACTCATCAAGCTGCGCTACAAGCTTACGTGGGCCAAGACCCGCTCGCGTAACGGCCGGATTGCGCTCTTCCTGGTCGGCTATTTCCTGCTGGTCCTTTTGATCGCATTGCTGACTGCCGGAGGATTCGCCGCCGGCATCGTCGCCATCCGCGCCGGCCAAGCCGAAAAGATCACACAGGCGGTTCTGTCTGTGCTGTTCCTGCAGGGCGTGCTCGCAGCGAATATCCTGGGTTTCGGACTGAACGCCATCTTCAGTGATACGGAGCTCCGACGCTATCCCTTGGATGCGCTTCACCGTCGTCTAGCCAGCCACGTCATCGGAATTCTGGATCCGTTCTGGTTTCTCTTTCTGGCTCTCGAATTCGGTCTCGCCGCCGGAGTCTCCGTCTTGGGCGCAGGCAGCTTTTGGCGCGGGACCATCGCGGTGATCCTGCTGTTTGTCTGCAACTACCTCGCGGCCAATGTCGTCGCCCTTTTCGTCGATCGCCTGATCAAGCGCAAGGGCGGCGCCGCAATCCTGATCGTTCTGATTCTGGCACTCGCGCTGGGACCCTCGCTGGCCGCTCCGATCTTTAAGAAGAATCCGACAATCGTGCCGGCTCTGATCGAGCGTCTGCAGTACACGCCGCCCTTCGGCGCTGCCGCCGCGATCGTTCATTCCGGTATGGCTGCCGTGTACGGGCTCGCGACGATTGTCGCTTGGATCCTGGCACTGGCCGCGTTGTTGGCCGCCCTCGAAAACCGCGCACCCCAGCGCCAGGCCGCAGCCTCGGTTGGGATTTCCTGGGACAGCGCCTACGATCGCGCCGGCGGACTCTTTGGACCGCGGATCGGCCCGTTCGTCGGACATTGGCTGCGCTTTTACGCGCGCAACAACCGTACTCGCATCATGGCCATGATCTCGCTGCCACTGTTTGGCTTTATTACCGTTCGTACCGCCGGGCGGCTAGGCCCAAACGGCCTCTTTATCGCCGCTCTGGGCACTTTCCCGATCGCGACATTCCTGTGGACATCGCGAATCGCCGTCAACCAGTTCGGTTACGTCGGCGGAGCATTTCGACGCTATTTTCTGCTTCCGGTTGAATCAGGCGTCATCCTTCGCGCAGCCAGCTACGCTTCGGTATTGTTAGGCGCGCTGGTCCTCCCGATTGTCCTGCTGGCCTGGACCATCTTCGCGCCGCGCCCCTCGGACCGGCAGATGTTCCCGCGCATGCTCGTGATGCTGGCCTGCTCCGGGATTACCGGTCTACTGGTCTTTAACGCGCTGGGCATATGGATCACGCTATTCAATCCGCGCCGGGGGAAATACAACGCCAGCTTCGGCAACGATCTTTCGCTGGGCGGGAATATCCTGGTGGTTGGCGGCGTTCTCGCCGCTTTCTTGCTTCCCGCCCTGCTCTATAAGGCTTGGCCGGCTGCCGTATCGCCCGATTCCTGGTGGATCGTCCTGCCACTTCCGCTGCTCGCGGCCGCGTTTTACCTTGGAACGTTGAAAGCAGCCGGACCGATCTTTACAACCCGGCGTGAGAAACTGCTTGCCGTGGTCGAAGGAAAAGCCTGATGGACGCCATTCGCCTCACCAACGTCGTCAAGAAGTACGGCCCCGTGATCGCCGTTGAAAATCTTTCTCTCAGTGTCCGTGCCGGAACCATGTTCGGATTCCTCGGCCCCAACGGCTCCGGGAAAAGCACCACCATAGGCTGCATGACCGGCCTTCTGGACCCTACCAGCGGCCAGATTGAACTTCTGGGCGAGCATTTCGACGCCAACAGTACCGCGCTCAAACGCCGCATCGGCGTGATGCCGGAAACCCTGGGCCTTTTCGAGCCGCTTTACGCCCATGAGTTCCTGGCGTTTGTCGCCCGCATGTTCGGCCTGGATGAAACCACCACGCGCCGCCGCGTGACTGAGCTTCTCGACGCGCTCGAACTGACCGACACTTCCAAGACTCTTTCCGAATACTCCACCGGCATGCGCAAGCGCGTGGCATTCGCCGCCGCGGTGATTCACTCGCCGGAAGTCCTGTTTCTGGATGAGCCCTTTGAATCCATCGATCCCGCCGGCGTATCGCTCATGAAGCAGTGGTTGCGGCGCTTCACCGATCAGGGGCGGACCGTCTTCATCACCAGCCACGTTCTCGAAACCGTGGAACGAGTGTGCACTGAAGTCGCCATCATTACCCAGCCGGGCAAGCTCGTCTGGCAGGGCGATATTACCGCTCTCCAACACAATGGTCAGAAATTCGATTCGCTGGAATCCTTATTCCTGCACCTGACTGGCGAGCGCTACGCCGATCTGAACTGGCTTTAACGGTTTTGATAACTTGAAATCATCGTGTGCAGAAACATCAAAACTCTTTTCAACTTCGATCCGCCCGTAACCGAGGAAGAGGTTCGAGCCGCTTCGCTCCAGTTTGTGAGAAAGATCAGCGGTTTCAACAAGCCGTCCAAAGCCAACGAAGGCGTGTTTCAGTCCGCCGTCGATGAAATCGCCGGCATTTCCGCCCGCCTTCTCGCCTCCCTCGAAACTAACTCGCCCGCCAAGAATCGCGAGGAAGAGGCCCAAAAGGCAAAACTCCGCGCCGCCGAAAGATTTGGAATCTGATAGGATCGGAAAACGTTCCTGGAGGTGTGACCCATGTGGAAGAAACTCGTTTGGCTCACCGGACCGCTCGCCCTTTTGCTCGCGGCAACCATTGGCTCGGGCCAGCAAAAAGTGCCTTTTGACAAAGGTATTCCGGTGGCCCCGAGCGGTCTGGCCCACCGTCCGTTGCCGAAATTGCCCATGGAATTCGACACCGGCGAAGGACAGCGAATCCGCGTCGTCGCGGTCGCCCGCGGGCTAGAATCTCCCTTCAGCATCGCGTTTCTTCCCGATGGAGTGATGCTCGTGACTACGCGCACGGGTCAACTTAGGGTCATCCGCAACGGCGTGCTCGATCCCAAACCGGTCGCAGGTACGCCGGCTTCGTATTGGGCCGTCGAATCCGGCCTCCCCGGTGCGGTTCACGGCTATATGGACATTGCGTTGCATCCCCAGTTCGCGCAAAACGGCTTCGTGTATCTCACCTACACAAAGCCGATCGATGATCAGAAGCGAGTCGCGGCGCTGGCTCGCGGCAAGTGGGATGGACACGAGATCAAAGACATGCGTGATATTTTCGTGACCGACGTCGCCGGTACCTCGCGCATCGCCTTCGGCCGCGATGGATCGCTGTTCATGAGCATGACCGGCAACGATCCTCAGGATGCCAATACTCTCGGCGGGAAAGTCCTACGGCTGCGTGATGACGGCACCGTGCCACCCGACAACCCGTTTGTCGGACAAGCTGGTAAAAGACCCGAAGTTTATACGCTCGGACACCGCGGCACGCTAGGCTTGGCCATGCATCCCGGAACCGGCGAGATGTGGCAGAACGAGAACGGTCCCAATGGCGGCGACGAGATCAACATTCTCAAACCCGGCCGCAACTACGGCTGGCCGATTGTGAGCTATGGTCGCGATTACCCGGGTCCATATCACAATGAGGTTCCCGGGCATGCGGGCTTTGAAGCGCCCGTGGTCTACTGGATGCCCGCCATCGCGGTATCGGGCATGACCTTCTACACCGGCGATAAATTCCCCAAGTGGAAGGGCGATGTCTTCGTCGGCTCCCTCCGCACCGGCGAGATTCCCGGAACCGGACACGTGGAGCGCATCCTTTTCAATGAGAAGATGCAGGAGCTGCGCCGCGAGGCTCTCCTGACCGAGCTACGCCAGCGCGTCCGCGACATACGGCAGGGACCCGACGGACTGCTCTACGTCCTCACCGATGAGAAGGATGGAGCGGTGCTTCGGATCGAGCCTGCGCCGTAGTTATCGGCTCACTGGAGTGCTGGGCGGCTCAGGCACGGGAGGCGTAATGCGCCGATGCTCCATGGTCTTATCGTGTTCATCGCAGAATGATTCGAGTAGATCCGTATCCGGCTGCAGATTCAGCCTGGCCTGGACGTTCCACGGCTTCAGATAGGCTTTCGGATCGGTAATCGTCAGGGTAAGCTCCATGTGGCCGAAATCCGGGCGCTGGAATCGCTCCGTCACATGCAGCGCATCGCTGTGCGGATGAGCTTTTCTGGTGTCCAGCCATCCACGATCCTTGAAACCCACCGTGTCGATCACGAAAGTGTCCTTGTCCCACCGGCCCACCGAATACCCGAGCCACGTTCGTGTATCCGCCGGGGGGAGCGGCCGGCCATCGGTGAACACCTGCCGGAAGATCATGCCGACCAAGCTCTCATACAGCAGCGCCGTCACGCCGCTGGTCTGAAGAATCTTGAATGGTCCGCCGCCGAAATCGATTCGCGGGACACCCGGCGGCAAACAATAGCCGTACGGATCGTCCACGTGATCGCGGCTTTCCCGCTGCGCCTGGATCGCCGATGCCCACGGTGTCATTTGTACGTCGCCCGGTTTCAGATCTTTGGCGAGGTCGAAGAACAAACTCTGGGTAAAGCACCCACCCAGGCCGTAGATGCTGCAGTCGGCGGCCCACACACCGGACAAGTCGGGTTTGCCGTCTGCCATCCGCGGAGCAGGCGCCGACAAGTTCGGCTTGCCGTCCGGCAGACGCGGAATCCCGGGTGTAGCGTAGTTGAGCCACTGCCCAGCCACAGGCACCGCGAGCACAGCGGCGCAGCCGATCGTCACCAGGCAAGATCTCAGCATGCTACTTCGCCGGAGCGGCGGGAAGATTAACCGCCAGCGGCGGCTGAGGCCCCACTACGCTCGTCAGCGCCTGGTATGCGCAGTCTTCATCGCGACTTCCTCCGCCAACTCCGATTGCACCGATCATCTGGCCATCGACGATGATAGGTAAGCCGCCGGAGGTCGGAAACACCGGCAGCTTGGCCCACCGCAACTGCAACGCCACATTGTTCGCCACCTGATTCGCTCGCGCATGCGTCGAATCGCGCGTATAGAGTACGCTCTGAGCCTTCAATAGCGCCGTCTCGGTGTTGATCGGAACCTGGCCATCCATGCGATGCGCGTGTACGATCTGTCCCGTCGGACTGAGGATGAAGACGCTGACCGCCTGGTTGTTCTTGGTGGCCCAATCCACGCAGGCTTGCGTGATCTTCTCCGCGGTCTCAGCCGAAATCTCATTCTTGATCAGCGTCTTCTTGGCGGCCTCGTCCGAGATGACAAACTTGCTGATGTTCTGAGCCGGCGCGAGGCCGGCGATGATAACGAATACAGCCGTGATTTGTATTTTCATAGCTCTCTATTTTA
>Ga0105238_10007312_pt1 | contig 11057 bp, 10 predicted proteins | sample KBSC34metaG_FD_81526 | JGI IMG/M metagenome (GOLD analysis project Ga0105238, IMG submission 81526) | Corn rhizosphere microbial communities from Kellogg Biological Station, Michigan, USA - KBS C3-4 metaG | ecosystem: Host-associated > Plants > Roots > Rhizosphere > Soil | place: Michigan, USA...
CGGCATTGATGGGGGCAGAGATGCCTTCTTTACCAGAAGATGTCCAAGCCGAGGTACGCCTCCATTTCAATGCACTCGCTAACTGGCTGGAACGCACGCTGGAAGCCGGCGTTAAGAAGCGTGTTATGCAACTCCAGGGTTCCGCCGCCACGGAAGCGCAGACCTTGATGGCTGTACTGCATGGCTCAATGCTTTCGGCGCGGGCGCTGGATGACTGTGAAGTCTTTAAAACTATTACCGATGCAGCGGTTATGAGGATTTCAGCGGCAAAGAACTGAAAGCATATGGCCCGTCGCGATGATATTGCACGGGCTTAAAACCTACCAACTAGTAGGTAGATAGGACAAAATGAAAATGACCAATTTCCAAGAGACACGATCCCTGCGAAAGCTGTACTTCGTACGGACTTTATTCCAAATATTCTGGGCCGGCAGCGTCATTGCTACGGCCCTGCCGCATCCGGAACTCGCAGCCGCTCTGCTGATCATCTACCCCTTGTGGGATGTGGCCTGCACTGTCTATGACCTGAAGACTTCGGCGCTTGACGGTAGAGCGAAAAGGTCGCAGATCATCAATGCAGTTCTGGGCACTGCTACAGCGATCGGGATCGCTCTTACTACCTTTCAAAATCCTGCTTATGCGATAGGAATCTGTGGAGCATGGGCGGTCGGGGCGGGTTTGCTCCAGTTCGTTGCGGGCCTGATTCGCCGGAAGGAACTGGGAGGGCAATGGGCGATGATCCTCAGCGGCCTTCAGTCCACTGCGGCGGGAATTGCCTTTGGACTGGGCGGGCTGAGCGGTAAGGTTCACGTCAAGGACCTCGGTGGATATGCAATCTTTGGCGCAATCTATTTCCTCATTGCAGGGATTTTGCTCAGCCGCAAACTTTCGCAGGCGTCTTCCGCGAAAGCAATCGGTTAACGTCCCGAGTCCCTATGGGCCGCGGACCACGCTCGATTCGCGGCCTCGGCTACCCATACATACAAGAGGGCCAGAGTCCGGAACAAGGCCGGGATTTCCCGGTCTTGTTCCATCAACGAGAACTGCTAGGCCGCAGCTTTCCATCCGTACCGAACATATTGGTGCTCGAACGAGCCGTCATCGTAGAGGTCAATGACCGCGTAGCCTTCGTCGCACTCGCCGTAATTGGGTCCACGCCACCAGCCTGCGGAGACAGCGCCGTTGCAAAGATAGGTCACGCCCAAATATTCGGCGCGGTCAATCAAATGTACATGCCCGCTGAGGCAGAGCTTGACGTTGGGATGCTTCTTGAATATCTCTTTGACTTTCACGTAGTCGCCATGAACTAGCCCGCCGGAGACGTGATAGTTGCCATCGCTCTCAACCTTGTCTTCGACGAAACCGAGCGTTGAGAGAATGGGAATGTGGCTGACCACCACCACGGGAGTTTTCGGATCAAGTTTCGAGAGGTCGTTGTCGAGCCAGGCGAGCTGCTCGTCGTCAAACTGCCCCCGGTAAGATTCGACAAGATCCGGATGGATGCTGTCTAGAATATAAAACCGCCAGCCTGCCTGATCGAAGGAGTAGTATCGATCGGGGATGCCGAGTTCTTTGATGGCCCGTTTTTTCCCGTAAAGCGGCTCGTTTCCCGTCAGGTGCGATTTGCTTTTCATCCAACCCCAAACATCATGATTGCCAATACAGGCTTTCCATGGCAGTGAGAGCTCGGATTTGACGATGCTGTGCCAGAGGTTCCAAAGCAGAGTGGTTCTCGTATCCCCCTGCTCAAACGAATCCATGATTTCATCGCCGCCGAATACAATCAATGTGGGCGGGTCCGGTAGCGACTGAACGTGCCGCAGACACTTTGAAAATCCTTCTCCTGCCTTCAACTCCGGCTGGACATGGATATCGGTCACATGAGCGAATCGTAAGACTCGTTTACGCGTTGGAGAGGGACCGAGAGCGAACGCAGGTTGCGCAATAAGCCCGGAAGCTCCAGCTGCGAGAGCCGCGCTTCCTAATGTAATCGCTTGTCTCCGAGAGAACAATGTCATCGAAATATCCTTTTGGTAACATTTGAAAACTCTCCCCAAGCTGTCTTTTACAGGTATCGTATTGGCTGATGCTTGATATAAGCCCAGCCCGTATTATGCTCTTATAGAGTGTGCCCGTTATCTCTATACCTCCCTTTCGTTCGAATTTCCTGCCGTCCCCGGCAAAGAAGTAACCACCCGTTTCGATTGGAAGATCGGTCTGCAAGTCGAACACGCGAGCGGCTTTTGTTTTAGGCATTAAGAGGGAATGTGAGAATTACGATCTATGCGCCGGTCCGGCCGGCTTCAAGATATGACAATATTGTGAGGCCTTCGCGACGCAAGTCGGCGTCGTTCGTGTCTATGGCATAAATCAGCAGCGCGGACGCGTAGTGCAGAGCCCGGAAGCGCGCGTGTCGCCAAGCGAGATCGTCGATCGGTCCATAGGCGTCCCGAAAAACGGCGTGAGCGCTGGGTGGAAGGAAGCTGAAGGCGATAGATAGATCGATCGCAGGATGTCCAAGGTGAATGTCACCCCAGTCGATGACGCCCGACAAACGATTGTCGTCGTCCACCATCAGGTGACGCACGTACAGGTCGCCGTGGACGAGGGCCGGCGGACCTGTCAGCTCGTCGATCCCGTCAAAAAGCCAGTCCCACCGATCCACGCTATCCGTCAGACCAAGGGCAACGAGACGATCAAGGCGTTCGCGCACTTGCGGTTTTCGATGCGACATCACCATGCGCCGGATTTTGTCTGGCTCGACACCGATTCGAATAGCATCCTCAATTGGAACCGCATGGATCGCCGCAAGGAATCGGGCAAGCGGTTCTGCGGCGGCCGCACGCTGTAGATCGCTCAAGTTCGCCTGACACGCGGTACGTCCGGGGAGTTTGCGGTAGCCGATAAAGGGCCACGGGTAGCCATCGCCGGGTTTGCCAAGGTATGCAGGCACAGGTATTGGCAGTGGGGCGCGCCTGGCAAGCTCCGGCAGTACCTTGCTCTCTGCAATGAGAAAATCCACCGCGAACGCCCGTCTGGGAAATCGAAAAACGTAGACGCCATTAACGGTAAAGGCTGTGTTGTCCCAACCGGCGCCCAGCAGAGCAACATCTGCGGGCGCCAGGTCCGCGAACTGCCGATCGATCAGCGCCTTCGCCAGATGCGCCGGCACTTCCATCTCCGCCGTCCATGGTTCTGCCATGGTAAAGCGAATACGTCAAACATGCTGTAAGCTCCTCCTCCGATACCGCGTATTGAGGGGAGTCAGATCTAATGATAGAAGCCACTATGGAAATCGGTAAGCGACTTGGCTTGTGACAATCATTGGGATAACGGGGGAATCACTCCCAGTTGCTGGAATACTTCCAACAGGTTCAGCTCATCCCAATGCTCAATGAACTTTCCGTCACGGGCACGCCAGATGTCGATGCTACGCATGGTAATCCGGTTCCCGGTCGCGGGAATACCCAGAAACGGGCCGGTATGTGTTGCCGTGTACGTGTAACGCCCGACAACCCTGTCGCCCGTGGTGAGGCAATCCTCAACAGTGACTTGTGTGTCAGGAAAGGCTGCCAGCCAGCCGCCGAAGAACTCCTTCACACCCGCCAATCCCTGAGCCACAGCGGGATTGTGCTGGATGTAGTCGGGGGCGATGAAAGTATCGAACAGGTCCATGTTTTTGGTATTGAGAGCCTCGGCAAACATGAAGCCAAGGGCTTGAAGAGATTCTGTGTTCATGATATGTCTCCTGTCAGTCGGTTGTTGATAGAGTTGTATTGGCCTGGCTCAGGCATGGATCCCGATGAGCGCCAGACACAGCAGCGCAAGACCTAATAGAAGCGCGCGCAGAACGATGATACTGTCCCAACGGTGTTGGAGTTGCCGGGCATCCATCAGGGATTCACCCCGATTTGCGGCGGCGGTCAGTGCCGTATTGACGGGTTTTGCCACCCGAAAGTAGAGGCCGAGGTGAATCAACTGGGCTCCGAGAGCCACTATTGCGTAGAGGCTCGGCGCTGCAGCAATCAAACCGAGCGTACAGGCCATTCCCAGGACGCCGAACACCGGCATCCGGCGGTCGGCGTATTCATGCAAACGTCCCATTACTTCGGTAAGGCTCGCTTCAGAGACATGCCCCAGGGCCGGACGTCCAACGGCTGCGAAAAACGTATCCGTGCCATAGACCACACCCACGGCGAGAATCGCCGGTATCGTCAGAACTTGTGTCCATTCCATTCGTTTATCCCTCGTCTTTCTGCCATGCAGCAATAAAGAGGGCGACCGCAGGTTCCACCAGGGTTGCTGCGCGCTCCCTTCCGTCTTTGATCCGTCCTGCCATCGTCAGTGAGACCAGCCCGTGCAGAGTCGCCCAAAACGTATCGACTTCATCATAGAGGTCACGTCCTGATGAACCGTCACCTGGAAAAACAGCGCGGACAGCATCCCGTAAAGCGACAAAAGCATCCTTTGCTTCTTGCGGAGTCTCGGAGGTTCCGAAGGAGACGCCGTCCAATCCGTGCATCACCTGATACAGTTCGGGCTGCCGAAACGCAAAATCCCAGTAGCTTTGCGCCACTGCCACCAGGCGCTCGACGGCATTCCCCCCCTCCGGTACCGCCCGCATATCCTGGGCGAGGAGCTGAAAGCCTTCGCGCATCAGCGCCAACAGGATCGCTTCCTTGCCAGAAAAATATTCGTAGAGGGCTGCCGGGCTATATTCGACTCTCTCCGCAACCTTGCGTACAGTGACCTCTCGCCACCCTGCTTCGGCCGCAATGTCACACGCAGCCTTGAGTATGGCTTGTCGCATCTGTCTCACTTCGTTTTCCCGTCGGTCTTTGGCGCTCACTCCCACCCTCCTGATCATTGTTCACTAATTGAACAACGTTCGAAAACCGAATAAAGTTCCAGATTTTTTCCCAATATGTGTTAAAAGTATGCAGCCTTCGATACCGGGCATTGATTGAGGTCCGTTGAGTATAATCTACTCAGAACTAGCCGCCGGCACGAGGATTACCATGCGTTTCGATTATCCGCCCACCCGAAAGAGCGACCAGGTCGACACCTATTTCGGCGTCCCGGTCGCCGATCCTTATCGATGGTTGGAGGACGACAACTCCACGGAAACCATGGCCTGGGTCGAGGGGCAAAACACGCTGACATTCAGCTATCTGGATCGATTTCCCTATCGCGGGCAGGTCCTCGACCGGCTCAAAACGCTGCTCAATTACGCCCGGTACAGCATCCCCTTCAAGAAACACGACGACATCTTTTACTTCAAAAACGACGGCCTCCAGAATCAGAGCGTGTTGTGGGTTCAGAAAGGCCATGATGGCGAACCTGAAGTCCTGCTGGACCCGAATACCTTCTCCGGCGACGGCACCATTCGCCTCACGTTTTTCGTGTTGAGCAAGGACGGCCGGTACGCCGTCTACGGCAAGACAGCGATCTCCGGGTCCGACTGGACCGATCTCTACGTCATGGATATGAGCAGCCGTCAAACGCTGCCGGAAATCATTCGGTGGGTCCGCTATTCGGGTGTGTCATGGGCTGGCGACGGCTTCTATTACAGCCGGTATCCCGAACCTGAGAAAGGCAAGGAGCTCACCGCGCTGAATGAAAACCAGAAAGTATATTTCCACAAAGTCGGCACGGCTCAGAGCGAAGATACGCTCGTTTACGAAGATACGGAGCATCCGACCTACGCCGTTGGGCTCCATACAACCGAGGACGAGCGGTTTGAGGTGCTTGGCGTTCGAGACCCCAATAAGCTCGGCAACGCGCTTTATGTCCGGGACGCCTCCCTGGGCGAAACCGCCTTTCGGGCCGTGGTCGACGAGATAGGCGAAGATCAGTACCACGTGATCGACCACATCGACGGCAAACTGCTCGTCTCCTCCGACCAAAACGCTCCCAACGGAAAAGTCATGCTGGTGGATCCGTCGTCTCCGGCGGAAGCGGATTGGAAGAATTTTCTCCCCGAAACTGAGAATCGTTTGGATCACGTCAGCACGGCCGGCAGCAAGCTGTTCGTAACCTATTTGAAGGATGTCTGCTCGCTCACACAGGTGATCGGCCGTGACGGGCGCCTGGAAAGTGAGATTGAGCTGCCTGGGTTGGGTACAGTGGGGGGCTTCGACGGCGAACATGAGGATGAGGACGTGTTTTACAGCTTCACGTCGCTGAATTATCCGCCGACAATCTTTCGCTACGAGATTGCCACGGGGCAATCGACTTTATTCCGCACCCCATCAATCCCCGGCTTCGCGCCGGAGGAATACGAAAGCAAGCAGGTCTTTTTCACCAGCCAGGACGGTACGCGCGTGCCGATGTTCCTGGTCTATCGCAAGGGATTAGCTCTCGACGGCACAAACCCCACTATCCTCTATGGCTACGGCGGTTTCGACGTCTCACTGCTTCCGCACTTCAGCCCAACTCGGATTGCCTGGCTGGAGCAGGGCGGCATATTCGCCATCGCCAACTTGCGCGGCGGAGGTGAATACGGGAAAGAGTGGCATGAAGCCGGAACGAAACTGAACAAGCAAAATGTCTTCGATGATTGCATTGCCGCCGCCGAGTACCTGATTCAAGAAAAGTACACGTCGGCCGGTATGCTCGCCCTGCAGGGTGGGAGCAACGGCGGCCTGCTGGTTGGCGCGGTCATCAATCAACGTCCGGATCTGTTCCAGGTAGCGCTTCCGGCAGTGGGCGTCATGGATATGCTTCGCTTTCAAAAGTTCTCGGCGGGCGTCTTCTGGGTGCCCGACTATGGCAGCAGCGATGACGAGACGCAGTTCCCATATTTGCTTGGCTATTCGCCGCTGCACAATATCCGGCCCGGCGTAACCTATCCCGCTGTTCTCGTCACCACCGCCGACCACGATGACCGCGTGGTGCCGGCGCACTCGTTCAAGTATGCGGCGACCCTGCAAGAGCACGCATCTAAAGAGGCTCCTGCCCTCATCCGCATTCAAACCGAATCCGGCCACGGCGCGAGTAACCTCGCCAAAAGCCTGGAAGAAACAGCCGATCAGTTTACGTTCGTCTGGGGGAACATAGGAAGGCCTCCGTCCTACCCGGCGTAGGAGACAATGTCGTTCAAATAAGTCGCGCCCAGCACTGAAGTACTTCAGTGCTGGAGCCGATGGCCGGACAAGCCTTATTCACTCCGCCTTCGATAGGCTCTTGGTCCCATTCCCGTATGGCGCTTGAACCAGCGTGAAAAATATAGCGCCTCGAAGCCGATCTCCTCGGCGGCGGCCCCTATGGAGACCCCCGAACGGTCCAAAAGCTGTTTGGCGCGGTCCAATCGGCGCATATCCAAAAACTGCAGTGGCGGTGAACCAACTTGCTCCCGAAATAGATGCGCGAACCGCGAAGGCGAAAGGCCCGCCTCTTCCGCAAGGTCATTGAGGGTCAGCTTTTCACTCAGCCGGCTGAACACGATCTCCAATGCCGCCTGAATACGCGGATCGAGCGCCGCTTTCTGCGTGAGCGGGTTCTGGGTATCGCAAAGCAGCAGCGTCATCTCCAGCGCCGCCATGGCGAACGCCTCTCGGCGCGCCAACCGCCCCGTCGCCAGACGGTGCGCCTCTGCAAATTGAGACAGAACCTTCTGACGCATCACCGGTTCCCCGAGGTTCAACAGCATCATCCCCGGCGCGAACTCCGGCCAGGAGAGCAGCTCATACCATGCGGGCCGGGGCTCGAAATGCGTCCATAGCAGATTCCATCGTTCGTTCTCCACGCAGGCATAATCGTGCGGCGCTCCGGGCCGCAGCAACACAAGATCGCCCGCAGACGTCATCAACTCTCCCCCACGATAACGAAATCGGCCCGCGCCGCTAATGGTCGCAATCAGCAGCCAGTCAGGCCCACCATGCGTACGGCGCGCGGAGTATCCATGAGAAACATCGTAGTGGCCGGAAAACATTCCGACATAGGAGGCAATCTCAGACTCAAATGAGGCAGCAAGATTTGACATGTTTTTAGCCGTTCGGTCTCTGTTGTTGCCGGCGTCGTAGTGATAGAATATCAGGCAGTTGCTCAACGATCGCGCTTGGATAAGCGCGATATATTTCACCGAACCTGTGCCTGCCAGTTAGTCGCGGCTAGCGGGTCATATGTTCGGTGGGCCAGTTGAAGATTGGATAGTATACAGCGTTTATGCGAAACTTCATAAGAACAGCAGCAATAGCAAGTTTGCTTCTTTCGACCACCGCCCCTGATACCGTCGCGGCGGACATTCCGAACCTGTTGGCAGACTTGAGAAGTTCGGGGGCGGATTGGGGAATTTGGATCGATAACGGCTTGGTCAATCCAGGGGAAGCGGTGCGGATGACCGTGTCGGTGCCCTTGAACACGCTACCCACCGATCTCCCAGCCGAATTGCAGGTGCATCCGCGCTACCTGGAGGCTCCGCAAACTGCAGTTGAGAAAATTCCGCTGAAATGGAAAAGAAGTTCAGAAAAGAACCGGTGGCAGGCTCAGGTTAAATATCGCCCCAGAGACGCTGGGAATTATTACGCCGACATCGATTTTAGCGGCCATGAAATCTACAGCTACTTCGCCGCCTGGAAACCGGGCATTACCGCGGTTAATTTTTGGATGCAAATGCCCGCAGAATATCACGATTCCGGGAACCTCAAAGATCTCTATCTTCCTGAAGCGAAATCTGGGCATCTTCCGTTCGATTACGAACTGGTTCTCGTGGGTGAGCTGGTCTTTAAGCCCGATTGGGCGCCACGAGAGTTGTTCAGGAGGGCACAGGTGGAAGCAGGAGCAGAAGTCATTCCCTTTCTGGATGGGGGTTATTTCCACAAACTGGACCCTGAATTCACCGGGCGATTTGAAAGTATCACTGAAAATGTAGACGGATACCAGAACTTGATCAGCAAGGAGACCCAGGCTGTTCATGGATTCAAAAAGCTGCCGGACCCGACGTTCCATTCTTTGAGTGTGGACCAGAGTTCGGCTGTTATCGAAGGCGCTCAGCGTTATTGGAAGGAGTGGGGATTCCATCCCTTTACGGGAGTATCAACCTATTCTCCTTCGAATACCCTTGTTGAAAGCTGCCGCCGTAAAGGATTGACGTGGATATCCGGGGTGTTTGCCGACTACGATTTTACGGATGGCGGAGACCGCTGGCAAGTCGGCTGGCGTCAAAAGCACCGGGGAATGCCGAGTTTCCCCTACTTGATTTCGCAGACGGACTTTCGATGGACCGGCAAGGCGGACGCGCAGTCAACCATGATGTTTCCCGGCTGGCAGAATCTTCCCGTGTATGACCATGAAGACCGGCACGAAGAAGGGACCGATCTGGGAACCTACAATGGAGCCTCCGGGCTTTCTCCCGTGCAGCGAATGATGCTCTATTCCAAGGTTTTCGAGCGCAACAACCAGTTAGCGCGCAATTCCTTTCCGCTGGCGGAGACATTCTGCATTCAGATGAACAATCCCAACAATCAGGGAACGCTAAGCGGCCTGGTTGACCGGGCGCGGCAGGGCGGATTGATCTTTATCCACAAACGTTACCTGCAAACCTATTACCGCGAGCATCACATCAAAGCGAACCCGGATCTGTGCTACATCACTCCTGACGCCGAGATCGCGGCGGGGCATTCGACCACCTTTTCGTTTTCCGATGAGGCTGTCTGGGAAGGAGCCGACGGCAAGGCTGCGTTCATCTCCGATCCGACCGCTCCCCTGCCAAGCGGCCGAAGTATTCATCTTCCGGTGTGGTGGTACGACTTCAGGAACGCGGTACCACTCAGCCCGGAAAAGAACTTGCCGTCCGTGGACCTGTCAGGCGTGACGCTCGAAGTCGTGAAAGGCGCGCGCGGAACCGATCTGGTGATTCAATCGTCGAAGGCGATCGACGGTCTGCCGATCTGCTTATGGGACCAGGGGATTGGGACGGAGAAAAGCGCCACATGGATCAAAGCAAACCGGGCAATGCGCGTCGCCGCTCCTGAACGAATGGGGCGGGATGCCGTGACGTGGATCCTTCGGCCCGCCATCCCGGCAGGCAAAACTGTGCTTCCCCTGTACGAATGAGCGAACGCTTATCCATGATTTCATGTGACAAAACAATTCAGGACGCGTCTTCCCGTGTCGCCGATCCGCAAGAAAACTTCCACGGCCCACTATGATCAAAGAAACAACCAACGGAACTTCCATGCTGAAGTCCCATTACAACATTGGCTATGTATGGCTCATTTCGAGTGTCGCAGCGATGGGCGGACTTTTGTTCGGTTGGGACTGGGTAGTCATCGGCGGCGCGAAACCATTTTTCCAGAGATACTTTGAACTGACCACGGAAGCGCAAATCGGCTGGGCGAACAGTTGCGCGCTCATCGGCTGTCTGATGGGCGCGCTGGCCGTCGGCGGCTTGAGCGATCGGTTTGGCCGCAAAAAGCTGCTGATTGCCGCCGCGCTGTTTTTTGCCGTGACTTCGCTTGGTAATGCGCTCGCCAACGACTTCACCATTTTCATCGCATGGCGCATTCTTGGCGGTATCGCCATCGGCCTCGCGTCGAGTTTATCGCCGATGTATATCGCGGAAATTGCTCCTGCGCCGATTCGAGGCAAGCTCGTTGCCGTAAACCAACTTACGGTCGTCATCGGCATTTTGCTCGCACAATACATCAACTGGTACCTCGTCCGCAATTTGCCGGCAGGCGCGTCGGATGAATTCATCCGCAATTCATGGTTTGGACAACAAGGCTGGCGCTGGATGTTCGGCCTGACCGCTGTGCCTGCGATTTTGTTTTTTGCCGGAATGTTTCTCGTTCCCGAAAGCCCACGCTGGCTGGCGAAGAACGGCAAAGCAAAGATGTCGCGCGAGATTTTAGAAAAAATCGGTAGTGAAGACTATGCCGTTACCGCCACAATTGAAATTCAACGTACGCTGGCTAGTGAGGAAATCCAGCGCGTGCGCCTTACTGATTTACTGGAACCGAAAATGCGCCAGGTGATCGTTCTCGGTGTCGTGCTGGCCGTGTTTCAACAATGGTGTGGCATCAATGTTATTTTCAATTACGCCGAGGAAATCTTTC
>Ga0105238_10007313_pt1 | contig 11057 bp, 10 predicted proteins | sample KBSC34metaG_FD_81526 | JGI IMG/M metagenome (GOLD analysis project Ga0105238, IMG submission 81526) | Corn rhizosphere microbial communities from Kellogg Biological Station, Michigan, USA - KBS C3-4 metaG | ecosystem: Host-associated > Plants > Roots > Rhizosphere > Soil | place: Michigan, USA...
GCTGTCGAACAACAAGGGCATCAACAAGGCCGGCGGCGGCCTGACCGCGCCGGCGCTGACCGCCAAGGACATGGAAGACATCAAGACCGCGATGGCCTTCCAGGCCGAGTACGTCGCGGTGAGCTTCCCGAAGAACGCGACCGACATGGAGATGGCGCGCCAGCTCGCCAACGTCGCCGGAGAGAAGTTCAAGCACAAGCCCGGCATGATCGCGAAGATCGAGCGCAGCGAAGCCATTCCCGTGCTCGACAGCATCCTGAAGGCGAGCGACGGCATCATGGTCGCGCGCGGCGACCTGGCGATCGAGGTCGGCAATGCCGCGGTGCCGGCGCTGCAGAAGCGCATGATCAAGATGGCGCGCGAGATGGACAAGGTGGTCATCACCGCGACGCAGATGATGGAGTCGATGATCGTCAACCCGGTGCCGACCCGCGCCGAGGTCAGCGACGTCGCCAACGCGGTGCTCGACGGCACCGATGCGGTGATGCTCAGCGCCGAGACCGCGGCCGGCCGCTACCCGGTCGAGACGATCGAGCAGATGGCCGCGATCGCGCTCGAGGCGGAGAACGCCGAGGAGGCCGGCATCGACACCGACTTCACCAACAAGCGCTTCGGCCGCATCGATCAGTCGATCGCGATGGGCGCGCTGTTCACTGCGCACCACCTGGGCTGCAAGGCGATCCTGGCGTTGACCGAGTCGGGTTCAACCGCGTTGTGGATGAGCCGCCACAAGATCAAGGTGCCGATCTACGCGCTGACCTCGCAGGTCGTCAGCCAGCGCAAGATGACGCTCTACCGCAACGTGCGGCCGATGCTGATGCCGACCTTCACGGATCGCGACGCGGCGCTCGCCAAGGCCGAGATGATCCTGATCGAGGCCGGCGTGCTGAAGCCGGGCGACACCTACGCGATCACCTGCGGCGAGCCGATGGGCTACCCGGGCGGGACCAACATGCTGAAGGTCTGCCGGGTCGGATAGAGGGGCAGTGAGACGGGGGGCGCCGCCGGTATGCCGGCGCCGGATGCTCCATCTCTCAATCGAGCTTCATCGAAATGCCGGTGACAACCAGCGTGTCGCCGCGCTTCAGCCCCACGCCCGGATCGCTGTCGTAGCGGTAGTTCAGGCCGACCGTCAGGCTGAGCACCTTGGTCATCGCGACCGCCAGGTTCGAATCGAACACCCCGCGGTAGCCGCCGCCGCTGCTCAGCGCCGGGTAGAACGAGAGCTTCTGGTGCAAGGAGGTGGTCGGCGTGAACTTGTGCGTCGACTCTTCCGCCAGCAGCACTTCGACGCGCCCGTAGTTCTGGCGCGACTCGTCCTCGACGATCGCCGGCTCGACGTAGCGATCCTGCGTGTAGCCGAGACCGGCCGAAACGTCGAACGTCAGGTCGTCGCGCTTGATCACGTGCCGGCCCGCACCGCCGAAAACCGACGTCCGCGACGAAATGTTGGCCAGCTTGTCGCGCAGGATGTCGCCCTTGCCGAAGCCGAACCAGACCGGCGTGACATCGCTGTCGTACTGCGTGCCGAGCTCGGCGTTTTCAGTCGTCGTCCTGCCTTCCGATCGCGACCACAGGGCCTTGCCGCCGAAGGTCCATTTGGTGGTGTCGGTTGCGCGCACGCCGTCGCCGTTGATGTTCAGGCTCTTGGCATCGTTGTTGCCCGACGCATAGCTGCCGCCGGCGCCAAACAAGTAGCGGTACTGCCCATCGGGTTTGACGGTGGCCTGGGCCGGCGCCAGGCCGGGCGCGGCGATCAGCGTGCAGGCGAGCGGCAGCCAGTGGCGCGTGGTCATGGTTCGTACTCCTGGTGAGGCAAAAAAGGTGCAGGCTATAGACGAGGCCGGTAACCGCGGGTTAATGCGGATTGAAGCCCTGCGATTGACTCAGATACGCGACAGGTGCCGAGGCGAGACCGGCCCGGCGACAATCTGCGGATGAACACCGCCACCGCCCTGCTCAGCGCCGAAGAAATCCATGCCGCAGCCGCGCGGCTGCACGGCCATGTCGTCGACACCCCGTGCCTGCCGTCGCGCACCCTGAGCGAGATCGCCGGCTGCGAGGTGTTCCTGAAATTCGAGAACCACCAGTTCACCGCCTCCTTCAAGGAGCGTGGCGCACTGAACAAGCTGGCGCAGCTGAGCGATGCCGAGCGCGGCCGCGGCGTGCTCGCCGTCTCGGCCGGCAATCACGCGCAGGGCGTGGCCTATCACGCACAGCGCCTGGGTATCCCGGCGACGATCGTGATGCCGCGGTATGCGCCGCCGGTGAAGGTCGACCGCACACGCGGCTTCGGCGCCGCCGTGGTGCTCGAAGGCGATACCTTCGACGATGCACGCACCCATGGCCTGCAACTGGCGCAGCAGCGCGGCCTGGTGCTGGTGCATCCGTACGACGACCTTGCGGTGATGGCCGGGCAGGGCACGATCGGCTTCGAGATGATCGCGCAGCAGCCGAGCATCGACACCTTGCTGGTCGCGATCGGCGGCGGGGGCCTGATCAGCGGTGTCGCGACCGCGGCGCTTTCCGCCAAGCCGGGCATCGAGGTCATCGGCGTGCAGACCGAGCGCTTCCCCGCGGTCTGGAACCAGATGCGCGGCGAACAGCGCGAGAGCGGCCAGGCGACGATCGCCGACGGCATCAGCGTGAAGGCGCCGGGTGCGCTGACCGTGCCGGTGATCCGCGAGCGCGTCCGCGACGTGCTGCTGGTCGCCGAGGACGATATCGAGCAGGCCATCGTGATGCTGCTGGAGATCGAGAAGACGGTGGTCGAAGGCGCGGGCGCGGTCGGCCTGGCGGCGCTGCTGAAGCACCGCGAACGTTTCGCCGGGCGCAAGGTCGGCCTGATCCTCAGCGGCGGCAACATCGAGCCGCTGGTGCTGGCCGAGATCATCGAGCGCGGCATGGCACGGTCCGGCCGCCTCGCCCGCCTGCACCTCGACGTGCGCGACGTGCCTGGCGCGCTGGCCGAAGTCACGAGCGTGCTCGGCCGCCTGGGCGCCAACATCGAGGAGATTCGCCACCAGCGCGCGTTCTCGTCGCTGTCGCTGGAGCGGGTCGAGATCGAGGTGGTGGTGCACACCCGCGGCGTGGCGCACATCGAGCAGATCCTGGGCGCGATGCGGGCCCAGGGCTATCGCGCCGAACGCATAGCCTGAGTGCGCTGAGCGTATGGGCGCCTCTGGAGCGAGGCGCTAAACTGGCCGGATTACATCGGAGTTACGGCGCCTGCCCCTGCCGCGCCGTCCCCGATGGCGGTACCGGTTTTCAACTTCCTTGAGGAACTCTCATGGCACTCGTCTCGATGCGTCAGTTGCTGGACCACGCTGCCGAAAACGGCTACGGCATCCCGGCTTTCAACGTCAACAACCTGGAGCAGGTGCAAGCGGTGATGATGGCGGCCGAGGAAGTCGGCGCGCCGGTCATCCTGCAGGCGAGCGCCGGCGCCCGCAAGTACGCCGGCGAGGCGTTCGTCAAGCATCTGATCCAGGCTGCCGTCGAAAGCTGGCCGCACATTCCGCTGGTGATGCACCAGGATCACGGCCAGAGCCCGGCAGTCTGCGAAGGCGCGATCAAGCTCGGCTTCAGCTCGGTGATGATGGATGGTTCCCTGCAGGCCGACGGCAAGACCATCGCCAGCTACGACTACAACGCCGACGTGACGCGCAAGGTGGTCGACATGGCGCATGCGCTCGGCGTCACCGTCGAAGGCGAGCTCGGCTGCCTGGGTTCGCTCGAGACCATGAAGGGCGACAAGGAAGACGGCCACGGCACCGATGCGACGATGACGATGGAGCAGCTGCTCACCGATCCGGAGCAGGCCGCCGACTTCGTCAAGCGCACCCAGCTCGACGCGCTCGCGATCGCGATCGGCACCAGCCACGGCGCCTACAAGTTCACCCGCAAGCCCACCGGCGACATCCTCGCGATCGGGCGCATCAAGGAAATCCACGCGCGCATCCCGAACACGCACCTGGTGATGCACGGCTCGTCCAGCGTGCCGCAGGATCTGCTCGAAGAGATCCGCAAGTACGGCGGCGACATGAAGGAGACCTACGGCGTGCCGGTCAGCGAGATCCAGGAAGCAATCAAGTTCGGCGTGCGCAAGATCAACATCGACACCGACGTGCGCCTCGCGATGACGGCCGCGATCCGCCGCTTCTTCGCGCAGAACCCGGAGAAGTTCGATCCGCGCGAATACCTGAAGCCGGCGCGCGAAGCGGCCAAGGCGATCTGCAAGCAGCGCTACCTGGAGTTCGGCTGCGAAGGCCAGGCGCCGAAGATCAAGGCGCAGCCGCTCGACAAGATCGCGGCGCGTTATGCAAGCGGCGAGCTCGCGCAAGTGGTGTCGTTCAAACAGGCGGCGTGACCTTCGGCCTCCTGGCCAAATCAACCCCGCATTCGAAGGGGCCGCATAGAATCGAAGGCCTTGCCAAGGGCCTTCATCGCATGCCTTCTTCCTCGTCTTCATCGGTCGGTGCAGCGCCGCTGCTCGAAAGCACTTTGCAGTCCTTGCCGCTGCTCGCGCGGGGCAAGGTACGCGACAACTACGCGGTGGGCGATGACCGTCTGCTGATGGTCGCGAGCGATCGCCTGTCGGCCTTCGACGTGGTGATGGGCGAGCCGATCCCGGGCAAGGGCGAATTGCTGACGCGCATGGCGCTGTTCTGGTTCGACAAGCTGCAAGGCATCGTGCCGAATCACCTGACCGGCGAGGATCCCGAATCGGTGGTTGCGGAACACGAACGCCTGCAGGTGCGCGGCCGCTCGATGCTGGTGAAGCGCCTGCAACCGCTGCCGATCGAAGCGGTGGTGCGCGGCTATCTCGCCGGCAGCGGCTGGAAGGAATATCAGGAAAGCGGCTCGGTCTGCGGCGTGCGGCTGCCGGCTGGGCTGAGCAACGCGCAGAAGCTGCCCTCGCCGATCTTCACCCCCGCGACCAAGGCCGAGATGGGCGCGCACGACGAGAACATCTCGTTCGAGCGGATGAGCCAGATCGTCGGAGCCCAGCGCGCCGCGCAGATTCGCGACATCGCGATCCGCCTCTACAGCACCGCGGCCGCGTTCGCGCTGACCAAGGGCATCATCATTGCCGACACGAAGTTCGAGTTCGGGCTCGATGTCGACGGCGCACTGATCCTGATGGACGAAGTGCTGACCCCCGATTCATCACGCTACTGGCCGGTCGAAGGCTATGCGACCGGCGGCAATCCGCCGAGCTACGACAAGCAGTTCGTGCGCGACTGGCTCGAGCAGGTGCGCATCGACGGCCAGCCCTGGAACAAACGCGCTCCGGCGCCAACGCTACCCGACAGCGTGGTGGCTCAGACGGCCGAGCGCTACCAGGAAGCACTTCAGCGCTTGACGGCATCATGACCATGCGAGCGTGTACCGTCCCCGGAGCGCCGCGGTGAGCCTGGTCACGTCGCGGGTCATGAAGCGGCTCGACGCCGCGATCGCGACTTCGCGCAACCCGATGGACCTGGCTTGCCTGAAGGCCGAGCGCGCGCTCTTCCTGACGCGGCTCGGCCGCTTCGACCAGGCGCGCGCGGTGATCGACGAACTGCGCACGGTGCAGGCGCGTTCGCCGTCGCCGGCGCTCGCGGTGTGGCTCTGCCTCAACGAGGGCGTGCTCGAACAGGTGACGCAGCATGGCGCGACCGCACGCGATCGCATCCTGCGCGCCTATGCCTTGAGCGTGGCGGCGCGCCTGCGGCCGATGATCGCATTGAGCGCCGCCTGGCTCGCCTTCCTCGACTATGTCGACGGCGACCTGCCGAGCCTGGCGCGGCGGCTTTCCGAAGCGCTGCAGGAAGCGGGCAAGGACCAGCATGCCGCGCGCTCGCGCGCCTGCCTGGTCGCCGCCCAGGCCTTCCATTGGGGCGGCCGCCTCGATCTGGCCCGGCCCTGGTACCAGCGCGCTCGCGATCATGCGCAGGCCGAGGGCGATGACCTGACCGTCGCCGCGCTGATGCTCAACCGCGCGGTGATCGACGGCAACCAGTTGCGCGCCGCGTCGATCTTCGAGGTCGAGCCGGACGACCAGGCGCTGCGCCAGGCCTTGCTCGCTGCCGAGTCATCCGGCAACTTCAACGACTATGTCGGCAAGGCCGCGACCAAGGCGCTGGTGCCGGTGCTGCGCCCCAACTGCTGCTGGCCCAGCGCGACCACGCCGGCGCGCTGGCGCTGTACGAGGCGCATCTCGACGACGTGCGCAGCGAAGGCCTCGATCACATCCGCCCGCCGATCGATGCGGACATGGCCTGGTGCAAGCTGAACCTCGGGCGGCGCGACGAGGCGCTGAGCGACGCGCTGGCCGCGGCGCAGAGTTTCGGGCCGGATTGCGAAGAGGAGGCTCGCGCCGCTGCGCATGGCCGCCTGGCCCAGGTGTTCAAGGCACTCGACATGCCGGCCGAGGCACAGCAGCAGAACGAGCTGGCGCAGGCCAACCTGCAGGCGTATCGCGCACAGCAGGCGGAGTTGCTGGCGCTGGTGGGCGAGGCGCTGAAGCAGGTGCCCTGAATGAATGGCGCACCCGGCACCGGAGTGCCGGCGCCCAGCCGCCGGCCGGCGCGGCGATTGGCTCTGGCGCCCTGAAGGCGGCGCTCAGAAGAGCGCCATGCTCAGCTTGCGGCGGTACTGATCGACGACCGGATCGGCGCTGGTCACGAGCGCCTTGCCGGCGATCTCCAGCGTGCCCTTCGCGGCGGCCGCAGTGGCCGCGGGCTTGGGCGCCGGCTTGGTCATCAGCTCGAGGATGGCGACGTAGGTACGGCGCGCGAGTTCGTCGTTCCACGACTTGTCGCGCATGATGATTTCCAGCAGCTCGTCCATCGCCTCGGTGAAGCGCTGCGCCGCGAAATGGGTCTGCGCGAGTTCATAGCGCGCCGCGAAATCACGCTTGTTCGCGGCGATCGATGCGGCCAGTTCCTGCGCGGGCCGTGCCTCGGCGGCACGTTCGCAGGCGGCCAGCCATAAGCCCACGGCCGACAGCCGCGCATCGAAGATCAGCTTGTTGGTCGCCTTGTCGGCCACCGGATCGAAAGCGCGCCGCGCCTCGGCGACGCGGCCGGACATCAGCAGCGCACGCAGGTAGTCGTAGCGCGTTGCGTCATTGCCCGGGTCGATCGCCACCGCTTCCTGCAGCCGCTCCAGTGCGCTGTCGGTGTCGCCTTCTGCGAGCAGGGCCTGGGCTTCTTCGATCTCGTCTTCGGCGGCCGCTTCCTCTTCGCTCGGCACGTGCTTGTCGAGGAACTCGCGGATCTGCGCTTCCGGCAGCGCGCCGACGAAGCCGTCCACCGGCTGGCCGTCCTTGAACAGCACGCAGAACGGGATCGAGCGCACGCCGAACATCTGGCTCAGCTGGCCGGCGATGTCCGGCTGCTCGTCGGCGTTCAGCTTGCCGAGCTTGAAGCGGCCGGCATAGGCCGTCTCGAGCTTTTCGAGCACCGGCGTCAACTGCTTGCAGGGGCCGCACCACGGCGCCCAGATGTCGAGCAGCACGGGCTGCTCCATCGAGGCGTTGATGAGTTCGGCTTCGAAGTTCTGAACGGTGATGTCGGTCATGGGCGTCTTTGGTGGGGGCTTGGCGTAACCCCGCTTAACAGGAGAGGTGGCGCCTCGCCACCTACAATTCAAGGTTTTCCAGCCTCCGCAGCGGGCCCTGGATGGACTCACACAGAACGCAAGCCACTGAGCTGGACAAGACCATGGAAATCACGATCGGAGTGGTGATGGGCTCCCGCAGCGACTGGGAGACCCTGCAACATGGGGTGGAGATTCTCGCCGAGTTCGGTATCGCTCATGAAGTGCGGGTCGTTTCGGCCCACCGCATGCCCGACGAGATGTTCGCCTACGCCGAGAGTGCGGCCGGCCGCGGGCTGCGCGCGATCATCGCCGGCGCCGGCGGCGCGGCGCATCTCCCGGGCATGCTGGCCGCGAAGACCACGGTGCCGGTGCTCGGGGTGCCGGTGGCGAGCAAACATCTGCAAGGCGTGGATTCGCTGCATTCGATCGTGCAGATGCCGCGCGGCATTCCGGTCGCCACCTTCGCGATCGGTGCCGCCGGCGCGGCGAATGCGGCGCTCTTCGCCGTTGCGCTGCTGGCGAGCACCGATGCGGCGCTGCACACGAAGCTGCTCGCCTTCCGCGCACGCCAGACCGATGCAGCGCGCGCGATGACGGCCGAGCTGCCGCTCGCGGCGCGCACCTGATCCGGCGGCCATGTCGACCACCGCGACGCTGGCCACCGGCGCCCCCACCGAGCTGCGGCGCATCGACGCGGCCGCCTGGGAGGGCGAGCCGCTGCTGCGCCATCGCGAAGGCGCGCAGCTGGCGGTCGAACAAGGCCATGTGCTGCACTTCCTGCAGATGCCGTTCGTGCTCAGCGAGACGGAACGACAACTGCTCGATCCGGCGCTGGCCGATCCGAAGCGCAAGAACATCAGCCTGGAACCGGACGGCCGGATGCTGCGTGGCGTCATCGGGCCGCAGGGCGTGCAGGACGCGGTGACCGGCCTGATCGCCCGCTTCCAGCGCCATGCCGCGAGCCTGGTCGACACGCTGTTTCCGAGCTATCGCGGCCATCTGACGGTGGCTCCGGCGAGCCTGCGCCTGCATGCGGTCGAACACCGCCACACCTCCTGGCGCCAGGACGACAGCCGGCTGCACATCGACGCCTTCCCGTCGCGGCCGATGCACGGCGACCGCATCCTGCGCGTCTTCCTGAACCTGAACCCGCGCGGCGAGCCGCGCGTCTGGCGCGTCGGCGAGACCTTCGAATCGGTCGCGGAGCGCTTCCTGCTGCAGCTGCCGCCGTACCGCCCTTGGATGGCCGGGCTGCTCGATCGTGTCGGCCTGACGAAGCGCAGGCGCACGCCCTACGACCACCTGATGCTCGGCCTGCACGATGCGATGAAGGCCGATCTCGACTACCAGCGCGACTGTGCCCAGCAGACCGCGCGCTTCGAACCCGGCAGCGCCTGGGTGTGTTTCAGCGACCAGACCTCGCATGCGGTGATGAGTGGCCAGCACATGCTCGAACAGACCTTCTTCGTCACCGTGGACGCGATGGCGCATCCGCGCCATGCGCCGCTGAAGGTGCTGGAGCGGCTCAGCGGGACGAGCCTGCTGTGAGCGCGATCGAGATGCTCCTGCCGGGCAGCTCGCCGAAAGCTGCGCTGGGTGTCCTCGGCGGCGGCCAGCTCGGCCGCATGTTCGTGCACGCGGCGCAGAGCATGGGCTACGCCACCGTGGTGCTCGATCCCGATCCGCAGAGCCCGGCCGGGCTGGTCTCGGAGCTGCACGTGCAGGCCGACTATCTCGACAGCGAGGGCCTGGAGCAGCTCGCCGAGGCGAGCGCCGCGATCACGACCGAATTCGAGAACGTGCCGGCCGCCGCGCTTGCGCAGCTGGCAGCGCGGCGCCCGGTCGCGCCAAGGGCGGGGGCGGTCGCGATCTGCCAGGACCGCGCGGCCGAGAAGGCGCATTTCGTCGGCTGCGGCGTACCCTGCGCCCCGCATGCGCTGATCGAGACGATGGAGCAGCTCGAGGCCGTCGGCGAGAACCTGCTGCCCGGCATCCTGAAGACGGCTCGCCTCGGCTACGACGGCAAGGGCCAGGTCAGCGTGAGCAGCCGCGCCGAGCTGCTGGATGCGTGGAAGGGCCTGAAGCGGGTCTCCTGCGTGCTGGAGAAACGCCTGCCGCTGGCCTTCGAGATCAGCGTCATCGTCGCGCGCGGCGCCGACGGCCGCGTGGTGCATTTCCCGGTGCAGCGCAACCTGCACCGCGCCGGCATCCTGGCGATCACCGAGGTGCCGGCGGACGGCATCCCGCACGAGATCCAGCATCAGGCGATCGAAGCCGCCGAGCGCGTGGCGCAGTCGCTGGCCTACGTTGGCGTGCTGTGCGTCGAGTTCTTCGGCATCGATGGCGGCGCGTCCGGCCAGCCGCGCCTCGTGGCCAACGAGATGGCGCCGCGGCCGCACAACTCCGGGCACTACACGATCGATGCCTGCGACCTGTCCCAGTTCGACCTGCAGGTGCGCACCCTGGCCGGCCTGCCGCTGGTCGCGCCGCGCCTGCATTCGCCCTGCGTGATGCTCAATCTGCTCGGCGACCTGTGGTTTCGCGAAGGCGATGGCGAGCGCACGCCGCCGTGGGATGCGCTGCTCGCGCTGCCCGGCGTGCATCTGCATCTGTACGGCAAGACCTCGCCCCGGCGCGGCCGCAAGATGGGCCACCTGACCATCACCGCCAGCCATGCCGACACGGCGCGTGCGGTCGCGCTGCAGGCCGCCGATCTGCTCGGCATCGAGGCGTTCTGAGCTCGATGCCGCCGACCGTGTGGGACGGGCGCGACGCCGCGGCCATCGAACTCGCGGCGCAGGCGATCGCGCGCGGCGAGCTGGTCGCGTTCCCGACCGAGACGGTCTACGGGCTTGGCGCCCGCGCCGACGACGATGCGGCGGTGGCGAAGATCTTCGCGGCCAAGGGCCGGCCGGCCGAGCACCCGTTGATCGTGCATGTTGCCGGCGCCGCGCAGGTGCGTGACTTCGCCGCGCATGCGCCGCCGGTGGCGGTGCGCCTCGTCGCGGCGTTCTGGCCCGGGCCCTTGACCTTGATCCTGCCGCGCCTGGCTGGCGTCGCGAGCGCCGCGGACCCCGCGTACAACTACGCCGAGGCCCTGCAGAAGTCGATGTTCTTCTACGAGGCCCAGCGCTCCGGCGACCTCCCGGCGGACAACCCGGTGTCCTGGCGCGGCGACTCCGGGCTGACCGACGGAGCCGACGTCGGCAAGGACCTCACCGGCGGCTGGTACGACGCGGGTGACCACGTGAAGTTCGGCCTGCCGATGGCGTTCAGCGCCACGATGCTCGCGTGGGGCGCGATCGCCTCGCCGCAGGGCTACACCAAGGCCGGCCAGCTGGACGAGCTCAAGGGCAACCTCCGCTGGGTCGACGACTACTTCGTCAAGGCGCACACCGCGCCGAACGAGCTCTACGTGCAGGTGGGCGACGGCGAGGCGGACCACAAGTGGTGGGGTCCGGCCGAGGTGA
>Ga0105238_10007315_pt1 | contig 11054 bp, 13 predicted proteins | sample KBSC34metaG_FD_81526 | JGI IMG/M metagenome (GOLD analysis project Ga0105238, IMG submission 81526) | Corn rhizosphere microbial communities from Kellogg Biological Station, Michigan, USA - KBS C3-4 metaG | ecosystem: Host-associated > Plants > Roots > Rhizosphere > Soil | place: Michigan, USA...
CCCGCGGGCGGCGGCCAGCTCGGCGAGTTCGGCGGCGAAGACCAGACCCTCTTCGGTACGGGCCCGGTGCACCAGCGTCGCCTCCCCGGGCGCGTACGGCAGGTCGCCAAGCAGGGCCAGCAGCGGCGTGATGCCGACACCGCAGGCGAACAGCAGCAAACCGGCGAGCAGATGGCGGGAGCGGATGGCGCTCACGGCTCCGGCTGATCGTTGCGCGCGCGGGACGCCCGCCGCCATTTGATCACACCGGCGAAGATCGCGGCGGCGGCGACGACCAGACGAAACGCCTTTTCGGAATCGTTGGCGGCCGGCGGCAGCACGAACAGAACCATGATGGCAATCAGCAGCATCGCGGCGACGGTCAACGCGGCATGCCTGCGTGGATTTTCCAAAGGCCCTCTCCCTGAATGCGCGAACAAGGCGGCGCGGAGCGATCCCTGGCCGAGCAGGGGACCATCATAGCTCCGGCGGCCGCGGCAGCGCCATGATTTTTCCGAGCGGGGCGGGCCGCCCGCCCCGCCCCGCTTTTCCTCAATCCACAACAAAGACAGGTGATGCCATGACCGAACACCAGGCCGCCGAGCCCGACTTTCCGGCCTCTTCCGACGCGCGGGTGGAGGCATTTGCGGACTTCCTCGACACGCTCGAGGATGATCGGGATTCCGGCGCGGGCGCCCTGCCCGCGGACGAGAGCGCGCCCGGCAACCCCGGCGCGGACGAGCATCAGGAGCAGGAGGACGAACCGGACGAACCGGCCATCGCCGCGCCGGTTTCCTGGGGCCATGACGCCAAAAACCTGTTCGCGCAGCTACCGCCCGAGCTTCAGGAGAAGGTCTCCGAGCGGGAAGCCCAGCGCGAACGGGCGATCCAGACCGCGACCAGCGCGGCGGCGGAAGCGCGGCGCAACGCCGTGGCCGAAGCCAATGCGCTGTTCGCGGACCAGCAGCATCTTTACGCCTCGCATCTGGAGCAGATCGCGGCGCAGATGATGCCGCAGCGGCCCGATCCCGCCTTGCTGGCGCAGGATCCGCAAAGCTTCTACCAGCTGCAGGCCCAATATGAGAGCCAGGCGGCCCAGGCGGAGGCATTGAGCCAGGCCGCCGCCATGGCCGAGGCGGAGGCGCAGCAGCGCGCCGCCATCACGCGCCATCATGAACTCGCCCAGGATCATGCGGTGCTGGCGCAGCAATTCGGCGACGACTGGACCGACGCTTCGCGACGCCGGGCTCTGCTCACCGACCTCGAGGAGGTCGGAGCGACGCTCGGCTATTCGATGGAGCTGATGGGCCAGGCCAACGCGACCGACATCATGGCGCTGCGGGCCGCGGCCGAATGGAAGGCCAAGGCCGACCGATACGACCAGCTGCAATCGAGCCGGACCAGCGCGATCCGCGCCGCACGCGGGGCTCCGCGCGTGGCCAAGCCCGGCACCGTCCCCAACCGCGCCGAACGATCCGCCCACAGCCGCGACGCCGCCTGGGCGCGCGCCAAGGCCGAGCGATCGGGCGACGCCTATGCGGCGGTGCTGGACAGTCTGGGGATCAAGCTTTGAGCTGATGCCCTGCCGGCACGGCGGGCTGCGCGCAACCGGCCATCTTTCTCCCTTTCTTTCAAGGACAAGCGAATATGACCGTACCCACGAACACGATCCAGAATGTCGCGCGCGTCGGCGTGCGTGAGGATTTGAGCAACAAGATCGCCGAGCTCTTTCCCGACGACACGCCGTTCCTGAACGCGGTGCCGACCGGCAAATGTTCCGCCACCAAGACCGAATGGCAGACGGACGGACTGGCCGCGGCCAACCCCAATAACGCCCAGATCCAGGGCGACGACCTGGCCAATGACGTCCGCGCCAATACCACGCGCGTTTCGACCTATACCCAGATCTCGACCAAGGTGGTGGGCGTCTCCTCCACGGTCGAGGCGACCAACAAGGCCGGCCGCAAGAGCGAGCTGGCGCGCGAGATCATGAAGGCGGGGCGCGAGTTGCGCACCGACATGGAAGCGCGCGCGTGCGGCAATTACGCCTCGGTCGCCCCGGCCGCCGGCACCGCCGGGCAGACCGCTGGCGCACTTGGCTGGCTAACGAGCAGCACCGCCCGCGGCGCCGGTGGCGCCAGTGGCGGCTATAACAGCGGCACCGGCCTGGTATCGGCCGCGACCAACGGCACCCAGCGCGCCTATACCGAAGCGCTGCTCAAGCCGATGCTGCAATCGATCTGGGCCAAGGGCGGCAACCCGAAGATGGTGATCACCGCCGGCAGCCAGAAGCAGACGGCGGCGGCCTTTGCCGGCCTGGCGCAGGCACGCCGCGAGACCGGCAACAGGAAGGCGACGATCATCGCCGGCGCGGACATCTATGTCAGCGATTTCGGCGAGGTGCAGTTCGTGCCTTCACGTTTCTGCTCCGCCCGCGACGCGCTGATCGTCGATCCGGAATATTGGGAGATCGGCACGCTCAACCCGCTGGGTGTCGACGATCTGGCCAAAACCGGCCTTTCCACGCGCAAGATGCTGAGCGTCGAATGGGCACTGAAGTGCCTGAACGAGGCCGCATCCGGCGTGGTGGCCGACCTGAGCTAGGAATGAGGCGGGGGCGAGCGAGCCATAGCTCGCCCCGGTTGGCAAAGGGTGAATGCTCGATGCAGCTGATGTCATGACGGCGGCTATGTCATCGCCACTATTCGCGATATAGGGGCAGGCTATGAGGTCGCTCCATAGCCTTGATCGGCAAAACCTGCGCCGATCATCGCCATTTATCGAGGGTTGAACGCGGACATGCCGACGCCATCGGCTTCCGGCCTTAACCGGCTCCCGCTGCTGTTGGCGATGCCCTACTTGTCGGTCACCTATGCGCTGTTTTGGTTTGGGCCATATGTTTGGCCTGTGAGGGCGGTCTGGGTGCCCACGCTCTACGTTCCAGCCTGCTTTGCCCTATTGGTAATGGGATTCATAATCGGCTCGCGAGCTAAACCCAAAGTTGCGGATTTTGAGTTTGCTCCCATATTTTACGCGGCCGGCGTCACCCTTGCGATGCTGCTTCTAATTCCCACGACATATGTATACACGGCCAAACTTCCCTGGCAGGCGGGATCAGCTCTTGCCGATCAGAAACAAGCATACTCGGCTCTTGCGGAGCAGCTCTACGCGACCCAAGGCAGTCGCGGCCCTATAGCCTTTCTACGGGCTGCCGCAGGTCCTTTTACCTTTTGTGTTTTGCCCCTTGGCGTCATGCTATGGCCTCGCCTCTCTTGGCTACGTAGGCTTGGCCTAATAATCACAATACTAATTAGCATTGACCTGTCGATTCTTCGTGGAACAACAAGAGAACTCGCAGATATTTTGGTGATTGGGTCTAGCGCATATCTCGTCCGCATGGGCGTAGCTTCAAAATCAATGGGATACAATTTGTTTCAGGCCATTGTAAGAAGATGGAAAGTAATAATACTTGGCATAGTATCCATTTCTTTTGTTGTTGTTCCTTTAGTAGGGAGAACGCAAATCCGAGCGAATGGACGATTGATCACGTGCATCGGATACAGCCATATTTGTGCTGATTTGAATAGCGGAATTTATGGCCGGATGAACGACACGTTTGCTTTTGGGTCAGCCGCCGTAACAGGATATCTCTCGCAGGGATATTACGGCCTCAGTCTAGCAGCAGAAAAGCCATTTCAGTCTACGTTTGGTATTGGGCACTCTCCACCGCTCTCCGCTTTATTTGTTAGCTTGGGAGGCGATGAAACTTGGGCAAATCGGACCTATACGTATCGCAACCGGATTGACGCATGGAGTGATGAAACGCAGTGGTCTACCATGTGGGCATGGATGGCCAATGACGTTGGGTTCTCCGGTGCCTTGGTTATTACGTTCTTGCTTGGGATAATTTGGGGCCTGACATGGATAGATGCTATGGCAGGAGATATCAGAGCTGCGGTATTGTTTTGCCTGGTAATGATGATGATTTTCTATGCTCCAGCAAATCTCCAGCTCACGTCTACCTTCGAGGCATACGGCACCCTCTTGTTTTGGCTTGGAGTATGGTTGCTTGGGCGAACAAGAAGATTTGGAGCCATACAGAATAGGGGAGCCACCGAAGAAATTCCGGCGTGACGGAAAGACCATATGAGCTTTCTTTTGGGCAGGAAGATTGAGGGTTTCCAGCCTCTCTATTGCTTGCAGGATTCGGTCATTCTTCTCCGTGGACGGACCCTCTATCGTTCCGACCTAGACCTTATCCACTTCGAACGCCTTTGCACATTGCCTCCCGAGAGGACCATTGAGCGAATACCGGGCCGGATTGCCGCACGCATATTGCGGCTAGGCGCCGACGCCGCAGCCCTTATCGACGAGGATCATCTGCTGGTCGCCCGACGGGGCACGCTCTATCGCATATCGCTCAAGACAGGCGCCTATACGGTCGATCTCGCCATCCCCGGCGGGTCACGGTTGCTCTACCTTTCCGAGATCCGCGATGGCGCGAACGGGGACAAAACCGTGTGTTTCGGCGAATATTCCACGCGCTTCGATGGCGGACCGGTCAATGTGTGGCGCCGCGGTACGGGGCTTTCCGACCGATGGGCCGTCTCTGGCCGCTTCGCTGCCGGCGAGATCGACCATGTCCACAACATCTGCCAGGCGACGGATGGCAGCATCTATGTCCTGACGGGCGATTTCGGCGACGCGGCGGCCATCTGGAAAACGGATTTTGGCCTGTCGTCGTTCACACCGCTGGCACGGGGATCGCAGGACGTCCGCGCCTGCTGGCTTTGGCAGGCGCCCGACGGCGCGCTGCTGTTCGCGACGGATTCGCAGCTGGAGACAAACCACCTGCGCAGGATCGACGAGCGTGGCATCAGCGACGTGGCCGAGATCATCGGCAGCTCCATCTATCATCATGGCAGCGCATCGCGCCTGATCTTTTCTTCGACGGTCGAACCAGGGGCGCCGACGGGGCATCGGCTGCGCGACATATTCGACCGCAGGCCGGGGCCCGGCATCAAGGCGAACGCTGCCGCGATCTACCTGTTCGAGGGCGGCCGACTGACGGAGATTCATCGCGAGGCGAAGGATGGTTGGCCGATGCGGCTGGCGCAGTTCGGCTCTTTCCGGTTTCCCGGCGGCACGATGCCGCCCGATCGCTTCTACGCTTATGGTGTCGGCGTGAAGCGCCATGACGGATATTGCCTGTCCTTCAAGCGATAGGGCGCATCAACACGCCGCGAGACATGTTTCCACTACGCCAGCCTCAACAGACAGATCGCGCTGGTACGGCGGAAACGAAGTTCGTTTCCTTATCGTCATCCCGGGCCAAGCCCGGGATGACGAAATCAATGGGCGACCTTCACATTCCACATAGAAAAGGAGAGGCCCATGCCCGATTGGGAGCTGATCGATCATGATCCCGCGCGGGGCGTGCGCAAATATCTCGCCGCCGGCTCCGACCCCGACAGTGTGATGGTGCGGACGGAGATTGACGATCACGCCGTGGTCGAGCGCAACAAGGCGCTGCAGAATGAAGATTTCGATCGCAGATCGGATATGTGGCATGCCGCGTCGATCCCGACGAGCGTCCTGTATGAATGGCTCCAGCGGTTCGGGGTCAATGGATGGGACCCGGCCCATGCGGATGCGGTCAAGAAACTATTGAACAGCAGCGATTATCGCTGGTGCAAGGTCAAGCACATCATCCTGTGAAGCCGGAGATGGCGCGGCACCCGCGCGCTCCCACCCCCCCCACTCCCTGATCCTCTCGCCGGCCGGGCGGGAGGCATTGTCGAAAGGAAGGCCCATGGCCGAACCGCAAAATTATGCGGATCTGCAGTCATGCCTGCTGGCATGGCTGGACGACAGCGTCGCGAACATCAACCCGAGCGAATGTATCGGCCTGGCAGAACGGCGGCTGACGCGGCTGCTGAACGTGCCCGAGATGGAAGCGACGACGACCCTGGAGGCGGGCGGCGACACGATCGACCTGCCGGCCGATTTCCGCGAGGTGCGGCAGTGCCTGCTGAACGCATCGCCGCAGGTGGTGCTGGAACAGGCTTCGCCCGCGGCGTTACGGATGCTGTTTCCATCGAGCCGGCTGGGCCAGCCGCGCGCCTATGCGATCAGCGGAGCATCGCTGCTGATCGGCCCGACGCCCGATTCCGGTTATACGATCACACTGGGATACAAGCAGGCCATCCCGTCGCTGTCGGACACGAACCCCACCAATTGGCTGCTGGCGAAACATCCCGACCTGTATGTCGCGGCAAGCCTGGCGATGGCCGAGTTCCGGGGGTGGAATGACACGCGGCTGCCGATGCTGAAAGCCTGGTATGACGAGCTGGTCGAGGAGGTGAATGCCGCCGGCCGGCGCGCGCGCCATGCCGGCGGCCCCATCCGGATGCGGGCCGGCGTGACGGACGGATCGAGCCTGGGCAGCGTCGCCAATCCGGGCGACGGCAACAGCCTTTTCCTGGTGGACGGCTGATGACGCAGCGGCTCAGCACCTCCGCGACCTTCCGGTCGCTTCAGACCCGCGTCCAGACTCTGGAGCAGCTTAGTCCACTTCCATCGACGTTGGCGAACAACGGCTACCTTCGTGCCTCGACTGCATCCGGCATAGTCACGCGCATTCTTGGGGTTGGCGGAACCGACACGCTCTATCTGGGCGCCATCGATACAAGCTTCAGCAGTGTTCAGATCACCAACGGCGGCAGTTCTCTCTTGCAATTCGATGGCTCCGCCAATGCAACTTTCGGCGCATGGGCCTACGCCACTGGTTTTAGCTGCGCGGTCATGCCCGGCGCCGGCTCCATTCGCATGTCGCGCGCATTTTCGGGCGGCTATACCGGGATTGTCGAATTCCTAAAGTCGGATGGCAACCGCAATGCCTACGTGGGTTTCAACCCCGAGGCGGGGGCCATGCAATATGGATCGGATACCGGCGCCGGCCACAATTTCATCGGCGGCGATGTCGCGGTTTCCGCGAATATCGCCATGCCGAACGGCGGCTATCTGAAGACCAAGAAGGCGGACGGCACGCCGACGCGCGTGATGGGCATCAACGGATCCGATGCGCTGTATATCGGCGGTATCGACGCGACACTGAACAGTGTCGTATTCGAGGTTGCGACATCGCCGACCCTGACGCTCGCGTCGAGCGCGATCACGCTGTTCAACGACAGCAATCTTGGCTTCACGGTACCAAGCGGCAATCCGCGCCTGCTGTTGGATGCCAACGATTATTTGTCTTACGATCGATCCAACAATCAGCTGCAGGTGGTGGTGGGCGGAACGACCATCGCGAACATCAACCTAAGTTATGCCGCCTTCCCGTCGGTGCAGGTGAGCGACGCGAATTTCACGCTCGCCATCCAATCATCCACCCCGCGCATCCTGTTCGACGCCAATGACGCGCTGGTCTATGACCGGACCGCCAACAAATATTATTTCGTGATCGGCGGCATCAACGTCGCGTCGATCGATGCCAACGGCAACATGCGGCTCAAGGGCACGCTCACGCAATCGGTGACACCATGACGCGGATCCTGTTCGGCGACTTTCTGCCCGACCAGCCGGCGTACCTGAACCAGGGCGTCGTCACGGCCGATGGCGTGATCGCGACCGCAAACGGCTATGCGCCGTTCAACGGTTTCGTCCCGTCGCGTAACGGCGTGCTGCCAGCGCGCTGCATTGGCGCCGGCGGATACCGCAATGCCGCGACCACCTGGCTGTTCGCAGCGACGACAACCAATATCCACAGCTATTCGACCGCCGGCTATGCGACGCTGGCGAGCGGGCTGAACGGTTCGCGCGACGTCGGCATGCGCTTCTGCCCCTATGGCGCGTTCATGCTGGCGACCAATGGCGCGGACCCGATCAAATGCTTCGATCCGGCATCGCCCGCCACGATGCCCAATCTGGGCGGGAGCCCTCCGACCGCGCGTTACCTGGGCGTGGTGCGGGGTTTCGTCGTCGCGGGCTATGCCGGCGGCAACGGGCTGCGCGTCGCCTGGTCCGACAATGGCAATCCGGCGAGCTGGGCCGCGGGCGGCGCATCCGAAGCCGGGCAATATGACATGAATGCCGGCGGCGAGATCACCGGCATCGTCGGCGGCGAATATGGGCTGGTGTTCCAGCAAAGCCGGATCCTGCGCATGACCTATACCGCCGACGATATAGTGTGGCAGTTTGACGAGATCGTCGCCGATGCCGGCTGCGCCGCGCCGAAGAGCCTGGCGAGCTGGGGCAAGACCAGCTTCTTCTGGTCCGATCGGGGATTCATGACGTGCGACGGCGTGAGCGTGCAGGCGATCGGCGACGAGAAGGTGGACCGGATGTTCCGATCGCTGATCGACCGCGGCTATTTCGGGGCGATGAGCGCCGTGATCGACCCGGTGCGGGCATTGTACATGGTGGCGGTGCCGTCGGCCGATCCGACAACGACGCTGTTCCTGTACAATTATGCCGAGGGCCGCTGGACGACCGCACCGTTGACGACGGAGCTACTATTCCCGGCCTTTTCGCTGGCGACCACGCTGGAAGATCTGGACGCGCTGTACGGATCGATCGACACGAACGGATTGTCGCTGGACGGCGCGGCGCTACGCGGGGGCGTCCCGGCCGCGATGGCGTTCGATGCAAGCCACCGGCTGGGCACGCTATCCGGGCCGCCGGTGGCGGCGACGATCGCGGACGCGACGCGCGAGTTGAGCCCGGGCGCGCGGAGCCGGGTCCGCGGCGTCAGGCCGCTCACCGACGCGGCACAGGCGAGCGTGGCGATAGCGGGCGCCAATGCGATCGGCGATGCCTGGACGGAGACGGCCTATGCCGAGCGACGCCCGAACGGGGCCTTCCGGTGCCGCGAGAATTGGAGCCTGACGCGGGTGACGCTCTCCATCCCGGCCGGCACGCGATGGTCGGCAGCACAGGGCTATGATGCGGACGTGACCGTGGGAGGGCGGCCATGAGCGTGCTGATCCGGGACAGCGAACCGAGCCAGACCGAGTGGAACCGCAAGGCACGCGACGCGACCAACCGGCTAACCCGGCGGCTGGCGGGGTGCGGCACCACCGCCGAACGGCCGGCCAAGGCCGTGACCGGGCAGATGTATTACGACACGAGCCTGGGCAAGCCGGTGTGGCGGCATGCGAGCGGCGTGTGGAAAGATGCCGGCGGGGGGACGGTCTGAAGGGAAGAGCGGGATGACGGCATATTTGCGAAACGGGCGGGGCGGCGTGCGATCCCCGCTTCCGCGAGACCTTGTTGCCGGGGCGATCGGCGCGGGCGGCGATCCCTTGCGCAGTGCGGTGAAGCCGGGAACGTTCGGGAGGCGGCTGTATCGGCTGGCTGAGCTTCCGTCCGTCCCGGTCCCTGCCGGGCCACGGATTCCGACGGCGATCATGTTTCCGGACAGGTCATGCGACAATGTTCCCATCGCGCATGATCCCGAAGCGGCGAGACGCATGCTGGCGGCCCTCGCATTGTCCGTCCGGCCGGGCCTTCCCTCCGAGGTCGAGGAAACAGGTTTTTGGGGGGCAGACCGATTTCGTGGTGGCTATGACTTTGGCTCGCCTTTTACCGACCATCAACATGACGGGGTAGACGTCGCGTCACGGCGGGGCAGCTATCTTGCGTCATGGTTGCAGGGACACCAGCTTCCATCTTACTATTTTCACACGCATCCGAATGGGACGGATCCGGCGCCGATAAGTGGCAAAGACAAAAGCATTGCTGCAGAGCTCGACTCGACAGGCATTGCCATAGACCGGGGAGGAAGGGTGACGTGCTGGCGAAAATGAAGCTTATTCCCTGCCTGGTCGTCGGGCTGGCGCTTTCGCTGGGCTATAACGTCTATCTTTTGGAGACCAGGCCGGTGCCGAAAGTCCCCGGACTGTTGGAGGACGAGCAAAGGCTGGTCGATCGCGCAGTCATGATGGCGGCGCGGCGAGATGGCGTTCCGCCGAACGATACCTTGCGCCTTTCCAGCCCAGTATTGGTCCACTTCAAATATGAGACATGCGTCGAACTTCAGCCGAAATGGGGTGTCGTCGGCGGAACGCGCGTACGATGTTTCGACCGGAAAACCGGCGCGCTTACGCGGCAAGAGGAAGTCGGACAGTAAATCAATGGCCGGCAGTTCAAGAAATGTGTGTGTTGCGACACGCGGAACCGCCATGTCCGGCCCCTCGACTGCCAACAAAAAGAGGCGCTCGGGATAGACTTCGACCTTGGGGCCGAAGGCGGGGATCCATAATCCCAGAGGGGCCCGTCCGACATCCCCATATGCCGGGAGACCCGCCATGCAGGACTGGAACGCCTATCTCCGGTGGCGGCCGGCCTTTGCCGCCGCGATGGATCCGCGACTGCACACGCCCGAATGGCTCGATGGACGCATCCTGGCGGGCGCCGCACAATTCTGGCCGAGCGAACGGGCCGCGGCCGTGACCGAGGTCCGCCCCTATCCGACCGGCGCCTATGACGTGCACGGACTGATCGCCGCCGGTGATGCCGATGCGGTGCGCGATGCGATCGTGCCCGAGGTCGAACGCTGGGCGCGCGCGATCGGCGCGATCGGCCTTGTCATCGAGAGCCGCCCGGGATGGGCGCGGACATTGCGCGGCGCCGGTTTCGCGCCGCATCAGCTGGCAATACGCAAGGATCTTTCGCCGTGACGGTCGCCTGCCGGCGGCCGCGCGGTATCTTCCCGGCCTGACAGCCCGCCCCCCTTACCCTTCACGCCGCCGGCCACAGCACCGGCCGGCGCGATCCCGCATGCATTGAAAGGACAGATGGATGGGACTTTCCTCGAGCAAGACCAAGACGCAGAGCACCACGACCTCAAGCCCGCTCGACCAATATGCGCCCTACATCAATCGCGGCCTGGCGACGGCGCAGAATGTGCTGGACGCGAACCAGGGCAATCTCGCCCATATGAGCCAGAGCGCTTACGGACTGTATGACGACCTCGCCTCGTCGATCGGCCGCGATGGCGGGTTCGTCGGCAATGCGCAGAATATCGCGGCCAATATCTATGGCGGCGCGCATGCCGGCGCCAATCCCGGGGC
>Ga0105238_10007317_pt1 | contig 11053 bp, 10 predicted proteins | sample KBSC34metaG_FD_81526 | JGI IMG/M metagenome (GOLD analysis project Ga0105238, IMG submission 81526) | Corn rhizosphere microbial communities from Kellogg Biological Station, Michigan, USA - KBS C3-4 metaG | ecosystem: Host-associated > Plants > Roots > Rhizosphere > Soil | place: Michigan, USA...
CCTCATGCGCGCCCGTGTCGAAGAAGACGGATTCACGCTGATGGAACTTCTTATCGTCATCTCCATCATCGTCATCCTCATGCTCATCGCCATACCTACCGCGAACACCATCCGCAAACACACGGACGAGGTCTCAGCGCAGAAATCTCTTCAGACGATCGAGCAGGCTCAGTCGATGTACGTCACCAACTATCCCGTTCAGGGCTACGCGTGCTCGCTGCAAGCCCTTGCCGGCGAAACCAGTGCAGGACCGCCCAGCCCCACCAGCGCTCAGTTGCTCAACGGACAAATCGCGACCGGCATCAAGGACGGCTACATCTTCAACATCACCAACTGCGTGAAGTCCACCTCGAATAACAGCGAGCGCATTACCAGTTACACTCTCACTGCAGTTCCCGCCACCGTCGGCAAAACCGGCGACCGCGGCTTCTGCGTCGAAGCGGGCGGCGCCATCAAGGCCGACCCCGCCGGCGGTTCCAACTGCACCCAGACGGTCCAGTAGACATCCTTCCTCACCCGTTCGGATGTAGAAGTCTTATGGCACGACTTCCGTCGTGCCCCTGTGTCCATAGTTGGTAGGAGAGGGCTTTTGGCCCTCGGAGGGAGCGGGGGCCTGAGGGCCCCTGAATCGCATGCAGAAACAACTGGAGACCTTTAGCCCCGGATCTCACCGACATCGCTCGTTCACACTCGTCGTTCTTTCCTCACTCCTGTTCGTTCTTTCCGCGCACGCCCAGCAACCCTCCACCCACGACCTCGCCCAGCGAGTCGACCGTCACTACAACCAGCTCAAGTCCCTCAAAGCCGAATTCATCGAATCCTACGAAGGCCTCGGCCGAACCCGCACCGAATCCGGCACCCTTCTTCTCCAGAAGCCCGGCCGCATGCGCTGGGACTACTCCCGTCCAGCCGGCAAGCTTTTCCTTCTAAACGGGAAGTACGCCTGGTTCTACTCCAAGGGCGATCCTCAAGTTCAACGCATCGAATCCAAAAAGCTGGACGACCTCCGCTCTCCGCTCCGCTTCCTTCTCGGCCACACCCAGCTCGAGAAAGAGATCGATCACCTTGCCGTAACGTCGGCACCAAGTGGCAACTTCAACCTGACCGGCGTACCCCACAATCAGGAAAATCGCATTCAACGCCTCACGCTGACCGTCACAAACGAAGGCACAATTACCGGCATCGAGATCCAGGAAACCGATGGCGCCATCACCCGCTTCGCCTTCACCAACGAACAGCCCAACGCCACAATTCCTCCCTCCACCTTTCGCTTCACAGCTCCCCCGGGCATTCCTGTGGTCAACGCCATGAACCCCCTCTAGCGACTACCGTTGATCCCACTGAATTCCGGCGCTGAGCATTAGGGTGCAATAGAAGTGTTTCTCTAGTGAATTAGATTTTGGATTGAATCCCGAAGCTTGGAGTGGTACCTTGAACGTCTCTTCCCGCTCCTCGGCGCTCGCTCCCCTTACTCCTTAGCGCCTTCAGATAATCGAGGCCGAAATGTCAAAGAAATCCCCGTTCTCCTCGACTGGCGCCTCGCATCAGCCCCCCGCGCTTTCTCGACCGGCTGACTGGATGTTCATTCAGCCGAGCATGCTCGACCAGATGCACGATGCCATCATCACCACGGACATGAACGGCATCGTGGTCGGCTGCAATCGCGCCGTCAGTACGACCTACGGATTCTTGCCGGAAGAGCTGATCGGGCAGAGTGTTTCGGTGCTCTACGCTGAAGAGGATCGGCACTTTCTGCTCGATACTGTCGTGCCGGCGGTGTTAGACACAGGCTCCTTCCGCGGGGAAATTCGGAATTGCACCCGGACCGGAGACTACATCTATATCCACCTCTCCGTGGCGCTGTTGCGAGACGCCGATGGCAAGCCAAGCGGTATGGTCGGCTTCTCCGTCGATGTAACCGCGCAGAAACTCGGCGACCTCGCCATGCGTCGAACCATCGAAGTCGAACGCGAATTCGAGCAACACAAGGCAGCCTCCGCTGGCATGAAGATGCTGTTCGCCGCGGTTGAGCGCGCCGAAGACGTCATCCTGCTCACCGAGGCCGAACCAATCAGAGAACCCGGACCAAGAATTGTTTATGTCAACCAGGCGTTTCAAAAAATGACTGGCTACTCTCCGCAGGAGGTCATCGGGAAAACGCCGCGCATTCTACAGGGACCGAAGAGCGACCCTGCCGCCTTGAAACGGATTCACGATGCTCTTTCGTCATGGCAACCTATTCGTGAGGAGTTGATCAACTACCGCAAGGACGGCACGCACTTCTGGGTCGACCTGTCCATCTTCCCAATCGCCGACGAACGAGGCTGGTACACGCACTGGATGGCAATCCAGCGGGATACGACGGCGCAGAATCTGGTTCGCGAAAAGTTGGCCGACGGTGAGGCTCGTCAGCGATTCCTTACCGAGGCGATTCCTCAACTACTCTGGACTGCAGACACAGAAGGAAACTGCACGTTCGTCAGCCAATCATGCGCTTCCTTCCTAGGCATATCGGTGAGCGAATGCCTCAAAGGGGGCTGGTACTCCTGTGTGCATCCGGATGACCTCGCACGGACACAATCGCGCTGGCGGGAGTCGGTCGAACATGGTTCCAACTTTGTTGTCGAATATCGCCTCAGACGTCACGACGGCCAATACCTCTGGTTCCTGCACCGCGCATCCCCACGCAGGGACGATAACGGGCAGATCCTCGAGTGGATTGGAACCTCCACAGACATCGCATTGCAGAAACACACGGAACAGGCCCTTAGACAGACTGAAAAGCTCGCCGCGGTGGGCAGACTGGCAGCAAGCATCGCTCACGAGATCAACAACCCTCTTGAGTCTGTCACCAATCTGCTATATCTCCTGGAGCAGAATCAATCGCTCGATCAATCTGCAAGCAAGTTTGTCAAAATCGCGCAAGACGAATTGGCGAGAGTGAGCGCAGTTGCGACGCAGACCCTTCGCTTCCACACGCAATCCTCCGCAGCCTCTTCCACACGGCCTTCGGAGTTGATCGAATCGGTGCTGGCGCTCTATCGATCTCGCATTGCCTCTGCCGGCATTCAGGTCACGTGCGAGTACGAGCGTACCGACCTCTTGTACTGCCGTGCCGGAGAACTTCGCCAGGCGCTGGGTAACATCGTTGGAAACGCCATCGACGCACTACGTCGTGGCGGAAATCTGCGCATCCGCAAGCGGCCGTCGTTCAACTGGAAACATCCGAGCGTCCGTGGAGTTCGAGTCACAATCGCTGATAATGGATGCGGGATTCTGCCCGAAGACCGCAGCCGGCTATTCGAACCGTTCTTCACCACCAAAGGAATCGTCGGGACCGGCCTCGGCTTATGGGTGACCAAAGATTTCGTTCACAGGCACAACGGAACCATCTCGCTGCGCAGCTCTGCCAGGCCCCGATCATCGGGAACCATCGTCTCTATTTTTCTTCCGTTCGCGTCAGACAAGGGCGAAGTGCAGACGAATACTTGACTTTAAAATTGCCGTAGCACATCTAGGTCTGCTGCTCACCCAGGCCTGATGCGCGTTGTAGGGCTTTGCTACAATCCCGCATAAGTAGAATCGCAATTTATCGCAATCCAAAGACCAAACGGACCCGCGAGCCAATTGCTGAATGACACCGTTCCTGCAAATCTGGGTGCGCCGATCCATACCTCAACACCCCAGGTGCTCGTTGTGGATGAGGCTGCACTTGGCGCCGCTCATCTGCCTCTGCTTCGTCCCAGTGACCGTCCGAGGACAAAAAGTCTCCGCCGAATACCATCGCCCCATTTCTGTCCAGTTGCTCACCTTCGTCGACGTTCATCACTTTCACCCCGGCTCCACCTTCTTTGTCAAAGTCGAAGACGACTGGACAGGCCTGGGCTGTTTTTTCCGAAAGGATCAGATATTCGAAGGTAAAGTCGTTCTCGCGTCGCCCCGGCATAAACGGGAGAAGTTGTCACAGCTCGCGCTCGCATTCGACAAGATTCCTTGCCTCTATAACAAGGTCGACATCGACCTTGTACTTGCCGCAGCCTTCTTTGACCCGGCAGTCAACATCCCCAATGCTCCGTTCCCGCTCATGCGCTCCGGCATGTCGACAACCGGAGGGGTGAGAACCATACAGCGCAGTTTTGTTGTGCAGGGTCTCGAACTCGCAGCCATGGGCAAGGGGCTTGAACGCCCTCCTCTCAATCCCGGCGAAGTCAAAGGAATAAAGGGCGTCACACTTCGCATGGGCGTTGGCCCCGGCAAAAGTTCCATCCTCGAGTCATCAGCTCACGATGTTTGGCTCGATAAGGAGGCTCTTCTCCTCCTTGTCCCCAGTTCCATCGCGTTCCTGCATACTTCCTCGTCAAATGTCGAGGTGAGCCTGTCGCCGGGCGACACCCCGGCAACGGAGCCCGGTGACCACCGCACCGCCGAAGCCGCAGTACCAGATGTCCCTTCAACTGCATCTCCTGTTTCGCAGCGCGAGTTCCTGCCATGCGAACCGCCTGCTTGCAACTCCGACGTCGCCCCTGTCAATCTTGCACGTCTCAGCAAAGTGTCTGAATCCATCGCAATGCGTCCGCTCGGTTACGCACCCCGTCCCCGTAAAGAGCTGGGCGAGTTGGATAACGACGACGCAGTCGCATGGCTCGGCACCCATCAAATCATGGTCGCTTTCAATCCTCACAAGCTCATTCCGCGTGATCCAGTTACGTCGAATGCAGCGACGATCCGGCGAATCCATGCCGTTGTTATCGACCTGCCCACCCGCAAAGTTGTCAGCATGGCAGATTGGGACCTCATGGACCGCCAGCCTTATCTCTGGCAGCTATCGGGAAACCGCGTCCTCGTTCACATCGGCAGCGAGTTGCATGTCTTGAGTGAAGACATGAAGGTGGAATCGCGAATCCCGCTTGATGGTCCGCTCGCCTTCGTGCGTACCTCGCCTGGCGGCGAATTGATCGCCATTGCCGTCACGCACGAACGCCACTCACCCGAACTGCATCGGAAACTTCGTGACGCTCTCGATCACGACCCAGACGAAGATGTGCACATCCGATTTCTCGATCAGGACCACCAGACCGTGGCTGAAGCCAACTCGTCTCGACAGATCATGCCTCCCGTTCTCCTCAGTGAGGGTCAGGTTCGGATGCTCGCCGCACCCGATGCAAAATACCGCCTCGAGTTGATTCCATGGCAAGGGGAAGCCACAACCATCGCTCGCTTTACCTCAGGATGCCTTCCTTCGGTATCAAGCTTTGCCCCTGACCTTCTCTTCGTCGCAACCTGTTCGCCGCAATCCCGCATTCACGAGTACCGCGTGCTTCGTCCAGACGGTGTCGTGGTCCTGCATGGAAAGTCTGACCCGCAACAACTTGGCCAGGGCGTGCTTGGCGCTCATCAAAAGTTCGCGGTCAAGGTGCTTCATGCAAAACACGCAATCGTCGACGGCTCGATATTTCACGGAGCCGACCTCGATACCGCCGAGGTCCGTATCTATCGCTCAACAGACGGCGCAAACCTCGGCGCCATCCATGCCGAGCTACCCGCACCGTCCCGCGGCGCCTTCGCTCTTTCCTCAGATGGCTCTCAACTTGCCATCCTCTCTGACTCGAAAGTCACGCTCTTCTCTCTTCCCAACTGATGTTCAGCGCCACGCTCCCAGAATCATTCCCATCACAGTCAGCGCCACGGTCAAATATCCACCATTGATCAGCACATAACTCAACGATCGCCGCTCGAACAGCGACACAATCCCGATCCCCATCGCCGCCCAACCAAACCCTGCGAGAAATCCCGCCATCGCTCCAAACGCGAGTGTCGTCTTCGGATCGTTCAGGAACATCGCCAGGTTCACAGCCATCACCAGGCTCAACGCCAGCGCCAGCCCGAACACCTTTGGCCCAGCCGCCGGCGGATCGCTGAACCCATTCGCTCTCTTCCACGCTCCTCCCAGCAGCACAGGCGAATACCACAACCCGCCGATCACAAATGCCGAAATCGCCGCCGCAATCACCGCAAAGAAATTCAATGATTGAAATCCCAAACCTCGCCTCCTTAAAACTCCCAATTTCCAAATACACCTGTCTGTGCCCCATTCATCGCAGTTCCATCGCGATGAGTGGGCAGCAGCATCGAGTGCTACTTCTCTTTCGCCCAGTCCACCGGCCCCTCCGCAAATCGCTTGTGCAGGGTAGCCATCAGCTGCGCATTTCCCGCCAAAAGATACTCGTAAGCCCCCGTCCACTCATCCCCGCTCTTCCATCCCGACTGAGTCAGCCGCACCACCGTTGCATTTCCGCGCGGCTCAAACGAAAACGCCGCCCGCGTCCGCTCCGCCCTTACCGTCGGAAATTTCTCCGGAGCCAGTGCCGCAATCACAAGCTCCCTTTCCGGCACAAAACTCACAATCGTGCCGCCGCCCGTGTTGCCCCCAGGAAAGTGGACCAGCCAGTCGCCCCCCGGCTTCAGATCCACCGTCGCATTCGGAAAAAGCCACGTGCTCAGCCCCTCGCTCGTCGCGAAAGCGTGCCACACCTCACCCACGGGCGCCGGCACCTCGATCTCGATCACAAACTGTTTCGGCGGTTCGCCCGCCTTCGCGTCTGCTGCCTGCGACTGCACAAGCCGCGCCGGAACAAGGCTGATTAACATCATCAGAAGTATTTTTGTCTTCGTCATACCAGTTAGTTGAACGATCAACTAACATATACCTCAGGCAGTATTCTTGCTGTCAAGAGAAAAGAGATGGCCGCTCCCAAAAACGCCGCCACCCGCGATCGCCTCATCGAATCCGCACGCTTCCTCTTCTGGGAGCGCGGCTACGCGGGCACCAGCATGTCCGAGCTCCTTGCCCACGCAGAGGTGAACTCCGGCAGCTTCTACCACTTCTTCGATAGCAAGGAAGCGCTGCTTCGCGCCGTCCTCGAGCAGTACATCGAACTGCTCCGCCCCATGGTGGTCAATCCGGCCTTCGCCACAACCTCCAAACCGCTGGAGCGTATCTTCGCCATCCTCGCTGGATACCGCGAGCGCATCATGATGACCAACTGCACCTTCGGCTGCCCTCTCGGCCGTCTCGCTCTTGAGGTCGACCCTGAGAACGCACCCGCTCACAAACTCATCGCACAAAACTTCCAGGGCTGGATCGAAGCCGTCCGCGAATGCCTTATCGACTTGAAGCCATCACTGCCGCGCGGGACCGACATCGACGCCCTCGGCACCTTCATCCTCGTCACCATGGAAGGAGGCGTCATGCTCTCCCGCTCCTACCGCTCCGTCGATCCCTACGATCGCGCCGTCGAGCAGCTTCGCGAACACTTCCGCCTGCTCCTCGCTTCAAAAACGAAAAAGGCGCGCTGAACTTAGCGCACCTTCTCTTTTCGACTATCGAAATATTGGGTGTCCCATCGAGGACGGGTGTGGGTGCCCCCGATCCGTCCAGAGCCACGCCGAAACAGTACCTCCTCACTTGGGGGACCCGATGGTGAAGAAAAACTTCTGAGGTCATTCGCGCTTTTGCATGTTAATTCGCTTTTTCAGTCACACTGGAAGAAAGATCCAGACCAAACTGACGGAGGAGCACCTTGCATGCAGACTGAATACTCAGTTCGCTGCGCATTCCTTAACTATTCTCGACTCACTGTCTCGGTAAGTTCCTTCATTTGGATATACCTACAGTCAAATCCATTGAAATGACATATCTGCCGGGAGTTTCCTCCGTAAGGCATTAAAAGTAGGATACTTGGCTCCGGACATATGGGGGGAGGGGCCACAAGGAGCTTTGAAATGTACGTCGAATGTAGACATATTTTGCCCAGCGGCTATAAATGCAAGGCTGCTGCTCTCAAAGGCAAGGCCTTCTGCTATCACCACCATTTCTCGCGCCGTCCGGTAAACATCGGTCGCCCGGAGCAAAACCGGATCATGCTGCCTTCCGTCGAAGACGCCGCCGGTGTAAGCACAGCTCTCAACCAGGTTCTCGTACAGTTCGGCCTACGTAAGATCGATCGCTTCGACGCGGGCACCTTCTTCCACGGACTTCAGATTGCCGCTTCGCTCGTCCGCAAAATCCCAACCGATCTGCACCCGCGCGATACCGTTCGCGAAATCTTCAAAGGCGAGGACTTCGATTTCATCGGACCGGAGAAGATGGGCTGCGACCTGCAAGACTGCAAGAAATGCAGTAAGCGTTACAACTGCAAAGACAATCCGACGGAACGAGAGTCCTGGGATAAGCGCTCCCGCTGAAGCCACCTTGCGCCAAACCCAGAAATTCCGGGTGCCCCAGGTCCCTCGCTTTTGGGGACCTGGGATACATCGACATCGTCGTCAGTACCCGTACCCATATGGCCCATATGACCCGAACGCTCGATAACTCGCAATCGTGTTCGGATAGTACGTAACCCGTGGTGGCGAATACATCGCCACCGCCGGCTGCGAGTACATGTACACATGCACCTGCGGTGGAGGCGGAGCGGAATACACATACACCGTCTGCGGTGGGGGCGAATAGACCGGCATTACCGGCATATACACCGGCTGCACGTAAGTCTGCTGCGGCGCCGGAGCATACGCCTGTTGCTGTTGAGGAACGTAAGGTTGCTGGTACTGCTGAGACGGCTGATACTGCGGCTGCTGATATTGCTGCTGTGGTGCCTGGTATGGCTGCTGGTACTGCGGTTGTGGCGGTGGTACGTTTTCTGAGTAGCGCTGCTGAGGCTCATCCCGCGGCGCATCGTCGTATCCTGTCGGTCGGCGGTACAGCCCCGAAGGATCGCGATCCGGATCGTCCACGATCGGCACCTCGGCATCGTCCATCACTTTCAAGGTCAGCCGTGTTTCCGCTTTCAACACTGGCTTAGGCCCGCGCCCCGGAAGCATCAGCAGATCGATTGGCCACAGAATGGGAATTGACCACATCACGATGTCCCGTGTCGCATGTCCCTTGCCCAGAATCCGGCCTTGCCGGTCCACCCTGAATCCCGGCGCGTCCACCACCCGCGCGTAAATGGGAAGCACCGTCCTCGGCTGGATAACCATCCGATCGAACTTCAGTTCCATCCACCCCTTGCCTACAAAGTGCCCTGGGTCTTTGAAATCCTCAAACCGCCCTTCAAGATACGTGTTGAACGGCAGACGTGCGCCACTGTTCCGCGACATGATGCTCGCCTGGCACAGCACCGGATCGCCCACCGCCGCCGTTCCCGACGACAGTCTGCCCTCCGACACGGTGCAGGTGATCAATGCGCCGGCAGGCAGTATCTGCCGGGCCGCATGCGCCACAAATATTGGAGACAGCAGCAGTGTGCAGAGAGCCACTTGAGCGCTCCTCATCAAAAGCCTCCTGGTATGAGAGCTACCGCCCGGAAAGCCTGAAAACTCCCTGGCGAAAGCCGGCTACTTTTCTATGGAATTTGCCCACCGCTACAGCCGAGCAATCTTGCCCAGTGCGTTGATACGAGAAGTCTTCCCGGATCCGTTGGATCCGGCCCCGCTTAAAGAGAGCGCCGCTCAAAGGGTGAGTGCCGAAATACTCAATCGAATTCTGAAATGAATTCAGTCAGTCCCGCCGCAGAAGGACTTCACCCGGCAGATGGGGGAGTGAAAATGCCGCGCTTAGAACGTCTGTCGTCGTATCAGGCTCACATACGCAGAACCCAATGCGTCCCCAGACCCCATAACTTTTTCAAAGTTGCGCGACGATTCAAATTTTTCGCGCGAGATGGCTCACCCCTCGCCCTCACACTCGTCGCAAACTACTCCCTATTCCCTACTGCCTTCACGGCGCCAGCTTCCCATTAAACGTCGTACAGCTGTTCACATCTCCTCCGTCCAGCCCCCGCTTGAACCACTCTTGCCGTTGTGCGCTCGATCCGTGCGTCCAGCTCTCCGGGCTCACTGCCCTCCCGCTCATCCTTTGAAGGTGATCGTCGCCCACCGCCGCCGCAGCTCTCAGCGCTCCCGCGATGTCGTCCTCGTGGACGATATTCCGCTGTTCGGTGCTGTGTCCCCAAACCCCCGCGAAACAGTCCGCCTGCAATTCCAGGTCAACCGACAGCGGATTCTGCTCGCCTTCATCCTGCTGGGAAAGCCGTCGCATCCTCTGCTCGATCCCCAGCAGCTTCTGCACATGATGCCCCAGCTCGTGCGCAACTACATATGCCTGCGCAAAATCCCCTGTATCCCCGCCGAATCGCTTCAACTCCTGCCAGAACCCCAGATCGATATAGACCTTCTCATCCTCTGGGCAATAAAACGGCCCTGTAGACTCCTGCGCCGTCCCGCACCCAGAGGAGGTCATATCCCGGTAGAGGACCAGCTTTGCGTGCCGGTACTGCCTGCCGTGTGCCGCGAAAATCTCTCCCCAGTTCTTCTGCACATCGTCCAGCACAAAACTGACAAGATGCACATCCCTCTGCTCGCCAGCGGACTCCTGAACGGGACCATTGGACGGTCCAGGTCCCGGTTCAACATTCGACGACCCTCCGCCCGAGAAAAGGAAATTCCGGCCTGTCACCACGCTGAGAATCAGCAGTAGGATGAATCCGCCAATTCCCATCCCCCCGCCAAACCCAAATCCGCCTCCGCTGCTTCCCCTGCGATCCTCAATGTCCGAACTGACTCCCTGATCTTGCCATTCCATAATCAGCGCCCCTCAATTCCTAAGATGCAGTTTGGCATACTGCCCCCGGGTGGGATGAGACAACAAGATCCCGCCCGACCCTCCTTCCTCACCATTTATCCTTGAACCTGAACTACACCTCATTACTCGAAGGATCATCATGGCTGAGATAGCCGTAGAGGCCACGCAAACTCCCGCGCAGATCCCCGACCTCCACGTCGCCGTTCTCGGCGCCGGCAAGATGGGCGGTATCCTGCTCCAGGCCTTCCTCAAGCAGAACCTCTTCGCTGCGGAAAACGTCCACGCCACGGTCGCCCATGCGGAGAAAGCCCTCTCGCGGGCCGCGCAGTGGGGTGTCGACGTCGGCACTGACAACCTTGCCGCCGCGCGCCAGGCCGATTTCATCCTCCTCGGCGTCAAGCCATTTCAGGTCCC
>Ga0105238_10007321_pt1 | contig 11050 bp, 7 predicted proteins | sample KBSC34metaG_FD_81526 | JGI IMG/M metagenome (GOLD analysis project Ga0105238, IMG submission 81526) | Corn rhizosphere microbial communities from Kellogg Biological Station, Michigan, USA - KBS C3-4 metaG | ecosystem: Host-associated > Plants > Roots > Rhizosphere > Soil | place: Michigan, USA...
CAATGAGATCTGGCAGCATTCCGGCGGTTGCCGCGCGCATCTGGGGGTCGTGCGCAACACGCTCACGCATGAGATCCTGAGCACAGCCTTCGCCCGCGGCGGCCACAAGGCGGAGGGCCGCTCGTGAGCCCGCGCCGTACAGAAACCGGCGGCCGGATCGACCGCCTGCGCACCATCCGCTTCACCTTCGACGGCGCGCCCTACACCGGCCATGCCGGCGACACGCTGGCCTCGGCGCTGCTCGCCAACGGCGTGACGCTGTTCGGGCGTTCCTTCAAATACCATCGCCCGCGCGGCCTGCTGGCCGCCGGCGTCGAGGAGCCGAACGCGCTGGTGACGGTACTGCGCGGCGAAGTCCGCGAACCGAACATCCCGGCCACCATGGTCGAGATCTATGACGGGCTCGTCGCCGTCAGCCAGAACCGCACGCCTTCTCTCGCCTGGGACATCGGCGCCGTCAACCAGCTCGGCGGCAAGATCCTGTCGGCCGGCTTCTACTACAAGACCTTCATGGGTCCAGTGATCGGCCCGCTGAAGGGCACGCGCTTCTGGATGTTCTGCGAGCATTTCATCCGCCGCGCCGCCGGTCTCGGCAAGGCGGGCACCGCCCCCGACCCGGCGCGCTATGAGCGCATGAACGCTTTTTGCGACGTGCTGGTAGTCGGCTCCGGTCCGGCCGGCTTGATGGCGGCAAAAGCCGCCGCCGACCAGGGCGCCCGCGTCATCCTTGCCGACCTCGAAGCGCAGTTTGGCGGCTCCACCAATTGGTCAGGCGAAACCATCGACGGCATGGTTGCCGCCGACTGGGCTCAGCGCACGGTGGGCCAGCTCGAAGGCAACGACAATGTACGCTTGCTGCCGCGCACGACAGTATGGGGCTACTACGACGGCAACACGCTTGCCGCGCTCGAACGGGTGACCGACCACAAGGAAGCGCCAGCCAGGGGCGAGCCGCGCCAGCGCTACTGGGCGATCCGCACCGGGACGGTGGTGCTCGCCGCCGGCGCCTTCGAGCGGCTGCTGGTGTTCCCCGGCAACGACCGGCCCGGCGTCATGCTGGCGCATGCGGCCGAACGCTACGCCAATGAATATGGCGTCCTGCCGGGACAGCGCGTCGCGCTCTTCACCAACAATGACAGCGCCTACCGATCGGCCGTCGCCTTGAAGAAGGCGGGCGCCGCGGTCGTTGCCATCATCGATGTCCGAAGCGACGTCTCGAACGAGATGCGCCGGCTTGCCAGCGAAGCGGAAGCCGAGCTGCTTGCCGGCCATGCCGTGGTTGCGACCGAAGGCGGCAAGGCGCTCACCGGCCTCAAGGTGCAGCGCTTCGACGCCACGAGCGGGGCGCTGAGCGGCGATGAACGCAGCATCCATGCCGACAGCCTTTTGATGTCGGGCGGCTGGTCGCCGACCATCCATCTCGCCAGCCAGGCCGGCGCGAAGGCTGAATGGGATCCAGCCAGGCAGGCCTTCCTGCCGCCGCAGCCGACGCAGCGCTGGATCGGCGCCGGCGCGTTCACCGGCAGTTTTTCGACCGCCGAAGCCATCGCCGAGGGTCGCGCGGCAGGCGTTCAGGCTGCCGGCGGAAATGCATCCTCCGCGCCCCTCCCGGTTGTCGAAGCCGCCCCCGGCGATCCCGATCCGGCGCCGGTCTTCGAGATCAAGGCCAAGGGCAAGAGTTTTGTCGACTTCCAGCACGATGTGACCGCCGAGGACGTGCGGCTCGCGCATCGCGAGGGCTTCGTCTCGGTCGAGCATCTGAAGCGCTACACCACGCTCGGCATGGCGACCGATCAGGGCAAGAACTCCAACGTGCCGGGTCTCGCAATTATGGCCGAGGCGCTCGGCAAGCCGATCCCCGAAGTCGGCACGACGCGTTTCCGTCCGCCTTACACGGCGGTATCGATCGGCTCTTTAGCCGCCGAGCGTTTTGGCGACCTCAAGCCGGAACGGCTGACGCCGATGCATGACTGGCACCTCGCCAATGGCGCGAGGATGTATTCGGCCGGCCTCTGGTACCGCCCGATGATCTACGGCCTTGCCGGCGAGACGGTCGAGCAGGCCTATGTCCGCGAAGCCAAGGCGACGCGCGAAAGCGCCGGCATCGTCGATGTCTCGACGCTGGGCAAGATCGCGGTGCAAGGACCGGACGCAGCCGAGTTCCTCGATCGCGTCTACACCAACATGTTTTCCACTCTGGCCGTCGGCAAAGCCCGTTACGGCCTGATGCTGCGCGAGGACGGGCTTGCCTTCGACGACGGCACCACCTGGCGGCTCGGCGAGCAGGACTTCCTCATGACCACCACCACCGCCAATGCCGGCAAGGTGATGCAGCATCTGGAATATTTCCTCGACGTCATCTGGCCGGAGCTGAAAGTCACCGTAACCTCCGTCACGGACGAATGGGCGGGTGCGGCGATCGGCGGACCGAAGGCGCGAGCAATCCTTGCGTCCTGCGTCGTCGGCACCGCCGTCGACAACGCATCGCTTCCCTTCATGGGCATTGTCCATGGCCGGATAGCCGGCATCCCCGTGATGATCTGCCGGCTGTCCTTCTCCGGTGAAATGGCTTTCGAGGTTTATTCCGGCGCCGGCTACGGCACCCGCGTCTGGGAAGCCTTGATCGAGGCCGGCAAGCCTTTCGGCCTCGTCACCTATGGGCTCGAAGCCCTGGGCACGATGCGCATCGAGAAGGGTCATGTCACCGGCGCCGAGATCGACGGTCGCACCACCGCGCGCGATCTCCATCTCGACTGGATGCTGTCGAAGAAGAAGCCCTTTATCGGCTCCGCCATGATGGACCGCGAAGGCCTGATTGCCTCCGATCGGCTGCAACTGGTCGGCCTGGTCGCCCTCGACAACCGGCCGCTCAACGGCGGCGGACACGTCGTCGAGAAGCTGGACGAGGCCAATCCACACGATTCGATCGGCCACATCACCGCCTGCTGCTATTCGCCGGCGCTCGGCAAATACATCGCTCTGGCGCTCGTCGAGGGCGGCAAGGCGCGCCACGGCACGCGCGCCTTCGTTTCGGATCCGCTGCGCAACCGGTTCGGGCCGATCGAGATCGTCTCCAACCACTTCTACGATCCGGACGGGAGCCGCATGCATGGCTGAGCACCAATTGCCCGAACGCCAATCGCCGCTTGAGCCGGAATATCATCCGGGCTCGCATGGCAATTTCGAGCACGGCGTCGATGTCATCCTGTCCGAGACGCGGCCCGGCTCGATCCTGCAGCTCGCCGCATGGCCGGGCGAAGAGAAGCGGCTGATCGAGGCCATCCGCAAGGTCACCGGTCTTGCCTTGCCCGACGGCGCCGGCGGGGGTCTAAGCAGCGGCGCCCGCGCCGCCTTCGGCTTCGCGCCGGGAAAATTCACCGTGGTCGATGAAGCCGAGGGGCTGGCCGCAGCCTTTGCCGGCGCCATCACGCCGGCCATCGGCACGCTGACGGATCTTTCGCATGGCCGCACCGCGATCCGCATCGCCGGCCCGAAGGCCGAATGGGTGATGGCGAAATTCTTTGCAATCGACTTCGCCTTGCCGGCCTTCCCGCTTGGCGCCGGCCGTTCGACCAACCATCACGACGTTTTCGCCCAGATCCAGCGCAGCGGCGCCGACCAATTCGACATCTACGTCTTCCGCTCTTTCGCACGATCGTTCTGGAAAGCTTTGTGCCACGCCTCGGAGGAAGTCGGTTACGAGGTGCAGTAGGGCATCTAAGGCGTGTTGAGATTCAGGTCAGGCCGAGCCGGAGTCGAAGACGGGCGCGAAGCGGCCAAACTGGGTGGGTTTCGAGAACCGGAGCGGAGCGTACTTAAGTACGTGAGTACCGGAAGCGCAGGAAACCGGCATTTGCGGGCCGGCCTCACCTGAATATCAACGCGCCTTTGGTCCAGCCGGTATCTGGCACCATCGACGGCTACAACTGCAGCTTGAGCGTTGGGCCAGCAGGGACGATAGATAAGGAATCATCGGCGTTTGCCATGGCAAACGTGCGCTCAGGCAACCAAGTTCGACCATACCCTTCCATGACTGTTGAGACTTCGGCGACGGCCACGACCCGCTTTGCTCCGGCGGACGGCCCGTCGATGCTGCTCCCGGCGACCGTCGCCTGCGGCGTGTTCATGACCAGCCTGGACCAGAACGTCGTGGTCACCGCGCTGCCCGGCATCGGCGAGAGCCTCGATCGGCCGCCAAGCCAGCTCGGCCTGCTGATCACCGTTTATGTCGCAAGCCTCATCGTCACCATGCCGCTCGGCGGCTGGCTGGCCGACCGATTCGGCCTGCGCAACGTCTATTGCTTCGCGCTGCTCGTCTTCGCCAGTGCCTCGGCACTGTGCGGTCTTTCGGAAAACATCTGGATGCTGGTCGGCTCGCGCGCCTTGCAGGGCTGCGGCGGCGCGCTGATGGGCACGCTTGGCCAGGTCGTGATCCTGTCGAGCTTCCCGCGCGACCGCACGCTCAAGATCAACATGTACATCTCGCTCGCCGGCCAATCGGGACCGCTGGTCGGACCGCTGGTGGGCGGCGCGCTGACCACTTATGTCTCCTGGCGCTGGATCTTCTACATCAACATCCCGATCGCGCTGACGGCCGCGCTGCTTGCCGCTTCGCTGTTCCCATCGACAACCAAGCCGGTGCGCACGCCGTTCGATTTCCCTGGCTTCCTGCTCGTCGGCTGCGGCATGGGCCTGCTGATCTTCGGCATGGACTCGCTTGCCGCCAAGGACGCCGCAAGCAGCCTCATCGGCATCGAGCTTGGGCTGGCGATCGCCATCCTGGCGGTTGCCGCCTTCTACTGCCTGCGCGCCCGCAATCCGCTGCTCGATCTCAATCTGCTGCGCATCCGGACCTTCCGCATCTCGTTCCTCACCGGCGGCAGCCTCGACACAATCGGTCTGAGTTCGGTGGTCTTCCTCCTGCCGCTGATGTTCCAACTCGGCTTCGGCATGAGCGCCGTGCAGGCCGGCTCACTGACTTTCGTCGCCGCGATCGGGTCGCTGATGATGCGCTTCTTCATGCCGCGGCTTCTGAATCGCTTCGGCTTCAAGCGCGTGCTGGTCACCAACACCCCGATCGTCGCCCTGTTGATCGCGGGCTTTGGCCTGATGCACGAAAACCTGCCGGTCTGGATCGTGCTTGCCTATATCTTTGTCTTCGGCATCTTCCGCTCGGTGCAATGGGCATCGACCGGCAATCTTTCCTATTCGGACATCGCACCCGAGCAGCTCGCGCGCTTCAGCGCGCTCTATTACATCCTGTGGCAGTTGGCGGTGGCGATCAGCGTCGGCCTTGCGGCCGCACTGTTGTCGCTGCTTGCCGGCGGCGGCAAGGCCAGCGTCAACGACTACCGCATCCTGTTCGTCATTGAGGGGCTGATCACGCTTTGCGCGCTGTCGGCCTATCTGAGGCTGACACCGCAGGACGGCGCCCATGTCAGCGGCCACGGCGCGCATATGAGCACCGACTAGAGCAATTCCAGGAAAAGTGTGTAACGGTTTCCCGCCCGGAATTGCGTAAAAACAAATACTTAGAGCGGTTCGGCGACTTCGTGAAACGCTCTAAGGCCTCACATTGGCATTATTCCGCGAACGTCACCCAGTCCTCGAGCGGCGCGCGGTCGGTACGGAACTCGTTCTCGGGCTTCGACGTGTCCTCGTAGCCGAGCGCCATGCCGCAGACGACGATCTCCTCGTCGGGAATATCGAGCACCGGCCTGATCTGGCGGTGATAGGGCGCGAACGCCGCTTGCGGGCAAGTATGCAACCCCCTGCCCCGCGCCGCGACCATGATGTTCTGCAGGAACATGCCGTAGTCGATCCACGAGCCCTGGTTCAGTCTCCGGTCGATCGTGAAGATCATGCCGACCGGCGCGTCGAAGAAGACGAAGTTGCGGTCATGCTGCGCGCGCATCTTGTCGACCTCGCGCCGGCCGATGCCCAGCGCGCCATAAAGACCGAAGCCATTGGCGCGGCGGCGCGTGAGGTAAGGTTCGAAGAACTGGTCGGGATAATAGCGGTACTCGTCCCACTCTGCCTTTTCGGCGCGAATGCCTGAGTTGAGGATGGCATCGCTGATGCGCTGCTTGACCTCGCCCTTGGCCACATAAACGCGCCAGGGCTGCATATTGGTGCCCGACGGCGCCCTTGCGGCGACCGCCAGTATGGCGCGGATCGTGTCGTCGTCGACCATATCGGGCAGGAAGGCGCGCACCGACCGGCGCGACATGATCGCCTCATCGACGATCCCCGCATCCGATGCGATCCGGATGTTCTTTTCAAGCATGGGCCGTCCCTTTGCGCATGACCAGAAACCCCCAATCCGGTTTCCTCAACGACCATACGCAGACTATAAGCTAAAACTGGTCCCCGACCGGACGCCCCACTCGCCGCTCGTGCGCGAGCCTTTGCCTCAACCGCCGAAATCGCGCAAGCAAATCTTGTGGCCTATGAAAATCCTCTTGATTTTTTCACTGGTTTGGCCTCCCATGAAATTAATCCGGATTTTTTCACGAGCAGCATTTGACCCCGACGGCGACCAAATCGGAGCAGGATAATGGTGACCGGCTGCTGGCCGGCGACATCCGGGCTTTGCGCAAGGCGCGCGGTCTGACGCTCGCTGAAATCGCCCTCAAACTGGGCCGTTCCGTCGGCTGGGTCAGCCAGGTCGAGCGCGGTCTCTCGATTCCCTCGGTCGGCGATCTCAGGGCCTTCGCCAACCTCTTCGACGTATCGATCAGCCTGTTCTTCAGCCATGACGTGCCTATCGAAGAGGAGCGCGGCGTGATCGTGCGCGCCGGCCGTCGCCGCGTGCTTGGCACAAGTGAATCCGGCTTGGTGGAAGAGCTTCTGTCGCCCGATCTCGGGGGTAGCTTCGAAGTGGTGCGCTCGGTGTTCGCGCCCGGCGCGGAGATGAAGACGGCGGCGCTGCGACCGACCGAGGAAGCCGGATACATCGCCTCCGGACTGTTCGACATCGAGATCGCCGGCGTCTGGCATCGGCTTGGCGAGGGCGACTCGTTCCGCTTCGCGGGCAAGCCTTACCGCTGGCGCAATCCAGGCGCCGAGCCGGCGGTCGTGATCTGGGTGGTTTCACCGCCTGTCTATTGATTGAAGTTGGAGGAAGACATGGCCGGTTTGCCGACCACGGCACGCGTGGTGATCATCGGAGGTGGCGTCGTCGGCACCTCCTCGCTCTACCACCTTTGCAAGGCGGGTTGGACCGACTGCGTGCTTCTGGAAAAGAACGAGCTGACCTCCGGCTCGACCTGGCATGCGGCCGGCAACGTGCCGACCTTCTCCTCGTCCTGGTCGCTGATGAACATGCAGCGCTATTCGACCGAGCTTTACCGGGGCCTGGCGGAAGCCGTCGACTATCCGATGAACTACCACGTCACCGGCTCGCTCCGGCTTGCCCATACTAAGGAGCGCATGCAGGAATTCCAGCGCGCCAGGGGCATGGGCCGCTATCAGGGCATGGACATCGACGTCGTCGGCCTCGACGAGATCAAGCGCCGCTATCCCTTTATCGAGACGCATGAACTGAAGGGCGCGCTCTATGATCCAAGCGACGGCGACATCGACCCGGCGCAGTTGACGCAGGCGCTGGCGAAGGGCGCGCGCGACATGGGCGCCAAGATCATCCGCTTCTGCCCGGTCACCGGCGTGCGCCGCGAGAATGGCGAATGGGTGGTCGAAACGCCGCAAGGCGAGATCCGCTGCGAGATCGTCATCAATGCGGCCGGCTACCGCGCGGCCGAGGTCGGCAAGATGTTCGGCCGCGACGTGCCGATGATGGTGATGAGCCATCAATACATCCTGTTTGAGGAAATCCCCGAGCTTGCCGCCTGGTCGAAGGAACAGGGCAGAAAACTGCCTCTGCTGCGCGACGTGGACACGTCCTACTACCTGCGCCAGGAAAAGAGCGGCATGAATCTCGGTCCCTATGAGCGCAATTGCCGCGCGCATTGGGCGACCCACAACGATCCGATGCCGGAAGATTTCTCCTTCCAGCTGTTCCCCGACGATCTCGACCGCTTGGAGCATTATCTCGCCGACGCTGTCGCCCGCGTGCCGATCCTCGGCACCGCCGGCCTGTCCAAAGTGATCAATGGGCCGATCCCCTATGCGCCTGACGGCAACCCGCTGATCGGGCCGATGCCCGGCGTGCCGAACGCCTTCGAGGCTTGCGTCTTCACCTTCGGCATCGCCCAGGGCGGCGGCGCCGGCAAGGTGCTGGCCGAGTGGGTGACCGAAGGCCAGACCGAATGGGACATGTGGTCCTGCGATCCGCGCCGCTTCACGAGCTTTGCCGCGGCACCCGACTATTGCGTTGCCAAGGGCATGGAGATCTACGGCAACGAATATGCCATCCAGTTTCCGCGTCATGCCTGGCCTCAGGGGCGCAACCGCAAGCTCTCGCCGCTGCATGATCGCATCAAGGCGCTGGGCGGCCAGTTCGACGCCTATAATGGCTGGGAGCGCGCCACCTGGTATGCCGGGCCGGGCGACGACACGTCCGAGGAAGCGACACTGACCTTCCGCCGCGACGGACCGTGGCAAAAGCGCGTGCGCGAGGAATGCCTGGCGGTGCGCGACGCGGCCGGCATCCTCGACCTGCCCGGCTTCTCGCGGTTCAATCTCGAAGGTCCGGGTGCGGCCGACTGGCTGGCAAAGCAGGTGACTGGCCTTGTGCCCAAGCCCGGCCGCATCGGCCTCGTCTATTTCGCCGACGACAAGGGCCGCATCGTCACCGAAATGTCGGTGGTGCGCCATGGCGAGGACCAGATGACGTTGATCACCGCGGCGGTGGCGCAATGGCATGACTTCGAGTGGCTGAAGTCGCGCATGCCGGCCAATGCCGCCTTCACGCTGACCGACCGCACCGAGGAATACTCGACGCAGATCCTCGCCGGTCCGAATTCGCGAAAAATCCTGACCGAGGTTTGCGATGCCGACCTGGCGCTGCCCTGGCTGACGCACCAGGAAACGACGATCGCCGGACGCTGGGCGAAGCTGGTGCGCGTCTCCTTTGCCGGCGAACTCGGTTGGGAAATCCACACCAAGGTCGCCGACACAGCGACCGTCTTCGACGCTGTCTGGGCCGCGGGCCAGAAGCACGGCCTGAAACCGTTCGGCATGTATGCGCTGGATTCGCTCAGGCTCGAAAAGGGCTACCGCGCCTGGAAGGGCGATCTTTCGACCGACTATTCGGTCCTGCAAGGCGGGCTGGAGCGCTTCGTCAAATGGGACAAGCCCGACTTCCGCGGCAAGGCTGCGTTGCAGAACGAAAAGCAACAAGGCGTGAAGAAGCGCTTCGTCACTTTGGTCGTCGAGAACCCAGGCGATTGCGATGCGCCCTATATGTCGACGCTCTGGCATGACGGCAGGATCGTCGGCGAGACGACGTCGGGCGGCTGGGGCCATCGCATCGACAAGTCGATTGCGCTCGGCATGCTGCGGACCGATCTCGCCGAACCCGGCACCGCGGTCGAGGTCGAGATCTTTGGCGATCGCTTCAAAGCCGTCGTGCAGAACGACGAGCCACTCTGGGATCCGAAGAATGAGAGGTTGAGAGCTTAGAACCGTTCCCGCCCATAGCGGTCCATTCTGACGGAGGAATTTTGTGACAAGATCAAGCGAAGAACCGCAGGCCGTACCGGCGGTACGCACAAGGGGCTTTGCGCCGGAATTGGCGCAAAATGACCCGTCGGAATGCGGCCGATATGGTCGGGAAAGGTTTTAGGATGCCGAAGCCATCATCCCGCATCACCGGCATCGTACCGTCCGGCAAGGACGGCTGGGAGGTTCACACGGCCGCTTGGACGCGCAAGCAGGCTGGCGAGGACATCATCATGCTGTCTGTCGGCGATCATGATTTCGACACGCCCTCGGAAACGATCGAGGCCTGCGTCAACGCCGTCCGCGGCAGCAACCATCATTATACGCCCCTCCCCGGCCTGCCGCGCCTTCGCAAGGCGATGGCGGCGGCCTCCACCGCATGCACCGGTCTGGAGACGGAGCCGGACGAGATCATCGCCACGCAAGGCGGCCAGGCAGCCCTTTATGCAGCCGTGCAAGGCGTGCTTGATCCCGGCGATCACGCCATCGTCGTCGCGCCCTATTACGCCACCTACCCCAACACCTTCAGCGCCGCGGGCGCCAGCTTCACCGTGGTCGAGACGCCGGCCGAGGATGGCTTCCAGCCGCGCGCCGACATGATCCGCGCAGCACTCAAGCCCAACACGCGCGCCATCCTGATCAACACGCCGAACAACCCGACCGGGGCGGTCTATTCGCGCGAACGGCTCGAGCAACTGGCCGAAATCTGCAAGGAGCACGATCTCTGGCTGCTGTCGGACGAGGTCTACTGGACGCTGGGCGGCGGCGAGCACATCTCGCCACGCTCACTGCCCGGCATGGCCGAGCGCACGCTGGTCATCAACTCGATGTCGAAGAGCCATGGCATGACCGGCTGGCGCATGGGCTGGCTGACCGGCCCGAAGGCGATGATCGCGCTGATGACCGACCTCAATCTGGTGACGACCTACGGCCTGCCGGCCTTCATCTCGATCGCCTGCGCCGAAGCGCTGGAGAACCACTACGGCGTGAAGGACATCGCCGAGCGTTACGCCGCGCGCCGGACCCTGATGCTGGAGGCCGTGCGCGGCATGAACGACGTCACCGTGCACGGATCGGAAGGCGGCATGTATGTCATGCTCGACATCTCGGCCATCGAGCCCGACGACGAAAAATTCGCCTGGGCACTGCTCGACCAGGAAAAGGTCGGCGTCATGCCGGGTTCAAGCTTCGGGGACGCCGCCGCCGGGCACATCCGCATCAGCCTCTGCCAGCCCGAACCCATCCTCAAGGAAGCTGCGCTTCGCGTGCGCCGCTTCGCTTCCAACTATCGCCGCGAGGCCGCATGACCAAGACCATCCCCACCAAGGCCCGCGCGGTGATCATCGGCGGCGGCGTCTCCGGCTGCTCGGTCGCCTATCATCTGGCCAAGCTCGGCTGGACCGACATTGTGCTGCTCGAGCGCAAGCAG
>Ga0105238_10007324_pt1 | contig 11049 bp, 11 predicted proteins | sample KBSC34metaG_FD_81526 | JGI IMG/M metagenome (GOLD analysis project Ga0105238, IMG submission 81526) | Corn rhizosphere microbial communities from Kellogg Biological Station, Michigan, USA - KBS C3-4 metaG | ecosystem: Host-associated > Plants > Roots > Rhizosphere > Soil | place: Michigan, USA...
TATCCATCCAGACCCGGCCGAGTACCCGCGCGCCGTGGTTGAGGTCCGACTGTGCCGTGACACGCGGCGCCTGTGCGATTCGCTGCGGCAGCAGGGGTGGCCGCTGTGCGATGGCGACGACGACAGCGCCGGCTTGGTCAGGAGCGGGTTCGGCCGCCTCGCTAGGCGCCCTGGTACCCGCTGGTCAGGGCTGATGCACGGGCACGTGGTGGCGCAGATGTGGCTGAGCATCCGCGCGCTTCAGAGTCGGCCCAGAGAAATCGTTCCCCATGAATGCGGACACGCTGCCATGGCCTGGGCACGCTGGCGCAAGGCGAATCTTGGCCACATGCCTGGCGAAGAGGTCATGTGCTACGCGCTCGGCCGCATGGTCGCTCAGGTCAACCGCATCTGTTACGCGGCCGGGGTGTTTCGGTAGAATCTGCCGCATCAACAGGAGAAAACCATGAAGAAATCCAAGGGTAAGAGCAAAGGCGGCGGCAAGAAGAATTGCTGACGGCATGGCATACGACCAGGCGCGCGCGGATCGCATCTGCGAATCACTCTCCAGGGGCCTAAGTCTTCGCAAGGCAGCGCAAGCCGAGGGAATCTCGCACGTCACTGTGCTGGACTGGATCAGGGATATCCCCGGCTTCAGCGACCAGTACGCCCGCGCGCGTGAGGCGGGCTGGGCGCTGCTGGCGGATGAGCTGGTGGAGATTTCTGACCGCAGCGAGAGCGACACGTTCATCGACCAGGATGGCAGGGAGCGCACCAACACGGAAGTGGTTGCGCGCTCCAGGCTGATGGTGGACACGCGCAAGTGGCTGCTGTCGAAGATGCTACCCAAGGTCTACGGCGACAAGGTGACGCAAGAGCACACGGGCCCGAATGGTGGCCCGGTATCGCTGTTGCTGCAGCAGATGGGCAAATCAAGCATGCCGGTGGTGCCGAAGCCGGATGATGAGTGACACGCTACCTATAGCGTGTCTGCCTAAAAATGATGCAGAAATGCGGGGGTTTGACCATGCGACACACTACCGGTAGCGTGTGGGGATTGATCTAGGTCACCGACCGACGACGCCAGAAGACCTGGCGCGCTGCCTGGCTGATCCGATGTGGCGCGTTTGCTCGGGCGCGCTGTACCAGATCATGCTCAAGAGCGATGCGGATGGTGAGACCGTTGTGCCGTTCCGTCCGAACGCGGCTCAGGTGCGGCTCATCAGCCGTCTGTGGCACCGCAACATCATCCTGAAGGCCAGACAGCTTGGCTTCACTACGCTGATTGCCATCCTGTGGCTTGATCACGCGCTATTCAATGCCGACCAGCGCTGCGGGATCATCGCCCAGGACCGCGAGGCGGCTGAGGTGATCTTCAGAGACAAGGTGAAACTGGCATACCAGCGGTTGCCTGAGGAACTGCGCAAGGCTATGCCGCTCGCGCGCGACTCCGCCACTGAGCTGCTGTTCGCCCACAACAACAGCAGCATCCGCGTGGCCACGTCGATGCGGTCAGGGACGATTCACCGACTGCATGTGTCTGAGTTCGGCAAGATCTGTGCCAAGTACCCGGACAAGGCGACCGAGGTAGTCACCGGATCGCTGCCAGCCGTGCCGCTTGACGGCATTGCCATCATCGAGAGTACGGCCGAGGGTCAGGGCGGCGTGTTCTACACGATGACCCAGCGCGCCAAGGCGCACGCCGAGAAAAAGACCGAGCTGACTGAGCGCGACTACCGCTTCCACTTCTTCCCGTGGTACGAAGAGCCGACCTACCGTGTGACGGGCGCAGTGACGATCAGCGCCACGGAACACGAATACTTCGACAAGATCGAGGCAGAGCGCGGTGTGAAGCTGGAAGAGGCGCAGCGCAAGTGGTACATCGCCACGCGTGATGCTGACTTCGGCGGCGATGCTGAGCGCATGTGGCAGGAATATCCGTCAACGCCAGAAGAGGCGTTCCAGGTCAGCACCGAGGGGACTTACTACGCCGTGCAGCTTTCTGCTGCTCGGAAGGCTGGTCGCATCACGCGCGTGCCGCACATGGATGGCGTTCCTGTCAACACATTCTGGGACATCGGAAACAGCGATGGCACGGCCTTGTGGCTGCACCAGAAGGTGGGGCTCGATCATCGTTTCATCGGCTTTATAGAGGGCTGGGGCGAGCCGTACAGCTACTTCATCGCCAAGATGCAGGCGCTTGGTTACATCTGGGGCACGCACTATCTGCCGCATGATGCCAAGCACAAGAGACAGCAGGGCGCTGTGATTGCGTCGCCGGAAGATATGCTCAAGAAATTGAGCATCGGCGGAAAGTGGGAGATCGTGCCGGTGGTGTCTGAACTGACGCACGGTATCCAGCTGGTGAGATCAGCGTTCAGCCAGGCATGGTTCGATGAAGCCGCGACAAAGGAGGGCATCGCGCACCTGGCCGGCTACCGCAAGACCTGGAATGAGCGGCTTGCATGCTGGTCTGATGTGCCGCGCAAGGATATCCACACGGAGGCCGCTGACGCCTTCAGGCAGTGGGCCCAGGTACAGGAAAAGCTGGGGAACCAGCGGCCGGCGCCAGTAGTCACGCCAATACCGACGCAATCGCGCTGGAACAGGCGTTAGAATCCGCCAATCGAACAAGGCGGGCCGATAGCATGGCGGGCAAGAGCAAGGCGGAACAGCGGGCCGGGGTGCATGATGAGGCGTTGCAGCGCTTCAATCGCGCCGAATCTGCCGTTCGCGACGTGCGATTGCAGTGCCTGGAGGCGCGCAGGTTCTACTCGGTGCCTGGTGCGCAGTGGGATGGCGCGTGGGGCGAGCAATTCGCGAACAAACCGCGGCTTGAGGTCAACAAGGCCCACCTTGCGGTGATCCGCATCATCAACGAGTACCGCAACAACCGAGTCGAAGTCAGCTTCACGCCGAAGGATGGCGACGAGGACGAGACCGCCGAGGTCTGCAATGGGCTCTACCGGGCCGATGCAGAAGACAGCGGCGCCGAGGATGCGCGTGACAATGCCTTCGAGGAGGCCGTTGGTGGCGGTATCGGTGCTTGGCGCCTGAAGAACGCCCTGGAGGACGATGAGGACCCGGAGGACGAGCGCCAGCGCATCGTGTGGGAGCCTATCGTCGATGCGGACACCTGCGTATTCTGGGATCCGAACGCCAAGCGGCAGGATAAGCGTGATGCGAAGTTCTGCTTCGTGCTCACACAGATGACGCGTGACGCGTACATCGATGAGTATGGTGACGACCCGGCGTCTTGGCCCAAGGGCATCACGTCAGATGTATTCGACTGGGCGCCGCTAGATTCCGTCTATGTGGCCGAGTATTACAAGGTCACCGACAAGAAGCAGAAGATATATTGCTACGTCGATCTTACTGGCCAGGAGCGCGAATACTCAGAGCAGGACCTTGAGGATGAGGAGGGCCTGCTTGATGAGCTGAAGGCCACCGGCCACAAGCTGAAGGGCCCGCCAAAGATCCGCCGCGTGCGCAAGGTGCACAAGTACATCATGAGCGGCGGAAGCATCCTAGAAGATTGCGGATTCATCGCCGGCAAGTACATCCCAATCATCATCACGTACGGCAAGCGCTGGTATGTGGACGGCATTGAGCGCTGCATGGGGCACGTGCAGTTGTGCATGGATGCACAAAGGCTCAAGAACATGCAGCTATCGAAGCTGGCGGAGATCAGCGCCAGGCCCAGCGTGGACAAACCGGTTGTGAGCCCGGCCCAAATGGCTGGGCACGCTGGCATGTGGGCGCAGGACAATATCGAGGAATACCCGTACCTGCTGCTGAACACTGAGGTGGACGCAAACGGCAATCCGATGCAGGCGCCATTGCAGTACACCCGGGCGCCCCAGGTTCCGCCGGCCATGGCCGCACTGCTTCAGCTCACCGAAGATGATCTGCGCGATCTGCTTGGTAACCAGCAGGCCGGCGAAGAGATGCAGCCGAACACCTCCGGTAAGGTGGTTGAGCTGATTCAGAACCGCCTGGACATGCAGAGCTTCATCTACATGTCCAACTTCAAGAAGGCCATTCGATACGAAGGCATGGTGTACCTGTCGATGGCGAACGAAATCTACGTCGAGCCAAAGCGCAGGATGAAGACGCTGGCGACTGATGGCGCCGTGTCGTCCGTTGTGCTGAATGACGACGCCTACGACGAAGAGCGCGGCATGTACGAGAAGAACGACATCAGCAAGGCGCGCTATGACGTGTATGCCGACGTCGGCCCGACAAGCAGTAGCAAGCGGGCATCCACGGTTCGGGCGCTCACTGGGCTGATGGCCATCACCGGTGCAGCTGACCCGCAGACCACGCAATTGCTCGCATCCGCGGTGCTGTTGAACATCGAGGGCGATGGCCTGCAAGACATCCGCGATTACAAGCGGGCTCAACTCGTTCGGCAGGGCGTCCTCAAGCCCACCGAGGAAGAGAAGAAGCAGATGGCCGATGAGCAGGCCAATGCCAAGCCAGACCCGCAAGAGGAGTTCCTTCTTGCGGAGGCAGGGAAGGCGCAGGCTATCGCAGTCAAGGCGCAGGCCGACACCGGCAAAGCGCTTGCTGATACCGAGAAGATCAAGGCGGATACTGCGGCGACCCTGGCCGCAATTCCGCGTGAGAACGCGGCGGCTGCCATTGAGGCCGCGCGCACTTTGAATGACATTGCCACACCAAATGAGCCAAATGCCACCGGAGCTTGACCAGGTACTCGAGGAGGAGCCCATCGCCGATGCCGATGATGACACGCCGGCCGATGCCGATGCATCGGATGGGGCAGACGCCACAGCTCACGCCCCCGGCGCAGACGCAGAGGTTGAAATCACCATCGGCGACGATGAGCCTGAGCCAGAGCAGCCTGAGAAGGCTCCGAGCTGGGTGGCCGATCTGCGCAAGCGCAATCGTGAGCTTGCCAAGGAGCTGCGTGAGGCCAAGGCATCTAAGGCTCAGCCGGCGCAGCAGCAGGCCCCGTCAGATCCTGGTCCGATGCCGAAGCAGTCTGATGCCGATATCGACTACGACGGCGACAAATACGCTGCAAAGCTGCTGGAGTGGACGGAGAGGAAGCGCAGGCACGAGGAAGCGCAGCGCGAGGCAGAGGCCAAAGAGCGAGCCGTCCGAGAGGCATGGCAGAAGACGCTGAACCAGTATGAGGCGGAGAAAAAGGCGCTGAAGGTTCAGGGGTACGCTGACGCAGAGGCCGCCGTCCAGGATGTATTGAGCACGGTGCAGCAGGGCATCATCATTCAGGGCGCGGACAATCGCGCTCAAATCGTGTATGCTCTCGGCCGAAACCCAAAGAGGTTGCAGGAATTGGCGGGGATCGATGATCCAGTCAAGTTCGCAATCGAAATCGGAAAGGTGTCCGCTCTCATGAAGGTGACGACTCGCAAGCCCACTGTGCAGCCTGAAACCGGCGTGCGCGGCGGGTCGCCTGGAGTGCAGCAGACATCATCCAAGAGTGATGCGCTCCTGAAGAAGGCGCAAGCGTCCGGCGACTACACCGAATACTTCAGGGCACAGCGAGCAGCGCGCGCCAAGAAGTGAAGTAGTAAGGCCGCCACCGGGCCTGCCGGTGAGTGTGTGGCTATCCATCCGGCCCATGGGATGAGCGAAGCAGCGGAGCAATCCGCAGTCAAACTCATTTCATGGAGCCACACATGGCAAATTCGTTCAGTAAAGAGGAAATCGTCGCCTTCGACCAAGTGCTTGAAGGGTTCGATGATGCATTGGTACTCTCGCGCACCGTGGGCAAGTACAACGTGGGTTCCACCACGCTGGAACGCGCAAACGACACGATCTGGCGTCCTATGCCGTACATCGTGCGATCCAACGACGGCACGGACGCGACCGGCCAATTCAAGGAATCGACGCAACTGACGGTTCCGGCGCGCCTTGGCTACCAGAAGAACGTGGCGCTGCTGATGTCGGCCACGGAGCTGCGTGATGCGATCCAGGAGCAGCGTCTTGGCCAGGCTGCCATGCATCGGCTGTCGAGCGACATCAATGTGGCCCTGATGAATGTCGCGGCGAACTACGGCACGCTGTTCGTCAAGCGCTCTTCTGCTGCATCTGGCTTCGATGACCTGGCCGAGTGCGAGGCGATGTTCAACGAACAGGGCATCCCTGCCGGCGAGCGCTTCGCGGCCCTGGCCACGCGCCATTACAACAGCATGGCCAGCAATCTGGCGGCCAGCACGCGCAGCTTCGGCAACAACAAGTCCGACAAGGCGTACGAGAAGGCGTATGTCGGCACGGTGGCTAGCTTCGAGACCTACAAGCTCGACTATGCCAACAGCAAGACGGCGGCGGCTGGGGGCGGCTCGCTGACCATCAACACCCTGGCGGCAGGGGCTAACTACTACACCCCGAAGGCAACGTCTGTCGCCACCACCGGTGAAGCGAGCAACGTGGACAACAGGTTCCAGACGGTGACAGTTTCCAGCACCACGAACGTGGCCGCCGGCGATGCGTTCACCATCGCTGGCGTGGTCCCGGTGCATCACATCACCAAGAACCCGGTGACTGGGCAACTGAAGACGTTCCGTGTCATCAGCGTGGACAGTTCCACCACAATGACGATCAGCCCGCCGATCATCTCGGCCCAGGGCGCGACGGAAGCCGAATACCAGTATCAGAACTGCTCGGTTACCGGCTCCAGCACCGCGGCAATCGTGTTCTTGAACACCGTCACGGGCGCCATCAACCCGTTCTGGCATCGTGAGGCGGTGGAGCTGATGTTCGGTCGCTACTCGATCCCGCGTGATGCTGGTGTCGCCGTGATGAACACTACCACGGATCAAGGCGTCGAGGTGGTGATGCAGAAGTCATACGACATCAACACCATGAAGACCAAGTACCGCTGGGACATCTTCTTTGGGGCGACCATGATGCAGCCAGAGATGTGCGGTCTGATGATGTTCTCGCAGACCTGAGCGGCAAGACACAAGGAGCACGAAATGGAACAAATCTGCTATCCCAACGGCACCGTCAAGGTCGCCGTCCCGGCCACTGAAAGCATTGCGGTGGCCACTTTCGGCCAGTCGTCCGCAAAGGTGTATCGCCAGCTTGGGTACCCGAACTATCCGACGCAGCTTACGCTGCTGGGCGTGGTCGAGGACCAACAAACGGTGTTCGGGTCCTACACCTCTGGCGCAACCATCGTCATCCAGGCCGGGGCCGACCCGGTGCTGTACGAGGTTGGCGTCGCACCAGTGGTCAAGGCGATCTACGATCACCAGTACCAGCCCGACCCCGTGGCAGTGAATGCAACCGGCGCCGTGTCGGCTGCCGCGATCATGGGCGGCATCGTCACCTCGACGAGTGCCGCCGCCGTGGCCGGCACGATCCCGACCGGCGCAGCGATGGACTTGGCATCCGATTGGGCCGTCGGTGAGTCGGTGGACTGGTGCATCATCAACACCGGCCCGAACACGTTCACGGTGACGGCCGCCACCGGCCACACCATCGTCGGCACGGCTACCGTGGTGACGGCCGTTTCCGGCCGTTTCCGCACGCGCAAGACGGCCGCCGACACATTCATCACCTACAGAATGGCGTGATGGAGTTTCCGACGCTCCTGTACCGCTGCCCCGGGCCGTATTCAAGGCCTGGCGGCACGTACGCACTACTCCCCGTAGCTGACGCGCAAGCGTTGGCTGAAGCAGAACAAACGGGGTGGTGCCGCACGATGCCTGAGGCCGTCGCTGGCAAGACGGCGGCGGTAGCGCAGGAGCCAGAGGACGGCGAGCCGCCCACCAGGGAAGAGCTGGAGCAGCGCGCCGGAGAGCTTGGCATCAAGGTCGATGGCCGATGGTCTGATGCGCGACTGATGGGCGAGATTGCCAAGAGGGGCGCGTAATGGCCTGGACAAAGCTTGACCTCATCGGTGCCGCGTTCGAGGAGATCGGCCTAGCCGGCTACGAATTCGACTTGACGGCAGATGAGCAGTCGAGTGCGCTGCGTCGCATGGATGCCTTGGCCGCACTGTGGGACAGCTTGGGTATCCGCGTAGGGTATGCGCTGCCATCTACTCCGGGTGGCAGCGATATCAATGATCAGTCGGGCGTCACCGACAACGCATACCAAGCTTTCTACACGAATCTGGCGCTCCGATTGGCCCCGCCGTTCGGCAAGGTGGTGTTTGCAGAAACAAAGATGGCCGCCAAGCAGGGTTATGACGCCCTGCTAGCCCGCGCGCTGTCAGACCCGCCGCGGGTGCAACTGCCTGGCACGATGCCGGCGGGTGCTGGCAACCGCAGGTTCCGCGGCACTATTCGACCATTCATCGTTCCGGCTCCGCAGGGCATCGCGGCCGGACCAGATGCTGACCTGGAATTCTCATGAGTGTTGAAATCATTCGGCTGTCGGCGGTTGATGAGCTTGCAGCCGGGGATCAGTTCCCCCTCTATTCCGCCGCGAATGGCGATGCCAGGCGCACGTCTTTGACTCTGCTGACTGAGTACATGCAGAATCAGATCACCAGCCAGGACGGCATGCAGACGCAATACGCGGCGCCGAACGCAACTGGCTTCACGCTGACCGTGGCGCCCACTGTGGCGGGTGGCGATGTATGGCTGCGGGTCACGCCTACCGCTGGCTTTGCGGCCGGCACGATCACGCTTCCGGCGCTGGCGAGTAGCGTTGACAGGCAGGAGGTGCTTGTCACGTGCAATCAGGCTGTGACGACGTTTACTGTCAACGGCAATGGTTCCACCGTCGAGGGGGCCCCGACGACACTGGCGGCCAATGCCTTCTTCCGGCTTCGCTATGAGGCCGTGTTCCATGTCTGGGTCCGAGTGGGGTAATCATGAGCGCACTGCAACCATTCTCTCCGCACTACGGCTCTAACCAGGTTGTCACGCCAGCCGCGGGCTCGGCCACGATCACGATTGATGGCGGAGACAAACAGGTTCGCGTTGTCAACACCGGGGCGAATAAGGGCTACTTCCGCACCTTCTCGATCACCGACACGCCGGGTGGCTCAGCGGCCACTGTGGCGGATTGCCCCGTTGCATCAGGCGGGACGGCCATCGTCACCAAACCATCTGGGCACGATAGGCTGTCGCACATCTCTGCAGCGGGCACGACATTTGAGGTGATGACTGGCGAGGGCTGGGCCTGACATGCAAATCCCCATAATTTCGGGGGTTTTTTCGGATGCAACGGCAGACTTTCGCACATCGTATCCCATCAATGTCATGGCGGTGCCGAAGGATACTGGCATCGCCAAGGGGTACTTGCGCACCGCGGACGGCCTGGCGCATTTTGCCGCAGGCCCTGATGTTGATCGCGGAGGGATCAATTGGCAGGGGTATTGCTATCGCGTCATGGGCACGAAGCTGGTGCGGGTCAACCAGGGTGGCACGGTGGATGTGCTTGGCGATGTCGGGACCGGCACGGTGGCCATAAGTAATCGCGTGTCGATGGATTACAGCTTCGATCGGCTCGCAATCGCATCCGGAGGGAGACTTTACTATTGGGACGGAACCACGCTCACACAGGTGACCGACCCAGATCTTGGCATCGTGCTTGATGTGAGGTTCATCAGCGGGTACTTCATGACCACGGACGGAGAGAATGTCATTGTGACGGATCTCGCGGACCCGATGAGTGTCAATCCGTTGAAGTACGGCAGTAGCGAGTTCGATCCCGATCCTGTTCTTGCGTTGTTCAAGCTTCGCAATGAGGCGTATGCACTCAATCGCTACACAATCGAGGTATTCTCAAACGTCGGCGGATCAGGTTTCCCATTCGCCACGATCAAAGGCGCAGAAATACCAAAGGGGGTGATTGGAACGCATATGCGATGCCAGGTTGGCGAGTCTTTTGCTTTCGTCGGATCAGGCAGGGGCGAGCCACCTGGCGTATACATTGCCGGTGGCGGAACGGCAGGAAAGATAAGCACCAGGGAAATAGACAGGATTCTGTCAAGCTACAGCGAATATAACCTTTCGCTGGGCTCAATGGAGCACAGGGCGTTTGATGCGCATGAGCTGCTGTACATCCACCTCGCAGACCGCACGATGGTGCACGACATTGCCGCGTCTCAGGCGGTTGGCGAATCTGTGTGGTTCGAGCTTACGAGCGACATCGACTGCGTTGGTCCGTACCGCGCCCGCAACTTCATCTATTGCTATGAGCGTTGGCTATGCGGTGACATCTATGACGGACGCATCGGTGTAGTGGACTCAAGCACATCCGCCCAATACGATGAGGCCATGGGCTACAGATTCGATGCCGGCCTCGTATACAACGATGGGCGCGGAGCTATCGTCCACTCCGTGGAGTTGGTTGGCCTTCCAGGCCGTGCGGCGCTCGGCGAAACGCCTGTGGTGTTCAACTCATACAGCGATGACGGGCTGACGTTCAGTACTGAGAAGGCCATCAGTGCCGGTCGCTCTGGGCAGACCGGCCAGCGCATGCAGTGGCGCCGACAGGGGCGAATGAAGCAGTTCCGCCTGCAACGATTCCGCGGCGTCGGAAAGGCGCCCATCTCGTTTGCGCGCCTGGAAGCAGAAACGGAAGGCCTGAATGCCTAGGGTTACCCGCGCAGACTTGGCGCCAGTGTTCCGCGCCCCGAAAGTGCTACTTGCGGCCGAGGATGTGCTGAATGGCGCCATCGTGGCCGGCTCCGTGGAGACTGGGTCAGCCTCTCCTTCGCTTGGCGCGAACAAGCCTGGCACGCTTAGCGGTGATCCGGCCGGTTGGCTGGTGTTCGTGCATGATGGCGTGGAGTACCTTTCACCGCTATGGAAGCGAGATGCTTGATTGCCTGAGTCTATAATGCGCGTGCCGAGTACAGCGCCGCCGGCCGCGCCTTTGGGGGTGTGATGGGGCTATTTTCAAGTATTGGGCACGCAATCGGTAGCGTTGTCGGCGGCATCACTGGAGCGTCAGAAGCTGCTGATGCAGCCTCGCGGGCCGCTGCCACGCAGGCAGGAGCCTCAGAGGCTGGCATCGCAGAGAACCGGCGCCAATTCGACATCACTCAGCGCAATCTGGCGCCGTTCCTGTCTCAGGGGCAAAGCGCCATTGGCATGATGGGCGCGCTTCAGGGCCTGA
>Ga0105238_10007326_pt1 | contig 11049 bp, 11 predicted proteins | sample KBSC34metaG_FD_81526 | JGI IMG/M metagenome (GOLD analysis project Ga0105238, IMG submission 81526) | Corn rhizosphere microbial communities from Kellogg Biological Station, Michigan, USA - KBS C3-4 metaG | ecosystem: Host-associated > Plants > Roots > Rhizosphere > Soil | place: Michigan, USA...
ACCGCCGCCACGGCGAGGACCAGGGTCGCGCGTGTCACGGCCCGAACCTCACCAGCACCCGCTGCCCGACCCGCAGGCCGCTGTTCGGCGGCAGGGCCAAGGTCACGGTGATCACCCGCGCATCCGGCCGGCTGGTGGCGTCGTCGGCCAGGGCCGGCCCGGCCAGCACGTCGGCGACCCGCACCACCTTGACCCGGAGCGCATCCCCGGACTGGAACTCGCGGGTGACGGTGGCGTCCATGCCGGGGCGCACGCGGTCTGCGAAGGCCTCATCCAGCTCGGCGCGCACGGTGCGCGGTCCGTCCGGCTCGATGACATACAGAGGGGCGGCGGCCGAGGCGTAGGCGCCGGTCGCGGTCGTGCGGCGGACCACGCGGCCGGCGGTGGGCGACCGGATCTCGCGCACGCCGACTTCGAAGGCGCTGAGCCGCTGGCGGGCCGCGGCGGCGCCGGCGGCGGCCTGGGCCTGGCGCTGTTCGCCGCGCGCCACGGCGGCGGCGGCCGCGGCCTGGTCGGCGTCCTGGCGCGGGGCGGCGTCGACGGCGGCGAGGCGGCCGAGGCGTGCGGCCTCGCGCTCGGCTCCGACGGCCTTGGCCGCGGCCACGTCGGCCTCCGAGCGGCGTTCGGCGACGTCGGCGCCCGCGGCGTCCAGCAGCAGCCGGGCCTGGCGGTCGTCCAGCCGCGCCAGGTCCTGCCCGGCGGCCACGCGGTCGCCTTCCTGAACCAGCGCCGAAACCACGATCCCGTCGCGCGGCGCCAGCACCCGCACCAGGCCGCCCTCGGCCTCGACGACGCCCTTTGCCACCGCCCGGGTCGGCGTCGCGGCTTCGGCGACGCCGTCCTCCTGGCCGTCGCGCGAACAGCCGGCGAGCGGCAGGAGCAGAAGGGCGAGAAGGGCGAGACGTTTCATAGGAGGAGGCTCACGGGATTGGCCTGCCCCACCCGGCGCAGCGCCAGCGAGCCGGAGCCGATGGCGGTCGCGATCACCAGCACGGCGGCCGCCCCGATCATCGGGCCCGACAGCACCACCGGCATCGCGACAGCGCCGGCGACGGCCGTCAGCAACAGGGTCAGCAGGCCGCCGGCCACCAGGCCGGTCAGGCCCACCCAGGCGCTCTGGGCCACGACGATCCGGTTCAGCGCCCGCATGGAGAAGCCCAGCGCGCGCAGGGCGGCGTATTCCTTCAGCGAACCCGCGACGGCGGCGGTCAGGGTCTGGCTGGTGATGACGATGGCCACGAAGATCGCCACCAGGCTGCCGAACACGAAGGCCACGCCGGCGCCGGACTCCAGCAGCCAGTAGACGGTCGTGCGCCGGGCGAACTGCTCGCCGGTGATCGCCTCGAAGCCGCGCGCATGGCCGACCCGGTTCAGGGCGCGGGCGACCGCGGGCGCATTGTCGGGGTCGTCCAGCCGGGCCAGCAGATAGGCGACGCGCCCGTCCGGCCCCGCGCTCGGGTCCAGGTGGCGGGCGGTCTGCAGCGAGGCGATGACGTTGACGCCGCCCAGGGCGCGCAGGCCCTGGGTCACCCCCACCACGCGGACCAGCCGGCCGTTGATCTCGGCGCTGTCGCCGGCCTTCACCGCCAGCTTCGCCAGGTCGGCCTTGTCGACCAGCACCGCGTCGGGCTCGGCCAGGGCGGCGCGCTGGCCGGCGCTGAGCGCGTCGGAGAGGCCCATGGACCCCGGCGCGGTGGCCAGGCCCACGATGTAGACGTTCACCATCCCGCGGCGATGAGTGCGCCAGTTGCCCGAGCCCCAGACGAACGGCTCCACGCGGCGCACGTGCGGGTTGGCCCAGGCGAACACCTCGTTGTCGCCGCTGATCGGCCGGCCCAGGTCGATGCTCTGCACGCCGGGATAGCCGATCCAGAGGTCCGCGCCGGAGCGGGTCACGTACTGGCTTGAGAGCGAGAAGATGCCCAGGATGATCGCCGCCTGCAGCAGGACCAGCAGGCCCGAGAAGCTGACCGCCACGGCGGCTGGCGTGAAGCGCCGCCAGTCGTAGAGCAGGGTCCTGAGCGCCAGCATGATCATGCGCCGGGCTCCGGCTCGGCCTCGGCGCGGCCGATGGTCCAGATGCCGGCCAGGATCGCCGCGCCGCCGACCAGTTGCATGACGCTGGCGTGCTCGTGGAAGAGCGCCCAGCCCGCGCCGATGATCAGGACGTAGCCCAGCGCCGTCATCGGGAAGGCCGCGCTGAGCGACATCTCCGCCAGCACCGTCATCCAGGCGGCGAAGCTGAGCGCCTCCAGGCCCAGCAGCATCCAGGTGGACGGCAGGCTGAAGAGCTTTGCGAACCACTCCGGCCCGAAGGCGGTGGTGGAGAGCGCGACCGCCGTGGTCTTGGCGGCGATCTGGTAGCCCAGGCCCAGGATCGGCATGGCTCCGCAGAGCGCCCAGAGGACGAGCCGCCGGCTGGCCGGCCGCGGACGGGGGATGTCGGGGGTCACGCCGCGTCCTCCAGCGTCGGGTCGGCGGCGAACAGCGGGGCGGCCAGGCCGAGTGCAGCGTTCAGGAGGAGGTTGCGGTGGCGGAAGTGGTTGGTGGTCCGCACCAGCCGGCAGCCTAGCCGCAGCTTGTCGCGATAGGCCGCCTGCCCCGCCTGGTAGCGGGCGAGGCCGCGTTCGAGGCAGAGCTCGACGTTGGTGAACCAGCTCAGAAAGTAGAGGTTGAGCGGCCGCCCGGCGGCCTCGTCCATGACGAAGAACTTGTCGAGCAGGACGCCCTCGTCCTGGATCAGGAGGTTGGCGCCCAGCAGCCGGTCGTCCACGAAGTAGAGGACATAGAACGCCCGCCCGGCCATCTCCCGCGGCACGCCCAGGAAGAAGTCGGCGGTCAGTTCCTCGAAGCTCATGTCGGCGCGCGCGAGGGTCTGGCGGTAGAGGGCCATCACCTCCTCGATGAGATCGGAGACGTCGGCGCGGACCTCCACCCGCACCTCGCCGCGCCGGCGGAGCTTGCGGCGCATGTCCCGGCGCGTGGCGTGGCTGAGGCGGGCGAAGTAGGCGTCGATGTCCGGGAAGTCGATCTCCAGGCGCGCGATCGGCAGGCTGGCCAGGGGCGCGTAGCCGCGCAGGATCGCCGCCGTCGCCCAGGGTGCGCGATCATCGGCGGCGGCGTCCTTGACGCCCAGGAGGCCGCAGCGTTCGCGCCGCGCCAGCTCCTCGAAGGCGTCGAAGATCAGGCCGGTGAGCTGCCCGCGGCCCAAGGCCGACACCTCCGGCGCAAAGCCCACCAGCGCGCGCTCGGTGCAGGGCGAGCCGATGCAGGCGAGCCTGAGCGTGAGCGCATCCGGGAAGGCGCGGCGAAGCGCCCCCGCCATCCGCCGCGCGGAGCCGGTCAGGGTGGTGTCCAGCGGGTAGCGGGTCACGAAGGCCGGCGCGGCGGCCAGCAGGCGACCGTCCTCGTGCACGACCAGGTAGCGGAAGCCGAAGCCCGGCAGGCCCGCCCGCTCCACAGCCAGCAGGTAGTGGTAGTCCTCGAGCTCCCCCGGGAACAGCGCCGCCCACTCGGCGGGCTCGATCGCGGCCAGGCTCTCGATGACCCGGACCTCAGGCATGGACCGGCTCCGGCCGCGGCGCGCGAGTCCGGCTGGGCGCGCCGAAGAACGCCGCCGTCTGCTCGGCCACCAGCGCGTGCTGCCGGTCGACGTGGACCATGTGGTAACTGTCCTCGAGGATCAGCAGCTCGGTGCGGCCGCCCAGCGCCGCCTGTAGGCGATCGGCGTTGCGCGGGTGGCTCATGTCGTCCTCGCGTGCGTGGACGATCAGGGTGGGCGTGGCCACCATCGGCGCGATGCGCTCCACGTAGCGGCCCAGGCGGTACATCTCGTAGAGCGAGCCCAGCGGCAGCTTGTCGATGGCGCCCGGGATCAGCTGTTCCGGCGCCCGCGACGCCAGCTCGCGCAGGCGCAGGTCCTTCAGGCCGTAGGGATAGGGCTCGGCCAGGTCGATCTGGCGGATCAGCGGCAGGTGCGCCACCAGCTGGAGCACCGGCGCGAAGGCCCCCAGGCGCGGCATGTTCCAGCCGTCGTACTCGAAAGTCATGGAATAGACCGCCGCGCCGCGGATCTCCGGGAATTCCCGGCAGAGCGCCACGCCCAGGGCGCCGCCCACGCAGATGCCGGCCACATAGACCTGGTCCACCTCGGCCGCGAGTTCCAGATAGGCCGCCCGCGCCGAGGCCAGCCAGTCGCGCCAGCCGGTGCGCAGCAGCGTGGCCTTGTCATGGCCGTGGCCGGCCAGCAGCGGCGCGGCGACGCGGAAGCCCGCGCGCTGCAGCCGCCGGCCCAGCAACCGCATCTCGCCCGGAGCGCCGGTCAGGCCGTGGAGCAGCAGGACGCCCTGGCGGCGATCGCCGCCCACATGAAAGCTCAGGTCGTTCACGCGGTCGCCTCTGGGCTGGTGCGGCCCGGCCGCCGGTTGGCGCGATCCAGGAAGCCCACGGTGTGGGCGGCCCCGATCACATGGACGCCGGCCCGCCGCTGCTCTTCGGCGATGGCGCGATGGAAGGCCGGCAGGCGCGTCCAGTGGACGGCAGGCCGGAAGTGGTGCTCGGCGTGGTAGCCGTTGTTGAACCAGACGAGGTTGTAGAGCGGCGCATAGGTCGAGACGCCCCAGGCGATCGGCTTGTCCGGGTTGCCGCCGAAGTGCTCGAAGTAGCCGTTCAGCTGCGAAAGGCACTCGCCGGCGTAGTAGCAGGGGACCAGCATCGCCACGGCGCGCCAGTCGATCAGCGCCAGGCCGATGGCGAAAACAGCGATCGCCGCGATCTCGAACCGCCCGAAGGCCGCGTCGAACGGCCGGCGCGCCTTCAGCGCCGCGTGGATGTCGCCCGCGCCGCTGCGGAACAGGCCCTTCAGCACATAGGACCACGCCGCCTCGGGCTCGCCGTCCCGGCCGTAGCGGTAGATCGACAGCCAGTCGTGGGTGGTCCCATCCGGCCCCGGACGGTCGCTGTTGCCCTGGTGATGGCGCAGGTGGACCCAGGTGTAGAACTTCTGCGGCGTGCAGAGCGCCAGGCTCTCCACCAGGCTGAAGGCGTAGTTCAGCGGGGCCCAGCGGAAGTAGGGCGTATGGATGAAGTTGTGCGCCACGCTGTTGATGTTCCAGGCGGCGGCATAGGCGAAGGCCGCGCCGCTGAGGGCGTTGGCCCACCATGGCCGGTGCGCGAAGCCGACGACGATCCAGACGACGAAGGCCAGGTGCAGGACGCCTGCGGCGACCGACAGCGCATCCCAGTTGCTCCAGGCGAAGAGGCCGCTCTTGCGCGGCGCCAGGCGATGGTCGGGCACAGCGGTCATCCCGCACCTCCCAGGTCGGAGAGCGAGATCAGGAGCGCGCCGGCCGCCACAAGGCCCGCGCCGATCATGTGCTTGCGCGAGAGCCGCTCCTGCAGCACCAGCGCCGCGGTCAGCGGGGTCGCGGCATAGGTCAACGCCATCAGCGGGTAGGCGATCGCCAGCGGCGCGGACTCCAGCACCACGAGCCACACCACCACCTCGACCGCCCACAGCAGGATGCCGATCCAGAGCAGCGGCTGGATGGCCAGGGACGCCACCGGCCGCTTGGGATCCACCCCGGACGCGGCGGCCTTGAAGTTGAGCTGCGAGCCCACCTCGGTCAGGACGCACAGCAGGACCAGGCCGATGGTCCAGTAGGAGATCACCCCGGTCATGCGGCGAACTCCTGGAAGAGCGCCAGCAGGTCCAGGTTGACCGCCTCGTTGGCCGTCCGCGCGGCCGGCGGCGGCGCGCGCCAGGGCTGGTCCAGGCGGGCCTCGCCGGCCTTCAGCAACGCCGCCCATGGCCCGCCGCCGTAACTCGGCCGCGACCAATCGCCGACCACGTCCGCCCCGATCACCCGCCGGCCCGCCGCCGCCGCGCGGGCCAGGGTTTTGAGGGAGGCCAGCCGCAGCCGGCCCTGATCCCAGTTGGTGGCCGCGTCGTCGGGGTGCAGCACGTCCTTGTCGATGGTGAAGTAGACGGCCGGCGTCTCGATCCGGCCCGCCAGCAGCGCGGCGAAGGCCTGTTCGCCCATCGCCTCGATCGTCGGCCATTCCCGGCCGCACAGCCGCACCTGCGGCTCCGAACGCGGGGCCCGATAGGCGTAGAGCTCGACCTTGCCGTCCTCGACCAGGCTGAGGTCGGCGCCCTTGCCGCGCGGCCGGTCGATGTCGGAACTGCAGACGCCCACCGTCAGCACCCGGTCCACCTGCGGCAGGCGCGCGGCGCGCCCGACCCAGGAGCCGCAGTGCGCGCCCGGCTCGAACCGCACCCAGTCCGGATGGTTGTCGAAGTGCAGGATGGTCACGGCCGCCTCGCCGCTGGCCTCCAGCGCACGCTTCACCAGGAGCGGCGTGACGTGGTGGAAGTCGCCGGAGCCGCTGAACACCAGCGCCGGGCCGTAGCTCGAGGGCAGCCCGCCCAGCAGGCGATGCTCCAGGCGCTCCAGCGCCGGCGGCCGGCTCCAGAGCCGGAGCGCGGGCCCGAGGTCGCGGTAGTCCAGCAGCGTCCCGCCCTCGCCCCGCACGGCGTCACGCAAACGGCGCTGGCCGGTCAGCGCGTCGTCGAGGTGGAGGAGGGCCGGCCGCATGTGCTCCGCCTCAGGCCGCCGTGCAGCGGCGCAGCAGCGCGTCCAGCAGCGTCAGCGCCAGGTCGATCTCCTCGACCGTGATCTCCAGCGAGGGGGCGAGGGTGATGACGTTCTTGTGGTAGCCGCCGACATCGAGGATCAGGCCCAGCTTGCGGCCGTCGATCTCGAGGTCGCCCTTCATGGCCTCCGCTTCCATGCGGTCCAGCAGGGGCTTGTTGGGCGTGTAGCCGTCGGCCTCGCAGATCTCGCAGCGGAGCGCCAGGCCCAGGCCATCCACGTCGCCGATCTGTGGCCAGCGCTTCTGCAGGTCCCTGAGGCCCGCGAGGAAGTGCGCGCCCTTCTCCGTGACGGTCCGCTCGTAGTCGCCCTCGGCGCACATCCGCAGGGTCTCCAGCGCCACGGCGGTGCCCATCGGATTGGCGTTGAAGGTCGAGTGCGTGGAGCCCGGCGGGAACACCGACGGCTTGATCAGGTCCTCGCGCGCCCACAGGCCGGAGAGCGGGTTCAGGCCGTTGGTCAGGGCCTTGCCGAACACCAGCACGTCCGGGCTGACGCCGAAGTGCTCGACCGACCACAGCTTGCCGGTCCGGTACATCCCCATCTGGATCTCGTCGACCACCAGCAGGATGCCGTGCTGGTCCAGGACCTTCTTGATGCCCTGGAAGAAGTTGGCCGGCGGGATGACGTAGCCGCCGGTGCCTTGGATCGGCTCGATGTAGAAGGCCGCGAACTCGGCCTGGCCGGTCTTGGTGTCCAGGACGCCGTTGTATTCGGTCTCGAACAGGCGGGCGAACTTGGCCACGCAGTGCTCGCCGTACTCCTCCTTGCTCATGCCCCGGGGGCCGCGGAAGTGGTACGGGAACTCGATGAACTGGGCCCGGTCGCCGAAGTGGCCGTAGCGGCGGCGATAGCGGTAGGACGAGGTGATCGCCGAGGCGCCCAGGGTGCGGCCGTGGTAGCCGCCCTCGAAGGCGAACATCAGGCTCTTCCCGCCCGAGGCGTTGCGCACCAGCTTCAGAGAATCCTCGACCGCCTGGGCGCCGCCGACGTTGAAGTGGACCCGGCCCTTGGCGCCGAACTTGGCCTCGGCGTCGCGGGCGATCATCGCCGCCAGCTCCACCTTCTCGCGGTGCAGGTACTGGGAGGCGACCTGGGGCAGGCGATCCAGCTGGCGGTGGGCGGCCGCGTTCAGGCGCGGGTTGCGGTAGCCGAAGTTGACCGCCGAGTACCACATCTGCAGGTCCAGGAAGGCCCGGCCCTCGGCGTCGTACATGTACGAGCCTTCGCAGGTGTCGAAGAACTTCGGGTGCTCGAGGTAGTGGACGGTGTCGCCCCACGAGCAGTAGGCGGCCTCGAGCGCGCGGAGTTCGGTTTCGTCGGCGGTGGCCGGTGCGTCGTACATGGGTTCTCCTGGATGGGGCTCAGAGGCCGGCGGCGCGCGCGGCCGATGCGCCCGTGAGGGGCAGGCCGGCGGCGACCAGGCGCGCGAGCGCCGCGGTGACGTCGTGGAAGGTCTCGAAGGGATGGAAGGGCCGGCCGCGGCTGACCGCGTAGTCGGCCAGGGCGTCCTTGGCGAAGAGCACGTCGGCGCGGCCGGCGATGCAGAAGTCCGAGCGCCCGTCGCCCACATAGACCAGCGTCGAAGCGCCCTGGGTGCGGCCCGTCAGGGTGGCCGCGCGGCACTTGCAGACGCCCGAGCCGGCCGCGCAGCCCTGGCGCGCCCACGGCTGCTCCAGGCCCCACGCGCCCACGTCATGCGTCAGGCGGTTGGCGATCACCGGCAGGCGCTGCAGGCCGTGCCGTTCCAGGATCCGCAGGATGAAGTCGTCGACGCCGTCGCTGACGATCGACAGCGGCAGGTCGCGCGCCTCGCACCAGGCCACGAAGTCGAGGAAGCCGGGGTCCAGCTCGACGGCGTCGAGGACGTCGTCCAGCGCGTCCTGGGTGGCGTCGATCAGGGCGATCTGGCGGCGCATGCATTCGGCGGCGGTGATGCGGTTGGCGAGCCAGTCGGCTTCCAACGCGCGCCACGCCGGGCGCGCCAGCCGCTCCAGCACCAGGTCGGTGGTGTCCGACCGCGAAATCGTTCCGTCGAAGTCGCAGACTATGCGCATCTCAACTCGCACGCCCCCCGACGTGGCGGCGAACTGAAGGGTCGCCATTGCAGGGTTGACGACGCGGCGGGTCGAGCCCCTCAAGCCGCGCATATCCGCCCGGAAACATCGGCTCGTTTTAGCGCGGATCCGGGGGTGATTTTCCTGACATCGGCGCCAGTTTCGGCGGCGCTTGCCGAGGCGGACGGCGATCCCGGAACGGTTGCGGCTGGAAAATTTGTAAGGTCGCCTGCGGCGGCCCGATCAGGGCAGTCCGGCGAGTCGCGCCAGGGCGGCGATGTCGAACGCCTGCTCCAGGACCGCCGCGATCTCGTCCAGGGCGGCGTCGACCACGCCGCCGTAGTCGCCGCCGTGGCTGTACGCGCCGAGGCCGGCCAGGATCACCGCCCGTGCGCCGGGCGCAGCGAACAGGCCATGGATGTAGCCGCCGGCGATACGGCCGTCGGGCGACATCGCCCCGTCTGCGCGGCCGTCCGCGAACCGCGCGAAGGGCCGGGCGAGACCCGCGCCGGTGGTCTCGCCCACGTGCATCTCATAGCCGTGGAACGCCCCGCCGCTGGCCAGCTCGCCCGCCACCTGCCGCAGCACCTTGTCGCCCGTGAGCACGGTCTCGATGTCGAGCAGGGCCAGCCCCAGCGCCTCGCCGGGCGGCCCTTCCACGCCCGTCGGGTCGGCGACCTTGCGGCCCAGCATCTGGTAGCCGCCGCAGACGCCCAGCACCCGCCCGCCGCGCCTGGCATGGGCCAGGAGGTCGATGTCCCAGCCCTGGGTCCGCAGGAAGCTGAGGTCGGCCAGGGTCGCCTTGGTTCCGGGCAGGATCACCAGGCCCGCGTCGGCCGGCAACGGCTGGCCCGGCGGGATGAAGCGCAGGTCCACCTCCGGCTCGGCGCGCAAGGGATCGAAGTCGTCGAAGTTGGCGATCCGCGACAGCATCGGCACGGCGATCGTCACCCGCCGCCCCTCCCCCACCGCCGGCCGCTCCAGCACCACCGCGTCCTCGGCCGGCAGCCGCGCCGCCGCCTTCAGCCACGGGGCCGTGCCCAGGTCCGCCCAGCCGGTCCGGCGCACGATGTCGGCGCGGCCCTCGTCGAACAGCTTCGGGTCGCCACGGAACTTGTTGATCAGGAAGCCGCCGATGCGCGCCCGGTCGGCGTCATCCAGCACGGCGGCCGCGCCGACCAGGCTGGCGATCACGTGGCCGCGGTCGATGTCGCCCACCAGCACGACCGGCACGTCGGCGGCGTGGGCGAAGCCCATGTTGGCGATGTCGCCGGCCCGCAGGTTGGTCTCAGCCGGACTGCCGGCGCCCTCCACCAGCACCAGATCGGCTTCGCGCTGCAGCCGGTGGAAGCTCTCGACCACGGTCGGCAACAGCGCGGCCTTGCGATCCTGGAAGCGGCTGGCCTCCCAGGCGCCGACCATCCGCCCGCGCACCACCACCTGGGCGCCGGTGTCGGACTGGGGTTTCAGCAGCACCGGGTTCATGTCGACGGTGGGCGGCGTGCGGCAGGCCAGCGCCTGCAGCGCCTGGGCGCGCCCGATCTCGCCGCCGTCGGCGGTGACCGCCGCGTTGTTGGACATGTTCTGCGGCTTGAACGGCCGGACCGTGAGCCCGCGGTTGGCGAAGACGCGGCAGAGACCCGCTGTCAGCACCGACTTGCCGACGTCCGATCCGCACCCCTGCAGCATCAAGGCCGGCATGGCCCTACCCCGCCGCCGCGCCGATGTAGTCGACGTAGGCCTCGGCGCCGGAGCCCGAGACGCGCGCCTCCACGCCGAACACGCGCCGCAACAGGTCCGGCGTCAGGGTCTCGGCCATCGGGCCGAAGGCGGCGAGCTTGCCGTTGTGCAAGGCCATCAGGTGGGTCGCGTGCCGGGCCGCCAGGGTCAGGTCGTGGATCGAGGCCACCACCAGCTTGCCCTCCTCCACAGCCAACGCCCGAAGCCGCCGGACCGCGTCCAGGCCGTGGCGCGGATCGAGGCCGGAGATCGGCTCGTCGGCCAGCAGCACCTGGGGGTCGCCGACCAGGGCGCGGGCCAACATGGCGCGGGCCAGCTCCCCGCCGGAGAGCGTGGTGGCCGGCTGGAAGCGGTGAGCGGCCAGGTCGCAGGCCTCGATCGTCTGGGTGAGCCGCGGCTCGAGCCAGCTCGCCAAGCCGCCGAACGCCGGCAGCTGCGGCGTCAGGCCCAGCGCCACCAGCCGCTCCACCGAGATCGGCCACTCCGCCTTGGGGTTCTGCGGCAGGTAGGCGCGCCGCCGCGCCAGCTCGCGGCCCCCCATCGCCAGCACCGGCCGACCGTCCAGCGTCACGTCGCCGGCGTCCGGCTTCAGCAGGCCG
>Ga0105238_10007327_pt1 | contig 11047 bp, 10 predicted proteins | sample KBSC34metaG_FD_81526 | JGI IMG/M metagenome (GOLD analysis project Ga0105238, IMG submission 81526) | Corn rhizosphere microbial communities from Kellogg Biological Station, Michigan, USA - KBS C3-4 metaG | ecosystem: Host-associated > Plants > Roots > Rhizosphere > Soil | place: Michigan, USA...
TCAATCGGGGGTCATCGCGGCGCGGACGAGGGCGGTGTCCACGAACTGCTCGAAGCGAACGATGAGGCCCCCCCTCACGACGAAGTGATGGGCGACCCGGACGGCGAGCGCCTTACCGGTGCTTCGGTGGCGGGCGGTGTAGCGGGCCAGCACCACCACGTCCTCACCGTCGACGACGTAGTGGTCGTCATGCGCCGTCCATCCGTCCCAGTCTCGTCCCAGGGCCTCCATCACGTGGGAGGTGACCCCTTCGGGCGTCCGATATGTGCCGGCCAGCGGGAATCCGGCCATCTCGGTCCATTCGACGTCGGGGGCAAGCGTCGCCCGCAAGGCAGCCAGATCGCCCGCGGCGGAGGCGAGATACTGGCGGCGCACCACCTCGACCGTGACGCCGCTCTCACTCGCCACGTGAGGTCCTCCCTGTGAGCCGGCCCGTCGGTGCTCCGGCCGTCAACCCCATTTCATCTCCCCTTTCGCGACCTTCGCGCCGATGTCGAGGGCGACGCCCATGCCGGCCTTCGGGTACCGCTGCTTCATGGCCCCGATCAGCGCGGCGCTGTCGCGCGCCTTCGCGAGCTCCTCTTCGAAGGCGAGCAGGTATTCGCGCGTGTATGAGATCGCGGAAGCGTCGAGCGCCGCGCCCTCGGCCAAGTGGCCCGGGACCACGACCGACGGGCCCAGCGCGGCGAGAGCCTCGAGGTTGCGCAACCACGTCTGTCGCTGTTCGCGCGAGGCGGTGTCCGCGACCCAGACGTGGACGCCAGCGAAGACCAGCACGCCTCCGAACAGGGCACGCAGCGAAGGGACCCACAGCGTTCGCGCGTTCGGCTGCCCGGCCGCTTGGATGATCTGGATGGTCTCGCCCTCGAGCTCGAGCGTGGGACCGTTGAAGACGACCGGGAACACCACGTCGGCGAGAGTCTGTGGACCGTTGTCCTTGAGCTGGGGTCCCCAGGTGTCCAGCTTCTTCTGCACGTTCGCGCGGATGGCGGCGACCGCGGCCTCGGCCGCGATGAAGCGCGCGTCGGGGAACTCGGCGCGGATCGGGGCGAGGGAAAAGTAGTAGTCGGGGTCGCTCTGGCTCACGTAGACCGTGGTGAGGCGCTTGCCGGTGGCGCGGATCGCGTCCGCGACCTTGCGGCCATCAGCGAACGTGAAGCCGCCATCGATCAAGATCGCTTCCGACGTGCCGGCCAGCAGCACCGGTGCGCGAAAAAAGCCGTGCTCGCCAGCGGGGAAATGGTTCCAGGTGATTGTCATTTTCAGGACTCCTCGATGGCTTCAAGGTAGGCGGTGCCGCCGCTTTGGAAAATGCCATAGAATCAGACAGACTGTCTGTTATAGATAAACAATGGCCGCGAGGCCCTCGAACCGGCTGGAGCTCAATCGACTCGCCTATTTCTCGGCGGTCGTCGACGCCGGTGCCTTCACCCGCGCGGCCGAGCGGCTCGGCGTGACGAAGGCGGTCGTGAGCCAGCAGGTCGCCCGGCTGGAAGAAGAGTTGGGTGTGACGCTCCTTCTTCGTACGACGCGCAAGCTCGCGCTCACCGAAGCCGGCCGCAAGTTGCACACGCGGTGCCTGACAATCTTGAGGGAGTCGGCCGAGGCCTTGATCGAGCTGGCCGAGGACGCGGGAGAGCCGAGCGGGGAGCTGCGGATAACCGCCCCCGTCGACTACGGAGTGGCGATGGTCATTCCGGTGGTGGCGACCTTCGCCCGCATGCATCCGCGCTGCTCGGTGCAGGTGTCTTTGACGGATCGGATCGTGGACGTGCAGACCGTCGATCTGGCGGTTCGGGTAGGCTGGCTGCGGGACTCGAGCCACATCGCCCGCCGTATCGGGGTCATGGAACAGTACCTCGTCTGCTCACGCGAGCTGGCTGGCGAGTTGGGGCGGCTTCGGGAACCGGAGGATCTCGCGGCTTTGCCTTTTGTAGCGAACCTGTCGCTCGCGGAGCCGACCGTCTGGCACTTCGCGCACCCACGGCGCGGCCGCCGGACCGCTCGCGCGCAAGCGCGGATCACCGTCGACGCCACGACGGCCGTGCACGCAGCCGTGCTGGGGGGCGGTGGCGTATCGGTGTTGCCGGACTACGCGGTCGCCGCTGATCTCGGGACGGGGCGGCTGGTGCGCCTGTTGCCGGAGTGGAAGCTGCGCAGCGGCGGCATCTACGCCCTCCTTCCATCCGCCCGGTTTCGCCCGGCCAAGATCAGCCGCTTCCTCGAGTTGCTGAGTGGGGCGGCGGCGCTGCGCGCCGCGCCGTCACCGGAGGACGCATCCGCCGACTGACGCTCAGGGCGTCTCACCGCTAGACGTAAGGGATGTCCGCGCGGGACCCTCACCAGGAGAGGTGGCCGTTTGGACCGACGCGGACGCGGCTGATGGCGCAGTCATCCACGAACACGGTGACCGTCGTGGGAACGAGGTCGAGGCCCATGTTGCCCACGCTCCAGCCGACCCAACCGGGGTCTCCGGCGGTGACGGGAATGTCGACGACGAGGCTTCCGTCCAGCCACAGGACGAAGTGCCTGGCGGCACCTGGCGCGTTCTTATACAGGGCTTCGACATGAAACCAGCGGCCGACCAGGACGGGCGGATCGGGGATGACCATGGGCGCGTCAGCGAACTGGTCGTAGGCGAAGAGTCGCACGATCAGCCCGCCTGAAGGCGACTTCCTGAGGGCGACGTCGAGGAAGTCGAAGACGGTGTCTGGATTCGAAACGTCACTGCGCCCTCTGAATCTCATGACCGCCCAGTACCGAAGGAGCCGGGCATCGGTGACGGATGCATCCTGGACGAGATAGAACCAGGCGCTGTAATACGCCTCGTCGGGCAGGTCGCCTTCGCGGCTCAGGACGGAAAGAGCCGCCGGCGGGCTGGCAGGTGTCATCATCGTCACCTTGGCGGAGAACGCGCCGCCGTGGGCGCGCTCCGGCGACGCTACGACCTCGCTCGAAGAGGGGCTGGTCACGACACTCCCGCCAGCGACGCGCGTCCATTCGTCGAGCGCTCCCGACTCGAACCTCGCTGTCCAGATCAAGTCCGAACCGACATCCATCCGTTGGCCACAGCCTGCTCCGGCGACGGCGCCGACAGCGAGCGCAATCGGGACGAGCCAGGTGCAACGGATCATGGCCCGCCCCGCGGCGTGCCCGACAGCGTGCCCCACGGAGCGCCCCATGACAGGCCGACGCAGGCCCCCGGCCAGACATGCGAAGTCCGGCCGAGGACCCCGATTGGCAATGCCCCGACCGAGGGCGGCTGCGGAATGATGTCCACGCTGAGGGCCAGAAAGGGAGCGAGGTCCGCCCCGGAGGGCCATCGCATGCCGAGGGAAACGCGGCCGCCCACCTCCAGGGCCGTGCTTGGCGTGCTCTCGAGCAAGTCGGGCGCTCGTTCGTTCAGAAGCGCCGCCACGACGCCAACCTCGCCGTACCAAACCACGCTCCGCTGAACCACGGTCACGCGCACCCCCGCATCCACCGGCAAGCGCCACTCGCGGAGCCTGACCCCTCCGAGCGCGGTGTCCGTCGGCAAGAAGATGGCCACCCCGAGCACCGAACGGAGCAGGCCTCGTCCCAGCGCCGCCCTGGCCATTCCTCCCCACGCCGGCGACCACGCCGGCCCGCTGTCATGGCCCACCATCACCACCGCGCCTTCGAGGCGTGCCCACGGCTCCGTCAGCGGGCGCTCCTCGGGCGCTACTGCTGTCCCGGCCACGGAGGTCGACGAAGGGGGCGCTCGGGGCCGTGTCAGCTGTGTCGGGGCCGGCGGCGTGGCCGATGCGGGCGGCGCCGACGCAGAGCCGGGATCGAGAGCCGACGGCGCCGGTGGCAACGCCGGAGCAGGGGCATTCTCCACCTCCGTCGAGCGCGACGCGTCCGAAGGATCGCCTGCCCTGCCGGGATCGACCATCAGCGCGACGAACAGTGCCGCGAGACGCGCGCGCCGCGTGCAATCCCGCGCCTCGTCCCGATACTCGCGGACCTTGTCGAGCGCCGAGATTCGAAAGGTTGCTCCGAGGTCGTCAATCGCTAGTCCCCCGGGCTCGAGCGGCGGAGGTCGCGCCGCGAGCGCTCGCTTGGTCACGAGCTTGGACAGCTCGCCCCAGACCGCCACCCGCGTCGGGCAACTGCTGGGAGCCGCGGCCGCCCGGCCCGGCCGCGACGCTACGACCGCGAGGACACCAGCTTGCACGAGCAAGACGGCATAGGATGGCGCTGCCATGGCGATCGTCCAACCGAGGCCGCAAAGGATACGGCCTCCGCTACTTTCCGTGAAGGTGGACGCCACCTCGTCCCCTACCAAATTGATGCGGCCGGCCCTCACCTCGCGGTCGCGAGCGCCCGGACCTGCCGGTGCCCCCGGCTCGGAGCGGGAGTACGCAAGCAGCCGAGGTGACACGGCCCACGTGAACCAAAGCTCGACGTTCGAGGAGATTTATCAAGGGTGGTTCGAGACCGTATCCGCCTGGATCCGCGGCCTCGGGGGACCGGGCGCCGACAGCGACGACATCGCCCAGGAGGTGTTCTTGGTGGCGCGGCGTCGTCTGGCCGATTTCGATGGCGGCAATGTCAAAGCTTGGCTCTACCGGATCGCGCAGCGGCAGGTCCGCGACTTTCGACGGCGCGCCTGGTTCAAGAACCTCTTCTTGCTCCGCAAGCAGGAAGACGTCGACGGCTTCGTGCACGTCGGCGGCGACCCGGCGGCCGCTCTCGAGCAAAAGGAAGCACAACGCGTGCTCTACGGAATCCTCGACAAGATCCGCGAAGAGCGCCGGATGACCTTCATCCTCTTCGAGCTGGAGGGTCGGTCGGGGGAGGAGATCGCAGAGATCCAAGGCATTCCCCTGAATACCGTCTGGACGCGCCTGCACCACGCGCGCAACGACTTCTTCCACCACGCGGCGAAGCTGCATCGTTCGGTCGGTCAGGCTGAAGAGCAGGATGCGGGCGCGACCGAACAGGGGAGGCGTCGGCGATGAAAATGAAGGATCGAGAGAAGACCAGCGCGACTCCCGCGCGCCTGCGGGAAGACTCGATTCACGCGCGTGATGCCTCGGCGGAATGGGCCGTCTCGATTCTCCGCACCGCCAGCCGGTACGCGCCCCCGTCCGGGCGACAGCAGCGGATCTGGGCGAACCTGGGCGCAGGGATCCCCAGTGTCGGGGATGCGGCCCAGCGGCCGCGGCGGTCCCGGTTCGCCTTCGCCATCGCCGCCTGCGTCCTGGCGCTCTGCCTCGCTGGCGCTGCGCTCGCGCACAGGCAGGGCCTGTGGGGGCGCCGCATGTCGAATAGCAAGCAGACCAGCGCGCGCGACCGTTCCGAGCCACCGCGGCTTGGCGCGATGCCAGCCGCTCCGCCGTCGGCGGCGACGCGACCCGATTCGACGTCGTTGCTCGCCGCGCCGGAACCGGCCAAGGTCTCCCCTGCCCTTGCCGAGCCTCGGGCGACGGGAGCGTCTTCGGACCTTCATCGGTCCGGCGCAGGACGGACAGTGCTGGCGCGCTCGGCGTCCGACGGCTCCGAGCTGCTGGTCAAGGCGATGCGCGCGTTGCGGATCGAGCGAGACTCGGCCCGAGCGCGCACCTTGCTGGTCAGCTATCTTGCTCGACACCCGAAGGCCGATCTGGCCGAGGAAGCGCTGGTCATGCTGGTCGAGGCGGCGGCGGCTCATGGCGATGGCGACGCAGCGCTACTCGCGGACCAATATTCCGCGCTCTACCCGGACGGACAGTTCGCCAATCAGGTGCGACGGGCGGCGGAGGGAAAAGGACCGCCTCGCTGAAGGGCTGTCCCTCGTCGGCCACCCGCGGAGCCGGGTCGGCCCAGGTTCATGGGACTCCCCCCCTGCGGGAACGCGGCGTAGCGGCGCAACTTCGGCATGGCGCGACGACACGTCGACACCCATGTGGTCGCCACCTGAAGCATGAGCGAGACGCCCTCCCCGGCCGACCCGCGTCGCGGCCCCACTCAGGGGTTCGCCTTCAGCGCCGTGAAGGGACCTGGGTTCGTGATGCTGGGCGGCTTGGTGCCGCCGCCGACGAAGTCCTCGGTCCGGTCGTAGCGGCCGAACTTGGTCACCTCTTCCTTGCCGCCCATCGCCGGGAACCCGTCCGAGCCCGCCTTCACGCCGAACGCGTTCATGATCGTGACGAAGTACTTGTTGATGGGCGCGTTCGCCGCGGTCGACGGGGTGCCGGTGCTCTGGCTGGCGCCGTCGACCATATCGTTGCCGTTCGTGCACTGCGACTCACTGTTGTCGCGTGACAACGACGCCGACCCGTCCTCCACGTTGATGGACTGTCCTGTCTTGAAGTAACCGCCCGCGCTGCCCGCCTGCACGATGGGCAGGTTGTTCAGGTTGTGGGCGTTGCCGTCGGACATCTCGTTGAACCAGATCGCGACGGTATTGTCGAGGACCTTCTGGTCGCCTTCGGCGATGCTGTTGAGCTGCTGGACCAGGTAGGCGTACTTCCGGGCATAGAAGTCGTCGAGGGTGGCGAGCATGTCGAGCACACCCTTCACGCAGGTGCCTGACATGTTCGCGTTGTTCAGGCGGTGCGAAGCCGAGTGACTCTCCAGCGTGATGCCGAGCCCGCTGTAGACGTAGTTGCTGGGGTACTTGAGGACGATCACCGGGTTGGCGTTGCAGACCGCTGCCAGTACCGCCAGGTTGGAATAGACGTCGGCCCAGTCCATCGTGCCGCCGACCTTGGTCGAGACGAGGTCGCCGCTGCCCATCATGGTCATGGCGTTGGTGCTCAGCTTCATGCCCAGATCCTTGGTGCACTGGGCCGTCGCGACGACCTGACCGGTCTGGCTGAGGAGGTCCTTCCAGGCCGACAGCTTCGACCGGTCGGACTGGCTCATGTCGAACCGCTGCAGCGTCTCGAGATCGTCCCGGACCAGATCGATCACGCTCTTGCCCCGGACGGCCTTGTACGTGTCCGGAGACATCGGGGCGCCCGTCTGGAACAGCCCGGTCAGGCCGCTGTAGATCTGCGAGGGATCGCCGAGGCCCGGGAACAGCGTCTCCGACGCCGAGTAGGAGATCGCGTTCGTGGTGGCTGCGGCCTTGTTCCCCACGCGCACGAAGAGCGGGATCCCGTCCGGGCTGAGCTGCTTCGCCATGACGTGGTCCAGCGACGGCCCCGTGGGCTTGGCGTTGACCTTCGTGGCGGCATCGAAGCTGAACGGGTTATCGCTGTTCGGTGTGACCGGCTGACAGGTGAAGAACGATCCCACCACCTGGGTGTGGGGGTCGTTGCCCTGCCCGCGCACCAGCTTCGAAGTCCACTCGTTCATGGCCCGGATGCCGCGAGGCAGGGTGATCTTGTCGACGAAGGGGGAAAGGGACTTGAGCGTCGTCGATTCGAGATCGGCGGCCGTCAACGGGCCTTGCGACTTCGCCGGAAAGAACTTGGTGGTCACGCAGCCGTAGTGCGTGAACATCATGATCAGCCGCTTGGGCGCCGCGACTGCCGCGGCCCGGACCTTCTGGGCGCCTTCCGAACGCCTCATCAGGGACAGCGAGCCGAGGAACGGCGCCGCGACGCACGCGCCGCCCAGACCGCGGAGGAGGATCCGCCGGTTCATTCGCTTCGTCATGGTCGATCTCCTCAGTTGCCCTTGACCCGGAGACGGAACGAATCCGCCTGGGTCATCTCGGTGAATACGTCGAGCAGCGGAAAGCCGTCCTCGGCGAGCTTCGCGTTGAGGACGTTGACGGTGCACGCGTCGTTCGCGTTCGCCACTCTGCGCGTGGCGAAGGCCACCGCCTTCTCTGCGTACATCCGCTTGGCCATCGGCGTCTTGGTGATCTCCTCCATCAGCTCGCGCGGGTTGTTGATCTTCTTGACGTTGTCGGCGCTGAAGCTGACGGTCGCGGTGCCGTCGATCTTGCCGGCGTCGGCGTCGCTACCGCTGCGTGGATCGACCGTCTGCCACTTGCCGATAGAGTCGTACTTCTCCAGCACGAACCCCGGCGGGTTGACGAAGGGCGTGTGACAGCCGGTGCACGCCGCCTGGCTGGTCAAGGCCTCTGTGTAGGCGCGCTCCGTCTTGTAGTCGCCCTGGGGCGGCTTCATCAGAAAGAACGCCGGATCGGGCGAGCCCGGGTTCACGCCGATCATGTAGATGGTCACGTAGGCGCCCCGCAGGATGGGGCTGGTCGCGTCGTAGTGCGAGTACGAACTGAGGAACCCGGCGCGCGTCAGGAAGCCGGGCCGCCGATCGGAGTCGAGCGTCACGCGCTTCAGATCGGTGCCGAAGTCCTTGGGATCGAGGTCGTAAATCGGGGCCGTGTCCTTGTTCACGTACCCCACGTTGCTGAGGAACAGGTCCTTGAACGATCCACCTCCGAACGCCACGTCCTCGAAGAACCGGTCCAGCTCGTCCTGGAGCGCGGGCACCGCGGCGGTGGAGTACAGCGGGAACTTGCCGGTGTCGTGCGAGACCTTCCACCAGTGCGAGTCGTCGTTGTCCATGTCCAGGTACTTGCGGTGGTAGGCGGCGACCAGCGGCGCCGCCTTGTCGCGGATCGCGATCATGCGCTTGGCCTGGGCCAGGATCTTCTCCTTGCTGTCGAGCTCGTTCGCGTCGGCCGCCGCGTTCAGGGCGTCGTCCGGGATCGAGTCCCAGAGCAGGAACGAGAGCCGGGCCGCGACCTCGTAGCTCGATAGCTTTATTGCGTTTCCTTCGGTCGTCGTGGACAGCTCCGGGATCTGCAGGAACGACGGAGACGCCAGGAAGGCGTAGAGCGTGGTCTGGGCGACCTCCTCTGGGGTGCCTTGAGGCGTCGTCTTCCCCAGTTTCTCGAAGCGCGCCACCTCGTCGTCCGTCAGCGGGCGGCGGAACGCCTTGCGTCCGAAGGACCGGATGGTCTCGGTCAGACAGCCGGCTTTCGCGGGATCACACGAGATGAAGCGGGACCGGTTCGCCCCGGCCATGACCTCGGTGGCCACCTTGTCCGCCACGTCCTGGTACAGGCGCCAGGCATCGACGTTGACAGGTCCGTCGAAATCCGCGTAGAGCCCGGCGCCGGGCGCCTGGTTGTTGGCGCTGGCGAGCGTGGTGACGCCGAGCAGGTCCCGCACGACGGCGTTGTACTGCCGCTTCAACAGGCGCGGGATCTGCGAGCTCTCGGGGACGCCCGGCACGCAGGCCGCCATTCCCGACCCACCGCTCGATCCGTTTGAAGCCCCGCCCGAGCCCGAAGCCCCGCCCGAGCCCGAGGCCCCGCCCGACCCAGAAGCCCCGTCCGAGCTTGGGCCTGCGTCCGGTCTGGACGAGCCCCCCGAACCTGATGTCATCGAGCCTGAGTCGCCCTTGCCCTGGCCATTACCGGAGATCTGGCCGGTACAGGCGCCACATGTGACGGATATGATTCCCAGTGCGGCCAGCAGGCGTTTCGTGGTCAAGGCGGCACACCCTTTCCCGAACGGCGCTCTCGCCTGTTCACCCACACAAGGGTGTCCGGCCGCGGAACCTTCAATGAAAGATGCGGGGCGGCTCCTTTTTCTTGCAGCGCATCGGCCTCTCGGGTGGTGGTCGAGCCACACCGCGTTGTGACGGTCACCGATGACTATCGGCCGTCTTCTCGACGGCCTCCCGTCGACGGACTTTCGAAGTCGACCGACGCAATCTGAGCCACCTGCGGGTCGTTGAACTGCATCACGGCTCGGTGCTCCGGGTGTTGCTGGTAGCCGCGCAACGCGGAGATCGACTGGAACTGCATGATCAAGATCAGGTCCCAGCTCCGCGCATCGTGCAGCTGGTCGCGGCCGATCTCGAGACGCTCGATGCCGTCGAGCATCGACGGCAGAGCCAACATCCGCGCGCAGAACGTCTCGACGTGCTCGGCGGGCGTCGTCTCTCGATACTTGATCAGGACGTAGTGGTGAAGCATCTGCCACGGGTGAGGGCCGAGCCCCTAGGAGAGGGACCCTTCGGACGCCTGCGGCTGGAAGCTGGCGTCCGCTCTTCTACGGTCGACCCGGGCCCCCGCCGGGATGGTGGGCGGCGCGGCATTCAGCTCCTCCATCGCAAAACCGGCGGCCGTCTTGTAGTTGCTCATGAACTGTTCTCGCTCCTCCGCGGAGATGACGTCGTCGATGTTGTCGAACACGCCGCCGCAGCGCTCGTCGAGCAAGTTGAGCAAGCCGAAGGGACCCGCGCCTCGATTGCGCAAGACCACTCGTGAAATGGGTTCGCACAGCTGCTGGTCGTAGGCTCGAAGCGCCGTGGCGCTGACCCCGTGCTTCAGCATGGCGGCACCGAGCACGCGGGCATCGACGATGGCCTGGCTGGCGCCATTCGAGCCCGTGGGATACATGACGTGCGCGGCGTCGCCGAGGAGCGCGGCGTTGCCCTCGACCCACGTGGGCAGCGGGTCGCGATCGATCATCGGATACTCGTAGATCTCGTTCGCGCCGCGCAACATCGCGGGGACGTCGAGCCAGTCGTGGCTCCAGCCGGCGAAATGGTGCGCGAAGGCATCCAGCTCGACGCGCTTGCTCCAATCGCCGTTACCCAATCCCTTCGAGGGGTCGACGGTGATCTCGGCAATCCAGTTGATGACGGCGAGGCCGGTCTCGGGATCTGGCTTCGAGATGGGATAGACCACGACCCGGTGGCGATGGGTCCCGAAGCCGATGAAGGAGGCGCCCGTACGCATCGGTTTGGCGAGGGTCGTCCCCCGCCACATGATGGCTCCGCCCCAGTTGACGGCTGGCTGATCGGGATACATCTGCGCGCGCACGGCCGAGTGCAGGCCGTCGGCGGCGATCAGCAGCGATCCGCCGACCTCCAAGCGCTCGCCATCACTGGTCTGAACCAAGGCCGTGACGCCCCCGTCGTGATTCCGATAGCCGACAACTCGATGCCCGGTCCGGACGGCGTGACTACCGAGGCGCTCGAGGGCCGTCCGATACAGCAGCATCTGCAGCTGTCCTCGATGCACGGAGTACTGGGGCCAGCGATACCCCGCGGCGACGCCACGCAACTCGGAATAGACGTCGTTGCCGTTGAGCCCCACCAGCACCCA
>Ga0105238_10007330_pt1 | contig 11045 bp, 9 predicted proteins | sample KBSC34metaG_FD_81526 | JGI IMG/M metagenome (GOLD analysis project Ga0105238, IMG submission 81526) | Corn rhizosphere microbial communities from Kellogg Biological Station, Michigan, USA - KBS C3-4 metaG | ecosystem: Host-associated > Plants > Roots > Rhizosphere > Soil | place: Michigan, USA...
GGCACGATCGGACTCCTTACGGGAAATTGGTGGGCTGCGCCATTTTTTGCTCTCATGTATTTTACTTCCATGTTTTTTGCCACGTTCTCCAACGTGGCATTTTATCATGAGATCCTGCAGGCGTTGAATGGCCAGGCGGTTTCCATCCGGGGCGGCTTTCGTTTTGCCATGGCGAGATGGCGGGCCATCCTGATGTGGTCCCTCTTCGCCGGGCTGGTGGGCTACATCATCAATGCGATCGAGGAACGCGTGGGTTTTCTTGGCAGATTGGTCACCGGCCTCATCGGCACGGCGTGGAGCGTTGCCTGCATTTTTGTCATCCCGACCCTTGTCCGTGATACGGAGCCGGCCAGCCCGCTCACCCTGCTGCGTACCTCCGCCAGAACGCTGAAGCGCAGCTGGGGCGAACTGGTCATCGGCTATGTGGGACTGGAACTTGCCTTCAGTTATGCCGTCATGTTCCTGCTCATCGTGACGATGCTGACCGGCGGCCTCGGTGCCGCCTTCATCTGCATGCACTTTCACCTGAGCCAGTGGTGGATCCTGGCCGTCATACTTGGTGAATTGATATTGCTCGCCATCCCGCTTGGACTGATCGGCAGCGTGGTGAATCCGATCTATCGCTGTGCGCTGTTCGTATATGCCACCGAAGGCGTGATCCCCGAATCCTTTGACAAGGAACTGCTCGATTCCGCGTGGAAGGTGAAATAACCCAGTCCAGGATCAGAGCTTTTCCAGGGCGGCAAACAGTTTTTCCTTGCCGGCAAAATGTTTTTTGCCGCGGGCGGTCACGAGGCTGAAACCTTCGCCATAAGCCGGGCCATTGGCAACGCAGGCGTCGGTCGAGCAATCGGCCATCTGCCGCCGCGCGGAACGCAGGGCGTCCGCCCGCCGCCCGTCCGCCTCAAATTTCCAGCCGATGATCTTCGTCCGGGGAAACCAGCCGCGCAGTTCGGCGATGATCTTCGGCGTAGGCACGAGTTCCACGAACAGGCTGCCACCGCGCGTGGAGATTTTTTTGGACGGCTTGAACGGCTTTAATTTCCCGGCCGCATCGCGGGTGAACATTTTCCCGAAAGTGAAATCGCTCACGGCGGAGGCGTGAAAAATGGCGTCCACCTTTTTACCGGAGAATGATTTCAGCTTCGCACGCAGATCCTTCGTTGACGAAAAGCTTTTGACGGACTGCGCCCGGCGTTCGCCCGGCCAGGTGGCGGATTCGCCGATGAGCAAGGTAACGTGGTGGCCGCGCGCGGTGAGAAAATTGGCAAGCTCCGTGCCGAGCCGGCCCGTGGAAAAATTCGTGAGGCGGCGCACGTCGTCCAGCGGCTCGTAAGTGGGCCCGGCGGTGACGATGCAGTTCATGCTGCCGAATTTAACCGCAAAGAACGCAAAGAACGCAAAGAAAATATTCTCGGGCCTTTTGTTCAAACCGGCAAACGGTTTTAGTTGGTTGCTCCATGACTTGTTAAGTATTCAATCACGGGCTTATTGCCGTCGGGCCTGTCCATCACGTTTGGGATCGCTCCAGATAAAACGCTGTCGCCACCGCCTCCGAGTCTGGCATTGGGATTCGCGCCTTTTGCCATCAAATGCTGAACCATTTTTAATTGGCCGTCTCTGGCGGCGCTCCAAAGGTCATCGTTTATGTCTCCGCCTTTGCGCCATTTGACGGCCTTTTCGTATGCGTCAATGTCACCTGCATAGATTGCGTTAAAAATCGCATCGCTTGTAAGACGATCCGAGACTTCAGGCCATTGCTTGCAAAAAATACCTGCAAACATAATTAACAAGCCACTTGCGAAGACGAGCTTAAAGGCCGTGCCCGTGGTTTTATCTTTCAACAATTTTACAAAAAGCAAAATGATTGACCACGCCAACACAAGAATCAGAACTGCGGACAATATGACCCCAAATGTTCCAACTCTTCTCAATTCGGTTGGAACAGTGCCGCAAGCAGCCGCCCCAAGCATAAGCATAAGCGGCACAATAAAGATTTTGTAACCGCCCAGATCCATCAACCAATAGAAGGCTGCCATTACTGCAATGGCATGAAGCCACAGTTTCAGCCTCGGATATTTTTGAAACAGTTTCATCAGAGTCTTGCTGTTGACGGTATTTTTGTGACGCGTTTGAACAAGAGTCAAACCCAAAGCCCCAGCCATATTTGCCCTCGGCAAAAAATTAGCGTTTATCAGCGCGGATTAGCGGTTAGATTCTCCGCCGCACATGAGCAAAATTGTCGGCATCGATCTGGGCACCACGAATTCACTCGTCGCCACGGTGGATTCGGGCATCCCGCTGGTCATCGCGGATGCCAAAGGGCGGCGCCTGACGCCGTCGGTCGTGCACTTTCCTTCCGCAAGCGCCGAACCGATGGTCGGCGATGAAGCCAACCGCGTACGGCTGGTCAAGCCGGCGGAGACGGTCTATTCCGTGAAGCGCTTCATGGGGCGACGGGGAGCGGATGTCACGTCCGAGGAAATGCTCGTGACGTATCCGGTCAAAAATGACGGCGGCGCGGTCGCCCTGCCCATCCACGGCAAAAATTTTTCGCCCGAGGAAATCTCCGCCGAGGTGCTGAAGAAACTGAAGCGCGATGCGGAGGATTATTTTGGCGAAGCGGTCACACGCGCGGTGATCACGGTGCCGGCCTATTTCAACGATGCGCAGCGGAACGCCACCAAACGCGCGGGTGAACTGGCGGGCTTCACCGTGGAGCGCATCGTCAATGAGCCGACCGCCGCCGCGCTGGCATACGGGCTGGACAAGTTGAAGGAGAAATCCAAGATCGCGGTCTATGACCTGGGCGGCGGGACGTTCGACCTCTCGATTTTGGAATTGAACGAGGGTGTTTTCCAGGTGCTGTCCACGAACGGCAATACGCGGCTGGGCGGGGATGATCTGGACAAGCGGCTGGTGGATTTTCTGGCAGAGAAGATCAAGGCGGGCGGAATGAGTGATTTTCCGGCGACGGTCTTTTCACGCATCCGCGAGGCGGCGGAGCTGGCCAAGATAAAGTTGTCCGCCGAAACCGAGACGGAGATCGCGCTGCCATTTCTCACGCCGGAATTTTCGTTCAGCTACAAACTCACGCGCGCCGAACTGGAACAGCTCACGCGCGACATCATCGGCCGCACACGCCAGCATTGCCTGCGCGCGCTGGCGGACGCGAAGCTGGAGGCGAAGGACCTGGACCAGGTGATCCTGGTCGGCGGGCAGACGCGGATGCCGCTGGTGCGGAAATTTGTCAGCGAACTGTTTGGCTGCGCGGAATTTGAGGAGACACGCGGCAGCCTGCGGTTGGGCGTGGATTATCACAAGGCCGCTGGACCGCAGTTGAACACGTCGCAGAATCCCGATGAAGCGGTCGCACTGGGCGCGGCGATCCAGGCGGAGATCCTCTCCGGCGGTTTCAAAAATGTTTTACTGCTCGACGTGACTCCACTGTCGCTGGGGATCGAAACATTCGGCGGGCTGATGAATGTACTGATCCCGCGCAATACAACGATTCCCGTAAAGGCGGGCGAGCTGTTCACGACGGCGATGGACAACCAGCGTTCGATGCTCATCCACGTGCTGCAGGGCGAGCGCGAGCGGGCAAAGGACAACTGGAGCCTGGGGAAATTCACCCTTGAATTTGAAGCCGCACCGCGCGGGGTGCCGCGCGTGGGTGTGCAATTCGAGATCGATGCGAACGGCATCCTCCATGTGCTCGCCCGGGACACGCGTACGGGGAAGGAAAAGATTGTCGAGATGAAGTCCGCCGTGGACGTGGATGACGCGGCGGTGCAGCAGATGGTGGAGGAATCCGTGGAGCACGCCTTTGAGGACCTCGCTGTGCGGCGCTGGATCGAGGCCAAGCTCAAGGCGAACGAGACCCTGACCGCGACCAAAAATGCGCTGGACCGGTGCGCGGACGAGATTGAAAAAGACTATATTGCGCAGGTCAGCGCCGCTGCGCTGGACGTGGAAATGGCGCTCGCCACGGAAAAGTCTGATGGCGCGGGCGATTTGAAACGGCTCCAGTCATCGGTCGCGGCGCTGGACGAGGCCACCAAGCCGCTGGCGGATTTCCTGATGGACAAGGCGATGGAGGCGATGCTGAAAAAGCGCGGACTGATATAGAGCGTATTAAAACACTCTAGTGACGCGGCACGGGCGGGCGGCTGACAATCCAGATCAGCGCGACTGCGACTGAAATCATTATTGCCCCGAAGAGAAAAGTCATAAATCGCATCTGCTTTTGGTGCGCCGACGGCCGCCGTTTGTTACCCATGGCGGCGAAGATAGTTCAGCCGAGCCAAAATTTCAAGAGGGGGGCGATGAAAATCGCTGGCAGGTAGCTGTTTAGCTCGACGCGGCGGACCTCAAAGATCACCACCGGCACGATGCAGGTGACCAGCCCGGCGGCGACATTGATGGAGTCGGAAAGCAGGTTGGCATCCAGCCACGGCTTCAAACCGAAATGGATCAAAACGGTAAGGCCGTTGAAGAACAGGAAGACCGGAATCGCCGCGAGCGCCACGGGCCAGCGGAACAATTTCACAAAGGTCATCATGGCCAGGCCGTCCATCACGGCCTTGAGCAGCAGGAGGTAAAAAAATCCCGTCAAGCCATCAGCCACGGAGCCGAGAATCCCGAGCGGCGCGGCGCAGAACAGAATCGTCGCCGCCACCAAGCCTTCAGCCGGTTTGCCGGGCGGATGTTTTTGCGCGGCGGTGAGGAAGCCTGCGGCGTAGTGACCGACGCGGTTGGACATTTTTTGCAGGCGCAACAGACGGCCCAGCCAGTTGCCGAGAACCAAGGCCACGGCGCCGAGGCAAAGCTGCTTCAACCCGACGGTGAAGGTGCCGTGGATGTTTTCGTACACCAGCCGCACGCCGTAAAAAAACGTGAACGCGCCGAGCGCGGCCTTGTAAAAATTCTGACCACGCGCGGAGACCGGCTGGCGCGAGGCCAGGCCAAAGAACGCACCAATGAGGATGCCCAGGGCATTCAGATAGGCACCGATGTTTGGACCAATCACGGATTGATTGTGGCGCGGACGGGGCGAGGTGGCAAGCGGCGAGGATGGAGGGGGGCAAAAACCGGGCCGAATATGCCGCTCCTAACGGAGCTCGGAAATCTTTTCTGGCCGGGTTCTACACAGATGCCGCGCCTACGGCGCTCAAGCGGGGGACAGAAAAGCAAACGCCGGCAGATTGCGCAGGATGGTGAAGAGCAACGCGACGAACAGCAGCGGCCACAGATATTTTCCCGGCAAAAATTTCACCGCGGCACGTCCGCCGGAATTTTTGGCGGCGACCCACAAACCACGCGCCGGCACCACCACCAGGCCAACCACGAGCAATGCGTTATCATGCAGCGCGGCCACCACATCGCCGTGCAGCAGGGCGTACAGCGCGCGGGTCATGCCGCAGCCGGGGCAGTTCAGGCCGGTCAGGCGGTGGAACTGGCAGACGGGATAAAAATTGTGGGTCGCGGGATTGAAGAAAAACACCAGCGCCGCGAGGCCGGCGGCGATGACCGCGAGCACGACCGCGGCGAACCGCACACCCGGGTTCGCGCGCGAAAGTTTGGGCGGCGCGGCGTTCATTCAGTTTCCGAAGGGCAACTGGATTTGCGACGAATCGTTCAGCATTCCCGCCAGGGTAATGCCGAAGCTCCAGAGCAGGTTGAGCGCCGAGAGCACCAGGCCGGCGATGGCCAGGCCGCGTCCCTCCATCGGTGTGGCGCTCGCATTGACCTGCACCAGCGCGATGATGGAAAACGTCAGGCCCAGGATGCCCAGCGGCAGACAGCAGCCGCAACAGGTCCAGCTCAACAGGGCGCAGATGAAGCCCCAGGTCGCCAGCGAATTTTTTCGCGCAGGCAGCGTTGCGGCGGCGGCGGCGGTGAACGGGGGTGGCGTAGCGCCCGGCGGTTGTCCCGAAAACTCGTTGGCGAATTCCGGCAGCAGCCCGGCGAAAGTCCAGTCCGCCGCGCCGGCCACGAACACCGGCGTGCGGCTGTCCACGCGCGCCTGCCTGATCCACTGGCGCACCTGGTCCGCATCGACCGGGCCATAATTCCTGCCATCGTTGCCGACAATGGTGTAGTTCATTTCACTCCTCCTCGGACAGCGAATGTTTGCCGGGGTCGGAACATACCCCGCGTTTCGCCGACGCAATGAAATCGAGAAAAACCTTCGCCGCCGGCCCGGTGAATTTCCCCTTCGCCTCATTCAGCGCGGGCCGCAGGTTTTTTCCGCTCCGGAACATGAACTTGTAAAGCTGCCGCAACACGAGCCGTTCTTCGGGCGGGAAATTTGCACGGCGCAGGCCGATGGTGTTCAGGCCGCAGATCAGGTTCAGGCCATTCACCGTGACGGTGTAAGGCGGCACGTCCTGGCTCGCCGCCGAGCCGCCCTGCATCATCGCCAGCGTCCCCACGCGGCAGAACTGGTGCACGACGCAATTGCCGGAGATGAACGCGCGGTCCTGCACCTCCACATGGCCGGCGAGCAGCGAACCATTCGCGATGATGACATAATTCCCCACCTGGCAGTTGTGCGCGATATGGGCGTTGCCCATGAAAAAATTGTTCGAGCCGACCACCGTTTCCTCGTCCGGCTTGGTCGAGCGGTGCACGGTCACGAATTCGCGGAAGATGTTGTTGTCCCCGATGCGCAGGCGCGTGGGCGCGTCCTTGTACTTCAGGTCCTGGGGCGCATCGCCGATGACGCTGCCGGCGTGGAACTTGTTGCCCGTGCCGATCTTGGTCACACCCGTCAGGTAGACATGCGGGCCCAAGACGCAGCCTGCGCCGAGCTCCACATCCGCGTCGATCACGGCGTATGGACCAACGGACACGTCCGCGTTGATCTTCGCCTTTGGATGGATGATGGCTGTCGGATGTATCATTGCCCGCGGTAGAGTCACAAAGTTTGGCGGCATATACAAACTGATTTTAAGCGCCCGCCGCGCGCAACTGGACACGGTTTCTGGTTTTTCGTCCTGATTTTGCAAAGGAAAGCGGCGTCAACGAGAGGATGGGCGAAGGACTTCGTAAAATGGGGGCAAATGGCAATGCGCCACCCTCCCAATAGACCTGCAACTGATTCAAAGGGGAGTCATAATGAGCCATAAGGCGGACGAAAGCCATTGGTACAATTAGCTTTACGCTCGCCCTCACCCCCGGGGAGAGGGCGAAACGGTTGCCGCGTCCTGGCAAAAAGGTAGCGCCTTGGTTCATGGGTTCAAGGCGCGACAGACCGAGGGAAGAACAATTCAAAGATATGCCTGCCCGCCGCGCGAAGATTCTTTGTGCGACCGCGATTTCACTGCTAAATTGAGGGGAATGACCGGCACGGCCACATCCCAACCTGTTCCCGACCAGCGCTCTGACGCGCCGACGGCGGCGCCCCGCGTGCTGCCGGAATTGCTCGCACCCGCCGGCGACTGGGAATGCGCCAAGGCCGCCGTTGAGAACGGGGCGGACGCGATCTATTTCGGCCTGGACAAGTTCAACGCCCGGATGCGCGCGCATAATTTCACCGAGGCGGACCTGCCGAAGCTCATGGAGTTCCTCCACCGGCGCGGCGTGAAGGGCTATGTCACCTTCAACACGCTCATCTTCCAGAACGAACTCGCGGATGCTGAAAATTATCTGCGCGCCATCATCGCCGCCGGGGTGGATGCCGCCATCGTGCAGGACGTGGGCATCTGCCGGCTGATCCGCTCGCTCTCGCCGGATTTTCCCATCCACGCCTCCACGCAGATGACCATCTCCAGCGCGGCGGGCATCGAGTTCGTGCGCAACCTCGGCTGCAACCTTGCCGTGCTCGCGCGCGAATGCTCCATCGCGGAGATCGAGAAGATTAATGAGGCGGAAAAGGTGACGAGTGGCGCGTGGCAGGTGACGGGAGCGGGCGCGCCCGCAGGATCACCACTGCCACTAGAGGTTTTCGTCCATGGCGCGTTGTGCGTGGCTTACTCCGGGCAATGCCTCACGAGTGAATCGCTCGGCGGTCGCTCCGCCAACCGCGGCGAATGCGCCCAAGCCTGCCGCATGCCTTACGAACTTATCAGCGATGGCGTGCAAGTCCCGCTCGGCGACAGGCGTTATCTCCTCAGCCCGCAGGACCTTGCCGGTCTCGAGGTCCTGCCCGAACTCGTCCGCGCCGGTGTCTCCTCGCTGAAAATCGAGGGCCGCCTCAAAGCCCCCGAATACGTCGCCAGCATCACCCGCGTCTATCGCAAAGCCCTCGATGATTTGCGATTTGCGAATGACGATTTACGCGCGGCCGGAACGCCCGTGGGGCAATCTGAAGCGGCCAGCCGCAAGTATGAGCTGGAGATGACTTTTTCGCGCGGGCTGTTCACCGGCTGGTTCGGTGGGAACGACAATCAAAAACTCGTCCACGCCCGGTTCGGCAAGAAACGCGGCGTCTATCTCGGCGAGGTCCAGAAAATCGTGCGCGATGGCGTGATCGTGAACCTCGCCGCGCCGGTAAAATTGGGCGATGGCGTGGTGTTCGATGCCGGCCGGCCTGACGAAAAAGAAGAGGGCGGACGCATCTACGAGATCGAGCAGCCCCGGTTCAAGATTCCCGGCATGGAATTGACCGAGCTGCGGTTCGGGTACGGCAACATTGATTACAATCGCATCCGCATCGGCGACAAGCTCTGGAAGACCAGCGACCCCGAACTCGACAAACGTCTCCGGCAGACGTTCGAGGGCGACGCCATCCGCTACCAGCGCCCGGTGGATATCGAGGTCCACGGCCTCGCCGGCAAGCCGCTCACGCTGATCGTGCGCGATGAGACCGGGCACGTCGTGAAGGCCGAATCCACCATGCCGCTCGCCAAGGCGGAGAAAGTACCGCTCACGGAGGAGAAATTACGCGACCAACTCGGCCGCCTCGGCGGCACACCGTTCAAGCTCGGCGCGCTGAAAAATTTCCTCACCGGCGAAGTTCTGGTCCCCGTCAGCGAACTGAACCGGCTGCGGCGGGAATTTGTGGCCGAACTGGAAAAATTGCGGGCCGCACCACAGCGATGGGCCGTGGGCGAAGGAAGAATTAAGAATGAAGAATGCAGAATTGATGCTGCAAATGACCAGAGCCTCGCGGCTTCGGCCGCTACCGAGGCACAGTTGATCGTACTTGTCCGCAACCAGGCGCAGCTCGAGGCGGCGCTGAAGTGCGGCGTGACGACGGTCTATTGCGAGTTCGAGGACCCGAAAAAATATCGCGAAGCCGTCACGACGTTTCACACGGCGTTCGGCTGCCGGCTGCCATCGTCCACATCTGCGCCGGGCATCTTCGTCGCCCCGCCGCGCATCTTCAAGATGGGCGAGGAATGGATCCTTAACATCGTCCGCTCCGCCAATGCGGACGGCTATCTGGTCCGCAACTACGACCACCTGAAATATTTCGCCGATACCCGGCGCGTCGGTGATTTCTCGCTGAACGTCGCGAACCGGCTGACCGCCGATTATTTCAAGAACCATTTCGGGCTGGAGCGCGTCACCGCCAGCTACGACCTGAACGTCACGCAGCTTGACGCGCTGCTGCAGGCCGCGCCACCCGCGTGGTTCGAGGTGACCATCCACCAGCACATGCCGATGTTTCATATGGAGCACTGCGTGTTCTGCGCCTTTCTCTCCACCGGCAAGGACTATCACGATTGCGGCCGCCCGTGCGACAAGCACGCCGTCAGCGTGCGCGACCGCGTCGGCGCCGAGCATCCGCTCAAGGCCGATGCCGGCTGCCGCAACACGGTGTTCAACTCCCAGGCGCAGACCGGGGCGGAGTTTGTGGAGCGGCTGCTGGCGCTGGGCGTCCGGAATTTCCGCGTGGAATTCCTGAACGAAACGCCGGAAGAAGTCATCCGCACCGTGGCCAAGTACCGGCAGTTGTTGCGCGGGGAAATCACCGGGACGCAGTTATGGCGCGAGCTCAAACTGTTCAACCAGCTGGGTGTCACGCGCGGGCAGATGGCGGGGTAAAACGATTTTTAACCACGGATGGACACGGATTAACACGGATTCATTTCCTGGAACTTTGACGGGCGGGTGGTGTTTTTATAAACCATGAAGAATGGTTTCCCGAAAGTTGCATACGCCTTGATCCTGGCCGGCAGCGCACTCATGAGTGGCGATGCAGTGGCGGGCGGCAATCCGGCAGATAGTGGCGGTACGCTGGCACAAAATCCGTATGCGCCGATAATCGTCCGCAACGCATTTGCCTTAAATGCCCTGCCCGATCCAAAGGTCGAAAAGCCCGGCGTGGATACAACACCGGCGCCGCCCAAAATCACCGTGCAAGGTTTCATGAACCTGCTGGAAAAACCGGGTGTCCTTTTCAAAGTTTCAATGCCCGCCCAAGCAGGACAACCGGCGGTGGAACTCCCCTGCGCCCTGCGTGAAGGTGAAGAACAGGGCGAAATAAAGCTCATCCGCATCGATCAAGCCGCCGGGGTTGTGATCTTCAACAACCACGGGACCGTGCAGGAAATCCAGTTGGTCGGACGGTGATCGGTGACGGACATGGATTGGCATGGATTTAAGTTCAACGCAGGGGTGCCATATCCCCACCAGAATCAACGTGCAGAGTGTGGAGGGCAGAATCCAGTTTTTCTTATTAAGGACCCCAGGATTTTCAAAAATTGGTAAAAATGGTGATTTTATCCTTTGTTCATGGGCTGATTGAGTGTTTTAAACTTTTTTAAAAAATCTGCGGGTTTCACCCTCTGGAGGAATTAAGGTTTTAGGGAAACATGTCATGCTTGGGTAAAAAATGACGAACAGAACCGCAGGGAAACATTCAACGCCCAACATTCAACGCTCAACGTCCAAGGAAATGGGAAGGCAATGCGTGCCAAATTATTTTTGGCTTGGACAGCCAATGTCCAAGCGGGTGGGGTAAGGTTTGGGGCATGAATGAAGAATTAAGAATGCAGAGTGAAGAATTGCACCTGGCGGACGGGGGCGCGGGATGGCCATGCCACAAAGTGCCTGCGGCGCAGGCAAGCAGGGTCGCATCCGCCTTTGCACGGCTA